>ERZ1066133.249-NODE-249-length-29096-cov-8.378809_pt1 | contig 29096 bp, 23 predicted proteins | sample MGYA00382780_ERZ1066133 | MGnify/ENA primary metagenome ERZ1066133 (study PRJEB33369, sample SAMEA5778363) | biofilm metagenome | biome: Industrial cooling water; feature: Water cooling tower basin; material: Biofilm | place: United Arab Emirates | collected... | reverse complement strand
GCCCGCGGTCATGTGGCCGAAGTACCCGCCCACGCCGAGCCGCTTGATCGCCTGCAGGTTGAAGAAGAAGCAGGCGACGACCGCGAGCACCGCGGTCACCCAGATGTTCTGAGTCGCCGTGCCGCCGATCGGGGTCGCGTGGGCCTGCTTCCAGTCGTCGTTGATCAGGTGCGCCAGGTCGAGGATCGGGACCAGGCCCAGCAGGTTGTTCACCCAGATGAAGAAGAAGATCGTCCACAGGAACGGCATGAGCTTGTTGGTGCGATCGCCCAGGAGCGGACGAACGACCTCTTCACGCAGGTAGTGGCACACCACCTCGATCATGTGAGCGAACTTGTTGCCCGTCACGTAACGGTCCGTGCCCTGGCTCTCCGGGCCCGTGCTCACCTTCGACGCGACCCAGGGGCCGACGATCATCAGGATGAGCATGCTCAGCACCAGGTTGCCCTGGTTGCCCGACCACAGCCACCAGCCGTCCTCGTTCTTGATGAAGGTGTGGTTGTAGACGTGATCCGCCGGGCTGCCCGCTGCGAGCAGGTAGGTGGCGGGCGTCAGGCAATCGTGCAAGGTCGCCAGAACGGACATCACGACACACTCCGAAGCGCGGCATGAGCACGCTCGCGCTTGTTGAGAAGGATCACGGCAGCAGCGGCTTCAGCGATCATCAGGATCGCCGTGCCGCTCAGAACACCAAACACCACACCCCGCCGGTCGAACCCGGCGAATTCGATCAGCACCAGCATCGCCCCGAGCGCGAGCATCGTCCGCACACCCGAGACACCCAGCACCGCCATGCCCCAGTACTCGTGCGGGATCAGCGGCGGTCCGATGAGCGTCACGAGCGACACCAGCCCTGCCAGCACCACAAACCCGCCCACCATCGTGGCGACGTCCGATCCGGCGCCCACGCCCGTCACCGCGCCGACCGCCGCGGCCAGCGCGACAAGTGTCGCGATCAGCATCGTGATCGAAAACACTCCACGGGAAATGGGCTCTCGGGCGGCGGCGTTCATGACAACGGCGGGTGACAACAGTCGCGACAGAAAGAGCAGCGGCGTCAACAGGTCCCCCGTCGGGAGTCGGCCACAACATCCAAGATCAGGGCACCGAACAAAGCCCCTTTCTTCTCGCTGCGATCGTCGCCCTTGGGGGGGCGGGATGTTAGGTCAGGCCCAACCTCGGGGCGAGTGCCCCGAACGAAAACCCGGCCCCGAAAGCGCCTTGCCGAAGCCTCCCGCTACCCGCGCGAACCGGGCTTCCCACCGGCTTTCGACTGGGCTTCATCCCGAGCTGTCCGCTGCAGAAGCCGCACCGTTCCGTAGGCGAATCCGATCCCCAGCCCGATCAGGAGCCCTCGATTCGTCCAGCCCATCCACCAATCCACTCCCCATCCCAGCAACGCCCCAGCCGCGGCCGTCGCGAGAAAGTCCACTCCGAGCGCAAGAGCCTTCATGAGCTCGCCAAGGCCACCAAGGTCCGACCGCGGCTTGCGGTCGAGCGAGGGATGGCGGACCGGTTGCTGGAGCAGCTCCGGGATCCGCAGTGTCGGGTCATTTTCCGGCGTCCGCGCGTGGAACAGCGGGTCCGGTTGTTGGTCGGACTCGGGTGAGGCGTCGGGCTCTCGGGCATCGGCCATCGGGCTCTCCGATCAGTGCAACACCCGCATCGCCGCCGCGCGAGCAGCCATGATCGCTTCCTTGATCTTGCTCGCGTCCGTGCCGCCGCCCTGCGCGTTGTCGGGCTTTCCGCCGCCCTTGCCCCCCACCACCGCCGCGGCCTCGCGGAGCCAGTCGCCCGCCTTCAGGCCCTTCTGAATCAGCGCCTCGGGCACGCTCGCGTTGATCGACACCTTCGACGTCGGGTGATCGACGCTGAAGATCATGATCGCCGAGCGCGGGTTCGCCTCGCGCACCACCGCGACCGCGGCGTTGAGTGCGTTGCGATCGTCGCCGGCTTCGATCGAGCCCACGATCACGTTCTGGTTCGCCATCTGGGCCGATTCCGCCAGCACCTTCGCCTCCCGAACCGCCTCGGCCATGCGCCCGGCGGACGCGACCTTGGCCGCCTCCTTCGCGCGATCCTGCAGCCTCGCGATCATCCCTCGCAGCGACGCCTTGCGGAACGCCGGCATGACGCTGTCATCCAAGAGCTTCAGCAGCGTCGGAATCTCGGTCGCCAGGCGATCGTCCGGCAGCAGCCCGATCGACTTGATCCGGGCCTCCGCGGAATCCGCGGCATGGATCGCCTCCTCCGCCTTTTTGCCCGAGATCGCCGTCACGCGACGCACGCCCTTGGCGACCGCTTCTTCGCTGACGATCGCGAATGCACCGATCTCGCTCGTGCTCGCCACGTGCGTGCCGCCGCAGAACTCGACCGACACTTCACGCCACGCGGGACTGCTCGCCGACTCCAGCAGGTCGGGAACGGGCTGCCCGATGGACACAACCCGAACCGGGTCGGGGTAGGTTTCGCCGAAAACAGCGCGGACGCCGTTGATCTGCTTGGCCGCCGTGAGCGGCGCCGCCTGCGCGTATACGGTGAGATTCCGCTTCACACAATCCCGCACGACGGTCTCGACGCCGCCGAGTTCCTCCGGAGAAACCGGCTGATTGTGCGAGAAGTCAAAGCGGAAACGGTCGGCGGCAACCAGCGAGCCCTTCTGCTCGATCCCGTCGCCGAGCTTGGCCCGCAGCGCGAAGTTCACCAGATGCGTCGAGGTGTGATTCGCCGCCGTGGCGTGGCGACGAGCCTTTTCAACGTGCAGCACGACGGTATCGCCGACCCGGATCTCGCCGTGGGTCACGACACCGACATGGAGCACGTATCCGCCGTAGGCGGCCACCGACTCCACGCGGAAACGCCCGCCGTCGTGCTTGTCGGTTGCCGAGGTCTTCGTTTCGCCGATGACCTCGATCTCTCCCGCATCGCACTCCTGTCCGCCCATGGTGGCGTAGAAGCACGTCTTGTCGAGGATGAGCCCAACCTGGGTCTTGTGGTTGAAGACCGGCTTGGACGATTCGTCGAGCGACGAACCGTTCCAGATCGCCTTCACGTGGGCCTTGATCATCGTGTGGTCAAACTTGTGCGAGTCATCGGTCGGCGAAATGCCAAGCCGCATCACCCGGGCGACACCGTCGCCGTCGAGCGTGATCTGCTTCTCGCCTTCCTTCTGCCCCGCCGTGCGGCTCAGCTCCGCCGCCTTCTTCTGCTCGGCTTCGAAGCCCGCGACATCGACCGCGATCCCGATCTCGTCTGCCATCAGCGTGGTCAGATCGATCGGGAAGCCGTAGGTGTCATAGAGCTTGAACGCGTCGATGCCCGAGATCGTGGGCTTCTTCGGGCACTTGGTCTGCACGAAATGGCGGAGCATCGAGAATCGGTCCGGCGCCGTCGCCGCGGCGTGGCGGATCGCCGTGAAGCCGCTCTTGTCGTTCGACTCGGTCGCGCCGACCGCAGTGCCGATCGTGTCGAGCGAGGTCTTGTAGAAGAGCGTCATGCCGCGGTCGAGCGTGCGCCCGAACGACTCTTCCTCTTCCAAAATGATCTTCTCGACCTTCTTGGGATCACGCCGCAGCTCGGGGAACGCGTCGCCCATGTGCTCGACGATCACCGGCACCAGCCCGGCAAAGAAGCCGGTCTTCGCACCGAGCATCTGCCGCCCGTACCGCACCGCGCGACGCAGGATGCGCCGCAGCACGTACCCGCGTCCCACGTTGCTCGGCACCGCACCGTCGGTTATCGCGAAGGTGAGGCAGCGGATATGGTCCGCGATCACGCGGTATGCCGTGTCAACATTGCCCTCGTCCGCGTCACCCAGCTTGCCGCGGTACTCGCGTGCGCCGGTCGCCCGCTCGATCGCCACAAAGATCGGCGCGAAGACGTCGGTGTCGTAGTTGCTGCGGGCGTTCTGCAGCACGCTGACCAGACGCTCCAGGCCCATGCCGGTATCGACGTGCTTCGCCGGCAGCGGACGCAGTCCGCCGCCCTCCAGCCGCTCGAACTGGATGAACACGTTGTTCCAGATCTCCAGAACGTCCGGATCGCCGGTGTTCACCAGCTTCGCCGCGTCGCGCTCGCCGATGCGATCGAAGTGGATCTCGGTGCATGGCCCGCAGGGGCCCGTCTCGCCCATCTCCCAGAAGTTGTCCTTGAACACGCCCGGCAGCACGCGGCTCTCGGGCAGGTACTTCATCCACAACCCCTTGGTCTCCAGGTCCGGCTCGAGCCCGAGCTTGGGATCACCCTCGAAGTACGTGACGTACAGCCGATCCTCGGGGATGTGGTAGACCTTGGTGAGCAGCTCCCACGCCCAGTCGATCGCTTCCTTCTTGAAGTAGTCGCCGAACGACCAGTTGCCCAGCATCTCGAAGAACGTGTGGTGGTACGTGTCCTTGCCCACGTCCTCCAGATCGTTGTGCTTGCCGCCGGCCCGGATGCACTTCTGGCTGTTTACCGCACGCTTGAGCTTGCCCAATGGCGTGTCCGGGGCCGCCTGCCCGAGGAAGATCGGCTTGAACTGGTTCATCCCCGCGTTGGTGAAGAGCAGCGTCGGATCGTCCAGCGGCACGGCGGGGGAGCTGGGTACAAACGTGTGCCCTTCGGGGAACGCTCCGCTGCCGCCTTTGGCGCGGAAGAACTCGATGAAGGTCTTGCGGATGGCGTGGCTGGTCAGCGTCATGGTGGAACCCCGGCCCGGTCCGTCGAGCCGGCTCAAAGGAAATCGATCGCGGCGGGATGGAGCATCTCCGAGACCGCTCCGCCCGGCGGCGGCCAGTATAGGTTTTGTCGGTGAGCACCGATTCCTGGGGCGTCTCCAAGCAGAATGCCCCGAAATCTCCGATACTCCCTGCGGCGGCGCGTGCGCCCGCGATCGGACCAACCACGGAGGCACAGAGACCCAGAGAAGACATCTCAACTCGAAGAGCTCAAAGGACTCGAAGAGACCCAGACGATCGGACAAGCGCAATCCCGAGCTTCGAGAGTCTCACTGCCTTCGCATCAACTCGTTGAGTCCTTCGAGCCCATTGGGTTGCGAACTTCTCTCTGTGTCTCGGTGTCTCTGTGGTCAAGAATCAGCAAACGAAGTCCAGTTCGGCGCACACGCCGACCGGGAGAGTGGCATGCGGAAGTTTGAACTGTGCGTGATCGGATCGGGCCCGGCGGGACAGAAGGCAGCGATCCAGGCCGCCAAGCTCGGCCGGTCCGTCTGCGTGGTCGAGCAGCGTGAGGTCCTCGGCGGTGTTGCGATCAACACGGGCACCATACCCAGCAAGGCGCTGCGCGAGGCGATTCTCGACTTTGGCGGCCGCACCACCGTCGCTCCCTCCATCGCCGACTTCACAGCATCGCGGAGCACGATGACCCGCAGCGGGTCGTTCGCCAGCCTGATGCAGGCCTGCCAGAAGATCATCAAGTCCGAGATCGACCTGGTGCGCGACCACTTCGCGAACAACGGCATCTACACCGCCATCGGGCGTGGTCAGTTCCGTGACGCCCGGACGATCGATGTCATCGGTGCCCACGCCACCGAGTCGCTCCAGGCCGACAACATCCTCATCGCCGTCGGCACGCAGCCCACCAGCCCCAAGTCAGTCCCCTTCGATCGCGAGACGGTGATGACCTCCGACGATCTGCTGCAGCTCATGACGCTGCCGCGATCGATGATCGTCGTCGGCGGCGGCGTGATCGGGACCGAGTACGCATCGATGCTCGCCGCGTTGGGTGTTCGCGTCACGCTGATCGAAGGACGTGATCGGCTGCTCGATTTCATCGACAGGGAACTCACCGAAGCGCTGCAGTACCACCTCCGCCAGGCCGGTGTCACCCTGCGCCTCGGTGAGAAGGTCGTGAAGATCGAGAAACGCGATCTCGACCCCAAGGCGCCACGCCCGACGGGCCACAGCGGCCAAGTTGTCGAGGCCACCCTTGAGTCGGGCAAGACACTCACCGCTGATTCGCTGCTCTACTGCGTCGGGCGTCAGGGCTGCACCGACGGTCTGAATCTCGCCGCGGCCGGCATCAGCGCCGATGCCAGAGGACGCATCTCGGTCAACAAGGACTACCAGACCAGCGTGCCTCACATCTACGCCGCGGGAGATGTCATCGGCTTCCCAGCCCTCGCCAGCACCTCGATGGAACAAGGCCGCCTCGCCGCATGCCACATGTTCGGCAACCGAAGCGACACCTTCGACAACTTGCTTCCCTACGGCATCTATTCGATCCCCGAGATCTCCATCGTCGGCTGGACCGAGGAGAAACTCACGGCCGACGCGATCCCCTACGAGGCCGGAATCGCGTACTACAAGGAGACGGCGCGGGGTCAGCTCCTCGGGGACGATATCGGAATGCTGAAGATGCTGATCCACCAGGAGAGCAAGGCCGTCCTGGGCGTGCACATCATCGGCACGAACGCCACCGAGCTCGTGCACATCGGACAGTGCGCTATCGCGTTCAAGGCGACCGCGGAGTATTTCGTGAACACCGTGTTCAACTACCCCACACTCGCCGAGTGCTACAAGATCGCCGCGCTCAACGGCCTCAACAAGCTGGGCAACGTCTGACCGCCGCGGCTTGTTCCGATGTCAGGCCGCCGCCCGCTTCGGCGCCGCGACGACGATGCCACGCCCGTCGCCGGCCCGGGCCGTCTTGAGGGCCGTGACCGCGGAGACGACGAGCTCCTCGACGCTCGCGAACGCGGCGCCGTCCGCCGGTTCGCTGCTCGCGATGCCCATGCTCACCCGCAGCGTTCCGCCGCCGAGGGGCCAGGTGACGACGGCCTTCTCGAACGAGAACCGGAATTCCTCCGCCGATTTCAGGGCGTCCTTGGCCCCGGCGCCGTAGATCACCATCGCATAAATGTCGCCGCCCAGCGTGCAGATGACGCCTCCGAGCGGCGCGAAGTGCTTCCGCATGAGCATGACACACGAATTGACGTTCTCGTCTCCGGCGGCGGCACCGACCTTCATGGTCGTGCTCCGCAGACCGTCAACGCCGATCTGCACGAGCGTGAGCGGCTCGTTGTTCTGGCGCGACAGCTGAAAGCCGTTCCGCAGCGCCTTGTCGAAGCCGGCCCGGCCAACCGCGCCGGTGAGCGGATCGTACTGATCGGCATCCACCAGAAGGTTGTCCAGCGTCTGGTCCGCCGCGGCGCCCGGCTTCGACGCCATCTCGATCATCTGCCGCTCGGCCGTCCGGACGATCTGCTCGGCGTCGACCGCCGGTCCGGTGTCGAGGTGCAGATTGCGCGACATATCCTTCGAGCCTTCGGTGATCTTCTTGAGCAGCGCGTTCATCGTCTCGGACTTGATCCCGAACCACTGGTCCGCTCGCTCGTAGAGCCGCCGCAGGGCCGGCCCCGGATCCGCATCGGTCAGCGCGTTGTGCGCAAGGTTGCCCAGGCCGATCAGACGCACAAGCTCGTGATGCCCCTGCGGCGCCGCGGTCGGGCGCTCGTGATATCGGACCGGCATGATCAGCTGATCGGGGAACTTCCATCGCTGGGCCAGCATCGCGCCGATCTCGGGGTGCTGCACCTCCAGAGCCGAGAGCTCCGCCTTCACGAGCTGCGCATGATCGCCCCGCGTGGATTCGAGCACCTCGGCGTATCGGAAGCCCAGCGCGCGGTGCAAGGCGACGACCCCGATGTCCTGCATCAACCCCGCGAGAAACGCCTCGTCCGCGGTCTCGATCTTCAGATGATCCGCGATGACCTTCGCGGCGACTCCGGTGTACAGCCCGCGCCGCCAGTAATTCTTGTAGTCGAATCCGTCATCCTGCTCACCGATGGACCCGATCAGCGAGAACGAGAGCGCGAGGGCCTTCACCGGGCCCAAACCGAGCAGCACGATCGCCTTGTTGATGCTGCCGCACCGGGTTGTGAGCCCGTAGAACGACGAGTTGACGGTCCGAAGAACCTTGGCCGCGAGACCCTGGTCATTCTGAATCGTTTGGGCGAGTTCCGGAAGCTTGACGTCGGGATTCGCGGTGAGCTCGACAACACGCATGGCCACGGCCGGCAGCGAAGGCAGGGACGAGCAACTCAAGATTTCTTCGATGAGATCGTGGTCCATGGCGGCTCTACCGACGTAGCACAGCCGCACCGTCCCTCACGGGCAGGCGCGGACCTTGGTTCCATCGGCAAGTCCTGGCGCCGACTGAAACTGGGCAAGCAACATTGCGGGACTCAGGGGTTCTTCCGAAATTCGTTGACTGCCTGCTCGAGCGACGGTACAGGCTGTCCCAGGACTTCTCGGACATACGCACAGAGCAATCCGAGCGACCGCCCCACCGCCTCCCCGTCTTCCAGGTCGACGCCCGGCGTCTCGAGTCCGCGGAGCACGCGGAGAGTCTGCGGCCGGACGCGCCACGCCTGCTCCCCGTGCTCGACACGCGAAGAAAACCCACCCAGAGCGGGGACAAAGACCTGAACATTCCCGACATCCAGATCCTGTTCCTGACGGACATCCCGGAACAGTTCAAGCCGGTATCCACACTCGACCAACGTCGCCCAGAGGTACGCCAGCAACGCCTCGCGGGGCTCTCCCGCGCCCTGACTTGCCAGCCGCCGTCCCGCACGAATCAGCGCATCAAACATGACCGGGTGCGGATCGCGATCACGGATCATCGAGTTGGTGAGATCGAGCATCGCCATCGCGGCGAAGAAGCGTGGGAGATCCCGCCGAGCACCCGGAAAAAGCTCCGTCAGGTCCCAGGCGGTCAGCGTCGCCAGAGCGTCCTGAGACTTCTGGAGCACCCCTGCCTGCCCGCGCGTGAAGAGCTCGTACCCGCCTGAGAACCGCGCATCCTGCCGCTTCGCCCCCTTCGCCAGACCGCGGATTACTCCCAGCGAGCGGCAGAAGAGCGACACCGTCTGGCTGGTTTCCGACCAGTCCCACACACGGATACAGATGGCATCATCCATCACCGTCGCCACACGAAGAGCGTAGCGATTCGCGTCCAAGGGAAGAGCACGCACAAAACGGAAAAGCGCAGGAGCCGCCCAGGCTTTGGCCATTTGCTGTTTGCCATTCGCCATTTGCCATTTGCCGTGTGGTCTGCGACCTTTGCGACCCGTGACCTGCGTCCCGTCCCAGCCTTCCCCCGCTCCCCTGTTCCCCTGCTCCCCTTCTATCCTTCCGCATGCACTTCTCCCTCGTCGATCGCGTCATCGAGCAGTCGGTTGATCGCATCGTCACGCTCAAGCACGTCTCGAGCGCCGAGGAGTATTTGCAGGACCACTTCCCCAGCTACCCGGTGCTGCCCGGCGTCATGATGCTCGAGGCGATGGTGCAGGCCGCACGAAGGCTCTGCGATGACCAGGCCGCGCCCATGGTGCTCGGACAGGTGCGCGCTCTCAAGTACGGCGCCTTCGTCCGCCCCGGCGCCACGCTCCGCGTCGACGTCACGCTTCACAAGAAGAACGACGACGGCACCATCGACTTCAAGGGTGAGGGCACCCTCCTCGAACCCAACGCCACCACCGAGCCGCCCACCGCCGTCTCTGGACGGTTCCTGCTGCGGCCGGTCCGGACGGGATGAATGCTCCGAACCAAGGAGCTCCCGCTTAACGGCCCGCCGCGTGCCGCATCCATTCCCATCCTTCTCGGCTATCATCGCGTCCCAAGTCCCTCCGCTCGCCTCGCATCCCGGATCGAGCGAAGCCGCCCAAGGAAGCCGCCCGAATGACACGCGACGAGATCTTCTCCAAGATTCAGGAAGTGCTGGTCGACGCCCTCGCCGTCGATGAGGAAGATGTCACCCCCACCGCCCGCCTCACCACCGATCTGGGCGCCGAGTCCATCGACTTCCTCGACATCGTCTTCAAGCTCGAACAGACCTTCGGCTTCAAGATCGCGCAGGGTGAGCTCTTCCCCGAGAACGTCAAGCAGGACCCGGAGTTCGTGAAGGAAGGCAAGGTCACGCCCAAGGGCATCGCCGCTCTCCGCGCCCGCCTCCCCCACGCCGACTTCTCCAAGTTCGAGGCCGACCCGCAGATCGCCAAGGTCGCCGAAGTCTTCACCGTCGACGCCCTCGTCACGTTCGTTGAGCGCAAGCTCGCGGCGAAGTAAGGCACTCACCACAGAGGCGCAGAGACACAGAGAAGAGCATTTCAACTCAATGAGCTCAAAGGGCTCAATGGGCTCAATGGGCTCAATGGGCTCAATGGGTCGATGCGAGGAGACACGACCCTCAAACCTTTGCCTGTGAGAAGGTCCCTTGTCTTGACCCCTTCGAGTCCTTCTCGTCCTTCGAATTCTTCGAGTCCCGCGAGCCTTTCGAGTTCAACTCTTCTTCCTGACTCTCGCCGTGCCTCTGTGCCTCTGTGGTTCATTCTTCTGGAACCCCCATGCGCTGGATGTGGATCGATCGTGTCGTCGAGCTGGTGCCCAGGCAGCGCCTCGTCGCCGTCAAGCACGTGAGCCTCGCCGAAGAGCACCTGCACGATCACTTCCCCGCCTCCGCGTCGCGCCCCGCGCTCCCCGTCATGCCCGCCAGCCTCATCGTCGAGGGCTGCGCCCAGACCGCCGGCATCCTTGTCGGCCACGCCGAGGACTTCCGCGAGAAGGTCATCCTCGCCAAGATCGGCAAGTTCGAGATCAGCCGCGACCCACTGCCCGGCCACACGCTCCGCTACACCGCCACCATCCGCCAGATGGACAAGGTCGGCGCCTCCACCGTCGGCACCATCGAGCTCATCGAGCACACCGCCAGCGGCTCCACCGCCACCACCATCGGCTCCATCGACCTGATGTTCAGCCATCTGGACAACAACATGTCCGGCCAAGAGTTCCCCGAGCACAACTTCGTCTTCGGCGAGTCGTTCCGCACGCTGCTCGCCAGCAGCGGCATCAGCGGAAACTGGTAGCGCCATTCCAAGCCAACGGCTCGAGCGCGATCGAGGGAGTGGTCTGGATCATCCCCAGCCGCGCCGCCGCAAGCTGCCCCGCTCCCACCGCAACCGGGAACGCACTGATCACGATCGCTGCCGCTACGAGCCGGGTCCCCGCCGTCGCCCGCAGTCGCCCCACCACTTCACAGATCATCAGCACGAGCCCGACGCAGACGAACTTCAGCGTGATCAGGCCGTAGAGATCGAACATCCGCAGGAACCAGTTGGCGATGCCGTTGAGTTCGATCCCGCCCAGCCGCAGGATCACGTACGTGCAAAACACATCGAGCACGGCCAGCACGATCAGCCACGAATAGCCACGCGGATACAGAATCGGTTCGCGGAACATACAACGCCTCCGCCGAGAACACCCCGTCTCGACGAGCCCCGAGCGTGAGCGAGCGGGTCTTCTGACAACGCTGAAGCCAAGCAACCCACTCGCTTACGCTCGGGGCTCGTTCAGGACTTTCTCGATCAACTCGATCGGCGCGTCGTTTCCGGTCCACGCCTTCGACTGTTCCGCCGCCTGCCGCACGAACATCGTCGCCCCTTCGATGACTCGCCAGCCCACGCGTTTCGCCTCCCGCACCAGCGGCGTTTCCCGGGGGTTGTACACCGTCTCCAATACGACGGTCCCCTCGCCACAGTTGCCAGATTCCGCGAGTGCCGCCACCGGGATCGGGCATCCTTCCGGGTCCGGGCCGCCCTTCATACCCACGGGCGTGCACTGGACAAAGGCGTGCCCGCGGAAGGCGGAAAGTTGCTCCATCGCCGCAGCGGCAATCGCCCCTTGCGCCGGTTCCGCCGGGGCTTGAAAGGCCCCGCCCCCGTGCAGATGGGGGCGGGGCCTTCCAGGCCCCACGCCAGCCTTCTTCAGGGCCTCATTCAACTCCAAGGCCAACGTCTCAGCCTTCCCCCGATTGCGATTGAAAATCGTCACCGACGCCCCCGCGACCGCCAGCCCGAACGCGATGCCGCGGGCGACGCCGCCGGCGCCCACCACCGCGATCGACCTGCCTTCGAGCGTGCCCATCGCCTCCCGCAGCGGCCCCACCGCCGCGGGCACATCGGTGTTGAACACCCGCGCCCGCACCACCCGCGATCCATCACCACTCGCCTCGCGCTCGATCACCAGCGAGTTCGCCGACCCCGTCAGGAGCGACACCGCATCGAGCGACCACACGCCCGCTTCGCTCTTGAACCGCTCGAGCGCGAGGCGAACGAGGTTCTCCTTGTGCGGCAGGGTCACGCTCGCACCGCTGAAATCCAGGCGTGGATCGTCGATGAGCGCGCCCAGCGTCGCCTTGAAGTTCGTGTACGTCGCCTCCGCGCGGGCGCTCTCGCTGAGATCCTTGTTCTCCGCATCCGCGCTCGGGATCGGCAGCGGCAGGTAGACGCCATCGTGACCGCTCGCGTCGAACACCGCGTTGTGCACCAGCGGCGAAAGGCTGTGCCCCACCGGCCAGCCGATCACGCCGTACACCTTCGTCGTCGGCTTGATCGAACGGAAGCGGTAGAGCTTCAGCAGTTCTCCCACCGTCGGCTGCCCCGGCGCGGTCGTCGCCGTCGGACGCAGGCTCGCGAAGGTAAGAAACCCGCCGAACTTCGGCGCCAGCACGCGGCTCATGAGCCCGAACTCGCCCATGCCCAGCGCAATCGTCGGCCGATCGCGCTGCGTCAGAATCTCGAAGAGCTCGAGATTGTCGCGCAGCGACCGCGCGCGGAACGCGAGCTTGGTCACCTTCGCCGCGGGCTGCTGCCGCGCCAGCAGCAATCGCCGCGACAAGTCCGCGGGACGCTGCTGAAAATCATGCATCGAGAGAATCAGCCCGGTCGACACCGCCCGCTGCTGCTCGCTGTGATCAACCGCGAGATTCACCTTCTGCTTGATGTTCTCGGATTTCGTGTACGCCGCGAGTTCAATATCCAGATACCGCGGCGGCGTCTCGTTCTTGCCCTCCGCCGTGCCGAGCCGTTCGTACAACGACACCCGATCCGTCTCGTCGCCGTCGTAAGCGCCGCCTTCGCTGGTGCTCCGACACGTCACGATCGCGGGCAGGACCGACTGATGCACCAGCCGCAGAATCTCGCGCGTCTGCCGCCCCGGATCGGCCTCGCTGTGCCCGCCGTCGAAGAACTCATCGATGCGGAACTCGACGATGTCGGCCCCGAGCGACTTCGCCGCCGCCGCGTCAGCCAGAGCAGCGTCGATGTCGTGCACCATAATGGGAACGCAAAGCAGAGTCACGTGGCGAGTGTAGTGGACAACCCGTTGGCCGCGCCGCAGCCCGCGACGTAGCCGCTCGCCCACGCCCATTGGAAGTTGAACCCGCCGATGCGCCCGTCGACATCGCAGATCTCGCCGCAGAGGTGCAGCCCCGGACACACGCGGCTCTCCATCGTGTCCAAATGAATCTCACTCAGCGGCACGCCGCCAGCCGTAACCTCGGCAAAGAGGTAGCCGCGGTCGCCGGTGATCGGAAGCTCCAGTTCAGTGATCGCCGCGGCGAGCCCTCGCCGCTTGTCCTTCGGCATCGTCGCCAGCGACGCGTTGAGCTCCAGCCCCACGCTCGTCGCGAGCGCCGTGAGCACTCGCTCGGGCAGCTTGCCTTCTAGCGACCGCCGCAGCGTCGTCCCGCCGCGGCGACCCTCGGCGGCGAGGAACGCGTCGAGCGCATCGAGCGACTCGCCCGGGATCCAGTTCATCACCAACCTCGGCGGCTCGTGCGGGTTGTCGAGCTTTTCCGCCGTGTAGTAGCGGCTCATGTCCAGCACGCTCGGGCCGCTGAGTCCAAAGTGGGTGATGAGCGTCGAGTTCGTGAAGGACTGCAGCTTCTTTCCAGACTTCGCGCGGAGTTCGAGGGTCGCGGGGAGCGTGACGCCACTGAGGCCGGTGAGCCAGTGATCCTTCGGAATCGTCAGAGGCACGAGCGCCGGGAAGACCCGCGGCGTGATGGTGTGGCCGAGCGATCGGGCGATCTCGTGGCCGAGCCCGTCGGAACCGGTTTTGGGGAGGCTCTTGCCCCCTGTGGCGAGAAGCACCCGGCTGGCGACGAGCTCCCCACGGGAGTGTTCCACGAGGAACACATCCCCGCGCGGACGAACAGCGTTGACGCGGTGGGCCGTGAGCAGCGAGACGCCGGCCTGCTCGGCGGCACCCAGCAGCGCGTCGAGGACGGTGTGGGCGTCGTCGGTGATCGGAAACAGCTTACCTGTTTCCTCCCGCTTGAGCTCGACGCCGCGTTCGCGGAAGAACTGGACGGTCTGCGGCACGTCGAAGCGGCGCAGCACCTTCTTGATCGCGTTCCGGCTGCTGCCCGCATACGCGGATTCGTCCACGGCGTGGTGGGTGACGTTGCAGCGCCCGCCACCGGCGACGAGAATCTTGGCGCCGAGCTTGGTGGCACCGTCGAGGGCGAGGATGGAACCCACTCGCTTACGCTCGGGGCTCGTCAAGGCGCGGAGTGTGCGGGCGGCCCAGATGGAGGCGAAGAGGCCGGCGGCACCGGCGCCGATGATGGCGATGTCACATCGAGCGGACACGACCGGAGAGTACGGGAGCTCCCTACTCGTCACCGCCGGACTTGGTCCGTAACGGCTGCAGTTTCAGGTATGTCACACTTCGCCACAGCCACTCCGCCGGGCCGAAGGCAAAGTGCCTGAGCCACAGATGGGCGAACACCACCACCGATGCGAAGATGATCGCCAGAATGCCGAAGCGCTCGAACGCGGTGGTCTGGCCGAACCATCCCAAGCCCCAGTAGTAGAAGACGCCGGTGCCGAGGATGGAGCAGAGCAGGTACGTGGTCAGCGCCATGCGTCCGGCGTCGGCAAAGAGCCGCGCGAGGCGGGCGCCGACACCAGCGTGGGTCCAACGGACGATGGTGAAGAGGTATCCCATCGTCAGCAGCGGCCCACCAAAGGTCAGCCCGAAGCCGTAGACCAGCGCGGCCCATGCGTGCGATTCGCTGAGCGGCTTGACCCACACGGTCGCGACAGCGATCGGCAGGCCCAGCAGCAGGCCGATGAGGCTGAGACGCCGGTGCAGGAGGCCGCGTCGCGGGTGCAACAGATCGGCCTTGATGATCATCGCACCGAGGCAGAAGAGCGCGAGGATCACGGGACCGCCGCTGAAGAGCGTGAAAACGAAGGCCATGAGCCAGCCGAGGGCACGCACGGCAAGCAACTGGGAAAACGGGCCGTCACGCATCGCGCGGGTCTCGAGTTCGCGGTACGGCGCGTCCCAGGGACCGGTGATGGTTCGCTCCTTGAAGCCGTCGATGATCTGCTCGAACGGCGGCCGGTCGTCGATGACGAAGGCGGGCTTCTCAGGGGATGTATCGGCCGCGGCCGGCGCATCCGGCACCGGTGTCGATTGGTCAGCCTCATCCTGGGACGGTGCGGGTGTGGCGGCGGCGGTTGGAGGCGCCGCGTCCGACGCCGTCTGGCTGGGGCGACTGGTCGGGCCGACCGAAAGCGCGATTACGAGCGCCCCCAGCAGGAGGAGGAAACTGGCAAGCGACGCCAAGACACCCGCGGCAATCGCCAGACCTCGCACCGAAAGGCGTACGAGGATCAGCATCACGAAGCCGAGCACGGCGTAGACCACGAGAATGTCGCCGAACCAGACGAGCAGCGCATGAGCGAGACCGATGAACAGCAACGCGATCAGACGCCGGATCGGGTGCGCCCACCAGATCGACCACTTGGAGCGCGGACCGCGTGAATCATCGACCGCCGCTCGAGCGCGGGCGCGTTCGAACTGGATCGCGAGGCCGGCGCCGAAGAGCGTCGCGAACAGGGGATAGAACTTGCCTTCGCAGAGGGTCTTGTAGAAGTACCACGCACCTTGGGAGAGCGCATCGGCGGTGGCGGGCGGAACGTGATCGAAGTACGTGCCCGAGGCTTCCCCCATGTAGTGGATGTTCACGCAGAAGATGCCAAGTAGCGCGATGCCGCGGGCGACATCGATCGCGGCGATGCGCTGCGGCGGCGTGACCGGCTGAGCGGGCACCTGGTGCGGTACGGACGGTTCGGCCGCGAGCGACTCGGACATTGGGTGCCCTCCACGATGCAGAAGGCTATTCGGGCTCAACCGTTGCCAATTTCACAACGCTCACCGCGGTCGTCGGCACACCACGCCCCGAGGACTCAAAGCTCCGCAATCCGCTTCGCGGTCTCCTGTTCGAGCAGGTCGTGCATGAGCTTGGTGAGGTCGCCGGCCATGATGTCGCGGAGTTGATACTCGCCGGGGAGGCGTTCGTCGGCGACGATGCCTTCTTTCCAGCGGTAGGTGCGGATCTTCTCGCTGCGGTCGCCGCCGCGGATCTGGGACTTGCGGGACTCGGCACGCGCGTTGTGCTGTTTCTGGCGTTCGAACTCGTAGAGGCGGGTGACGAGCAGGCGGCGGGCGCGATCGCGGTTCTGCTGCTGGCTCTTGGCCTCCATCATCTTGATGATGATGCCGCTGGGCTTGTGGTGGATCTGCCAGGCGGTCTCGACCTTGTTGACGTTTTGGCCGCCGGGTCCTTGGGCGCGGGTGGCGAACTCCTCGACGTCGTCGGCCCAGTTGATCTTGACGTCCACCTCTTCGGGTTCGGGGAGCGTGGCGACGGTGGCGGTGCTCGTGTGTACGCGGCCCGCGGCTTCGGTGGCGGGGACGCGCTTGACGCTGTGAACGCCGGCTTCGAACGCGAGCTCGTTCCAGACGCCCTGGCCCTTGACGTTGGCGACGGCGCTCTTGATGCCGCCGGCGTCGGACTCGGGGACGAAGTCAAGGACTTCGAACTTCCAGCCCTTTTTGCCGGCGTACTTGGTGTACATCTCGAGCAGGTCGCGGCACCACAGTGCGGCTTCGTCGCCACCGGTGCCGGCGCGGAGTTCGAGGATGACCGAGCCGATGCGGTTGTCTTCGCCCTGGACAAGGGCGGCCTTGATGCGGGCAAGGGTGTCGGCGGCGCTTGCGCTGAGCGTCGGGAGTTCCTCGCGGGCGAGTTCGGCCATGTCGGCGTTGCCGCCGGGCTTCAACGCGGCCTCGAGCTCGGCAATGTCGGCGATCATGGTGCGGAGACGCTTGATGTCGAGTGCGACCTCGTCGAGAGCGGCCTTGCGGATCGAGCGATCGCGCACGGCCTTGTGATCGGCGAGGATCGCCGGGTCTTCAAGGTCCTGCGCGAGCTGCGCGTGCTCGGCGACGATAGCGTCGAGGCGTTTGAGGATGGCGGGCTCGATCACGGGCGCGGGCATGGGACGCAAATGTAGCGACCACTCCCGCGAGTCGAATCGATGCTACTTCTTCACGCCGCGGAGGCGGTAGAGACGCCCGGGGTCGTCGGCGCTGAAGATGATCGACCCGTCGGGCATCTGGACGCAATCGACCGGTCGGACCGCGGCGGAGTTCTTCGCCTCGTTCAGGCCATCGACGATCGTGAGCATGCCGTAGGGGCGGCTGGTCGCCGGGTCGAAGAGGATGCGGACCACCTTGTAGCCAGCCTTCTTGGTGCGGTTCCAGCTGCCACGGGCGGCGACGAAAGCGTCGGCGTTGTGGTCCCCGGGGAAGACGCCGGTCCTGTCGTTGATCGCGGGGTCGATGAAGGTGAAGGAGTTGGCGGCGAAGTGCGCGGGGAAGCACCAATCGGGGATGGTGGTGCGATCGGCGAGTTCGATGATGTCGCTCTTGTTGTGGAACTCGATGCGGGGGAGCTTGTTGCCGGTGACGAAGGGATGGCCGTAGAACCCGCCCTCGACGTAGCGATTGAACTCGTCGGGCGGGTTGAAGTCGGTGACGGGCTGTCGGCCGGGCTTGTCGCCGATGGGGCCGCCGAACCAGTCGGAACCGTGGTCGACGCCGTAGATGTCGGACGTGCCGGGGCGAATGCGGAGCTTCTCGGTGTTGCGGAGGCCGGAGGCGAAGGCGGACTTGTTGGAGCCATCGAGATTGAACCGGAAGATCTTCTGACGCTCGGTGGCGGTCTCGTCGTTGATGTTCCCGCTGTCGCCGATGGAGGTGTAGATGGCGTCGTCGGTGACAAGGAGCGCCCGCCACCAGTGACCGCCGCCCTTGGGCAGCCGGCCCTCGGGGATGATGGTCTCGATGGTCTTGGCGGCAACGGGCGGCGCCTTGGGATCTGAAGGCTGCTCGATCTTCGCCTTATGGATCGCTCCGGTTTGCGCAAACCAGAGCCAGGCGTCCTTGCCGTCGTGGTGGTAGCAGAGGCCGTGGACGGTGCGGTAGCCGGAGACGAACACGACGGGCTCTTCGAACCTTCCGTCGGAGTTGGTATCGCGGAACGCGAGGATCTCGCCCCGGCCCGGACGGGACACGTAGAGCGTGCCGCTGGGATCGGTCTCAAGGAAGCGGGCTTCCTTGAGATCGGCGAATGCAACAGAGAGCTCGTAGCCATCGCGGACACGGATGTCCTTGAGCAGAGGATCGGATTCCACGTGGAAGCCGACTTGTGCGGCAGCGGCAACCGTGAGCGAGGCGGCGACGACGTGGGATAGGAGTTCGGTTCGCATGGTGCAGTCTGTTCGCAGAGAACGGAGTTTCGGATGGTGCGACGCGGCGAGCGTCGTCAAGAACCCACCGATCGTACAGTGCCTTGATGCGCCGAGCCTTTACGCTGATCGAGCTGCTGGTGGTCATCACCGTCGTAGCGGTGCTGATCGGTCTGCTGCTCCCGGCGCTCTCGGCGGCGAGCGAAGCCGGACGACTGGCGGTGTGTGCATCGAATCTGCGGCAGTCGTACATCGCGATCCGGGCGTACGCGGACGCTGCCAAGGGGCTGACACCTTCGCTGGGGCAGCCATACTCACGACTGCCGAACTGGGGCGTCGCGGTGCAACAGGCCGCGGGGCAGCGAGCGACGACCACCGACGGAGCGCTCACCGCCAACTCGGTGCTGGTCTGTCCGACATCGCGCAGCCGATTCGGCCGCGATGTGACACGGACCTACGCGATCAACGTCACCGGGCGTGCGGGTCTCCCGGGCGACCCGGACAACTACGACACCACCGCCGTTCACGTGAACATGGACCGGGTGGCCCGCCCGGGCGACGCGCCGCTGCTTCTGGACGCGGCGATGCCAAGGACGAGCGCACCGGGAGCACCGCCGCCGACGAGGAGCGTGAGCGTGATCGACTTCCGCCAGGCGTCGCATGTCTCCGAGCGTATCGGTCGCGTGCACGGACGGGATGGTCGCTTCTCGGTGCTGTTCTTTGACGGCTCGCTGCGAACGACCAGGGACGTCGATGCCGCCTGGGCCGCGCCGCTTCCCTGAACGCGGTCCGCGGGATGCATCCGCGTGCGGCGTGCGAACGAAACCGACACCGAGGTGCACGATCGGCACACGCCGCAATACAACCGCTGAAGCCTCTTGGCCTCCGCCGCTCGCCCGGCGAGCGAAGCGTGCCAAGCGGCTCGTGCTGGTTCTGGGCGACCAACTGGACCACGGTTCCGCCGCTCTCCAAGATCTGGACCCGGAAAGTGACGCGGTTCTCATGCTGGAGGTGGCTGCGGAGTCGCGGCATGTTCCCAGCCATGTCCAGCGCACGGTCGTGTTTCTGAGCGCGATGCGGCACTTCGGAGCCGAGCTCGCTGCGAAGGGCTTTCGGCTCCACTACGTCACCCTGACGGATCCGGCGAATACCCAGTCGTTCGAGACCGAGGTTGCGTGGGCGGTTGGCGAGCTTCAGCCTGAACGGCTGATCGTTCTGGAGCCCGGGGAGCACCGCGTCCGGGGGTTGCTTGGCGAGGCCGCGGCGTGCGCCCGCGTGCCCCTTGAGATCCGCGCGGACGAGCACTTTCTGACGCCCCGAGAGACGTTCGCCTCCCACGCGTCGTCGCGGAAGAACCTCATCATGGAGTTCTTCTATCGCGAGCAGCGCAAGCGGCTCAAGGTGCTCATGGAAGGCGGCAAACCGGTCGGGGGTGACTGGAACTTCGACAAGGAGAACCGGGAGTCGTTCGGACGCGATGGGCCGCACGCGCCGGCGGTGCTGCGGTTTCCGCCGGATGCGATCACGCGCGGCGTGATCGAGGATGTGCGGCGGATGCTGCCGGACCTGCCCGGGCGGATCGACATGTTCGGGTGGGCGGTGACACGCAAGCAGGCGTTGGAGTCGCTGCAGGACTTTGTGGAGCATCGGCTGGACGAGTTCGGGCCGTACGAGGACGCGATGTGGACGGGGCAGACCTGGTTGTACCACTCGCAGCTGTCGGTGCCGCTGAATCTCAAGCTGATCTCGCCTCGCGAGTGCATCGACGCGGCCCTGACTCGGCACGCGAAGCGGCCGGTGCCGCTGGCGTCGCTGGAGGGGTTCGTGCGGCAGATCATCGGATGGCGTGAGTTCATCCGCGGCGTTTACTTCCACGAGGGGCCGGCGTACGAGACGCGGAACTATCTGGATCAGCACGGCGAGCTGCCTTCCTTCTACTGGGACGGGAAGACCGAGATGAAGTGCCTGCGCGAGTGCGTGGGGCAGGTGCTCGATCATGCGTACACGCACCACATCCCGCGGCTGATGGTGCTGGCGAACTTCGCACTGATCTCGGGTGTCCACCCCAGGAAGATCTCGGATTGGTTCCTCGCGATGTTCGCGGATGCGGTGGATTGGGTGACGCTTCCGAACACGCTGGGGATGGCGATGCACGCCGACGGTGTGACGCCGGAGCAGGCGACGAAGAAGAATCCCGCGAAGGGGCCGGTGGTGGGCACCAAGCCGTACGCGGCGAGCGGGAAGTACATCGCGCGGATGAGCAACTACTGCCGCCACTGCGCGTTTGATGTCGAGAAGCGGACGGGCGATGACGCGTGCCCGTTCAACACGTTCTACTGGGATTTTCTCATCCGGAACAAAGAGCATTTCCGCGGCAACCAACGGATGGCCATGGTGATGAAGAACGCGGAGCGACTGACCCGCCCGGACGTGGTGGAGATCACGGTGAGCGCGAAGAAGCTGCGCGAGAAGCTGGGGATCGGCGCGGTCGTCGGCGCGTAGGTCGGTGCTGCAGGAACGCAGCCACTACAGTTGCGGCTCATGGCCCAGGGCGAGGAGACATCCAAGCGACCGGCGATCCTGTTCACGGCATTCGAGCCGAGCGGGGACGACCACGCGGCGATCGTGATCCGAGAGCTGCGGCGTCGGCACCCGGACTTGGCGATGTACGCGTGGGGCGGTCCGAAGATGGCCGCGGCCGGCGCAACCATCGTCGAGCGGACCGGCGACGACGCGGTGATGGGGATGCCCGGGCTCAAGAAGATCCGCGAGCACCAGAAGATCAACGCGCGGATCACCGATTGGCTGGAATCATTCGCGACGACCCGGGCCGGGCTTGATCATCGGCCGGTGCTGCATGTGCCGGTGGACTCGCCGGCGGCGAACTTCCCGATCTGCGCCATCGCGAAGAAACGGGGCCTCAAGGTCGTGCACATGGTGGCGCCGCAGTTGTGGGCCTGGGGTCCTTGGCGGCTCCGCAAGCTGCGTCGGCTGACGGACCTGGTGCTGTGCATTCTGCCGTTCGAGGAAGAGTACTTCACGAAGCGCCGCGTGCCGGCCAAGTTCGTCGGGCATCCGCTCTTTGATGAACACCTGGATGAGTCGCGGCTCGATGCGATCGGTGCAGGCTTCGGCGAGGGCTCCCCCCGGGTGGCGCTGATGCCCGGCTCGCGGCCGGGGGAGATCAACAAGAACTTTCCGCTCCTACTCGAGTCGTTCGTGCGGCTAAGCGCAGAGTTTCCGGGACTCCGGGGCGTGGTCGCGGCGACGAAGCCATCCGTCGAGGCGCGGCTGCACGAGATCGCGCGGGACCATCGGCGCCGACTGGGTGACTGGCCCGAGAATCTGATCACCGTGCACGGACAGACCGACGCGGTGGTGCGCTGGTGCGACCTGGCGCTCGTGGTATCGGGCACGGTCACGTTGCAGATCGCGCGGCAGCTCAAGCCGATGGTGATCATGTACAAGATCAACCCGATCGCGTACAACCTCGTCGCGCGGTGGGTGGTGACGACCAAGTACTTCACGCTGCCGAACCTGCTGGCGGATGAGGAGATCGTGCCCGAGTTCGTCCCCCACTTCGGCGGCGCGGGCAAGATCGCCCGCAAGGCCTCGGAACTCCTGCATGATCCGGCGAAGCTGGAGAGCCAGCGGCGGGCGGTGCGGCTGGTGCTGGAGAAGTTCGAAGGACTCCACGCCGGGCCGCGGGCGGCGGACGAGATCGAACGGGTGATCGGGCTGGAGTCCGACGCGCGGCTGCGCGAGGTGCCGCGGACGCGGACGGGGATGCCGACGCTGCTGCCCGGGTAGGAAAGGCTGCGCCACGGAGGCGCCGCTCCCCGGTGTCACTGCGCCCGCGCGCGACTGGCTTACCCGCGACTGGCGAACGCGAGCAGGTCATCGAGCGTGAGTTCGGAGGAGTTCTGGCGGAACCCGGCGATGCCGGCCGGGAAGACGTGCTTTGGCAGCGAGTGCCCCACTGCCACAACGGCGACACCGGCGCCGATGGCGCTCTGGCAGCCGGTGGGCGTGTCTTCGATCGCAGCGCACTCTGCGGGGTCGAGTCCGAGGGACTTGGCGGCCATCCGGTAGCCGGCGGGATCGGGCTTGGAATGGGCGACGTCGTCGGCGCTCACGATGGCGCGGAAGACCGAACGGAGCGAGAGCGCGTCGAGCACGATCTCGATCTCCGCACGGAGCGCGCCGGAGCAGACCGCTATCGGCACCTCGCGACGGATCGCTTCATTGATCAGACGGATCGTTCCGGGATACGGCGCCGCGGCTCCGCTCGCGAGGGCCTTCTTCACGGCGGGCTTCTTGGCTGCGAAGAACGACTGCCACTCGGACTGCACAACGCTGCGGGCGTTCAGACGGCAAAGGGCCGGATAGAAGTCGCGGTCGTCGAAGCCGATGAGCTCGTCGAGGTACTGCTGGTGGGTGAAGGACATGCCGAGCGTCCTGGCGGCCTCGAGGAGCGCGGCCTCGTGCACCGGTTCGCTGTCCACGATCACGCCGTCGAAGTCGAAGATGATGCCGGGCACGGGACCTCCTTGCTCAAAGGTAGCGGCGCGGGAGTGGCGAGGCGCACGGGATGCGCGGCGGGGGGCGGACGGAACACGAATGCGGCTGATTCATTGATGCCGGCGATGACCTCTCGCTGACGCGAGAGGCTCTCGCGGAGCCGGTTGCGATACACTGGGCGATCATGACGCCCGCGATCGTGTTCGATGACAACCATCCGCACCTCTCGCCGCTGACGGACCTGCGGGCGTCGTTTGATGTGCGGACCGGCGTGCTCACGACCCTGGAGCGACTGACGCTCGCGCTGGACCTGGAGATCGCCACGCTGAGCGTGCCGGCGACGGCGGCGGCGCTGACGCAGGAGCGACATCCGCGTACCAGGGTGAATGCGACCGAGGGACTCTCCGGCCCCGTGCTGCTGATCAACGGGCGTTGCCCGTTGAGCTATGAACCGATCGCGGAACTCCAGGTGGGACAGTCGGTGGTCGAGGACAAGAGCGGCGATCTGGTGGCCGCGCTGGTCTCGGCCGAGGCGGCGTCGGCGTTCCTGTCCGGTCGTCCGCTCGATGCGGTCGGCATCGCGGCACTTCCGTTCCCGGCGCTCCTGAGCCGCCCGTGGCACGTGCGGACCTTCCGAGACGACTGCATCAAGAGTGATCTGGAACTGCTCGACGACGGCGAGCCCGCGGACATTCCGGCCGGCGTGATCGCCTTCGGCCAGCACTCGCTCACGATTTCGCCTTCGGCGAAGATCTATCCGGGCGTGATTCTGGATCTGGAACACGGACCGATCGCGATCGGTCCGGACACGGTTGTTCGCCCTGGGGTGACGCTGATCGGGCCGTGTGCGATGCTGCCGCACTCGACGGCGCTGGACAAGGCGCTGATCAAGGGCAACAGCGTCATCGGGCCGCACTGCAAGGTCGCCGGCGAGGTTGGGGGCGTGATCTTCCAGGGCTTCGCCAACAAGGCCCACGACGGGCACCTCGGCGACTCGTACGTCGGCGAATGGGCGAACCTTGGCGCCGGGACGACGAATAGCAATCTGCTGAACACTTACGGCGAGGTGATCTGCATCGCGGCGCCGGGGATGAGCAATGAGCGGACCGGGCAGCAGTTCCTGGGCGCGATCATCGGCGATCACGTGAAGACGGCAATCTGCACGCGGATCATGACCGGCAGCATCCTGCACACGGGGAGCATGTTCGCGCAGACGGCCGCGGTGTCGGGGTGTGTGCCGGGGTTCAGTTGGTGCACGGACGCGGGACGGCGGCCGTTCCGCTTCGAGAAGTTCCTCGAGGTGGCGAAGGCGGCGATGAAGCGGCGGAAGCTGGAGCCGAGCGCGGCGATGATCGAGCGGCTGAAGACGCTGCACGATCAGGCAATGAAGCATCACGACCGGGGTTGAGGCGCGGCGTTTGCGGGCGACGGTGCCGCCGAACGGTACATGAGCATGAGGTATGCGATCGCGCCGAGGAAGAGGCCGACGAACCAGGCATAGCCGTAGATCGTGTCGAAGACTTCGGGGAAGAGCGGCGTGACGGTGGAGCCGGGGGCCGCTGCCTGTGCGTGCGTGCGGTTGGTGGCGGCGTTGAGGAATCCGGGGAGGTTTGGAGCAACTGCGACGGCGAAAGCGACGAGTGCACGCCAGTTCCAGCCGCTGCCGCCGTAGGAGTACTCGCCTTTCTCGTCGTAGAGCGCGTCCACGTTGAGGTTGGTGCGGCGGATGAGGTAGTAGTCGCAGAGCATGATGCCGGCAATGGGGCCGAGCAGGGCGCTGTATCCGATGAGCCAGGTGAAGATGTACGCGCCGAGGTTGTTGTAGAGGTACCACGGGGCCATGAGGACGCCGAGGACGGCGGTGATCATGCCGCCGGTGCGGAAAGAGATCCTGGAAGGAGCGAGATTCGCGAAGTCGTTGGCGGGGCTGACGACGTTGGCCGCGATGTTGGTTGAGAGCGTCGCCACAGAGAGGGCGACGAGAGAGATGATGATGACAGGGAGCGAGCCGAGGGTGGCGACGAGCTTCACCGGGTCCCAGATGGTCTGCTTGAAGATGATGGTCGTCGCGCTCGTCACGACGATGCCGATGAAGCAGAAGAGCGTCATCGTGGTGGGCAGGCCGAGGGTCTGGCCCCAGACTTGGGACTTCTGACTCCTGGCATAGCGGGTGAAGTCGGGGATGTTGAGCGAGAGCGTGGCCCAGTACCCGACCATGGCGGTGAGGTTGGGGATGAAGACCTTCATGAAGTCCGAGGTCGTCGCGAACTTCGAGGAGTTGTCGAAGAGCGTGGAGACGGGCTGGACCTGGGAGACGCGCCAGAGCGCCCAGGCCATGAGAACGAGGCCGGACGCGATCAGGAAAGGCGCGGCCCAGGATTCGAGCCACTTGATCGAGTCCATGCCAAACCAGACGAAATGGAGGTTTACCGCCCAGAAGGCGAAGAAGCAGATCGCCTGCCAGAGCGTGATACCGATGGGCAGAATCCGTGAGGGCTCGGCGGCGAGGTCGATGAAGCCGACAGCACCGAGGATCTGGTAGATGGCGTCGCCGCCGATCCAGGTCTGGATGCCGAACCAGCCGCAGGCGACGAGGGCGCGGGCGAGGGCGGGGACGTTGGCCCCGACGGTGCCGAAGGAGACCCGCATGAGGACGGGGAAGGGAATGCCGTACTTCGTGCCGGCGTGCCCGTTGAGGGTCATCGGCACGAGCACGATGAGGTTGCCGAGGGCGACGGTGAGGGTGGCCTGCCACCAGTTCATGCCCTGGCCGATCATGCCGGCGGCGATGGTGTAGGTCGTGATGCAGACGGCCATGCCGATCCAGAGGGCGGCGATGTGCCAGGTGGACCAGGTGCGCTGCTCGGGGGTTGTGGGGCGGAGGTCGGGGTTGGAGAGCATCGGGGAAGATCGGCAGAAGCCGTGCGGACGGCTTGGATTTCGCGGGTTGATCAGGCGATCCTCTCGTCGATCGCGATCGGGGCGAACCTGCATGGCCGATTCGTCCGGCCCATGCTACAGTTTTATCGCAGCGATATCGCAGGAGGATCACATGTTTGAAGCACCCGACATCCGGCCGCTCACCGAGTTTCAGCGCAGCGCCAAGGCGCACATCGCGCGGCTGAAGAAGACCGGGCGGGCCGAGGTACTCACCGTGAACGGACGGGCTGCGGTGGTGGTGCAGGACGCGGCGTCGTACCAGCGGCTGGTGGACTTGGCGGAGCGTGCTCGGGAGTTCCGGGAGATCGATTCGGCTTTGCGGGAGATGGACGCGGGCAAGGGCCGCGACCTTGAGGGCTTTGCGGCCGAATCACGCAAAGCGCTGGCACGCAAGAGCACACGGCGCAAGTCTGCGTGAGCGATGCGACGCCTCAAGATCATCGTCGGACCGGCGGCCGAACGCGACCTGCTCGCGATCCGCGACTTCATCGCGGAGCAGGCACCCGAGCGAGCACTCGAGTACTACGACTTTCTGCTGGATTGCGTCCGCGAACTGGGCGTCTTTCCCCGGCGGTACCCGCGCGAACCGGCGTTTGACCGCTCCGGCCGAGAGGTTCGGGTCCGTCCGGTCGGTGCGTACCGGATCATCTATGCTGTGCGATCGAGCGACGTGTACGTGCTTCGGGTGAGGCACGGGGCACGCCGTCGTACCCAATGACGCGCTCGTTCGCGCGGGACACAGCCCTTGCCCACCCTCTACCTCATCGACGGCTACGCCCAGTTCTTCCGTGCGTACCACGCCATCCGCACGCCCATGACCTCGCCGGTGACCAAGGAGCCGACGAACATGACGTTCGGCTTCATCGGGATGCTGCTCAAGCTCTTGCGGGGCGAGGGGAAGCTGGGCGGGCGGCCGGAGTTTGTGGCGGTGGCGCTGGACGTGTCGGGGGATCAGGGGACGTTCCGCTCGCGGATCTATCCCGATTACAAGGCCCACCGGCCGCCGCCGCCGGAGGATTTGTTTCCGCAGGTGGAGCGGTGCCTGGCGATCCTGAAGGACATCGGCGTGCCGGTGATTGGGTCGGAGGGGTTCGAGGCGGACGATGTGGTGGCGTCGATCGTGGAGCGGCTGGGGCGCGAGAAGCCCGACCTGCGGGTGCGGATCGTGAGCAAGGACAAGGACCTGAAGCAGCTGCTTCGCGGCGAGGACGCATCGAAGCACGTTGCGCCCGTCGAGCTGTTCGATATCCACACCGACACCAAGATCGGCGTCGAAGAGCTGAAGGCCGATCTGGGCCTGACCCCCAAGCAGATCATCGATTACCTGGCGTTGATGGGGGACAACGTGGACAACGTGCCCGGGGTCGAGGGCGTTGGCGAGAAAACCTCGGCTGCGCTCATCGCCGAGCATGGCTCGCTCGACACGCTGATCGCCAAGGCGGACACGATCAAGGGCAAGCGCGGCGAGAAGATCCGCGAGGCGATCCCGCAGCTGGGGCTGAGCAAGGAACTCGTCACGCTGCGGCACGATGCACCGATCGAGTTCTCGTTGCCCGCGACCGACGCGAGCAAGTTGCAGTTGGGAAAGCTGATCCCGATCTTGAAGGAACTCGGATTCAATCGGTATCAGGATGAGGTGCGGGCGTTGATGGTGGCGCGGGGGGAGACGCCTCCTGATGCCGGCGCATTACCAACACCAACCGCGACCAAGCCCAGGGGTTCAGCCACTGGGGATTCGGGTGGGCTCTTTGGTGGGGGTGCTGCTAACACTGCACGCGACGACGCTGCACTTCCATCACCGAGCGACGCGCCGATGCCCCCGGGGATTGTGCCCAACAAGAAGTCGGGCGAGGTGGGGTTGTTTGAGGGCGGGCTGTTTGCGTCGGTGGCGGCGAGCACGCCGCGGGAGATTAGCAATCCGGGGGGTGAGTACCGGTGCATCAAGACGAAGAAGGAACTCGACGCGCTGGTGAAGGACCTCGCGAACGCGCCACTGATCGCGATCGACACCGAGACAACCAGCATCTCCCCCACTCGTGCCGAGCTCTGCGGCATCAGCCTCAGCACCAAGGTCGGAACCGGGTTGTACATCCCGGTGCGTTCGCCCGACGCGAAGTTGCACATGGATGAGCAGACGGTGCTGGATGCGCTGCGTCCGGTGCTGGAAGACACGACGAAGCCCAAGGTCGGGCACAACCTGAAATACGACTTGATTGTTCTTCGGCACGCGGGCATCAACCTGCGGGGTTTCTTCGCCCCCGGCGGCGGGGACACGATGGTGGCGTCGTACCTGATCGACGCCTCGCGTTCGTCGCACGCGCTGGAACCGCTGGGGCTCGCGCTGCTGGGAAGAACGAAGTCGTCGATCTCGGAACTCATCGGGTCAGGCAAGGAGCAGCGATCGTTCGACACGGTGCCGGTGGACCTGGCGACGCCGTACGCGGCGGGGGATGCGGACCTGACGCTGGCGCTGGCCGAGGTTATGTGGCCGCAGCTCAAGGCGATGGGGCTGGGCGACCTGTTCTACAAGCTGGAGATGCCGCTGGTCGGGGTGCTGGCGGAACTGGAGCACAACGGCATCATCGTCGACGCGGCGGAGCTGGATCGGCAGCGATCACGGCTGCAATCCAAGCTCACGCAGATCCTCAGCGATCTAGATGCGGAGGCGAAGCGGTCGATTCTGCGGACGTTCGATCCGGACTCGCCCAAGCAACTCTCGGCGGCCCTCTTCAACAGCCCGGAGGACGCAACGCCGGGGCTGGGCATCAAGCCGATCAAGAAGACCAAGACCGGGTACTCGACGGACGCCGAGGTGCTGGAGAAGCTGGGCGAGGACGCGACGCTGACGACGCCGATCCCGAAGTTGATCCTTGAGTACCGGCAGTTATCGAAGCTGGTTTCGACGTATCTCGTCGCGCTCAAGGAGGAGATCAATCCGCGCACCGGGCGGGTGCACACGTCGTTTAATCAGACCGTCGCGGCCACGGGGCGTCTAGCGAGCAGCGACCCGAATCTGCAGAACATCCCGATCCGGACGGATGTGGGGCGCGAGATCCGCAAGGCGTTTGTCGCGCCGCCGGGCTGCAAGCTCATCACCGCGGACTACTCGCAGATCGAGCTGCGGCTCTTGGCGCATCTGGCCCGCGACCCCGCCCTGACCGAGGCGTTCCATAAGGGCGAGGACATCCACACGGCGGTGGCGGCCCAGATCCACGGCGTGCCGCTGGAGACGGTGACCAAGGACCAGCGC
>ERZ1066133.248-NODE-248-length-29132-cov-8.735874_pt1 | contig 29132 bp, 22 predicted proteins | sample MGYA00382780_ERZ1066133 | MGnify/ENA primary metagenome ERZ1066133 (study PRJEB33369, sample SAMEA5778363) | biofilm metagenome | biome: Industrial cooling water; feature: Water cooling tower basin; material: Biofilm | place: United Arab Emirates | collected... | reverse complement strand
GTGGGTGTCCGCGCCGATGCTGTCGAGCACCAGGTCAACCTCGAGCTTTCGGTCCTTGATCACATCCTCGAACTTCTCTGTGGTGTAGTCGATCACGACATCGGCGCCGAGCTTCTTCAGGAAGTCATGGTTGGCGCTGCTCGCGGTGGCGATGACGGTTGCGCCCTTGGACTTGGCGAACTGCACGGCGAAATGCCCGACGCCGCCGGCGGCCCCGTGAATAAGCACCGTCTGGCCTTGCTTGAGAGATGCCTGCGTGAACAGCGCTTGCCACGCCGTCAGTCCGGCGAGCGGCACCGCAGCGGCTTCGGCAAAATCGGTCTTCGGCTTTCTCGCCGCCTCCTTGGCGGGGACGGCGACAAACTCCGCATAGCCGCCGCCCTTGGTCAGGGAGAGATACGCATACACCTCGTCGCCGACCTTGAACTCGCTCACACCTTCGCCGAGCGACTCGACGGTTCCGGCGATGTCGTACCCCGGAATAAACGGCGGCTGGGGCGACATGCTTCGAAGCAACCCCTGCCGGATCTTCCAGTCCACCGGGTTCACGCCCGCGGCACGAACGCGGACGAGCAGTTCGCCGGGACCGGCCTTGGGTCGGTCGATCTCTTCGACCTTCAGGACTTCCGGGCCTCCGTACGCGGTGGCCCGGACCGCCTTCATGGTCTGCCCCAGCGTAATGCTGCTAATCAGAGAAACGGTCGCCACGATGAGTCCGATTGCCGTTCGCAAGTGTGGTCCTCCGGTTGTGCCAACGCATCAGATGCGGCAGCACAGCGCAGGTTCCGCGACAGCCGGATGCGGAAGCCCACCGGTGCTGCTATCTTCCTGCCTGCACGGTGTTTCGGATCTTCCCTCTTCGAGCTGCGATGACCCCATGATTGCACGCCTGACCGGCACACTTGAGTCCCTGGAATCGAACGCGGCGCACATCGCGGCTCCGGACGGTTCCTTCGCCCGTGAGGTGCTGATACCCGCGTACGTCGCTCCGCTGCTCGCACCAAAGCTGGGCCAGACGGTGACGCTCGTCACTCTCGAGTACCTCGAGGGTCAGGGTCAGGGCACGAGCTTCATCCCGCGCCTGATCGGATTCCAGAGCGCTCGTGACCGCGCCTTCTTTGACCTCTTTACGACGGTGAAGGGCATCGGCAACCGAAAGGCGCTGCGGGCCATGGCGATCGAGCCGGCGCAGATCGCTCGAGCGATCGCGGAGCGCAATGCCGCGGCGCTGATCAAGCTTCCCGAGATCGGCAAGCGACTCGCGGAAACGGTCATCGCCGAACTGTCGGGCAAGGTGGAACCGTATCTCAGCGAGGTCGAACTGCGCACGCTCGAGATCAAGTCCGCGGCCTCGTTCTCGACGCCCGGGCTCAATCAGGTCGGCGAAGAAGCCGTCGCCGCACTGGTCGCCTTGGGCGAATCGCGGGCAGAAGCGGAGCGGCGCGTCCTGCTGGCGCTGGAGCGCGCGGGCATCGGCGGGAAAGCGACTCCGAAATCCTCCGACGAGTTGATCGCCGCGGTCTTCGCTTCCGGCCGCTGAGCCCTCGTTGACGGCCAACGGCCGGCATCGACACGGGTGACGCCACCGATCCGGGATGAAGAACCGCGCAAGCCCGGGCAAGTCGCGATGACCGCCTTCAATCGCGGCGTCCGCAATCGCTGGGTATGCCCGAGCCCTGTCTGTTCACGATCACAACACGATCTGGTGCCGGGGCCTGAGATCGCCATGGTTCCGGCTCCTTCCACCATGGCGACCTGACCACGGCCAACGAAGGGATAGAGAGCTCGAACCTCGACGCAACCGTCGCAGGGCATTCGCCGCGATGCGGGTGCAGCGCGCTGGGAACAAGACGATCTTCAAGGCGGCCACAACTCGCGCCGTCTGCCGCGTCGCGGACGGCGTCACGGTCGATCAGGCGGGCGTGTCTTTCCGCGAAGCCGAACCAATCGGCCTTGTTCCGGGCGAAGCCGGGCCTCTCGCCATCGGAGCACGGATGCGAATGCCCTGTGCGCAGAGTACGGTCTCAAGCCCGATGGACGACCAGGCAAATGCGAACAGGCGAGCATCGCGTTCCGACGAGATGGTGCAACGGCGAACTGTCAGCAATAAGCCAGCGGATACCCGCGCTTCGCCAACAAGCGGGATGTGCGTTCGCCCGGACGGTCCGTCGGGAGGCCTGCAAGGCGGCATGCCCAGTCGGAGCCCGCACGTGTCGTGTGTCGCCACGACTTCCTTGACATGAGATGCACCGCGTCGGGTGAACATTAGAAAGGCTGCCCGCGGCATGCACCGGACGGGGAGCAACGACGGAGGAGGCGGGGAGCTGGGTCGTGACCAGCACAACGGGCGACACGCGGACGCCGGCGCAACCGCGTGCGCTCACGTCTGTTGCCGATCGCCGCCGAGGCTTATGAGAAAGCGGTCAGGAACGAGCGAGGGAACCGCGTCGCCAGATCGAAAGCCGCGCCGGCATCACACCCGCTGCGGCCCGGTCCCTGGAGCTGAGGGACCCTCGCGGAGCACTTGAGCGAGCGACAAAGTCTTGATCAGCCCTGCGTAAACGTTGCGCCGTCGAGCGCATCGAAACTGACAAACTGCCCAATCTGAAAGTCGCCGGCGCTCTGACGCTCGTCTGTGGGCTCAACATGAATCGGAACCCCGGCGTTCACAACGATGCATCCGCTTTCAATGGCGATCACGCTGCCCTGCACCCGACGCGGGCGGCCAAAGACCGGTTCCAGAAATCGTCCGCCGCTCTGGACCGCGTCGATGCGACGCGCCTTGGCGCGGATCGTGCCCACGATCGTCCGGCCGATCTCACCTCGCGCCGAGCCGACGAGATGGATCTGGTAGCTCGTGTTCGGCACACTGATCACCACATAGCCGGGCCTGGTTGCAGACTCGGCGACGACCTGCTCGAGGACACCGCGGCAGAGTTTGGGATCGATCTTCGTCGTCGGGGAGGGCGTAATCATCGGGCAGAGAATATGCGGCGGGAACGGGGCTTGTCGTGTCGATCGCTCGTCGCCGGTCGCGCCGCTTTCCCATCGACGGGCCGTGACACCCGCGGCTTTGCCGACATTTCGGCGGCGGGAACGGCCGACCGGACGGGGATGAATCACTATTCTTAATCCATGCGCCTTGCGCTCGCCCAGACCAACCCCACGATCGGCGCCTTGGAGAGCAACGCCGCTGCGATCGCGGCGATGATCGACAAGGCTCGCGATCTGGAGGCCGATGTCGTTCTCTTCCCGGAGCTCTGTGTTTGCGGATACCCCCCTCGCGATCTTCTCCATCAGGCCGGGTTTCTTGACGCCTGCCGCTCGACCGCCGATCGGATCGGCACCGCATGCTCGAAGGACTCAACGGTCATACTCGGCCTGCCACGGGCGGCCTTTGACAGTGCCGGACGCCGCATCGGAATCGTGAATTCCCTGATCGCCTACCGGGAGGGGCGGGCGATCGCTACCTACGACAAGCGACTGCTACCCACGTACGACGTCTTCGACGAGGACCGGTATTTCTTGCCCGGATCGCACGCTGTTGCGATCGAAGTTCCAGGCCGAGCGGGTCTGGTGCGGCTCGGGCTGGCGATCTGCGAAGATCTGTGGCGTGGCGAGGACGCCGGTTTCGCGGCCCGTTACCACGATGGCCCCGATCCCATCGACGAACTCGCCCGCCTCGGTTGCCGGGCGATCCTTTCGGCGTCCGCGAGCCCGTTCGTCCTGGGAAAAAGCGAACGCCACCTCTCCATCCTGAGGAAGCACGCACAACGTCACGGCATGCACGTGGCCAGCGTCAATCAGGTCGGCGGAAATGACGATCTGATTTTCGACGGTCGGTCGTGCGTCGTCGCGCCCGACGGTCGCCTGCTGGCTCGTGCTGCCGCGTTCGAGACCGCGTTGATGTGCGTCGATCTGCCGTTGACGCAGCCTCATTCCGGAGTTGTCTCCACGGAAGAGACCTCGGACCGAGCATCGGCGGCGATGACTGCCGCGCGATTCGTCGGCGCGTCGCACGGTCACGATCGCGTCGCGTCGTCCGACGAGGACCTGTTCCGGGCATTGGTCCTCGGCGTCCGAGACTATCTCGGGAAGACGGGCTTCACCTCGGCGCTTCTGGGTCTGTCCGGCGGCATCGACAGCGCCGTCACCGCCGCGATCGCGGCGGCGGCACTCGGTCCTGCCCATGTGCTCGGCGTCAGCCTTCCGGGGCCGTACTCCAGCGAGCACAGCAAGTCCGACGCATACGACCTCGCCGCGCGGCTCGGTATCAGGTGCATGACGGTTCCGATCTCGGTGCCGTTCGACGGCGCTGTAGCGGCGATCGACCCGGCGATGGCGACACTGGGCGCTTCGAAGCTGGGCGAGAGACTGCCCGACATCGCGGAAGAGAATCTGCAGTCGCGCCTGCGGGGCACGATCCTGATGGCCCTGTCAAACCGTACCGGCGCGATCGTACTCACGACGGGGAACAAGTCCGAGCTTGCCGTGGGATACTGCACGCTCTACGGCGACATGAACGGCGGGCTGGCGGTGCTGTCCGATGTCACCAAGCACTGGGTCTACCGCCTCGCGCGGTTCATGAACGACCAGCACACGCTGCTGGGGTTCGCCAAGCCTCCCATTCCGACCGGAAGCATCGACAAGCCCCCCAGCGCCGAGCTGCGCCCCAACCAGACCGATCAGGACTCTCTCCCTCCCTATGACGTGCTCGATGAGATTCTCTCCCGATACGTCGAGCACCACGAGAGCGCGTCGCAGATCATCGCGACGTGCGGGGGGCGGCCGGGCTTCGACGAGGCGACAGTTCGGCGCGTCATCCGGCTCACGGACCTCAGCGAGTACAAGCGCCGGCAGGCGGCGACGGGCCTGAAGGTGACGGGCGTGGCCTTCGGAACCGGCCGCCGCATGCCGATCGCCCAAGGTTGGAGGAGCCCGTGAGCAGCGGACCCGGCTTGCCGAGCAGCAAGCGAACTGGTACCTTCCGCTCCGCACGATGAGACGTGCCCGGAGCTCACCGCATGGCCGCTTCCAAGTATGCCGTCGAATCGATCGGCACGTTCTTTCTGGTGACCGCGGTCGGCATGACCACGATCGATCCGGGAGGGGCGGGAGCGTTCGCGCCCCTGGCGATCACGGCGACGCTGATCGCGATGATCTACGCGGGTGGGCACATTTCCGGGGCGCACTACAACCCCGCCGTCACCGTGGCGGTCACGGTCCGTGGCAAGTGCTTTCTTGCGGATGCGGTCCCGTACATCGTGGCTCAGTGCGTCGGCGCTGCGGCCGCTTCGTTCCTCGTGCTGTTCCTCAAGAGCGGCGCGAAGATCGAGCCAAGAACATTTGTGCCGATTCCCGCCCTCCTTGCCGAGGCACTTTTCACGTTCGCGCTCGCCTTCGTGATCCTGAACGTCGCCACGGCGAAAGCCAACGCGAACAACTCGCACTACGGCGTCGCAATCGGATTGACCGTGCTCGCAGGCGCGTTGTGTGTGGGGCCGATTTCAGGTGCCGTGCTGAACCCGGCGGTCGCGCTGGCGCTGGGGCTGTGGGGCGCGGTCAACTGGTCGGACCTTGGGCCGCATGTCTTTGGCCAGTTCACCGGCGCGATCCTCGCGGCGTTGGTGTTCAAGACATTCGTCAAGGAATAGCCTGCCGCAACGCGGCGGCCACCAGGAGTGCTCGCATGCAACGCTGTCCGTATTGCAGCCGCCCGTCGGAACTGGTGCTTGTGCATGGGCACGACCAGTGCCGACACTGCGGGATCAACGTCCAGCCGTGCTGCAGCGGCGAACAGTGCGAGCCGCCGGACGTAGAAGAAGGCCGCAACCCGACAGCCGACAGCCGACAGCCGGGATTCTTGATTTGAGATTTGAGATTTGAGATTTGAGATTTGAGATTTGAGATTTGAGATTCGTCTCCCATGCCCTTCACCATCTACAACCTCCTCGCGTTCAAGAACCAGCCCGACCTGAAGGCCGAGGGTCTCGAGCCCGTTTCGTGGTACAGCCGCGGCGGCTTCGATCCGGTGTCGGTCGGCAAGTGGGCCAGCGAGCAAGACTCGGAACTGCTGATCGTCGACTTCGAGGCGCTGTGCTCGGACGTGCGTGTGCAGGCCGCGGAGTGCGTGGCGCAGGGGCACGCCCAGCGGATCGAGTCGATCAAAGCGGCGAAGCGCGACAAAAAGGTGAAATCGGCACAGGTCGGGACCTACGCCGTGTGCCCGGTCAGCGACTATTGGACGCCGGTCATGCCCAGCAACGAGAAGCTGCTCGCGTGGCGCGGCAGCAACCGTTTCAACTCGGTGCTCGCGGATGAATTGGATGTCATCTGCCCGTCGCTCTACGCGTTCTACGACGACGCCAAGGGCTACGAGAAGTACGCGCTCGCCAACATCGAAGAGGCGTACAAGTACGCAAAGCCCGTCATCCCGTTCATCTGTCCTCATTTCCACCACAGCAACAAGGACACGCGCAACAAGATGATTCCCTACTTCGGGCGGATCCTCGATATCTGCCGGGAGCGATGCGACAGCGTGATCCTCTGGGGCGGCTGGTGGTTCGGACCCAAGGACCTCGGTCAGCCCGGCGAATCCGGCCACCCGTGGCCGTGGGACCCAAGCTTCGCATGGCTCAGGGAAGTACGGCGGGTCATGAAGACGCTGCGATAAGCCAGGTTGGAAACAGCTTCTCGGACGCTTGCAGAATGGTCCCGTGTGGTAGGCTGGGTGTTCACACTCGCAGGGGTCGTTATGCGCCTTCGTCGTTCGTTTGTCGTACTCACGCTGATCGCCGGTTCATCCGCCTCGGTCGCGCAGGTCATCAATTGGAACAACGCCGGCGGCGGCACCTGGCAAACTCCCGGCAATTGGCTTCCCGTTGATGTGCCCGACATCCAGACCGATGTCGCCATCATCGCCGTCCCCGACACCTACACGGTCACGCTGAACGGCACCGTGAACCCCGGACGCGTCGAGATCCAGAACCCCGACGCGACCGTTGCACTCTCCAACGCCGCGGCGCTCAACATCACCGACACCAACATCATCAACCACGGCCTGATCCGCATCGGCAACGGCGCCGGCTTCAACTTCACCCCGGTGCGCTTCCAGACAAACGGCACGCTCGAAGGCACCGGCGTTCTGCGGCTCGATGCCAGCACAACGCTCGACTCCGCCTACCTCGAAGCCGCCGCGTCGGTCGGCCTCATCACGCACAAGTCCCCGCACCTCATCGCCGGGACCGGTCGGCTCTACGGCAACATCTTCAACGAGAGCATCATCCGCGCGGATGTCGCCGGCCGAGTGCTCGAGAACCGCGGCACACTCACCCAAGTGGTCGCCGGCACCATCCAGTGCACCACCGGCATCTTCGGACTCGGCAACGGCGGCTCACTCATCGGAGGCTCGATTACCGGCGCCGGCACCTGGCAGGCCTCGGGCTCCAGCACGATCGAGGCGGTCTTCATCCAGTCCAACGGCAACGTGCTCGACGCCGGCACCCTCCGCGTCCGTGGCGTCGGAATCGTCAACAACGCCACCATCGACATCAGCAACGGAGCTGGCTTCAACTTCACCCGCCTGCGAGCGGAGATACCCACAACGCTCGGCGGCTCCGGCGCCGTCAACCTGAGAGCCAACACAAACCTCGACACCGCCATCGTCGACGCCGAGGTCGGAGCGTCGTTCGTCAACCAGCCCAACCACTCGATCACCGGTAGCGGACGCATCTACGCTCCGATGACCAACCGCGGCACCATCCGCGCCACCACCCCCGGCAAGCAACTCGAGATCCGCTCCGCCATCACCCAGGACGCGACAGGCAGCATCATCGGCGACAACGCCGACGCCGCGATCTCGAACGGCGCTCTGATCACCGGCGGCACCTTCACCTCGATCGGCACCGGGCGCGTCCGCGCCAACGGATCGCCGAGCATCGCAGGGGTGGAGAACCTCGGCGCGATGCAGGTCGACAACAACGCCACGCTCCAGATCCTTGCCGACGGTCTCGTCAACAACGGCACCGTCACCGTCAACGACGGCGTCGGGCTCAACTTCACCCAGATCCGCGCGAACGAGAACACGACCATCGGCGGCAGCGGCTCGATCGTGCTCAATGCGTCGAGCAATCTCGATACCGCTTACCTCGGTGCCGTCGCCGACGTCACGATCGTGAACGGAGCGAATCACATCATCCGCGGGACCGGCCGCGTCTACGCCCCGATGCACAACCTGGGCAGCATCCGAGCTGACGACCCCGCGGGCCCCTTGGAGATCCGCTCGGCCATCAGCCAGAGCTTCACGGGAAACCTCGTCGGACAGAACGCCGTGTTGCAGCTCAGCAACGGATCGTCCATCACCGGAGGTCTTCTCGTTTCCATCGGCTCCGGCGTGATCCGAACCGCCAATACGGCCCGAATCTCCGGAGTGACCAACGAAGCCGAGCTGGAAGTCTTCAACAACTCCACTCTGGAGGTCGATGCCGCCGGCCTTGTCAACAACGCACGCGTGATCATCAATCCGACCATGGGGCCCAACTTCACCAAGATCCACGCCCCCGTCTCGACGACGCTCAGCGGCGGCGGCGTGCTGTACCTCAACGCCACCCCTTCCAACCCCGACACCGCGTACATCTCCGCGGCCGCGGGCGCAACGATCACCAACTTCAACGGCCACACCATCTCTGGCAACGGCAACGTCTACGCACCCATCACCAACCGGGGCGTGCTGCGCGGCAGCCCGACCGACCCGGACGCTGTGCTCCGCCTCCGCGGCCCAGTCAACCAGATCGGAGGCTACGTCACCGCCGACAAAGGCGATGTCGCACTCCAGGGTGCGTCGGTCGTCGGCGGGACGTTCAGCAGCATGTTCGCCGGAGGCGTCGTCCGCGCCAGCGGCAACGGGAGCTCCGTCACCGATACCACCAGTTTCGCGCCGTTGCACGTGGACAACGGTTCCAGCATCGACCTGACGAACTTCACCAACATCAGCGTCATCTTCGTGAACCCCACCGCCGGAACGCAGTTCACGTTTGTCCGCTTTCCCGGCACCCAGACGCTCGCGGGCGGCGGGCTCGTCCGGCTCAATGCCTCTTCGAACCTCGACACCGCCTACATCAGTGGCCCGAGCGGCACGGACCGCGTGACATTCGGGCAGGGACAGACCCTCTTCGGCCGAGGCAACGTCTATGGCAACGTCACGATCCAGGGCGTGCTGTCGCCCGGTGCCGCCGCAGACACCGTCGACACCATCGGCTTCCGCAGCGGCAACGTCATCTTCGCCCCCGCCGCCACGCTCAACCTGCAAGCCGTCGGTGGAGAACCTGGTCAGTACGACGCCATCAACGGCAACAGCACGCTCAACCTCGCCGGCACGGCGAACATCAAGCTCATCAACTACACCCTTACCACCACCTGCGACGAGATCCCATTCATCGAGGGCCCGACCGTCCTCGGCACCTTCGACACCGTCAACCTCGACATCCCGCCCGCAACGCTCGGGCGCTCGTGGCGACTGTGGTACAAGGCCAACGGCGTCTCGCTGCGCCTCACCTGTCCCGCCGACTACAACGCCGACTGCAACGTCGATGATCTGGATTTCCAGCGATTTGTCATCTGGTACAACATCCTCGACTGCGGCGACCCGACCATGCCCGGCGACTGCCCCGGCGATCTGAATCGCGATGCGGTCGTGGATGATCAGGACTTCCAGCTTTTCCTGCTTGCATACAACGACGTTCTCTGCCCGTGAGACCAAACGGACTCAGGATTTCGGCACATCAACCGACCTGTTCCGACTGCGTCCGGCGCGGACAAGCCACTCGGCGACAAGCAGGTTCGGCACCCACGACGACCACGCGACGATTGCATAGAAGAGATCGAAATCGATGCCCGCAGCGAACGAGGATCCGAGCTGTATCCGCAACGTGACCGCTGCGAACGTGAGCGCGAAGTTGCGGATCATCCAGGCCCGATGAGCCGCGAAGTCGCGACGTCGTGCCGCGGCGTACGCGAACCACGCCGTGATCAGCCAGCCAATTGCTCCGGCACCGAACCCAGCCTGTGAGACCCACCCTCCATAGGCGAAGAACGCCATGTACAGGCCCGCGACACCGCCCGGCAGCACGCCGAGCGCCAGGTACATCGTGCCGAGCGTCCGATGCACCGCCGGCTTGGCACGCCGCCAGCGTTCCACGAACTGCAGAGGGCCGACCAGAAGCGCCAGCGCCGCCCCGAAGACGTGGGTGAGGATCCCGACCGTCTCGCGCTGGTAGACCTGCATCATCTTCGGATGCACCGTCGAGCCCGGCGTCATCAAGGCGTAGGCCACGACGGCATAGCTCACCACCCCCATGCTCCGAGGGCGACAATCCACCAACCGATGGTCCGCATCATGCCTCCGAGGCTCAGGGGCCGATCCCGACAAGGCCATCAGGTTTCGGAGAACGACACCACGGGTTGCGGCGTCGGTTCTCGTGTACCGCACATTCTCACTCCATCGTCCTGATCAGCCGGAGCAACGCTGGCGTCTCTCGGTACGATCTTGTCGTGTCCAGTCCAGCATCCGCCCGCCGCTTCGCCCTCATCGGCCTGCTCGCCAACATGGCTTTGGCCATCGGCAAGCTGCTCGCCGGAGTTCTCGGCAACAGCTACGCGCTGATTGCCGACGCGATCGAGTCCCTCGCCGACATCATTGGCTCCGGGGTCATCTTCGGCGGCTTGATCATCTCCTCGCGCGAGCCCAGCGACCAGCACCCATACGGCTTCGGCAAGGCCGAGCCGCTGGCCGCGCTCGCGGTTGCAATCCTCGTCTTCCTCGCCGGAATCGGCATCGCCTTCGAAGCTATCCGCGAGATCGTCACGCCACACCACACTCCCGCGTGGTGGACGCTGCTGGTGCTTGTCACCGTCGTGGTCACAAAGGAGACTCTCTTTCAGCTCGGACGCCGTCGGGCCAAGGCGCAGGGCTCCACCGCGCTCGCGACCGACGCGTTTCACCACCGTGCCGACGCGATCACCTCGGTCGCGGCCTTCATCGGCATCTCGATCGCCCTTCTCGGCCAGTGGCGCACCGGCACGGACGCATGGGCTCCGGCCGACGACTGGGCGGCCCTCTTTGCCTCCGGCATCATCGTCTTCGGTGCAATCCGCCTAATGCTCCCGCCCCTGCGCGAGCTGCTTGACCAGCAGTCCGAAGAGACCGCCGCCGCCGCCGGCAAGATCGCGTCCTCTGTGCCCGGCGTCTCCAAAGTCCAGAAGGCATTCGCCCGCAAGAGCGGCGTGCTTTACTGGATCGACATGCACATCTGGGTTGACGGCTCCATGTCCGTCCGCGAGTCCCACAAGCTCGCCCACGCGGTCAAGGACGCCGTGCGGCAGCGCCTTCCCCAGGTTCGAGACGTGCTGATCCACGTCGAGCCGGCAGACCGGGCCCAAACGGGTGATCCGACGGAGCCGTGAGGGGGTGCCACGCCGGTCGGGCTCACGCCAAACGCCTTTCTCGCCCCCCAATCGACAACCGGCTGGCCTTCATTTCCTCACCCATCCACCCCCCAAACATGACTTTCCCACCGCTGCGGCCTAGTATCTCGACCCCTCGGCATCCGCCGCGGGCCTTGTCAGGAGCCGGTTTCATGTACGCGATCATCGAAGAGTTCGGCGGCCAGCGCCGCGTCACCCAGGGCGAAGAGTTCCTCATCGACCTCCAGAACGGCGGCGAGGCCAAGGTCGGCTCCAGCATCGCCTTCGACAAGGTGCTTGTCATCGGCAAGGAAGGCGGCGACGCCAAGGTCGGACAGCCCTACGTTCAGGGCGCGTCGGTCAAGGTCGAGGTCCTCGAGGCCCTCGTCAAGGGCGAGAAGCTCGACATCCACCACTTCCGTGAGAAGAAAACCTGGCGCAAGAAGACCGGCCACCGCCAGAAGTACACCAAGGTCAAGGTCACGGCCATCAACGGCTGAGCCGACCACCCGCACGACAAGCACCCCAAGGCACGGCATCCGCCGTGCCTTTTTTCATTCCGGTCTACCGTTCCCCCACTTCGTCTTTCCGTCTCTGCGTCTCTCCGTCTCTCCCCCCATGCCCCACCTCACCCTCATCACGACCGGCGGTACGATCGAGAAAACCTACGACGAGGCCAGCGGCTCGCTGGCCAATCGCCGGTCCATCGTCCGCCGCATGCTCTCACGTCTGCGATTGGCGGAAACGACCATCAGCACGATCGAGCTGCTCAGCAAGGACAGCCTCGACATGACCGACGCCGATCGCGCCGCCATCGTCCAAGCCGTCCGCGCCGCGGGAGGCTCGTCGGAGCTCGCAACACAGTCCACCGGCATCGTGATCCTCCACGGCACCGACACCCTGAGCAACACCGGCGAGCGCCTTTTCAAGGACATCGCAAGCCCCCGGATTCCGATTGTTCTGACGGGAGCCATGCGCCCGTATGAAATGAAGCGTTCCGACGCATTGCAGAACCTGAACGAGGCGATCTTCGCCGCTGGTGTGCTCCCGCCCGGTGTCTACTGCGTCTCCCACGGGCGCGCCTTGGCGTTTCCCGGAGTTACCAAGGATCGCGAACACGGGACATTTGTGAAAGAGTGACGGGCAGGAATTCCGCATCCCGGCCAGATTCCCGTTGATTTTCCATCTCACCGGCCGATATCTTCCTCGCGATGCGATACGCGATGATCATGGCCGGCGGAGCCGGGACTCGCCTGTGGCCGATGAGCCGCAAGGACCAGCCCAAGCAGCTCCTCAAGTTCATCCAGCCCAAGGAGGGCGGCCCCTCGCGCTCGCTCCTCGAGATCGCGGCCCAGCGCCTCGAGGGCATCGTGCCCCCCGAGCGCCGCTTCATCTGCACCAGCGAGAACTACCGCAAGATCATCCGGCGTGATCTGCCCAATTTCGTCGACGAGCGCATCCTCGGCGAGCCCGTCGGGCGCGACACCGTCAACGCCGTCGGATTTGCCGCCGCGGTCTTCGAGAAGCTCGACAAGGACGCGGTCTTCTCCGTCCTCACCGCCGACCACATCATCGAGCCGCAGGACGTCTTCCGCGAGCGCATGGACCTGGGCTATCGCCTCGTCGAGGACGACCCCAAGCGCCTCGTCACGTTCTCCATCAAGCCCACCTACCCCGCGACCGGCTACGGCTACGTCGAACGCGGCACGCCCATCCGCGGCGTCGAAGGCTGCGAGAAGGACGGCAAGGGTCTCGCCTTCCACGTCGCCCGCTTCGTCGAGAAGCCCGATCTCCCCCGCGCTCAGGCCTACGTCCAGTCCGGCGCGTTCAACTGGAACAGCGGCATGTTCGTGTGGAGGGCCTCCACCATCATGAACGCGCTCCGTAAGTTCAAGCCCGAGAGCCACGCCGGCATGCTGCAGATCCAGCACGCCTGGGGCACCGCCAAGCAGAACGAGGTCGTCGCCCGCGTCTACCCGACGCTCCCCAAGATCAGCGTCGACTACGCGATCATGGAGCCCGCCAGCAAGGACAAGGACTTCTCGATCTGCACCGTCCAGATGGACGTGAACTGGCTCGACGTCGGCTCCTGGCCGAGCTACGCCGAGACCCTCGCCGCCGACCATGCCGGCAACCGCATCACCGGCGAAGGCCCGACGCTCCAGACCCAGGCCAAGGGCAACCTGCTCATCAACGCCAACGCGAACCACACGCTCGCGGTGCTCGGCATCGACGACCTCATCGTCGTCCACACCCCCGACGCGACCCTCATCATGCCCAAGAGCAAGGCCGAGGAACTCAAGGCCCTGCACGGCATGGTCGACGACCGCCTGAAGTAGAAAGAGAGCAGGGCCTGCCTGTCATTGGGGGCGGGGCCTTCCAGTCCCCGGCGCCATCCCTCCCGATCAAGCAGCCATTCCCCACGCTCCGCTCTTCTGCTCTTCTGCTCCCCTGATCCGCTGCTCCCCTCCTCGCCTCTTCTCTCTACCCTTCCCCGTGCGCTACCTCGCCATCGACCTCGGCGACAAACGCACCGGTCTCGCCCTCGGCGATCCGGTGACCGGCATCGTCTCGCCCATCGAGGTCATCGAGACCCCGCTCGCCGCCAACGCCGGAGCTCAGCTCCTCGCCGACCTCGCGAAGCGCATCGAGACGCACCTGGGCCGCTCCGACGCCGAGCTCGTCCTGGGCCTTCCCCTGAACATGGACGGCAGCGAAGGCCCGCAGGCCAAGAAGATCCGCGCCTTTGGCGATCGCCTCGCCGCCATCTCCAAACGAATCGTCCGCTACCACGACGAGCGGCTCACCTCCGTCGAAGCGGACTGGTCCATGTCCCAGAGCGGCATGACCCACAAGCAAAAGAAAGAACGGCGCGACGCGCTGGCCGCGGCCGCGATTCTTCGCGATTACTTCGCGTCGCTGTCGGGCGACTCGTCCGGCGGCGCCGGCTTTTCGCCGGACTGAAACTCCGGCGGCACGGTCGAGCAGACCATCTCGATGTTGGCGTCGACCACCGGTGCGCCCGACTTGAGCTCGAGGAAGTCGGAGAGACGCACCTTCCACCGCGCCCGGATCGAGAGCAAATCGCCCTTCAACGTCTCGCCCTGCTGCTTCGCGTCCGAGCGTGTCAGCGTCAGCAGGACCCGTGGCACGAACACTTCGGTAGTCACGCCGTTGATCGTCACGTCCGCGATGACCGCACAGGAGTACGACGACGAGCTCTGGCTCTTCGCCAGCTCACGGGTATCGACCGCGGCACGCACGGTCAATCCGATGTCCGGATGCTGGTCGAGCTTCAGCACGCCCGATTCGCTCCACGCCTTCAATGTCCCATCGTCAAGCACCTTGTTCCACGGCAGCAGCCACTGTCCGGCGAGCAGCACCGCACCGATCGTTCCGTCGGCACCGGAGCTCATCGGCACCCGAGCCACCGCGTACCCCGCCGGCGGCTCGAGGTTCGGCCGCGTGGCGACACCGCTGATGTCGAACCGTCCGACGCGCACCGTGTGGTACACACCGCCCATCTTGCGGTGCGTCGGGATGGGCTTCAGCCAGGTCCCGCCTTCGGCCTTCTCCGGAAAGACCGGTGTCGGCCGTCGGGCCAGCCCGCTCGACGGCGGCGCGGGCTCGTCCGGCTGAACGGCACCGAACATGATGGTGGCCATCCCGCCGACGAGGGCGGCGACCGCCCAACCCGGGATGTACCGACGGCGTCCGATCACGCCTCTAGCTTCGCACCAAGTCGGGTCACCCACAACACATTTTGCGGTTTCCAGCCCAACGGCCCGCGGTCGATCGTCTCTCTACCCTCCGGGAACGCATCTTTGCCCGCGGCGGATGCTGCTTTCGGACCCGAACCTCCACCGCCCCGCCGCTCGTACGTACAGCAGTACCCGGAGCACACCTTTGCTTCCCATCGCCCTCGCCCTGCTTAGCCAACTCGCTTTCGTCGCCGATCCGGCTCCCACCCCCACCCCTATCCCCACCCCGACTCCGACCCTCACCCCCGCCCCCACCTCCGGCCCCGCCGCTCCGGAATCGCCCGCCGCAATGCCGACGACGGAGATCGTCCCCGGCGGCAAGGTCAAGGTGCTGCCCAACGAGCCGATCCTTGGCTTCGCCGATGCCGACGCGTTGCTGACCGCGCTCGAGACGGCCGACGCCAATCTGTCGCTGCTGACGGCCCAGATCCGCTACACGCGGGATTTCGCGATCGCCGGTGACACCCAGATCCGCAAAGGCAGCCTCTGGTTTGTGGACTCCTCCAGGAAGGGCGAGCAGGCTCGCCAGCGCAGCTTCGCCATCCGCTTCGACAGTCTCATCGTCGGACAACGCGAAGAAAAACGCGAGCAGTTCTACACCTTCGACGGCGAATGGCTGGTCGAGAAGTTCCCGGGCGAGAAACGCATGATCAAGCGACAGGTCGTCCGCCCCGGCGAGAAGTTTGATCCGCTCAAGATCGGCGAAGGGCCGTTGCCGATCCCGATCGGCCAGAAGCGTGCCGACATCCTCGCCCGCTACGACGCGACGCTGCTCCCCGCAGACGATGGCTTCGACGAGATGCCGCTTGAACGTGCCAAGCGGCTCACCGAGTTCACGCAAGGCTGTGTCCAGCTCCTGCTCGAACCCCGCGCCGAAGTCGGCGGCCGCGACCCCTTCAAGGCCATCCGCCTGTGGTACAAGCCGGCCGAGAGCAAAGGCAGCATGCGGCTGCTGCCCCGACTGGCCCACACGATCAATACCGCCGATGATGAATCGACCGTCGAACTGATCGGTATCAGGATCAACGAAGACGCCAAACTCGACTCCGGTGTCTTCGACACATCGACCCCCAAGGACTGGGATGTCATCATCCAGCCCTTCCGCGGTGCGATCGAGGGCGACGACGCCCCGACTGCACCGGCCGCCCGAACCCCCTCCGCCCCCTCCCCAGGTCCGAATATCCAGCCTGCGGGCACCGATCGCCAGAACCCGTCGCCGAATCCCGCATCGAACTCCGGCTCCAACCCCGCCGACAAGCCGAAGTAATGGACGGGACTTCGGCGCCCGCCTCGCCGTCCCGACGAACAACGACGCCGCCACACGGACGCCGCGGCTCACCCGAACGGATACACCAATGCCCGAGCAGTTCGCCCTCCAGTCGATGCGTGCCCCCAGCGGTTGGGTGAAGCGGTGGACGACCCGGGCTGCCATGCTCGTGCTCGCCTCCGGGCTGGCACAGGGCGTCCGCGCCGACGACAAGCAGGCGTTGCCCGTCTCGCCAGCGGTGCAGCGGTTCCTGGACACGCCGTACCTCACCGACGCCGAGCGTGCGGACACCCGAATTCGCCACGGCCTTTGGAAGCCGTCGGACCTGAGCGATCCGGCACGCCGCGCTCGCGCCGCCCTCATCCGCGGCGTGTGGGACGATGCCGCCCTCAGCGACACCAACGCCGATCCGATCGATCGCGCCGAAGCTTCGCTCCGCCGCGGCGAATTCGTGGACGCGCTTGACACGATCGAGAAGGCGGGCAGCACCTCGCTCCGCTCGCTGCGGCTCAAGGCCCTTGCGCTCGACGCCCAGGGCAAGAACGACGACGCCCGTACCGTCCGCGCCGAGATCGACCGCCGCCTCACCAAGGACCGCCAGTCGTCCTCGCGTGAACTGGTCGAGGGCGTCCGCGCTCTGCATGAGCGCACCCGCATCGACGGTCCCGGCAACGCTTCGCAGTCGTTCCAGTCACTGATGTCCATGCTCGCCCGAGCACGGGAGCAGCTCGACCGCCTCAGCTGGGAAGCCTCGCTCGCCGAAGCCGAGATCCTCGAGGAAAAGGACAACTCCGCCGAAGCACGTGAGGCCATCCAGCAGGCGCTCGAGCTGAACAGCGCCGCGGCCGACGCGTGGTATCTCCTCGGCCGCATGGCCGTCGACAGCTTCGACTTTGATCGCGCCGAGAAGGTCGCCGAACGTCTGCGCGAGCTCGCCAAGCCGATCGAAACCTCTGACGCTCCTCCCTCTCCTGACGCCGCATCCGGCGTGGCACCGCTGGCCGACATGCTGACCGCCCGCATCCGCATCCGCCAGCGCGATCCCAAAGGCGTCAGCGATGCACTCGCCCCCACGCTCGCGCGGTACCCGCGTCTCGTGGAGGCCCGCGCCCTCGACGCGGCGGCAAGCGCGATCGCCTTCGACACCGCCGCCACCGACGCCAAGCTCGTGGGACTCGACGCGCTGAGCCGGGGGACCCCCATCGGCTACCTCGCCGTTGGAAAGGCTCTCGCGGAGCAGCGTCAGTACGCCGACGCGGCCAAGTACCTCGAAGAGGCCACCAAACGCGCTCCCAAGCACGCCGAACCGTGGATCGAGCTGGGCCTTCTGGAAGTGCAGGCGGCACGCGACGACCGCGCTCTTGCCGCACTCGAACGAGCGGCACTGCTCGATCCGTTCAACGTTCGGGCGTCCAACAGCCTCAAGCTCGTCCGCGACGTCGGAGCCTTCAGTCGCATCGAGACGGACCACTTCATCGTCCGCTACCGGCCCGGCGTCGATCAGGTTCTCGCCCGCGAGATGCCGGCAGTCTTGGAGCGCATCTTCGCCCGCGTCACCGGCGACAAGCCCGGCGGGATACGACACGTTCCGCGCACCAAGACCGTCATCGAGCTGATGCCCGACCACCAGTGGTTCAGCGTCCGCATCACCGGCATGCCGCAGGTCCACACCATGGCCGCGGCCACCGGCCCGCTCATCGCGATGGAAGCTCCACGCCTGTCGGATCGGAGCAAGGTCGGCGCGTACGACTGGGCACGGGTCGTGCAGCACGAGTACGCCCACACCGTCACCCTCGACCGCACCAACAACCGCCTGCCCCACTGGTTCACCGAGGCCGCGGCTGTCTTCCTTGAGGACTCTCCCAAGGACTGGAGCGCGATTCAGATTCTCACCCGCGCCTACGAAACACAGACGCTCTTTGACTTCGAAGAAATCAACATCGCCTTCACCCGCCCAAAGAAGCCGACCGACCGGGGCCAGGCCTATGCCCAGGGTGCGTGGATGTACGAGCTCATGGTCGAGCGTTTCGGCCCCGAAGCCCCGCTCAAGCTGATGGACCGCTACGCCGCCGGGGACCGCGAGCCGGAGGCTTTCCAGACCGTTCTAGGCATTTCCCGGGAGCAGTTCTTCGAGCAGTTCCACGCGTGGGCCGGAGAGCAGCTGATCGCGTGGGGCATGCGCCCTCAGGCCGGGCAGCCCGAGTATCGAGAACTGCTCGCGAAGTGGGAAGAGGCGATCGCGGACGACCAGTCCAAGGACGTCGCGCCGGGCGAGGAGAAGCAACCCGCAAAGCCCGCTCGCTCGAGGCAGCGTGCCGAAGACGAAGGACCTTCACAAGAAGTCATCGACGGGTGGCTCAATGACCATCCGACGCACGCCGACGTGCTCGAGATGGCGCTGCGCCGCCGTCTTGCTGCGGCGAACGGCAAACTCACCCCCGAGCTGATCGAGCTCGCCAGCCGATACGCGACAGCACGACCGGTCGATCCCACGCCCCACAAGCTCCTCGCCGCCCTGTACTTGGACGCGACGTCACCAGTCCACGACCCGGCGAAGGCCATCGCGCACCTTGAGTACCTCGACGCCCGCGAGCAGCATTCCTCCAGCCTGGCCGCCCAGCTGGCTCGCCTGTACGCCGAGCAGGGCAACTGGGACAAAGCCTGGACCAAGGTCCTCCGCGCCGCCACCGTCGGACCCTATGAGGCCCCAATCCGCGAACTGGCCGCCACCATCGCGATTCAGCGACAGGACTTCGACGGCGCCAAGTGGCAGCTCGAAGCCCTCACCATGCTTGAGCCCGACCGCCAGATCCACAAGGACCGCCTCACGGCGCTCGAAAAACTCCGCGCCGGCAAGGAATAGCCGCACGTCGCTTCACCGCGGAGGACGCGGAATACGTGGAGCACCTCGGGACGAGAATGACCACAGAGAGCACACTGACAAAGAAGCTCGCCCCGCCTCATCAACTGCCCCACCAGACCGCCTCGCCCCCTTCTCCGTGAAGTCCGTGCTCTCCATGGTGAACAGAATGTCCGTTCACGCCCGCGGCGTGAACATCCGTCCCATTCCCAGCCGCAGCACGCCGATCACCGCCAGGGTCACATTCACGATCGCCTCGGTCGCCAGGATCAGCACCCCCACCGCCGCCGCCTGCGACATGTCCGCCACGTGCAAGTAACTTGCCAACCCCGCCGCACCCGCCTCGCGCGTGCCCATCATGCCCGACGGCGAGATCACCCCGATGATGAAGTGCGTCGAGGCGATGAGCACCGCCGACTCCCACGTCATCTCGATGCCCAGCAGCTTCGCCGCGATGTAGAACCGAGTCGCCTGGATCACCATGTCGAGCAGACGCATTCCGATCAACGACGCCACTCGCTGCGGCTTGTTGAGCATGCCCAAACCATCATGCAGGTTGTGCACCAGCTTCGACGCCGCGAACCGTTCCGCCGCCGCGAGGCCCGTTGCTCTGGCAATGCCGTGAATCCGATCCATCCCTCGCTCACCCGAGAAGAACCGCGCCGCCTGCCACAGACACAGCCAGGCGAACACGGCACCCGCCGCCGCGACCGCGAACCACCGGGCGTCGATTCCCTGCCCCGTCACCGACGCCACCACCAAAGGTCCGAACGCCGCCAGCATCGCCAGCGTCACGCACGCAAACCACGCCGCGATCAACGCCAGCGGCAATCGATCCCGTCGATGGTGTACGAGCACCCGGAACACCATACTCAATTTGAACGGTGCGTACGCCAGCAGGATCGCGATCGCGTTGGTCGCGTGCAGGTCCAGGAAGTTGATCCTCCGCACCGGCCGCAGCGCGAGGTAAAAGTTCATCCCAGCGCTCACGATGATGAGAACATTGGTCGCAAAGAGCGCCGCCACCAGCGGCCACGGAGCGTTGCGCAGCGTTGCCAACTGCTCCTGGTTCTTCGGACTCAGCGCCTGCATCACGCACCAGACCAGGAGCCCCAGCCCGATCACGAAGCCGACAACCTGCAGTCCCGTCTTCCATCCCCCGCGCCGCGGCACATCTGTGCCCGGCGTTGCTTCGGCCGGCGGCATCCGCGGCACAACCGACGGCGCTGTCCCTTCACGCTCCACGCTCACCGTGCCGCCTCCGCGTTCTTCCACCGCATCAGCACCTGCCCGCTCTCCAGAACCCGGACCGTCCGCATCGACCCCTCCGCCCACGCTCGGGCCGCCGACGGTGTCACCGCCGGGTCGTACCAGCCCGTGTCGCTCAATCGCGAGATCTCCATCGGATTCACCATGATCCCGTTCACGCCGCGACGACGCAGTTCACGCTCCAGCGTCTCGGTCGCAGCACGCGACGGTTCGCCAGAAGTTCCGCCAACTTCCTTCGGCCGCAGCGTATCCCAGGTCGTGTGATACAGCACCGGCCCCGGCACATAGAACGGCGTGGAATCGCCAAACAGATACACCACGTCGCCCCGCGCGAACGCATCGCCCCGGCCACTGCTTGATTCCTCACGGATCTCTCGCTGCACCAATCCCTGCGGCCCCACCGTCAGACCCACGTTCGGCCGCCCACCCCGCTCGCTCCAGAAGTGATCCAGCGTCCGCACCGACTGATACAGCCCCAATAGCAACATCAGCGCCGTCGCGATGCGTGCTCGCGCCCACGAGCCGCGCGCCAGCCACGCCGCGGCAAGCCCCATCAAGACGCCCCCCGGCACCACCAGCGGCAGCAAAAACCGCGACTGCAAGTGCGTCAACAGGAGCCACGCCGCCAATTGCAGCACGACCCCACCAATCAGCGCCACCACGACCCACCGGCGCCACCCGGCCACTAGGCACAGCAGCATCGACCCGAGCATCACAAGCGGGAACACACTCCACTGCGAGTGCATCAATCCTCGATGCCGCGGTCCCGCCGGATCGTTCGGGTCGGCGAGCACGAGCAGCCTCAAGCGATCCATCCAGGAACCATCGAAGTGATGCGCGGATGCGAACCGCGCAAACTGCTCGGCCGTCCAGTGCGATTCGCCGAACACGCCATGCAGGTACGGGAACACGGGATTACCGCACGCGACGGCGTTGCGCAGCATCCACGGGAGAATCGCCACGCCGCCGCCCATCACCGCACCCGCCACCAACTTCCATCCCACGCGCCCGCCCGTTGCCAGCAGCACCAACCCCACGGGTGGGGCCGCGAAGAACAGCGCCGTCGGCTTCATGCCGCAAGCGACTCCGACGAGCCAGCCCGCAAGAACGCCCTTCGCCCACGGGCTGAGCCGCTCGTCCATCGCGACGATCAGTGCCGCCGCGAAGAGCGCGTTCACGCCCATCTCGTTGTACGCCAGCGACCCTGTCACAACCGCCCACGGGACGCCCACGGAGAACACGCCCGCGATCAGCCCGCCGTGGGCCCCGCCGCCTTCGTCGCCCCACACGCGCACGCACGCCGCCCGCGCCGCCCCTGCGGTCATCCACGCCGCCGCCAGAGCAAAGCCCGCGTGCAGGAGCTGGCACGACAGCGCCATCGCTCCTTCACCCGACAGCAATCCGGCGACGCCGTCCGCCGAGGTCCGCGGGACAAAGCCCCACAGGCCCAATGTCACGAATGCACTCTCGATGTACGACGGCAGATACGAATACACATTGTGCGTCACCGGCGCCAAACGCCCCGACGCCAGCCACTCCTGCGGCAGCTGCAGGTGATAGCTCAGCGCATCAAACCCGCCAAACTCGCTCCCCCACAGCACGCCCGGCGGATTGCACGCCGCGACCAGCAGAACCGCCGTCGCCAACGCCGTCGCCAACCCCGCCAGCGCGAGCACCGAGTACGACCTCTCGTCGCTGACGAACGCACCCCAGTCGATCCGACGCACCACCCCGAGGGCCGCGGCACAACCCAGAACACACGGCACCAACGCCGCGACGTTCCACGCCGCCCCCGGCAACCACGCCCCGACACAGTTGATGGCATGCCCCACCGCGAGCTGCACCGACAACCCCACGCCCAGGACCAGAGGCAAGCGTCCGGCCACGGGAGCTTCCCGCTCCACCAGCCGCATCACCATGGCCCCCAGCCCGAGCGACGACACAAAGTACAAGCCCACCGGCCACCCCGCCGCCGGGAGCCACCAAGCCAGCGCCGCCGCCCCCTGACCCATCGAGTGCGGCCCACCGATCGCCGCGATCAGCACCGCGAAGATCGCCAGCAAGAGCAACCACGCCGCCGCGACACGTACCGCGTGCCGCGCCGAGCCCTGCTGAGAACCTGTCGCAACTCCAGATGCCATCGTGTGCAATCGTCTCCCGGAAGCGTGCCGAAGCCTTCCGCCGTGGACGTAGGATAATCCGATGCCGTCGCGTCGCCCCGAAGCCGCCTTGGAAACTCCCGCGATCATCGAACCCGTCTGCGCCGTTTTCCGGCGCACGCTCAAGGCCGAGGGCCTGAAGTACACGCTCGAGCGGGCTCAGATCCTTGACGCCGTACTCCGCAGCGAGGGCCTCTTCCACGCCGACGACCTGATCGGGGCGATGAAGGCCGCCGGCCTCCGCGTCAGCAAGGCCACGGTCTATCGCACGCTCAAGCTCATGCAGCAGGCGGGCATCATCCAGCGTCTGCTCTTCGACGACGACGACGCCGGCCGCTATCAGGTCGTCTTCGGGTCCAAGACCCGCGACCTGCTGGTCCGCACCGATAGCTCGCAGTGCGAGCCGCTGGATATCCCCGAAATCCGCGCCCTGTGCGAGGCGGCGTGCCGGGCACGGGGCCTGACGCTGCAAAGCCACCGCCTGCAGGTCTTCGCGACGCGGGCCTGATCCGCGCTGCACGCATCCCGAGCACAGACGCCAAGGAGGCTTTTCGGCGATGCTGCGTGCTTTGACTCACTCTGGCTTCGCGCCGTCGGTTCCTCGCTCTTCGCGAATCACCGCTTCGCTGATCGTCTCGTAGCACGACGCCAGCAATCCCACCAATGGGAACGTCGCGGGAGGCGTCGTTTCCTTCCCCGGAGCGGCGGTCGCCAGCGGGCTCGGACCCAGACGTCGCAGCAGCGGGTGGCTCACCGGCGGCGGCTCGATCGGTGTCTCCAGGGCTTCCAATTCCGGCGGCAGTTCCCAGAAATCCCGTGTTGCTTCCAGCGCCATCGGAGCCGCGTCCGACACGCCCGGCACGCGTCCAACGTACACCGATGGATTCGTCTTCGACGCGTTCGCAACGGCCCGGTTGTGCCGCAGCCGCTCGAACAACTCCGCACCGTCCAGGCCCCGCAGCTTGAACATCTGGAACGGGTCGTTGCTGAGCCGCTGCGCAAACAGGTAGACCGCGCAGGCGGCGTGCTTGCACCAGGGCGTCGGCCCGGTCTCGCCCTTTTCTTTCCGCTCGTGGGCTTCGCTTGTGAAATCAACGCATGTGCATGAGCACGTCAATTCCGACGGCTCGGTCACGAAGAGCTTGAGCCCCAGCGGGCTGAAGACGTCTTCGATGTTCGTCGGCAGATCGCCCGCGAGCAGCTTCGCTGCGTACACGGCCTGATCGGTCATCACCTGCACCACACGGTCCCACTGCTCCGCGGTCAGCGGGGTCAGGGACAGCTTGGTCTGGTAGGTCCGCTCCGCGCGACCCTGGACCATCGCGACCAGCGCACCGTGCTCCACGTGCAGACTCTTGGTCTGCCCCAGCACGGCGTACTCCAAACCCTCCACCGCCCGCTTGCCCGGCGCCCCCTGCTCGATCAGCCGCACCCACCGCTGCGCCGCCCAGCTCTTGGACCACAGGTCCTGCTGCTCGGCGCTTGAGATCTTCACGCCGCCCCGCACCCGCCGCGGCTTCAAGGGCAGGGGCTTCGCCGGCCGCAGGTACACAGGACGCGGACCGGTGCCGAACGAACCGAACGATCCCGACGCACCACCGCCCGGGCCAGACGGCCCGCGAGGAGGAACCGGAGGAGTTGGACCGCTCGTCTCGCTCATCACACCTCATCCGCAATCGCGTCGTTCCGCAGTGTCAGCAGCTCACGCAGCTGCGACGTGTCGAGTTCCGTGAGCCACCGCTCGCCCGAACCGATGATGTTTTCCGCCAGTTCCGTTTTCTGCTCGATCATCTGATCGATCCGCTCTTCCAGCGTGCCGCGGACCACGAACTTGTGCACCTGCACCGTCCGCGTCTGGCCGATGCGGTAGGCGCGGTCCGTCGCCTGATTCTCCACCGCCGGGTTCCACCATCGATCGAAGTGGAACACATGGCTCGCCGCGGTCAGGTTCAGGCCGACGCCGCCGGCCTTCAGGCTGATCAGCAGAATCGGGTGGCGCCCGTCGCCCTTCTGGAACTGCTCGACCATGTCGACGCGTTCCTTCTGCGTGCTTCCGCCGTGGAGGAACAGCACATCCCGATCCAGATGGTGCCGCAGCAGCGACATCAGGATGTTGCCCATCTGCCGGAACTGCGTGAACACCAGCGCCTGGTCGCCCTCGGCGAGCACCTCGTCGAGCATCTCCAGCAACCGGATGCACTTGCCGCTCCGATCGAACTTCGGCGGCGTCAGCCCACCCTCCTGCCAGTCCTTGAGCAACTGACTCGGGTGATTGCAGATCTGCTTGAGCTTGATCAGGGCGCTCAGCACCAGACCGCGACGCTGGATGCCCTCGCTTCGCTCTACTTCGGTGAGCATCCGCTGCACGCACTGCTCGTACAGCGTCGCCTGCTCGCTGGTCAGCGGGCAGAACTCCTTGCTCTCCACCTTCTCCGGCAGATCGGCCACCACCGTCGGATCACTCTTGAGGCGGCGCAGCACGAACGGGCGCACCAAACCCTTAAGCTGATCCAGTTTGGCCTTGTCGCGGTACCGCTCGATGCCCAGCGAGAACCGTGTGCGGAAACTGCCCGCCGAACCCAAGTAGCCCGGGTTCAAGAAGTCCATGATCGACCAAAGCTCGCTCAGGCGGTTCTCGACCGGGGTGCCTGTCAGCGCCACCCGCCGTTCCGCCGAGATCGCCCGCACCGCCTGGCTCTGCTTCGCCGCCGGGTTCTTGATGTACTGCGCCTCGTCCAGCACCACGCGCCCCCACTCCACCCGCGTGAGCAGCTCGCGATCGCGGTGCGCCAGCGAATACGTGGTGATCACCATGTCGCTCGACCGCGCCTCATCGACAAACTTCGCCTCGTCGAGCCGGTCCGCGCCGTGATGCGTCAGGACCTTCAGCTCCGGGCAGAACCGCTTCGTCTCATGCAGCCAGTTACCCACGACCGACATCGGCACCACAAGCAGCGTCGGCTTCACCTTCGGTCCAGGTGTCCCGGGTGGGAGCTTGGCGATGGCTTCCTGCATCTGCTCGCGCTCGAACGCCATCAGCGCGAGCAACTGGATCGTCTTGCCCAGACCCATGTCGTCCGCGAGACACAATCCCAGGCCGATCCGCTCAAGGAACGCCATCCACGACACGCCCCGCACCTGGTACGGCCGCAGCGTCCCGTGGAACCGCTCCGGCGGGCGGATCATCTCCAGCTGCTGCGTCGCCGCCTCAGCGTTCATGAGCGCGGCCACCCAGCCCGTCGCCTCCAGCCCGGTGATGTGCACGCCCGTCTCGCGCGGGTCGCTCGCGTACGCCATGCGCAGCGCATCACCGACCTTCATCTCGCCGCCCGGATGCTCCCGCACGAACTTGATCGCGCTCTGCACGTCCTCGGGACGCACCTCCACCCACCGTCCGTTCATCCGCACCAGCGGGCTCTTGCGTGCCGCCAGCTTCTCGAACTCCGCCAGCGACAATGCCGTGTCGCCCAGCGCGATCTCCCAGCGGTACCGCACCAGAGCGCTCATGCCAAGCTGCGGCGAGCTCGCCGACCCGCTCGCCCCGCCCGGAGCCATCACCTTCTCGAGGGTGTCGCTCTCCAGCCGCAGCCGCACGCCCAGCTTCGCCAGCGGCGAGTCCCACCAATCCGGCGTGGCGATGCCGAACCCCTGCTCACCCAGAATCGTCGCGAACTCGCGCAGGAACTGATACGCCTGCCGCGTCGAGAGCTCCAGCGACTCCGGCTCCGAGTCCTCGAGCGCCGCTTCGAGCTTCTGATAGATCCGGCTCGCCCGGCCCAGCTCGCCCAGCAGCAGATCCTGGGGCGAATCGATCCGCTTCCCCTCGATCGTCATCGAGTCGCCCGTCAATGCCCATAGGTCCGCCGCGTCGACGATCAGTGCCGGCTTGTCCACGCTCTGCAGGTGGAACGAGATCGTCCACATGGCGTCGTCATCGTCTTCGTCGGCTTCGACCAGCGGCTCATTCATCTTGAGAAGCAGCCGCCAGGCGCTGCTCGCGCCCCGCTCCTCCAACCCGCTGATCCACTGCCGCACCCGCCGTGCAAGTTCCTGACCCCGGGTGTTCGTCGCCGGCACCTGATCCGCCTGCGACAAAAGCCCCTGCAGCCACGCCACGTGCAGGTCCTTGGTCGCGTCCTTCTCCGACACCGACGAAATGAAGTCCTCACGCGTCAGCGTCGCGCGGCACGCCGCATCGACAACCCGCCAGAGGAAATCCTCGACGATCGGCCACGGCTGATGCCCGAACGAGTCCTCCGCCGCCCGCGCGATCGAAGGCATCGCCTTCACCAGCGTCGCGACCCGCTGCGAAGTCTTCTCGTCGCTGAGCCACGGCTGCCACACCCCGCGGAACTCCGTCGGTACGAGCGAGCCCGCCTGCATCACCCCGCCCTGCGCCACCATCGGAACGAATCGCTGCTGCGCCAGCAGGCTCCGCACCAACCGCAGCGCGGCGCCGAAGAACACCACCGACGCACCGACAAGCTGCGTGCGCTCGGTGCCCTCCGCCCCCGGCCGCGGCGCGTCGTCGAGCAGCGCATCGATCGCGGCGGGCGCCTTCTCGGCAGCGACGCACAATGTGGGCACCCGCACTTTCGCCAGCCGCATCACCCCATCGGCACGGTGCCCCACCGCTCTCGCCAGATGCGAGCTCGGCAGCACGCCCGATCCCGTCGCCGGGATCTGCACGATGACACTCGAAACGGTTGCACCCTCGCCCGCGGCTCCCAGTCGCCCGCGGATCGCCTCCGCATCGAGGGCGAACGGGTGGTCGACCACGTCATCGCCGATCGTCGCTTCGACCTGTGCCGCCAGCTTTGCCGCATCCTCGCCAAAGACGTGCAGCCCCGGAACCGGCCGCGCACCGACAGCTCCGGCGTTCTCACCCACCGTCCAGATCGCATGCAAGGCGTGAAGCAACCGCAACTCTCCCCCGGCTGCTCGGGCCATCCCGAGGCCGATCATCCATGACCGCGACCGGGTTGGCCGCTTCTCAATGAGGGCGCAGGGACTCGAACCCTGGACCTACGGCTTAAAAGGCCGCTGCTCTACCAACTGAGCTACGCCCTCCTGCTTTCCCAACCCCGTCCGGCCCTCGTTCGGGACCAGAACGCAATGGTACGCGTCAACTCCCGACACGCCCACTGCAACAGGCTGTTCCGCATGTCAAGATCCAGCGGATTCAGCCCTACACCTCCGGCAACCGCTCGCAGCGGGGTCGCTTTCGCACCCGTTTCGCGAGATTCGCCCTGACGGCCAGCCGGCGAAGGCCCACGCGTGTCCAGCCCCGACACGATCCCGTCGGGACCGATCGCCTCTGCCGACCCGGAAACCTCGCCGTGCCGGCGCCGATACATTGCTCCCATGCCGACCGACGGTCAGGTTCGAAGCACCCGCAAGCGTCCAAGCGTCACTCTGAGCCTCGTGCTCGCCGCGACGGTCGTGTACGCCGTGTATTGCATCGGCTTGTACAAACTTCAGGACAACATCATCTTCGCTGCCGGATTCCGGCACCGAGCCGATGCTCCCGGCAAGCCGCCGGAGGCGGAGCAGATCTGGATCGAGCAACCGTCGACCGATGCGTCCGCATCGGTCGACCGCATCGAGGCGTGGTACTTCCGCGGAAGAGACCGCTCGGCCGCAAACCCGGGGCCGTTGGTCGTGCTCTTCCACGGCAACGGCGACGTCATCGACAACTACATCAATCTGGCCCGCCTCTACGCGTCCCTGGGCTGCAACGTTCTGCTCCCCGAGTATCGCGGCTACGGCCGCGCCACGGGGTCACCCTCACAGGAAGCCATCGTCTCTGACGCGACACGCTTCATCAATGACGCGGTGCTTCGTCCGGAGGTCGACCGATCCCGATTGGTCCACGTCGGCCGCTCGCTGGGCGGGGGCGTTGCGGTCGCGGTAGCGGCACGGCTCCGCGACACCGCCGGATTCCAGCCGGCGGTGCTGGTTCTGGACGCGACCTTCACGTCCGTCGCTGCCATGTCCAGCAGGTACTTCGCCCCGGCGTTTCTCGTGCGCCACCCGTTCCGCACCGATCGCGAACTGCCGCGACTCGACGCCGCCGTATTCATCTCTCATGGCACCGCCGATCAGGTCATCCCCTACTCGCACGCGGTGTCACTGAAGAAGATCCGGCCGGATGCCACACTGGTCACGCTCGACTGCGACCACCTCGACTTTCCCGGCACATCCGGCGACTACGAGCGATCGCTTCGAGCCTTCCTCGCGGCGGCCTCCATCATTGCCGCGACACCATGACCCGCGATCGGCAACCGCCCACGACGCCCTGCTAGTAACCAGCGGCGACGTCGACGCAGTTCAGCAGCGGCTCTCCCGCGCCGAAT
>ERZ1066133.247-NODE-247-length-29223-cov-8.937637_pt1 | contig 29223 bp, 27 predicted proteins | sample MGYA00382780_ERZ1066133 | MGnify/ENA primary metagenome ERZ1066133 (study PRJEB33369, sample SAMEA5778363) | biofilm metagenome | biome: Industrial cooling water; feature: Water cooling tower basin; material: Biofilm | place: United Arab Emirates | collected... | reverse complement strand
CCTCGGCGGCACGGCTGAATCTGCTCCGCTACGAAGTGCTGGCCCGCGAGGGCGGCGTCTTCGTCGATCCGGACCGCCTGCCGCTTCGCCCGCTCGACGAACTCGTCGCCGGGGTCGGCGCGTTCTGTTCCACGATCGCCAGCCACGGCGCGAGCAGGCCGCACATGCTTTCGCCGTCGGTGCTCGGCGCGACGCGGAACCACCCGATGCTGTGGCATGCCATCCGCGACCTGCCGCACTCGGTGCTGGTCTATCGCGGCGTGTGGGACCAGAGCGGGCCGGGCTTCCTGACCCGCGTGGTCCGCGACCACGGGCACTTCCGCGACGTTGTGCCGTTCCACTGGGCGCTGTTCGAACAAGCCGAGGAGGCCGCCACGGCCCACGGCGGGGCGTTCGCCTTCGTGCAGGCCAAGCCCGCGGAGGTGGCAGCGTGAGCATGCCTGCACGCACCACCTCCATCCCGCGGGTTCTGCACCAGATCTGGCTGGGCAAGGGCGAGATGCCGCTCAACCAGCGGCGCTGGCGGCGGCGCTTCGCCGAGATGAACCCGCATTGGGAGATGCGGATGTGGACGGACGACAACCTGCCGCCGATCCTCAATCGCAACGCATGGAACGCCTGCGGCAACGTCGGCGGCACACCCGGCTGCGTGATGCGGTCGGACATCCTGCGGCTGGAACTTCTGGCCCGCTTCGGCGGCGTCTATCTCGACACGGACGTCAAGCCCGTGCGGCCGCTGGATGAGATGAACCCGCCCGAGGTCGTCGCGTGGGCAGCGTGCGAGCAACTCGACATCGTCTCCAACGCGGCGATGGGCTTCCCGCCCAACCACCCAGCGATGTGGCACGCGGTGGCGATGGTCGAGGAGTCCTTCTTCGAGCGCCGGTATGTGGGCGACCAGGCGGGGCCGGGCCTGATCGCGCGGGTCGTGACGCAGTACGACGACGTGGCGCTTTATCCGCCGGTGTACTTCCACCCGCTGGTTGGCGAGGTGAAGTCCAACCCGGACGCCAAGGCCCATCTCAAGGCGGCGCACCTGTTCGCCGGAACATGGGTAGAGGACAATCGTCGACGCTACCGAGATATGTGGACAGCGAATCGCTGATCGTTGCGTGTGTCGACCACGACGCAAGTCGATTGCCCAGCAATCCGGGTTCTGCAGACAGTGTGGGTGCAGACTCGACAGGCACCTCGCAATGGGCGCGGTCCACACGCTGCGTCTGCGGATGGACTCGACTGCCACGGAGGAATTCGTCGCCTTGCAGATCTGGCGGCGAGCAAACCACCCTCGGCGCACCAAGGTCATGGTGGTGCACGATGAGGAATCTGCCGTCGGTGCCCGAATGCGCTGCTCGCCTCAGGCAGTCAGAACGGGAGTGTCATCTATCACTCGGTACCGGAGACTTCTGGGTTGGGGTCACGCCCCGCACCTGTTCCTTCGGAAGTTGTTCAGTGTCGGGTGCTTTGGGGGCCCGAAGTCGCAGCGCCATGGCCTGGGCCTGTCGGCTGTAGTCGATGGACTCTCCGAGAATTCTCGTGGCCTCCTGGTCAGCGTGGAACCCACGGGAGTTTTCGCTGCTGATGAAGTCAAGTCTCCACATCGCCTTTCGTTGCAGCGAGAAGACCGGAGCGAGTTGCTCTTGCGTCGCTCCGGAGGCTTTGGCTTCAAGAATGGCATCGAGCATGTCCGTCATCGCAACCGCGGCACGGTCCATCTGAGCCATGGTCCGGCTCTGGATCGTCTCCACCTTCTCGCGCAGCGTTGCTTCGTCGTCGTTGTGGCACTGCTGGCAGGCGTTGTTGATGTTCTTCATCGGGCTCTGAATGTTGTGGCTGCTGACCTTCATTGCCCCTTCGCGCTGATACGGCATGTGGCAGTCCGCGCAGCTCACGCCGCTCCGCGCGTGGATGCCTTGGCTCCACAACTCAAACTCTGGGTGCTGGGCCTTGAGAACCTCCGCCCCAGTCTCTCCATGCTTGTAGTCGTAGAAGCCCGACCCGTCGGGGAACTTCTTGGCGTCCCAGTGCGCTTCCAGCTGTTCCATCTTGAGACCCTTGCCCCAGGGGAACTCGAGTGTGTCCTTGGTCGCGCAGTAGTACTCCACGTGACACTGTCCGCAGACCAGGGACCGCATCTCCTGGCGCGTCGCGTCTTTGTTGGGATCGAACGGGCGGTCTCGATCGCCCCGCCTCCACTTCTCGATGCTGGGCAAGTGGGGCGTCGGCTCGGTGCTCGCCGCGAGTGCCGCGATGCCAAGCACAAACCCGGGCCGCGTGATGCGCACCGTCATGGTCTTGGGGTCATGGCAGTCGATGCACGACACCGGGTGGGCTTCGCCCGTGATGGCTGGATGGTCACTCGGGATCTTCCGGCCGGCGAACTCGCCTGTGAAACCACCGATCGGTGGTTGGGGCACAGCGGGCTCGTTTTCGCCCGGCGTGCCGTCCGGAGAAGACATCAGTAGCGCGTAGACCTCGGAGTAGGGCTTCTTGCTTACTTCCTGGAACCCACGGATCACCGCGTCCATGTTGAAATCAGACGCAAGTGTTTTATCGTCGTGCGCGAGGCCCATGGCCTTCAGGCCTTCACGCCTGTACATCACCGTGTTCGAACCGTGGCAATGCAGGCACGCGCCGGCCTGCGGCTTCTGAGTGACACGCTCGGTGACGCCCTGATCGTAGAGCATGTAGGCGTGTCCGCGAGCCTCACGATAGTCGATGCTGAAGGCGTATCCCGCGTACAGCCGCTTGAGCCAAGGGTACTTGTCGAGCTTGCTCTCAGGGAGCGCGCTCGATCCGCCGTAGAACTTGTCGCCCGCGGTCGCTTTCCAACCGTCGAACTGGTGAGGCCAATTGCGCCCCCACGGCTCGGGGTCCGTGCTGATCTCGTCGACTTCCGCAACACGCACGAACGGCTGCCGCGCCGCCTGTTTGTGTCCGAACATCGTGATCAGCACCCACGTCACCAACAGCGTGCCTACGACGGCGACGACAAACACGAGGGCGAGGAGCATCGCACGCCCGGGCCGGTGTGAAATCGCAGAGGTGGGTTGCCGTGTCGAGTCTCGCGTGGCCATTCCTGTTCCTCTCATCGCGGCCAAGCCGCGAGTCAATCTCGATCAGCGTATCCAGATTCCCGTCCGGCGTGCCCGACGCTGCCATGGCAGTGCACGCACAGTTGCATCTGACCACCAGGCTCGGCGGGGAGCATGTGGTCGACGTAGTCTGCATGACAGTGCAGGCAGGCGCTTTGTGTCACTCGACGGTTGCGTTCCTTGATCTGGATCGGTTCGTGGAAGTTGCCCGTCGTGAACGCCAGCGAGTGGAAGAAGCCATTGTCGCCCTTGGTGATCCACTTGCCCGCAAAGTCGTGCGGCAGGTGGCAATCGTTGCACGTCGCAACCCCGTGATGGCTTGACTTCACCCAAGCGTCGTAGTGCTCCTGCATCACGTGGCAGTTGGCGCAGGACGCGGGGTTGTTGGTGAGGTAGGCGGCACCGTCGCCGTATCCGAACGTGAAGGCCCCAAGGCCGCCAAGCACGCCGAGGGTGCCCGCGCACAGCACGGACAGCACCGTAACCGCTCGCGCAGAGAGAACCTTCTTCTGGGCTGAGTCTGCGGTTGTCGCTGGTGCGGTGGGGGGCTCGGTCACGGTGCTCTCCGTCAGACAGATACAGGATAAGCGTATACGAATACGCTCTTCAAGCCGTCTGTGCGATCATTCTTGGAGCGGCGTCGGCCGCCAACGGTTCTGCATCCCCGCCAGCGCGATGATCGCCAGTTGCGACGCGACGAACAGCACGAGCCAGAGCATTGCGGAGTCCATGAACCCATAGGCGTGCAGCCCGACGCCGAGCATGTTGGTCCCGAACCAGCTCCACGCTGTGACAATGTTGCCGACGACGGCAATCGCCGCGATCCCTCGGGCCTGGATCATGCCGCCCCATCGCGCGTGCAGGATGATCGCGTTGATGAGCACGACCAATGCTGCGCCATTTTCTTTCGGATCCCAGCCCCAGAACCGGCCCCACGACTGATCCGCCCAGATCCCGCCCAGCACCGTGCCGACAAAGCTGAGCAGCAGCGCGAAGCAGACCACCCCGTAGACCATCCGGAGCATCGCCCGCTCGCGCTCCGCGTTGACGGCGGTCGTAAACACCCGCCCGATGAGATAGACCGACGCGATCGCGCCCGCGAGGAACGTCGCGGAGTATCCCAACGTGATCGTGATGACATGGGTCGCGAGCCAGAAGTTGCTGTCGAGCACAGCCTGCATCATCTGCATCGTGTCGCCGTCGTTGCCGAGGTTGTGCGCGATGATCAGCGTCGCCGCCCCGATCGTCGCCGAGCCCAGGATCGACACGCCCAGCGGGAAGAGTCGCTCCATGAACACGCCCGCGAGCGCCGCGGCCCAGCCGACGAAGACCGCGGACGAGTACAGGTTCGTCACCGGCGGTCGGTCCGTCAGGTAGATGCGAAGCCCGATCGCGACGGTGTGCACGAGCACGGCCGCGGTGAGCAGAGCCAAGGAGCCGACCCGAAGCCGCTCGGCCCCAGGACTGGCCTGCTGGCGCGAGCGCAGGATGAACGAGAAGCACACGCCCAGAAAGGCGAGCACGTAGACCGCGGCGGTCCCGGTGAACAACGAGGCGCGATTGAATAACACCTCCAGCCGCATCCGCTGCATCACCTCGGGCATCGAGGCTTCGAGCAGCTTCGTGTATGAAGCCTGCGCGGAGTTGAACGTCTCGGCGTCGTCCTCGCTCGCGGCCTTAAGCATCGTCGCCAGGTACGCCACGCTCGGGTGTGGCGTGTTCGAGCTCCGCTCGTCCATGAACGCTTCGTTGAAGGGACGCCACTCGCCGTCCGGCGAAAGCGGCGGGATCGCGAAGGGCTCGCGCAGCTGAGCGTGCGAGAGCAGTGTGTTCACACGCCGGTGCAGTTCCAGCACCGCCCGCTGGAACGGATCTCGGTCGCGGGGCTCAACGTTCGACGCCCTCTGCGCCTGCTCGGCGATCTTGTCCCACTTGGGCTGAATCGCCGAGAGCGGGATCCGTCCGCCGTCCTCCGGTGCACGATCCAGCATCGCGAGAAGATCGGGATGGTCGACACGAAGGATCGGCAGTCCCGCGGCGCGATCAGGGTTGGTGACGAGGTCGAGCAGGAATGTGGTCGCGGGCACGACGCCCTTGTCCGTGCGCACCTGTTGGCGTCCGCCCGCGAGCATGAGCATCGACCGCGCCGCCGTGTCGAGCGGCTTGATCCGACCCCCAGCCGACACGGGCAGTTCCGCGAAGGACCGCACGTTGAGGTCTGACTGCGGCATCGGCCTCAGCAGCGCGCTGCACGCGATCAGCAGACCGAACACACCGACCGCCCAAGGCCAGACGTGTCCGAGCGCAGCGGCGGGCTTCTTCGTGGGTGTGGGCTCGCTACCCGTCCGCACGGGCCCGTGCTCTGCGCGGCGGCGCAGGAATACGACGAGCGATTGGCCAAAGTGCCACGTCATCCCGCCGCCCACAAGAATGCACGCAACGTACGGGAGCAGCCAACCCGGATTACGCACCACCTGGAGGACGGTCCCGCTGCCGTCGGGCTTGTACGACGACTGGTAGAAGGTCATGCCCGCGTACCGCAGCGGGTTGTTCATCCAGATCCTGACCTCGCGGTCGGTGCCATGCTCCGGGTCGACCAGCCGGACGTCGCTGGAGAAGTTCCGCGCGATGTTGGTACCGGTAAATCGATCGTGCCTGAAATCAATCAGGTGCAGCGTGAACGGCAAGTACGTGCGCCGGTATCGCAATGCCAGGCCAAAGGCCGCGTCACCATGCGCCACGCGCTGGGGCTCGATCAGCGAGGTCGACACCATCCATGTCCCGAGCTCGGTACCGCCTCGCAGAAGTGTCACGTACGCCGCAGGCGAGTCGGACTGCGAGCCTTCAACACCGGCGACACGCGGCTTGTCCTCGGCACGGGCTTTCAGCCCAATGCCCGCAGTTGCCTCCGTCTTCCCGTGCGCACGCAGCAACTCGGCGTTGGCCATCCACCGATCAACTCGCACCTCAAAGGGTAGCCGCTCATCAACGATCGTCGCTCCCGACCGAGCGGCGCCGGCGAGCATCCAGCCCGGAATCGTGATCACCCGGTCGCGGCTCGGATCGCTGGGATCGATCAAGGCCAGCTCGGCCTCGCGGATGTCCTCGACGAACGAGCTGCTCGCTCCCTCATCGATGGACATCAACCCCTCGTCGGCCATGAAGCCCGTGACGAACTCGCCTGCGAGCAGAACGATCAGGCCCGCGTGCAGCACCAGCACACCGACACGCTTCCGCGTAGCCTTAAACCGGATGGCGTGGGCTGCGAGCAGATTCACGATCATCAGGCCCGCGATCGTCAGCCCGCCTGGAATCGGCACGCGAAAGCCAAAGTCCCCCGAGGGAACGAACAGCCCCGGGTCCGCCATCGCGACCCACGACCGGAAGTACTCGTCGACCGCCTGCCAGACGCCGAGCTTGGTCTGGGCGATCGTGCCGATGAAAATGAGTACCATCGCCAGCGTCATCAGTACGACCGTCAGCTTCAGGGACGCCAGAATCTCAACCAATCGCCGCATCAGTTGCCACCTTTATCGCCAAGACCCGCGATCGATCGGGCCATCCCGAAGAGGTCGGCTTCGAGTCGATCGGCCACCTCGGCGTCCGTGACGGTCGCCCGCACAAACCAGGTCTGATCGCCGGTCTCGTCGTAGACCCCAGCCGCCAGCATCACACCCCCTGGTGCTTCAATCCGGGTCTCGTAGCCGGCGTGACCTTTTGCCGAGAAGCGGACGACCGTCTCATCCAGCTCGGCTTCCCCGATCGGTGGCAAGCCCAGTTGTCCGCGCCAGCGATTGATGTTCGCGAGTTCGCCACCAACGCGACCGCCGAAGCGCGTCACCGCGACCTCCACCGGTCCGGCAGGATCGGGCGCGATGTACGTCGCTAGCCGCATCTGCCGCGGGTTTGGGTCCTCAGTCCAGCCAGCCGGAACAGCCCACTCACGGCCGGGCTCTTTCGCCGGGCGGGCCGCAGCGGGCCCGGACTCGGAGACCGGCTCCGATGCCGCGGGAACACTCTCGACGCCCTTGCCGATCGAGTGTTCCTGAATTCCGACCCGCTCACAGCCTCCGAGCAAGAGCATCGCACATCCAGCGGCGAGTCGACACGCCAAGACGGCTCGCACGCGCTGGTACTGTAACAGACGGCGGCAATTGTCGAGGTCGATCCTCATCGTGCACAAGCCTATTCACTTCTCCGGTGCCGAGGGCATCGAGTGGAGCGGGTCGGATACGTCTGGATCACGAACTCTTCGCGTTGTTTCTAGGGGCCAGTCAAGTTGTGCTCTGCCCTATGCATCCGCTCCTGCATGGAGTCGCTGGCGATCAGCGTCGAAGTACTCGCCGAGAGATCGTGGCCCCGAGGCGTCACCCAACGCCTCGGCGGAAGTGGCGTAGGGGCACGGTCACGCGCCGTTTCAGCAGTGCGGCGATGCTCCGGTGGATTGTGAGCCTCCGCCGATCGAGCTTCAGGATCCTGACCGAACTCGTCGAATGTCGCGACCACATCCCACCCTGGTGATGTAGCCGTGGGGTCCCAGCCTCTTCGACTCCCAAGTGAGCGGGCGGCCACACCCGCGTCCTCCCTTGTGGCGTCCCACCTGCCATCCGGATGCGATCAAAGCCCGAACTTTTCATGCGCAGCAGCCTCCGTGAAAAAACACCCGAGTGATTGACAGGGGGACATTTGGTCGATATCTTTATCCAGATATCCGCCAAGGAGACGGTCATGGGCCTCGAAGACACTGTGAAAGCGAGTTCCTCTTCCAGCGATGCGACGATGCGGGACACGACAAATGAGTGGCACCCACCGCAGGACGGCGGACTGCGAGAGGTTGGGAAGGCCTTTCTCATGGCCTGCCTGGTGATGGCCCCCATTCTCGGGTTCGGGGGACGCGAGGTTTACAAGACGTGGAAGGGGCAGGAGGATGCACGGCTGGCCGCCATCAAGTATGGCCGAGCCCACGCGGATCTCGTCGCCGCACCAGCCCTTCCGTTGTTGTCGGTCGAAGAAGCAACGCACGGGCGCGATCTCTTCGCCAGAGCCTGCGTCGCGTGCCATGGTGCCGATGCACGGGGAGTGCAGGGACTCGGCAAGAACCTTCTTGAAAGCAACTTCGTCGCTACGCAAGACGACGAACAGTTGAAGCAGTTCTTGATCACGGGCCGGCCGAACGCCAAGCCTGTGGGGATGCCGCCGAAAGCGGGGCGAGACGACTTGGCGGATGAGGACCTTCGTCACTTGGTCGTCTACATGCGCGGACTTCAGGATCCAAGGCGCATGCCCGCACTTCCAGCGATGGTGGCCGACGCTCCGCCCACGGCGGCGCAGCAGGACGCGGCGCTCGCAGCTGCTGGCGGCGACAAGGAGCTCGCCGGGTACATCGCGAGCGGAGACAAACTGTTCCATAGCTCGTGCATCGCTTGCCACGGCAAGGGCGGGGTGGGCATCGCGGGTAACGGCAAGGCGCTCGCCAACAACGAGTTCATCCGGTCGCTCGACGACGACAGCCTGCTGGCCTTCATCAAGCAGGGTCGCTCGCCCTCGGATCCGAAGAACACCACCGGGATTCAGATGCCGCCCAAGGGCGGGAACCCGGCGATGAGTGACGACGACATCTTGGACGTGATCGCCTATCTGCGGACGCTGCAGGGCACCAAGCCCGGCACTCCCGGCGGCAAGTGACTCGCACCCGCGGCCCCGAGCCGGCCTTCGGCATCGCGTCCGCACAACTTGGAGAATCAGCATGAGACTGGCTTCACCGACTCGAGTTCGCACCATGTGGACACTGCTCCTCGCCGCGGGTGCCGCGTTCGCATGTTTCAGCACCGACGCGATGGCGCAGCAGGAGGGCCGTCGTCGCCGCAGCGGCGTGCAGGAGGCGAAGCCCGTCGAGATCACCCCCGAGCAGCTCGCGCAGCTCACGAAGATCGCCAACGACCGCAAGCTGAACGTCGATGATCTCCTGGCCGCGGCCAAGACGTTCATGCCCAGCGGCCGGCACGACGAGTACGTGCTCTTCTCCTCCGGCGGGCAGAGCGGACAGGTCTTTGCGATCGGCGTCCCGAGCATGCGGCTGCTCCGTTCGATCGCGGTCTTCACGCCCGAGTCGTGGCAGGGCTATGGCTTCGCGGGCGACAAAGACCCGATCCGAGAGTCACTCAAGATCAACGGCAAGCCCGTCGAATGGGGGGACACCCACCATCCCGCCTTGTCGGAGACCAAAGGGGACTACGACGGCGAGTTCCTCTTCATCGGCGACAAGGCCAACGCCCGGCTGGGCGTCATCGATCTTCGCGACTGGGACTGCAAGCAGGTCGTCAAGAACCCGCTGACCATCAGCGATCACGGCGCGGCGTTCGTCACCCCCAACACGGACTACGTGATCGAGGGGGGCCAGTACGGCACGGTCCTGGGCTACGGCTATGCCCTGCCCGAGGACTACAAGAAGTCGTACCGCGGCATGGTGACGATGTGGAAGTTCGATCGAGCCAAGGGTCGCATCGACGAGTCGCAGTCCTTCGCCCTGGAACTGCCGCCCTACTGGCAGGACCTTGCCGATGCCGGCAAGCTCGCCAGCGACGGGTGGTTCTTCATCAACTCCTTCAACACCGAGATGGCGACCGGCGGCGTCGAGAAGGGTCAGCCGCCTTTCGAGGCCGGTGCCAGCAAGCGTGACATGGACTACCTGCACATCATCGACTGGAAGAAGGCCGAGGCCGCGTTCAAGGCTGGCAAAGCGGAGAAGGTCAACGGGTTCCCGCTGCTCAAGCTTGCGACGCTGGTGGAGGAGGGCATCCTCCATTTCGCCCCAGAGCCCAAGAGCCCGCACGGCGTGGACGTGACTCCCGACGGCAAGTACATGGTTGTCGCTGGCAAGCTGGACCCGCACGTGACGATCTACTCCATCGAGCGGATCAAGAAGGCCATCGCCGAGAAGAAGTTCTCCAGCAAGGACGAATACGGCGTCCCGGTGCTGGACTTCGACTCGGTGAAGGAGGCGCAGGTCGAACTGGGCCTCGGGCCCCTGCACACTCAGTTCGACGACAAGGGCTACGCGTACACGTCGCTCTTCCTTGATTCGGCCGTTGCGCGCTGGAGTTTGGGCGGCGAGACGGCCAAGAAGGCCCCCGAGGGCGACTGGAAGCTCGTGCAGAAGACTCCCGTGCAGTACAACATTGGGCACCTGTGCGCCGCCGAGGGCGACACCGTGAGCCCCGACGGCAACTTCCTGATCTCCATGAGCAAGTGGTCGGTCGATCGATTCCTGACGACGGGACCGCTGCTGCCGCAAAACTTCCAGTTGCTCGACATCGTTCAGCCCGGCACGACCATGCCGGTCATCTACGACAGCCCCATCGGCGTTGGCGAACCGCACTATTGCCAGATGATCAAGGCCGACAAGCTCAAGACGTGGAAGGTGTACCCCGAGGTCGGCTGGGACCCGCACAAGCAGATGCTCTCGCCCGACGCTCCCAAGAAGGGTGACGAAGGCGTGACGCGCGAGGGCAACAAGGTGCTGGTCAAGATGACCGCCGTCCGCAGCCACTTCAAGCCCGAGCACGTCGAGGTCAACGAGGGTGACGTGATCACCTGGCGCATCACGGCGATGGAAACCGCTCAGGATGCGACGCACGGATTCTGCATCGGCGGGTACAACGTGAACTTGTCACTCGAGCCGGGCGAGTACACCGAGTTCACCTTCACCGCCGATCGGGCCGGCACGTACCCCTACTACTGCACCGAGTTCTGCTCCGCTCTGCACCTGGAGATGATGGGCTATCTGCACGTGAAGCCCAAGGGCAACGCCGTCGCTCCTGCGAAGGACGCCGGGGCCGCGACGGCATCCAAGTGAACCACTCGTCCGTCGCGGGTGACAACCCGCGATGGGCATTGAGCCCGACGCGTGCCGTGAGAGATCCCGACACTCACGTCGCAGGCGGCACCAAGGAATGGAGTTGACGCATGAGCAAGCTCTTCACCGCACTGATCGGCCCGCGGATCCCGCCCGAGGAGCTCCATGCACGCCGCTGGCGGTATCTGACGCCAACCCTGATTTTCATGGCGGCCCGTGTGCTTTTGCTGGTGTCGATCTTCTTCCCATACTGGCATATGGAGCTCGAAGCGCCCCAGTATCCCAACGGTCTCTTCCTCACCGCGTACTGCAATCACCTCACGGGCGACGTTCGCGAGATCGACGGGCTGAACCACTACATCGGGATGCGACCCCTTGGCGAAGCCGCGGCTTTTGAGCGGGCGGCGGCGGTGTGGATGATCATCGCGATGTTCCTGCTCGTTGAGGGTGCGGCGGCCATCCACAGCAAATGGGCCGTGCTGCTCGCGCTTCCGGCGGTCACGTTCCCGATTGGCTTCATCGTCGACCTGTACTACTGGATGCGCACCTTCGGGCTCAACCTCGATCCAGGTGCACCGCTGTCATCGTCGGTCAAGCCATTCGTCCCCACGGTCATCGGCGAGGGCGGGATCGGACAGTTCAAGACCTACGCGGAGTTCGGGACGGGGTACTGGCTCGCGGTCGCCGCCGCCGTGCTCATCGTCGTGGGTTTCTTCTTCCACCGCCGGGCGTACAAGCCGCTGTTTGCCAACAGCCAACCAGACAAGAGCCCGCGAAACACGAACCAAGAAGGGGCCACGCGGTGAGTGCTTCTGGACCCGACAACTTCAGTTCTCGCCCGCGGTCCTTGTGGCAAGTGCTCGCACTGGTGGGCCTGTTCATGACCCCACCGTGCACCGCCCAGGAACACGCCGCGCCGCGCGATGTGTCCCCGAGAGCAGCGGCCGAGCGAGAGCTCGGACCCATCGGTCGGCTCCTCGCGTCGGCACGACCCGGCGACACGGTGCACGTTCCCGCCGGTACCTATCGAGGGCACCTGCGGATCGACAGGCCCGTCACCCTCGTCGCTGACGGCGCCGTGGTTATCGACGGTGGTGGATCTGGGGACATTATCGAGGTTGTCGCCCCCGACGTGACGATCCGGGGCTTTGTGATCCGCAACACGGGCATCGACCTTGACCAGGAAAACGCCGCCATACGCGTCCTTGCACCACGCGTGACACTCGAATCCAACGTCCTTCAAGACATCCTCTTCGGCATCGACCTTCGCGAGTCTCCGGACAGCCGCATCATCGCCAACACCATTGGTGGCAAACGCCTGGACATAGCTCGGCGCGGCGACGGGCTGCGTCTCTGGCGTGCCGACCGTGCCATAATCGAGGGCAATAGGATCCACGATGGCCGCGACGCGATCCTGTGGTACTCCTCCGGTGTCATCGTTCGTGGCAACACCGCCCACGACTGCCGGTACGGCCTCCACCTCATGTTCAGCGACAACGTCACGATCACCGATAACGAGCTCGCAGGCAATTCGGTGGGCGTTTATCTCATGTATAGCACGGGCGTCACGCTAACAGGCAATCGCCTGCTCAAGAACCGTGGGCCCAGTGGGTACGGCATCGGACTCAAGGAGACCGATCGCTTCACCGTGCGCGACAACCTGATCGCGGGCAATCGCTCCGGAGTCTACCTCGACGGGTCGCCATTCACCGACGCGCAGCCGGGCATCTTCGAGGCCAACACCCTGGCTTACAACGACGTCGGCTTCACGATCCTCCCATCGAGCCGCGGCAACGAGATTGTCGGCAACAACTTCATCGACAACATCGACCAGGTCGCCGTGGCTGGGAGGGGCTCGCTGGACGGGAACCGTTTCTGGAAGGACGAACGCGGCAATTTCTGGAGCGACTACACCGGCTACGACCAGAACAACGACGGAATCGGGGACTTTGTCCACGAGTCGCAGACGCTCTTTGAGAACCTGATGGACAAACGACCCGCCCTCCGACTCTTTCTCTTTAGCCCCGCTCAGCAGGCGATCGAGTTCGTCGGACGGGCAATTCCAGCGGTTCGTCCAGAACCGAAATTCACGGATGAGGTTCCGCTCATGCGCCCGCTGCCGTTGCCTACTTGGAGGCCAGATGTCCCTCCATCACACTCTCCGATCCTCGTCGCTGGAGGGTCTCTGCTCGCGCTTGGTGTGAGCATGCTTGCCCTGGGATACGAGCGTCGCCGCTCGGGCGATGGTTCGAGTGGAGAGATGCCAGTGCGAGGTGCCGAATGATCACGATCACCAACTTGATCAAGAGATTCGGACGGACACCCGCCGTGGACGACGTGTCCTTGTCGCTTGATCAAGGCGACGCAGTCGCGTTGTGGGGTTCCAACGGTGCTGGCAAGACCACCCTGATCCGATGCGTGCTCGGTCTTCTGCGCTATCGAGGCGCGATCCGCGTCGGTGGCATCGACGTGCGCCGCAATGGCAAGGCGGCACGGATGCTCATCGGCTATGTCCCGCAGGAGCTCGGCTTCTACGACGAACTCAGGGTAGATTCGGCTATCTGCTACTTCGCTCGCCTCAAGGGCATCGCGAATGCCTCGCCCGCGGCCTCACTTCAGGGGGTTGGTCTCGAAGGAAACGGCGGCAAGCGTGTCCGTGAGCTCTCTGGTGGCATGAAGCAGCGTCTGGCGCTGGCAATCGCGCTTCTCGGCGATCCTCCCATCCTGGTGCTCGACGAAGTCACCGCAAGCCTCGATGCGCTCGGACGTCACGAGTTTGTGGGGCTGCTCAGGCAGCTCACCGGCTCGGGTCGGACATTGCTTTTCGCCTCGCACCGTCTCGAGGAAGTACGGTCGCTGGCACGCCGCGTCGCGGTGCTCGAGCGGGGACGACTGCTGCGGATCGACGACTGCGCTTGCTTCGCCCCGGATGCGCAGCACGCCGCCGTGCTGCACCTGCACCTTTCGGCGGATGAACGCATGCCTGCGATCCGGGCTCTCGCGGCGGGAGGCTTCTCACCGACGCTCAACGGTACGGGCATCCTGGTCCCGGTAGCCTCGGAACACAAGGCGGCACCCTTCCGCATCCTCGCCGATGCGCAGATCGTGGTGGATAACTTCGAGGTCGATGCGGTTGAGCATTCGTCCGCAACTCCTGCGCCCGGCGGCGGTCGACGCAAGTCATCCACACCTCCCGATTCCGAGGTGGCCCAATGAGTACCGCGATATCAGTCGGGGACGCGTTCGCTTCTCGTCGCCCCCCTTCGATGGCTTCCAACACGCTCTGCATTGCGCGCCGTGAACTCCGCGATGCCCTCAAGAGCCGGTGGTTCGTGCTGTACACGCTGGCATTCGTGGTTCTAGGCTTGGCGGTGTCTTTCGTCTCCGCCGCCGGCACCGGCGGAACCGGCTTCTCGGGCTTTGGTCGCACGACCGCCGGGCTTGTAAACCTCATCCTGCTCGTCGTGCCGCTCATGGCTCTCACCGCGGGGGCTGCAACGATCGCCTCTGATCGTGAGCGTGGCATGCTTGCATACCTGCTCTCGCAACCCGTCTCTCCCGTCGAAGTCCTGCTCGGCAAATACATCGGCCTCGGGGCCTCGCTCCTGGCCGCGATCAGTCTGGGGCTCGGCGCGTGCGCCGTGATCCTCTCTTGGCGCGGCGGCGTGTCGTCGCCTCAGACCATTCTGTGGCTCGCTGGTCTTTCGTTCGTGCTCGCCCTGGGGATGCTCAGCGTCGGCATCATGATCTCGTCGCTTACAAGGCGTGCCTCCGCCGCGGTGGGCGTCGCAATCTTCGTCTGGCTCACGCTGGTGTTCGTCTCAGATCTAGCGCTGATGGCCGGCGCGGTAGCGCTGCACCTCCGCATCGACGAGCTGTTCGCCCTCTCGCTTCTCAATCCGCTGCAGGTGTTCAAGATGTGGTCCCTGCACGCAATCGACGCCAATCTCGACGTGCTCGGTCCAGCAGGCCTGTACGCTGTTGAGGAGTATGGCAGGAGCCTCCACGCGATCTTCGCGGTTGGGCTGTCCGCGTGGATTGTCCTCCCACTTGTGGTCGCGTCGGTCGTGCTTGCTCGGAAGTCTCCTCTATGAAGACAACCACGTACATCGTGATCGCGTTGGCAGCGTTGCTGCTCTCGGCCTGCGAGCGAGCGCCGCTCGCGGGTCCTCCCGACATGCCCCTCGGGCGCCACGAGTGCAAGGCCTGTGGGATGCTTGTCAGCGAAGATCGCTGCTCAAGCTCGCTCTTGGTCGAGAGTCACGGGCGACGCGAGTACTACTTCTACGACGATCTCGGCTGCATGCTTGACCAAGTGCGAGAGGGGCTTGAGAACACGACGATCGTCGATCACTTCGCCCACGACTACAACAGTCGCTCCTGGGTGTCCGTGGCAGATGCCACTTTCTTGTTCGCCGACCCTGCCAAGTTGCAGACGCCCATGGGGTCCGGGATCGTGGCCTTCTCAACGAGTGCAGATGCCGAGCAGGCCAAGGCTAGATTCGGCGGTCGAACCATGAGCTTTCGAGACCTCGCTGATGCGCGGCGTGTGTGGATGGAAGAACGCTACGGGCGACCGAAGTCACAAGACGGCCAGCCGGCCGGGAAGGGACCGCCATGATCTCTCAGACCATGGAGTATGCCTTGCGGGCGATGACCCACTTGGCGAGTCTCGGCGATGCCGTGGGCACCAGCGAGAAGCTCGCCGAGGCTACCCAGACCCCACACGACTATCTCAGCAAGGTCATGCGCGATCTTGTTCGAGCCGGGCTTGTCACATCGACACGGGGACGACAGGGCGGTTTTGCCCTGGCGCGCCCCGCTTCGAGAATCTCTGTGCTCGACATTGTGAACGCGGTTGAACCCCTCCGTCGAATCACGTCGTGCCCGCTGGGCGATCCCACGCATACGCAACTCTGTCCGCTGCACCGCTGCCTCGACGACGCATTGGCACAGATTGAACATGCATTTGCGCGCAACACCCTGAGCGATCTCGTCGCCGGAGCGGCGGTCCCGATGGGGTGCCGCAGGCTGGTCGGTGTGGGACTGGCCATTGATCTGAAGCGTTCGGAGAACCACTGATGGCCACGCTTGAACTGACCGACCCTGTGTCCGCGATCGCGATCCAGCGGCCGGATCTGCTGGCGCTGCTTGATCGACCCGGCATCGACTACTGCTGCCAAGGGTCGGACTCGGTAGCCACCGCGATTGCTGCTGAGACGGCCCGCGAAAGACGTGCTCCTGCACTCGTGACGGAAGGCGGCGCACGCTCATGCTAACCAAGTTGCTCGTTATCTTTCACGTCTTGGGCGCGTCGGTTTGGGTCGGCGGACACATTGTGCTGCTCGTTGTGACTATTCCCTCCGCGCGGCGTCGCGGAGAGGTGGCCCCGATCCGCGAGTTCGAGGCCGCCTTCTCACGCGTTGGGCTTGTTGCGCTGCTCGTTCAAGTGGCGACCGGCTTTGCGCTTGCCTCGCGGTGGGTCGGGGAGTGGCGAAGCATCCTCTCGAGTCCGAACTCGGCGGCGCACCTCGTACTCACAAAGCTTGGACTGCTCGCGCTGATTGTTGGGCTTGGAACGCATGCATCCCGACGCATCGTGCCCGGCCTCACCATTCAGACGCTGCCGCGTTTCGTACGCCACGCATGGCTTGTAACGGGTCTCTCGGTTGCGCTCGTGATCTGCGGCGTCTCGGTCAGATTCGGAGGTCTGCTATGAATCGCATTGTCTCCAGTGTGCTGGCGTCGCTTGTGCTCCTCGCCGCGAGCACCGCTGGTTGTACGTCGAGTCCCGCTACGCGTTCGGGCCCGCGGCCCCAGTCTCCGGCCCAGCACAGCACCGCATCTGCCGATCAGCGCGCTGATGCCGTGGGACGCCCATCTGACGTTGATGCCGCGGACTTCATGGACCGGTATCCGATGAGTCGTTGTCCGCTGTGCGACGCGTACCTTGGCTCACGCGGAGAAGCCGTCGAGATAGTCCACTATGGCCGTCAGATCCGCCTCTGCTGCGACTCCTGCCGACTCGCCTTCGAGCGTGACCCCTCCAAAGCACTCGCCCAGATCGATGCCGTGCTGATCACGGATCAGATGCCGTACTACCCGCTGAAGATGTCCCTCCTCGACGCTCGTCCGCTCCCGGAGCGGCCGATCGACTTCGTCTGGGGCAACCGACTCTTCCGTGCGGTCGATGCGTCCGATCGTGATCGCATCCTCGCCAACCCGGTGGCCGCGATCCGCCGCCTCGACCAGGCCGTCATCGAGGCCCAGCGCCCGACATACGGCATGCCCGACAAGTGCCCGGTGCAGGGCGACATCCTGCCCAACGAAGCCCGCATCGACATCGTCGTTGCTAATCGCATGATCCGCGTGTGCTGTGGCCGGTGCGTGAAGGTCGTCAAAGCCAGGCCGTACCAGTACCTCGCGATGGTCGAGTTTGCCAACCGCGAGCGTGCACTGCAAATGAGTGCCGACCCTGAGGAGGTATCGCGGTGATCTCGCAAGAGATGCACTAGGGAGCAGCACGCGAGGAGCCCTGTTGATGGCATCTCAAGGAGTTAGCAGGTGAGCAGCCGAGCAACGGACAAACTCGAGGCACGTCGGGCGACTGTGTTCGTCACCGCGCCATCCATTTCTGCTGGACCGCGTATAAAGCCTCACCTCAACCGGTCCCAGTTCTTCCACGACGCATTCCGTCCGTTCTATCTGGGTGGTGCTTTCTTCGCAGCGATCGCAGTACCGCTGTGGTTGGGCATGTGGTACCACAACTACTTCACGCCGTCGCTGCCATCACTGTACTGGCACGCCCACGAGATGGTATTCGGTTTTGCAGGGGCCATCATCATCGGCTTCCTCTTTACCGCAGCTCGCAACTGGACCGGGCTACCGCTCCCCGCAGGGATACCGCTGGGCCTGCTCGTCAGCCTGTGGCTCGTTAGTCGCGTGGGCATGTTCTTTGCGTACGGCCCGGCGTTGGCCGTAGTCGACTCGCTGCTTTTGCTTATCGTGGCTGGCGTGCTGGCTAGGAAGTTCATACTGGGCCGCAGTTGGTGCAGCATGCCGCTGGTCATGGTGCTCGTGCTGCTCGCCTGCGCCAACATCGCGTTCCATGCGGCCGCCCATCATCTCATCCCCGTATCTCCTCTCCAAGCTGTTGAGGCCGGGCTGCTCTTTGTGGTGCTCATCGAGATGATCGTTGGTGGGCGTGTTGTGCCCGGCTTCTCGACCAACGCGGCCCCCGGCGTGTGGCGGTGGCGGCCCACGTGGCTGCACCGCGGATCATTCATGCTCGCGGCGGCCGCGTTCCTGGCCGACTCGTTCCACGTGCCGGGGCCCTTAACGGGAACGCTCGCCCTGCTCGCCGGGGCAGCCGTCGCCGTCCAGGCGATCGGCTGGAATCCGCTCGCGGCCCGCAGCAATCCGATGCAGTGGATTCTCCACGCCGCCTACGCCTGGATACCGATCGGGCTCGTGCTGCTGGGCCTGGCTTCCTTCGGCATTGTGCCGCGCTCCGCGGCGATCCACGCGCTCGCCGTCGGTTCAATGGGAGGACTGATCATCGGGATGATCACCCGGACGGCACTCGGTCACTCAGGCCGGTTGGTACGTGCCGGACGCGTCGAGGTCACGGCCTTCATCCTCGTGCTGCTCGCCGCGGCCCTGAGGGTCGCGGCGTCGCTCATCCCGCCCTTTTACCTCGCGGGCATGCTCGCCGCGGGGACGGCATGGACGGCTGCCTTCACGCTCTACGTAGTCTCGTACGGACCGACACTGTTGGGGAAAAGCCCCCCCGCAGACGATGTCCCCGTGCCGTTGAACCGTCCCCGATCGATCGGAGTTCAACCATGAACGACCAGCGTCTCCGCCCCGCACCCGAGTCACGGTTTGATGAGCATTCACTGGTCTTTGATCTTGCCGCGGAAGCGGCCACGGTTCGTGCGGAGGGACCAGCACCCCATGGCCACCGACAGAAGACGCTGTACAAGCATGGCAATCGCACAATCGCGTTGTTCGCGCTCGAACCCGGCGCATGCATCCGCGAGCACAGGACTGCGGGACCGGTCACGATTCAGGTCGTTGAGGGCGAGATCACGGTCGTGGCCGATGGAAGACCACACCGCTTGTGCGTTGGCAAGGTTCTGGTCCTCGCACCCAAGGTTGGACACGAGGTGAGAGCCGAGGTCGCGGCTTCATTTCTACTTCAAGTATCCCTTGTCGTGCAATAGACCCGCTGGACAATTGCGTCATATTCACCGATCGCCTGAGAACGGAGTCCTTGAATGCTCACCGATACGCTCCCCACCATCATCCAAGGCGGCATGGGTGCGGGAGTCTCCGACTGGCGTCTTGCGCGTGCTGTGTCGATCACTGGGCAGCTCGGCGTTGTGTCTGGCACCGCCCTCGACGTGATCATCGCGCGCCGGCTTCAGATGGGTGATCTCGGTGGCCACGTCCGGCGAGCGTTGGCGGCGTTTCCGATCGCTGGTGTCGCGGACGGCATCCTGAGGCGGCACTTTATTCCCGGCGGCAAAGCGTGCAACGCTCCGTTCAAGTCCAAGCCGCTGCCATCCGAACGCCCTTCGCGAGCGGCCCTGGAGTTGCTTGTCGCCAGCAGCTTCGTGGAGGTCTTTCTCGCCCGTGAAGGTCACAATGGCCCTGTCGGGATCAACTTCCTCGAGAAGATCCAAGCGACACTTCTCCCATCGCTCTATGGCGCGATGCTCGCTGGCGTGTCCTGTGTGCTTGTTGGTGCTGGCATCCCGCGATCGATCCCCGGTGCACTGGACCGGTTCGCGCGCGGGGAACCCGCTGAAATCACGCTCGATGTCAAGGGTGCGACCTCGGACGATCACTTTGGGACAAGGCTCTGCCCCTCGGAGCTCTGGCCGACGGGCGCCTCGTCACCTGCCCTCGCCAGGCCCGCGTTCTTTGCGATCGTTTCTTCCGCGACACTCGCCACGATGCTTGTGAAGAAGTCCAACGGCCGCGTCGATGGCTTCATCGTCGAGGGTCCAAGCGCCGGCGGACACAACGCGCCTCCACGCGGCCCGTTGCGACTCACCGAGTTCGGCGAGCCGATCTACAGCGACCGCGACCTGCCGGACTTGGAAGAGTTCCGCAGGCTGGGCCTCCCATTCTGGCTCGCCGGCTCGTACGCTCGCCCCGAGCGTGTTGTCGAGGCCTTGCGATGCGGGGCGACCGGGGTGCAAGTGGGCACCGCCTTCGCCTACTGCGATGAATCGGGGCTGACGCCGGAGATCAAGCGGCAGACGCTCGCGATGAGCAGGGCCAAGACACTCCGCGTGTTTACAGACCCGGTCGCCTCGCCCACCGGGTTTCCATTCAAGCTCGTGCAGCTCCCCGGCACACTCGCTGATCCGGCAACCCCCGGAAGAGCTGCCCGTGTGTGCGACCTCGGTTACCTTCGCCACGCGTACAAGCAACCCGACGGCTCACTTGGATGGCGTTGTCCCGCCGAACCGGTGGAGGACTTTACGAGCAAGGGCGGAGGCGAATCAGAATCTCGGGGGCGCCAATGCCTCTGCAACGCGTTGCTCGCGAACATCGGGTTGGAGCAGGTTCGGGGAGAGGCGGTCCAGACGCGTGAACTGCCTTTGGTCACATCTGGCGACGACGTGATCGACGTAGCGAGGTTCGTGCAGCCGGGGTCTGACTCCTACAGCGCGGCCGACGTGATCGAGTACCTCCTGCGCGGGACGACCGCGCTCAACGTGAACTGAACCACACCACGCCATGTCCCTTCTTCGACACCATCCAGCCTTTTCAAGAGCACATCGCTTGTGCTGCTGATGGCGTATCTGGTCGTAACACTCGGCGTGTTCCCTACGCCGCGGACTATCATGGGATGGCTTGGGGAGCTCGCAGTCGAGCGATATCCATGCGACTCTCACGGGTGTGGATGCGTCTCCGCGAGAGAGTGCTGGACAAGTTGTTGCTGCCATTCCGAGCATGAGCGGCTGGTGTGGGCGATTGAAAACGGACTGATGCCGCCGCCGCTTGTCGAGTTCAGCGATGAACAGTGGGTCGCCGCGGCCAACGACGTGAAGGCCGGCGGTGCCCAGTGTGTCATGTGCGTGGAGCGGATCAGGGGTGAACTTCGCCGCGGGATCGCCACGCGACCGGACCACGACCCAGCCTGCGAAAGCGCCGGTACGTGCGATGGGCATAGCGTCAACGCGAACGGTCTGTGCTGCGAGAGAAAGACCGCCGTGAAGCCCGCGGGCAAGACGACCGACGGAGCCTCCTGCTGCGCCAAGGGTGACGGCGAGAAGAAGCCTTCATGGCCGGGGCCATCGATCTCAGCACTCTCCTGCAAGGGCCTTCAGCAACTGCTCACCATGACGCTGCCGCCATCGCCGCCGGTGCGGATGCTGGAACTGATCCTTCCCGAGCCCGTCGCCTTCGTGCCCGGGCGGCCCAAGGACGTGGTGTATCCCTCCCGCACGCTTGAGGTGCCCGAGCCGCCGCCGCGTGTGGCCTAGTCGATCTCCGGCGTCATCGTCCGTGGTCATCTGCCGGCACCCTTGGCGGGCGCGCTCGCGCCCGCGATGCGGAGGTATCGCATGTTTCTGCTGCGTCCACGCCGTGCGGCCGGCTTCACGCTGGTCGAACTGCTGGTTGTCATCGCGGTGATCGCGCTGCTCATCGGGATCCTCCTTCCCACCTTGGGCAAGGCCCGCGGAGCCGCGCGGACGGTCAAGTGCCTGTGCCAACTCAGGACACTGGGCCAGTTCACCGCGATGTACGCCGACACCAACAGGGACTCGATGCCGCGCAGCCAGCACTCGGCATTCCCTAACCAGGTTGCACCGTGGGGCTACGCGTTCTTCGAGTACGTGACGGGCTCGGCGTACACGCAAAGCGACGCGGGGTGGCTGACGGTCTTCAACGGGCCGTACCGCTGCCCGCACGACCGGCGCACCGAGCGTTGGAGCTACGCGTACAACGTGTACTACGAGCTCACCGCCGACGAGACGCAGGGGCGCACATGGACCAGGCTGTCGCAGGTCCCAGTCACCACCGCCAGCGTGCTCTTCGGCGAACTACTCCCGACCGCCAGCGCCGACCACGCGATGGCGCACTTCTGGACGCAGTTCAACGCCCCGCCCGAGATCGATCCCAAGCGTCATGGCGACGGCACCGGCGTGGTGTACGTGGACGGACACGCCGCGAGCAAGCCCTTTCCGTCCTTATTTGATCATTCGTTGCATGTTGATCAGTACAACCCGGCGACGGCCAGATAGGCCCCGCCGCACGAAGAAAGAGATCCCCTCATGAAGTCTGTTTGCCTTATCGTTCCCGTGGTTGCTGTTGCCGCCCTGACGACCCTCGCCGCGGCGCAGACGCCCCAGATGGGCGGCCCCATGAAGCACGTCATGGTCAGCTTCGACTCCATGTCGAACTCGCTCATGGCGATGGTTGACCCGATGGTCCCGACGCCGGTCATGCAGAACTACGGCGACACCTACACGGGCAACGCCAGCGTGCTCAACGGCACGATGTACAACGCCCAGTACGGTTGGATGGTCGAGGGCTTCTGGGCACCGCCCTCCGGCTCATTCCTCTGGATCGAGCAGCTCTCGGCCACCCCGGGCCTGCTCGCGTACAGCGGAGGCACGATGATGAACCAGGGCACGTTCGCGCCGATCTTCGGCACCGCAGGCTCGTCGAGCCGCATCCAGTGGAACGGCGGCATGCTGCACAACTGGTACGCGGCAACCACCCCCGGAGACTACATCGCCACCTACCGTGTTTACTTCGGCGATGCAAGTGGCGTAGCGACCCCCGGCTACATGGAGGGCGGGGCGATGCTGAACTGGACCGCCGTTCCTGCGCCGGGCGCGGCCGCGGTGCTTGGGCTCGGAGGCTTGCTGGTGATGCGTCGCCGCCGTGCTTAAACGTCACGTTCCTTGCCAGCGCGTGCCATGGGCGTGAACGCCACTTCTGCATCCGCGCGTCCAAGGTTCAGGGAATCCCCCGTAGGCGGCTTGTAAACCATCGAAGTTGGTGGTTCCACGATCAAGCCGCGCGAGAATCGGTTCGTGAGGGTTGTGGATACGGAGCTTCAAGGGCCGCGGCGATCTGCCGCGGCCCTGTTCGTTTACACGGTCGGGTCGGGGTCACCCTTCCGGCACCGCCCCCAAAAGCACGCGGCAATTCGCGAGGTTCGGCGGGCCGGGTCAAGCCGGGCTGTGCTCTCTGGTTTGCCGCCTTCCTCTGGGGCGCCTTGCGAGACGAGGAATCGGGCTCGAGATGGCAAGGCGAACTCTCGGCTCTCTACAGAGAATAGACGAGCGGGTTTACAGGTTGGTTGCCGATAGGGGCGAATCGACACGGGAAGTTCGCAGCGGCATCTGACCAGCCCTATGTACCGTTGTCGATTCCGAATCGCTGCCTAAGACGGTCCACCGTGAACGAGGGTCGCGCTCGATGACGAACTGCCGGGGCTCGATGCGGTGTCGGTGGCCGCGGCCATGGACGCGGACGCGCGGCTGACCGACGTGCCGCGGATTCTTCTTTCGTCCTCGCTCGACCGGAGCGGCGCGGACCGGCGTCCTCCCGGGTTCGCGGCGCAGTGGACCAAGCCGCTGTGTCCGTCCGACGTGGTGGACGGGATCGGGCGGCTTCTAGATTGCGGCGGGGATGAGCGGCGGGATGAGGAGCGAGCGGCGGCACCGGCCGCGGCGGAAGCTCCGCCGGTGGCCGCGAGCGTTCGGGGCCGAGTGCTTCTGGCGGAGGACAACGAGATCAATCAACTGATCGCGTGCGAGATGCTGTCCCGATCGGGCTTCAACTGCACGGTCGCGCGCAACGGACGCGAAGCGATCGAACGGGTGACGAGCGAACCGTTCGATCTGGTGCTGATGGATTGCCAGATGTCGGAGATGGACGGCTTTGAGGCGTCGCGTGAGATCCGCCGCCTGGAGCGGTCCGGTGCGCTGGGCGTGCAGCGTGGCCGGCTGCCGATCATCGCACTGACGGCGAACGCGCTGAGCGGGGATCGGGAGCGATGCCTGGAGGCCGGCATGGACGATTTCACCACCAAACCAATCGATCTGTCGCGGCTGCTCGCGATCATCGGCGGCATACTCGGCCCCGACGCGGCGCGGCGGGCGGCATAGGAGGACGAACGTGGCAGACCAATCCTTCACGGGCAACGGACCGGGGCGGAACGACAGCGAGGATCGCGGCGTTCCGCCGATCAGCGGGCCCGCGCTCGTCGAGTCCTGCATGGGGAACGCCGCGCTGGTGACGATGGTGCTCGACCGATTCGAGCAGCAGCTCCGCGGGGATCTGGACCGGATGGAGCGTCTGGCGGTTGCGGCAGACTGGGCGCATTTGGCGATGGCGTCGCACGGGTTGAAGGGCGCGGCGGGCGCGGTGTCCGCGATGGCGCTGCACGGCGCCGCGACGCGGGTCGAGGGGGCCAGCCACGCGCAGGACCCTGCGGGCGTGCTGGCGGCGATTGCGGGGCTGCGCCTTGAGATCGACCGCTGTCTGCGCTTCATTCCCGAGCTGCGAGATGAGTTTCGTGGAGGCGCGGGCGGCGAGGGCCGCGGCCACGTCGCCTGACGGGGCTCGCCGGGCCGGACTTCGGACGGCTGGAACGCTGATCTTCGGGGCGGGTGGCCTGCTGTCAGTTGCAGGCACCTCGCGCAATCCGGACCAAGCCGGCGGTTTCTCCTCGCGCCCGTGGCCCCATGCCCGCGGCGGTGGCCTGCGGATGTCCATCGCTTTCGGTATGCTGTGCGTTGTCCAGGGGAGCACCGTGAGCGCCGCCCGACGTGTGTCGGCGCGTGTCCGGTGATGGAAGACCGGATCGGGGCCGCGCCGAACCGAAGGAGCCACCAGATGCAGCCGTCTCGCCATGGGTATCTCACAGCCAGTCTCGCACTTGTCGCGGTTGTCGGTGCCGCCGCACTACTTGCGGCGCCGCAGACGATGAGCCGCGCGCAATCGTCGGTGGGAGCGTCTTCGAAGGCGACGTGGGCCCCGGGCGGCAAGCGTGAGCGGTGGACGCCGGACAACTGCGTCTTCGCGTTCGTCGATCATCAGACGGGGCTGATGAATCTGGTCAACGACACGCCGGCTGTCGAGTACAAGAATCTCGTCGTGGGGCTTGCGAAACTCGCCAAGATCCACGGCATTCCGTCGGTCATCACGACGAGTGCGGAGGACGGCCCCAACGGTCCGAAGCTGCCGGAGGTCGTGGCGCTGCTGCCCGACGCTCCGTACATCAAGCGGAACGGGCAGATCAACGCGTGGGACGACCCGGCGTTCGTGGATGCGATCAAGAAAACGGGGCGTACGAAGATCGTGATGTCGGGGATCACGACGGACGTCTGCGTGGCGTTCGCGGCGCTGTCGGCGCTGGACGCGGGCTTTGAGGTGTACGTGGTTTCCGATGCCTCGGGCTCGATGAGCGAGCAGACGCAGCTTGCCTCGCTGATGCGCATGCAGGACGCGGGCGCCATCATCGGCACCTGGTTCGCGCTGGCCTGCGAGATGCTCTCGGACTGGCGGAACCCGAAGGGCGCGGAGAGCGCCCAGTTGTTCGTGGAACACTTCCCCGCGTACGCCGAGATCTATCACAGCCATCAGTCCGCCTCGAAGAAGAAGTAAACTGCGGCCGCCGGCCTTCGGCGGGTTGCACCCCGTCGAAGGCTGGTCGCACGCGGCTTCGGGATGCCACATCGCAGCACTCGCGTGGCGGTCGGGCGGGCTCTTGTCCGCGATCGATCGGGGTCGGGCATGCGGCGTCGGGCGGCAGGGGCGACACCAGATGGATCGGCTTGTTCGGCGCGGCCGCGCTCGGGGCTGGGATGCGCCGCGACTTGGAGGATTGCCATGGACATTTCCCGTCGTGAGGCCATTGTGCTCGGCGCGTCCGTCGGAGTCGCCGCCGTGCTGCGCGGCTGTGCCGCGCCGACCGACCCTGGGGCGTCGGCGCGAACGGGCGCAACGGACCGTGCGGCGGACCTGATCGTCCACAACGCGCGGATCACGACGCTCGATGCTTCCCGCCCGTCCGCGGAGGCACTGGCGTGCGCGGGCGGCACGATCGTCGCGGTGGGTGACAATGCGGAGATCCTGCGGCGGCGTGGAACGCAGACGCGGGTGATCGACGCGGGCGGTCGGCGGATGATCCCGGGGCTGAACGACACGCACACGCACACCGTGCGCGGCGGTCTGAACTACGCGCTGGAACTTCGCTGGGACGGGGTGACGAGCCTCAAGCAGGGGCTGCGGATGCTGCGCGAGCAGGTCGCACGTACTCCTCCGGGTCAGTGGGTCCGCGTGGTGGGCGGGTGGTCGGCCGCGCAGTTCGAGGAGAAGCGCCTGCCGACCCTCGATGAGCTGAACGCCGCGGCGCCGGACACGCCGGTGTTCGTGCTGTACGTGTATACGTCGGCGCTGCTGAACAAGGCGTGCCTGCGCTATCTGGGGATCGACCGGAGCTTTCCGGGCAGCAGGTATCCGGGCGGGACGATCGTGCGGGACGCGGCCGGCGAGCCGTCGGGACTGCTGCTGGCGGATCCGTCGGCTCTGATTCTGTACAGCACGCTGCACGACGGCCCGAAACTCGACCTCGACCAGCAGATGCTCTCGAGCCGTCACTTCATGAAGGAACTGAACCGCCTGGGGATTACGGGTTCGCTGGACTGCGGCGGAGGCTTTCAGAACTGGCCGGACGACTACGCGGTGATCCGGGAGCTTCACAAGCGCGGCGAACTGACGATGCGGATCGGTGTATCGACGTTCATTCAGCGTCCCGGGAAGGAGCTCGACGACTTCCGCGACTGGACCGATCGCTTCGCGCCCCGGTTTGACGGAAAGGGCGAGGGCGATGACATGTTCTATCTCATCGGCGGGGGTGAGATGCTGGTGCGGAGCATCTACGACTTTGAGGTGTTCAACATGCCGCGGGTGGTGCCCCCGGCGAACGCGGAGGAGGACCTCGAGCGGGTCGTCCGGCTGCTGGCGGAGCGGAAGTGGCCGTTCCGCTTTCACGCGACATACGACGAGACGGTCTCGCGTCACCTGGACGTTCTCGAGCGGGTGCACCGGGATACGCCGATTGACGGGCTGCACTGGATCGTGGATCACGCCGAATCGCTGAGCGACCGGAATATCGAACGGATCGCTTCGATGCGGGGCGGCGTGGCGGTGCAGAACAGGATCGCGTTCCAGGAACTTGCGTTCCTCGATCGCTACGGAGCGCGGGCGGCGGACGAGGCGCCGCCGATCAAGCGGATCATGCGGGCAGGCGTACCGGTCGGCGCCGGGACGGACATGTCCCGTGTGAGCAGCTACAACCCGTGGGCGTGTCTCCGCTGGCTGGTGACGGGGAAGGGCGAGGGCGGCTCGGCGCTGCTCTCGGCGCGCACCCGGCTGGACCGTGCGACGGCGCTGCGGATCTGGTGCGACAACGGCTGGTTCAGCCGCGAGGAAACGCGGAAGGGGCGGCTCGCACCGGGCCTGTTCGCGGACTTCGCGGTTCTGCGCGAGGACTACTTTGCGGTTGATGAGGACCGCATCGCGGACCTGGACAGCGTGCTGACCGTCGTCGGCGGACGCATCGTGCACGCGGCGGCGGAGCACGCGGCGCTCGACCTGCGGCTGCCGGACCTGGATCCCAAGTGGTCGCCCGTTCTCCACTACACATCGTGGCGGGGCGTCGAGCGAAACGGATCGTCCCCGAAGCGATGATCGGCGCACCGGACTGCGTCGCCGCCACAGCGGGGCTCGGGCGATGCCTCACGGCGCTCTCGACGAGGCGCGGCCGCGACGGCGACGCGCGGCGGCCCCCCGCATCAGGTGACTTCCGCCAGGCCCTCGCGGATCGCCAGGAGCATCAGGTCCTCGCGCGTGGTGAGGCCGAGCTTGGTCTTGATGCGGATCTGGTGACCGTCGATGGTCTTGACGCTCCGGCAGAGATGATCGGCGATGCTCTCGCGGGTCATGCCCTTTCCGATGAGGCGGAGGACCTCGAGTTCTCGATCGGATAGAACGGACAGTCGGGTCTGATCGGGAAGCCGGGATCCGGGCGCCCTGCGCGACCGCTCCGCGGCATCTTCGGAGTTATGCAGCAGGCAGCGCTCGCGGACCTTGGTCCCCAGAACAAAGTCGGAGTCAACGCTGGACGCGTTGCGTCGGCAGGCGACATCCCGGATCCCCTGAACGATCTCGGAAAGGTGATCGCTCTTGGCAAAATAGCCGGACGCTCCGCAGCGGAACGCCGCGGCGAGGAACGCCTCACGGATGTGGGCGCTGAGGATGATGATGGCGACGCGGGGCAGGGCGTGATGCAGGCGATCGGCGATTTCGAATGCATCGGGTCCGGGCATCTCGATGTCGAGCAGAACGACGTGGGGATTGAGGGTCCGGGCTGACTCCAGGAGATTCTCGGCGGAGTCGAGCCAGCCGACGAGCTTGATCGCCCGCTCGATCCCGAACTGCGCTCGGATGCCCGAGACCAGCACCTCGTGGTCGTCAACGCAGAGGACGCGGATGGCGCCGTCGGCTTGATCCGCGGCGGCCGCCGCGGTCGTTGACTTGAGTTCGAGCGTGTCGCAGCGACTCGCTCCGGCGTGCATCGTCGCCGGCGGATCGTCGCGCCTGGTTTCTTCGTCCATAACGGCTGTTCCGCTGAGTCCGCGCGCGCTCATGATGGATTCTCCTCGGCTTTGGTCAATCGCTCGAGCGCCTTGCTGACGGCGTCTCGGGCGACGAAGTAGTCGTTGGGCTGGTCCACGATGATCGGATCGATCTTCGGCCAGCCGCCCCGCTGAGCGTCCGTCGGAACGCCCATGACGATCAGGACGGGCTCGGCGTGTGCGGGCCGGCGCTGGTGGACCGAGGACAGCAGCGCCGCGACCTGATCGGGCTCGACCACGGCGATCCGGCAGGCGCCGGGATCGGCCCGGACGGGCGCGGCGACGCCGCGAGCGTTGAGAAGGAGCCGCATCATCGCGGCGACGCGGCGATCGGAAACGGAAACGGCCGCGATGCGGGCGGGATCGGTCGGAAGGGGCGGCGCACTGTCCGATGCGGCCGGCGCGGTGAGCAGGTTCAACGTCACGGTTGTGCCGTGGTCCACGCGGGAACGGATCTCGACCGATCCCCCGACGTTCTCGACGACGCGGGCGACGAGGGCGAGGCCGAGGCCGGTACCGATGCCGCGGGGCTTGGTGGTGAAGAAGAGGTCGAAGGCGTGGCGCTTGACCTCGTCGGTCATGCCGACGCCCTCGT
>ERZ1066133.246-NODE-246-length-29253-cov-8.944893_pt1 | contig 29253 bp, 24 predicted proteins | sample MGYA00382780_ERZ1066133 | MGnify/ENA primary metagenome ERZ1066133 (study PRJEB33369, sample SAMEA5778363) | biofilm metagenome | biome: Industrial cooling water; feature: Water cooling tower basin; material: Biofilm | place: United Arab Emirates | collected... | reverse complement strand
GAACAAGAGAGGGCCCTACCGGACCAAGGCCAAGAATTCAGACTGAGACACTACCGGAATTCGGGACGCCTGCGATGTTCGGCTCACGTAAACCTATAGTCGCGGGTATGCCCTACACCCTGAAGCCCGTCGACACCATTGACGTCGATTCCGACAACATCAACTACATCAAGAAGCACGTCGATACCGGCGATCGCTGGGTCCTCAACTTCGGACCCCAGCACCCCGCCACCCACACCACGCTCCGCATCGTGATGGAGCTCGACGGCGAACGCATCGCCCGCCTCACGCCCCACATCGGCTACCTCCACTCCGGCTTCGAGAAGCTCGGCGAGGTCCTCGATTACAACCAGTACGTGACCATCGTGTCACGCATGAACTACCTCTCGCCCATCGCCAACGACATCTGCTGGCACCACGCCGTCGAGAAGCTCTTCGGCATCACCCTCACGCCACGCTGCACCGTCGTCCGCACCATCATGGCCGAGCTCGCCCGCATCCAGGATCACCTGCTCTGCGTCGGCGCCGCCGGGCTCGACCTCAACGCCATCACCGGCTTCCTCTACTGCTTCAACCTCCGCGAAAAGATCTACGACATCTGCGACTACATCAGCGGCCAGCGCTTCCACCCCGATTGGACCCGAGTCGGCGGCGCGATGCAGGACCTGCCGGATGAAGAAGTCTTCAAGCGGATGATCAAGAACTTCATCCACAAGGAACTCCCCAAGGCCCTCTCCGAGGTCGAGGGTCTCCTCAACCGCAACCGCATCTTCTGGGATCGCACCAAGGGCATCGGCGTCATGACCAAGGCCGAGGCCATCAACTTCAGCCTCACCGGGCCCCTCGCCCGCGCCAGCGGCGTCGCCCGCGACGTCCGCAAGGACGAGCCCTACCTCTGCTACGCCAACAACTGGGACGGCCAGGGCGCCGAAGCCGTCAAGTTCCAGGTCCCCGTCTGCGACGACGGCGACTGCTACGCCCGCTATCTGGTGCGCGTCGAGGAGATGAAGCAGAGCGCCAAGATCATCGAGCAGTTGATCGACAAGATCCCGGGCGGGCCGATGGACACCTTCGCCGACTCCAAGATGGTCAAGCCCAACAAAAAGGACGTCTACGGCTCCATCGAAGGCCTCATCCAGCACTTCGAACTCATCATGACCAACCGCGGCTGGAAGCCCCCGGTCGCCGAGATCTACGGCGCCAACGAAACCGCCAACGGCGAACTGGGCTACTACATCGTCAGCGACGGCGGCCCCCGCCCCTGGCGCGTCAAGACCCGCCCGCCCTCCTTCATCAACTACGCCGCCGTCGCCAAGATGGCCGAGGGCCACGTCCTCTCCGACATCGTCGCCGTCATCGGATCGATCAACGTCGTCGCCGCCGAGCTCGACCGCTAGCACGCGACGCAGGACACGCCACCGATGACGCCCCCCGCGGGACGCGAGAACGACGCCCGGTCCGATGCCGTGCTCGCACGCGTCGCCCGCGAAGGCGATACCGCCGCGCTCGCCGTCCTGCTCGAACGCCATCAGGCCCGCGTCTTTCGCATGTGCCTCCGCGTCACCGGCGACGAAGAAGCCGCGCTCGAAGCGGCACAGGACACCATGCTCCGGGCCGTCCGCGCCATCCGCACCTTCGACGAGCGGGCCCAGTTCACCACCTGGATCACCCGCATCGCCATCAACGCCTGCTACAGCCGCGCCCGTTCCGAGAAGCTCCGCCGCCACATCAGCCTCGACGCCGCTCCCGGCTCCAACCAAACCCCAAGCAGAACCGCCACCTCCGGCACCCCCGCGGGCACCGGCAGTGGCGGGGCCGGTGGGGGGGGTGGGGGTGGGGGGGGTGGTGGGGGTGGTGGGGGTGGGGGGGGTGAGAATCGAGGAACGTTGGGGGCGGGCCTGACCAGCCGGGAACAAATCGCTCACCAGCGGGTCGAAGGGGAAGAGAATCGTGCGCGGGTACTGGAAGCGTTGTCGACGCTGGACATCGACTCGCGCACCATCCTCATCCTCCGCGACGGCCGCGATCTGGACTACGAACAGATCGCGGAGATCCTCGGCGTCGCGATCGGCACCGTGAAGAGCCGTCTCTTCCGCGCCCGACAGGCCCTCCGCGACGCGCTCGAACGACCCGGCAATCCCTAGTTTTCGATCCTCCCGCACCCCGACCGTATGACCTCGCCCCGCGACAACCTCCCGCCCGACCCGAACCACGCGCCGACAGAAGCGCAGGCGGACGCGTCGCCGGCCACATCACCAGCCTCATCACCAGACTCCCTGCTCGATCTCATCGACTCGTCGCGCCCCGCCCCCGCTCCGCTCGCCGCCATGCAGCGCGATCGCGCCGCTCTCCGCGCCGCCCTCGCCGCCGATCTCGAGCGGCCGCTCTCCCCGTCCCATCACGCCGCACTCCGTGCCGCCCGCGACGCCGCGCTCCGCGACGCCGCCCGCGACGAGATCGACACCGGCGTGCTCGCCGCGCTCACCGACGGCGTCGCCCTCCCGCCCGATCCGACTCGCCGCGTCATCCGCCCGGTCCGTCCCGGCGTGCTCGCGACGCTCGCACCCTGGCTGCTCTCCCGCAGCGCCTTCGCCACCGCCGCCGCCCTCACCGTCCTCACCGGCGCGTTCTACCTCGCCTTCATCTCCCCCGCCGGCCGCGCGCCCGCCCCGCGCACCATCGCACAAGCCCCGCGCGATCCCGCGCTCCCCTCCTGGGCGATCCTCCCCGATCGCCCCGCGCCCATCGCGCCCGCGCCCTCCGCGCCGACGCCCGGCCTCGAGCCCGAGCCCGTCAAGATCGCCGCCGTCACCTCCACCACCGACCCCGCGCTCGCGCTCACCTGGCTCCGCGAAGGTCGCCTCGCCGTCCGCCTCACCACCGACGCGCCCCGCCGCGACACCGCCCGCCTCGACGCCCTGCTCGACACCGCCAAGCCCGGCAGCATCTGGGCCCTCGCCGCCGCCGACGGCCGCGACGCGGTCGTGCCCGCCCGCCCCTGGCCCATCGACACCCGCATGGCCGATGCCGACGAACGCAGCGCCCTCCCGCGACAGGGCAACGCCCGCCTCCGCGCCTACGACCTCGCGCTCCGCCCGACCGCCGACGCGATCGCCGTCGCCAAGGAATCACTCGAACGCGCCACCCGCGGCAGAGTCGTCTTCGAACGCGTCGACCCCCTCGCCTCCGACGGCATCCAGCTCGAAGACCCCGTGCCCTCCGCCTCCGGCCTGCTCTGGTGGACCAAGCCCGCCGAGCAATGGTCGCGCCGCGTGCGCCTGCCGCTCGTCGTCGAGTTCGGCTCCCCCAGCTCCAACTAACACCGGCGTCCAGCCGCCCCCACCCCAGTAGGACCGGCTTCCAGCCGGTCACACATCAGTAGGACCGGCTTCCAGCCGGTCGCACATCAGTAGGACCGGCTTCCAGCCGGTCACGCATCAGTAAAACCGGCTTCCAGCCGGTCACACATCCCACCTTCCCTCCCCAACCGCCAGTGCTAGATTTGCCCCATGCCCGAGCCACGCTTCGCCGTCATCATCGCCGCCGCCGGCGCATCGCGCCGCTACACCGAATCCGGCGGCCTGCGCTCCAAGCTCGATGAAGACCTCGGCGGCAAGCCCGTCCTCCAGCGCAGCGTCGAGCTCTTCTCCAAGCGCGACGACGTCTTCTCCATCATCGTCGCCGGCCCCGGCGACGACGCCGACTTCGCCGACTTCAAGACCCGCCACGCCGACCGCCTCGGACTCCTCGGCGCCACCCTCGTCAAGGGCGGCAAGACCTATCGCTGGGAGACCGTGCAGAACGCCCTCGCCGCCGTACCCGACGACGCGACCCACGTCGCCGTCCACGACGCCGCCCGGCCCGCCACGCCCCCCGAACTCATCGATCGCATCTTCGAGCTGGCGCGCCATCATCCCGCCGTCGTCCCCGGGTTCGAAGTCGGCGACACTCTCAAGCGCGCCACCCGCTCCGACGCTCCCGCCCGCCCCTCCGATCCGCTCGCCGCCATCCTCGGCAGCGCCCCCAGCGATGAGAAGACCATCGTCATCGACGCCACCGTCGATCGCGCCGGTCTCTACGCCGTCCAGACCCCGCAGGTCTTCGAGTGCGGCGTGCTCCGCGCCGCCTACGCCCAGAGCGATCGGACCAGCACCGACGACGCCTCGCTCGTCGAACGCCTCTTCGCCGCCGAAGGCAAGGGTCGCAAGGTCGTGCTCGCCGCCGGCGACGCCCGCAACATCAAGATCACCCGCGCCGGCGACATCGCTCTCGCCCGCGCCATCATGGGCGTCGGCGGCCCCGCCGAACGCCCCGCCCACAAGCGCTTCTGATCACTCGTCGCTGCCCGCGGCGAACACCTTCCCGTCCACGCTGTTCCACACCCACCCCGCCTCGTTCGGGTCCGCCGCCGCGCCCGTCTGTCCCTTGCGCGTCACCTCGATCACCCGCGTCGCCACCCGCGCCGGCGACAACGGATTCACCGGCGCCTTGTCGAACGCGAACGACTCCCACTGCGAACCATCCACCGCGCCCGGCAGCCACGGCGCGCCCTTGAACGTCTCCCCGTACTGCGCCACCGCCGCACGCACCCGCTTCAGTTCGCTCAGCAGCCGATCGTTCACCGACAGCTTCTTCTCCTCCGCGCCGATGCCCCGCGCCGCCTTGAACTGCTCCACCTTCTTCTGCTGCTCCTGCACAAACCGCGGAGCCTCCGGCAACGGCGCCGCCGGCTCGCCGCACGAGGCCAGCACCAACCCGCAACCCGCAACTCCAATCACCAGCGTGCGCATGACTTTCCTCCCATTCGACCCTCCCCGCATCGGCCATCGCCGCCGCCCGATGCAGAACCCGCCCGCTCCCGACCATCCCGCACCCGCCGCCGATCCATCGGTAGCGGCCAGCCCCGTTCTCGGACGCTGCACCGTTGCGGTCGTACGCTTGCGGCACGCGTCCCCGCGCCCGCGGCGATTGCCGCACGCGGATCGCCGATACCACTCGACCTCGCAGGAACTCGCACGATGAGCGACCACGCCGCCACAGTCCGCACCAAGGTCTCGCCCAAGTGGCTGGGCAAGCAAGTCGTCTTCATCATCATCGTCGCCGGCTTCGCCCTCTGGGCCCTCGCCGACGCCGTCTGGATCTACCCCAAGCGCGGCCTCGAAGCCGCCGAGTACCGCAAGCTCCAGTACCTCAAGATCGTCCTCGCCCCCGGCGTCCTCGAGAAGGTCAGCGTCGACGACCCGCAGGAGGAATTCGCGTCCCTCCGCAGCCGCGGCCTCACCAATCTCTCCCCCGTCCAGAAGGCCCGCTACGACTGGCTCGAAGCCCTCCGCAACGCCGGCATGATGACCCCCGAGCGCACCCGCCTCTCCGCCGATGTCGCCCGCACCCAGATGGACGAACTCGACAAACGCTTCGGAAAGTCCGCCCAGCCCAAGCCCCTCTCCCAGTTCGATATCCCGCTCCAGTGGGTCATCCTCGCCGTCTGCGGCGTCATCGCCATCATCATGGTCCTCGTGCTCATCCGCACCGTCGGCACCACCTACCAGTGGGACCCCGCCACCCGCACCCTCACGCTCCCCAGCGGCGCCACCATCACCCCCGCCGACGTCGAACTCTTCGACAAGCGCAAGTGGGACAAGTTCCTCATCTTCCTCAAGATCAAGTCCGGCTCGCACGCTCTCGCCGGCTCCGAAGTCCGCCTCGATCTCCTTCGCTACGTCCCCCTCGAAGACTGGGTGCTCGAGATGGAGAAGGTCGCCTTCCCGCCCGCCGAGATCCCGCCCGGTCAGTCCAGCCCCTCCGCCTTGCTCATGACCCAGCCCGGTCTCCCCGGCGACCCCGCCGCCCCCGGCAACGCCTGAGCGCATCCAGCACGCCCCGCGCGAACCCGGCCGCACCCGCGTTCCGTACGCTGATCTCGTGAGCGATCCCGTCGCCAGCGCCGCTCCCTTCACCGCCCGCCTCGTCGCCGCGGCACGCCCCGCGCTCCGCTGGCCCGATTGGCTCTGGCTCGCCGGCTGCATCCCGCCCCTCTGGGCCATCGGCATCGTGCTCGCGCTCGACGACACCGGCCGCCTCGGCATCGGTTACGACCCCGCCGCGCCACACCTCGCCGCCTGGGGCCTCGCCCTCGGCGTCGCCTCCATCTGGCTCGGCCGCCGCTGGCTCATCCGAAACCACCCCGCCCGCCCCGCCCACGACAGCCCCACCGACACCCTCATCGTCCTCGGCGCCTTCGGCGCCCTCGCCCTCTACATCCTCATCGTCCCCGGTCACAGCCTTCTCCCACCCAACCGCACCCTCTGCCTCCTCAGCGGCGTCGCCGGCGCCGCCCTGCTCGCCTCCGCCTGGACCCGCCGCGTCGGCAACACCTTCCACTGCACCCACTGCGGCTACGAGATCGAAGACTTCAGCCTGCCCCGCCGCTGCCCCGAATGCGAAGGCGTCTGGGCCTATCGCCTCGTCCGCGGCCGCGTCCAACGCAGCACGCCCCTCGTCGCACTCGCCGTCGTCCTGCTCTTCGTCCTCACCCTCGCCCCGCTCCCCCCACTCGATTCCTCCTCACCCTTCATCCGCGGCCTCACCCCGACCAGTTGGATCCTCGCCCGCGCCACCGAACGCCTGCAGTCCGCCCGCGCCCTCGAAAACGCTTGGTGGCGCGAACTCACACGCCGCCGCCTCGACTCCGCCGACGCCGACGCCCTCCGCGAACTCGTCCTCCGCGAACACCTCGCCTCCCGTCTCAACGACGCCAACGCCTACGCCTGGCTCCAGGCCGAACTCTTCACCGGCCGCGGCAGCGACTCCCAATACCGCCGCTTCCTCGAGGACGCTCTCGCGCCCGCCATCTCCGTCCGCGGCCGCGGCAACGCCCCGGTCTCCATCGCCACCGCCGGAGATGCCCTCACCGTCGTCCCCCGCATCGACGAAAACCGCCGCATCCCCCGCGATCGACTCGCCGTCTACATCGAAGGCGTCTGGAAGAACGACGACACCACACCCCTCGTCAAGTCCAGCCGCTGGGAACTCCTCAGCGATCTGCTCGCCTTCGACCCAATCCCCCGCGCCGACGACGACTCCATTCGCGGCGGCATGTCGTTCCCCACCTTCGCCCCGGGACGGCTCTCCTTCGCCGCCACGTTCTGGATCGCCGTCGTCCCCGACGGCAACCCGCCGACCGCGCTGCCCCGCGACATGAAAGACGCACCGCCCGCCAGCGTCCCCTGGATCGGCGCGTTCGAAGCCCGCCGCCGCGTCGACATCGTGCCGCCGCGCCAGGCCGCCCCGCCTCCCGCAACCAAGTAGACGCTCAATGCGTTCCCGTCGATCCGAACCCGCCGCCGCCGCGCGCCGTGTCGTCCAGCTCCGCAACCACCGCGATCTCCGCGTGCGCCACCGGCGCGATCACAAGCTGCGCGATCCGCAGCCCGTGCGTCACCACGAACGGCTCGCGTGAGAAGTTGATGACCGCGACCCGCAGCTCCCCGCGGTAGTCGCTGTCAATCGTCCCCGGCGCGTTCGGCAGGCCGATGCCGTGCTTGGTCGAAAGCCCCGATCGCGCCCGCACCTGCCCCTCAAACCCGCGCGGGATCGCAACCGCCAACCCCGTCGGCACCAGCGCGATCTGCCCCGGCGCGAGCGTCACGCTCTCGTCCGCCGCCAGGCACGCGCACAGGTCCATCCCCGCCGCACCCTCGGTCTGGTACGAGGGCACCGTCGCCCGCTCGCTCAGCTTCTTCACCCGCAATGTCGGTGTCGCCGCGCTCACGATGCACGCCCCGACTGACGGTCATACGCCATCGCCAACTCCTCCGGCGACAGTTCCTTCTTGAAGTCCTCCAGCGCCCGCGTCAGCATGTCCACCGTCCGCTGCGCCGAAGCCACCGCGTTGTCCATCGCGCTCTTGCCCGTCACTTTCTTCAACTGATCGCTCAGGTTCAGCTCGCTCAGCCGCTTCTCCGACGCGCTCCGCGCCTCCATCAGCGCCCGCAGCAACGCCTCCGCCTTCTCGCGCGCAGCGATCGTCTCGGCCAGGACCCGTTGGCGTTCAGAAAGCGACATGCGATGGATGGTACCCGCAAACCGATCGCAGGGCCGACAACCCCGATGCGCACAACCACGAACCCCCGCCATCACCCACGCACCACCCCAGCCCCACGCGCCAAGCCCCAAACTCCGCATTCCGCATTCCGCGTTCCGCGCTCCGCGTTCCGCGCTCCGAGTTCCGCGCTCCGAGTTCCCCGCTCCCCTACGCCGCCCTCCCCATCACCGTCTCCGTCTTCACTTCCGCCACGCTACTCCCCTCCGGCCTCATCTCCGGCACGTGCTTGCGGATCGCCCGCACCACGCCCTCCCGGTCCGTCAGCGTCCGCGCCACGCCCAGCTCCGCCACCATCGCCGCCAGGTTGAAGTCCGCCCGCAGCTCACCCGCCCAGGCATTGATGCCCGGGAACGGCGTCTCCCGCAGCTGCTCCGCCGCGTAGCACAGCTCCTCGTGCAGCTTCTCGCCCGGCCGCTTGCCCGTGAACGCGATCTCCATCGACGGCACGCCCAGATCGTGCTGCATCGCCACGTCCACCGCACGCTTCTCGTCATCGTGCGACACCGACGCCGGCAGCCGCGGCACGTACCCGTGCGCCGCCACGAACCGCATCGCCAGCTCCAGGATCTTCACCGGCTCGCCCATGTCCAGCACGTGCACCGCCGCATCCTCCGCCGCCGGGATCGCCGCCGACTGGATCACCAGCATCGCCGCCTCGTGGATCGTCATGAAGTACCGCGTCATCCGCGGATCCGTCACCGTGATCGGTCCGCCCTCGCGCAGCTGCGCGCCCCAGATCGGCAGCACGCTGCACGCGCTGCCAAGCACGTTGCCGAACCGCACCATGCCGAAGCTCGTCGAGCGCTCGCCGCTCATCCGCCGCCCCGCCTTGTGCAGCCCCTGGATGTACATCTCCGCCAGCCGCTTGGTCGCCCCCATCACGCTCGTCGGGTTCACCGCCTTGTCGCTGCTGATCAGGATGAACTGCGACGCGCCGGCCGCCAGCGCCGCGTCCGCCACGCTCTTGGTGCCGAACAGGTTGTTCGTCAGCGCGTGCGCCGGGTGATCCTCCATCAACGGCACGTGCTTGTGCGCCGCCGCGTGGAAGATCACATCCGGCTTGTGCTCCAGCAACAGCCGCATCGTCGCGCTCTCGTCCGTCACGTCGTGCAGCAGCGCCGCCCGCGACACGCCCGGGAACTTCCGCGCAATCTGCCGGTCGATCTCAAACAGCGCGTTCTCGCTCCGCTCCATCAGCAAAAGCCGGCCCGGCTTGAACGTCGCACAGATCCGCGCAATCTCCGATCCGATCGAGCCGCCCGCTCCCGTGATCAGCACCCGCTTGCCCTCAAGCAGACCCGCCACCGCCCGCCGGTCAATGCCGTACGGCGTCCGCCCGATCAGCTCCGTCACATCGATCTCGCTCCGCAGCTCCACCTTGCTCGTCACCGACGGCGCCCGCTCCAACAGCTCTTGCAGCGGCGGCACCACCCGCTCCGCCATCCCCGCCTCCCGCACCGCCGACCGCGCCGCCTGCTCCACCCGCGCCAGCGCCCGCGGCAGCGACACAATCCCCACCAGCCCCGGCGTCGAGGCCGCAAGCCCCGCCAGATCGCTCAGCCGCAGCGTCGGCTCCATGTCCGCGCTGTCCCGGATCGCCGGCGCACCATCGTCCTCAAACCGCACCATCGCCCGCACGCTCGGCGCATCGGGCAACAGCCGCAACTGATCCAGCAACAGGCTCAGCGTCGCAGCAGTCCCGATCAGCACGGCGTGCGGACCGTTCAACGTCTCGTGCACGGATCGATGCTCAGGCTGGTTCAGCGGTTCTGGCACGGCAATCTCCCAGTCCGGTTATCGGCCTTCCAACCACCGAACTTGTGCGAAGCAACCGACTTCCGATGTCCTAGCAGATTCTGAACAACCCGGGAAAACACGTGACATCGCCCGCCCCCCACGCGATCCCGCCCCGCAAATCACCCGCGAACCGCCGCCCCTGAGTTGTTTCGCCCGTCCCCATCGCATTTCATTCCTCGCTCTGGGGGTTCCTCGCCACGACTCCAACGGCCTCGGACGGGCTCGCGCCCGCTCCCCGGCTGTCGGTCAGTTCGCGAGGCATCACCGGCATCCGCGGCATCGGGTTGCCGCGGCACGGAGGACGGGTGGGTTTCGGGAGTATCTGCATGTCTGAGTTCTCGCTCGCCGCCCGCGCGCTCGCGCTGGGCCTCGTCGCCGGTTCCGCGCTCGCCGCCCCGGCCATCAACGGCTCCATCAACCAGGGCTCCGACGGCTGGACCCTCCTCACCGAGTCGGTCCACGCCGCCCCGCTCGCCGGTGGCTCCTCAACGAAGTCCGACTCGTCCGTCGAGTCCTCCACCTTCCACTGGTGGAACGGCCTCGCCAATCAGGACGTCGCCTTCTTCGACAACCGCGCCGACATCATCAACCTCTACGTCGCCTACGACCGCGAGTACCTCTACCTCGCCGTCGCCGGCCCCACCGGCCCCTTCAACCGGTTCACCGACCAGTCCGCCGCCGCCAACAACGACGTCGCCGACCTCTTCCTCGCCATCGACGTCTCCGGCGGCGCCGCCTCCGGTGCCCTCAAGGCCACCGACGCCCACAACGCCTTCAACACCAAGGCCGTCGACTTCCTCGGCTGGTCGCCCACCCACTTCGTCGGCACCCAGTACGTCGACAACGGCAACGGCGGCGGCGGCCTCTCCAACGTCTTCACCGTCGGCGCCCCCGGCGTCGTCACCCGCAGCGCCGGCCAGGGCGTCACCGACCGCGGCTTCGTCTGGAACGCCGCCATCAACAACGCCGCCGCCTACGACAACCACAACAACAACGCCGGCGAGTTCGAGTACCGCATCCCCTGGAAGGCCTTCGGCTTCGCCCAGCGCCCCATCACCCTCAACCTCCGCTTCGCTTCCTACATCACCCAGAACTTCGCCCAGGCCGACGCCTACGACAGCGCCCCCGGCTGGGGTCAGGGCTTCGCCTTCGAGGAAATCGGCGACTGCCCCGGCGACCCCGACAGCGCCGGCCAGCTCGCCGCCTGCAACCCCGGCTCCGCGTTCGGCTCCACCGCGAGCAGCAACTTCGTCGCCGCCGTCGCCGGCAACCCCGGCCGCGACGATCAGGTCGACACCATCGAAGGCTACATGCTCTTCCCGATCTTCGCCCCGCCCTGCCCCTGCGACCTCAACGCCGACACCTTCGTCGATGACGCCGACTTCGTCATCTTCGCCGACGCCTACAACAACCTCCTCGATCCCTCCGGCGACTTCAACAACGACGGCATCACCGACGACGCCGACTTCGTCATCTTCGCCGACGCCTACAACGCGCTGCTCTGTCCGTAAGCAATCGCTCCGAATCGGCGGCGGCATCAACCCGCCGCGTCGAAGCTCGGATGAACGCACCATCAAACACCGCGGGCCGGCGCGATCGCGCCGGCCCGTTCTTCTTTTGCCGCGATCACCCGCTCGCAATCACTTCTTGCTCGCCTCGGCCGCTCGCACCGCCGCCTCCAGCGTCGTTCGCCACTCCGCCGCCCTGGCGTCGTATCCCTTGCCCGGCTGCGCCGCGTCCCACGCGGCGTAGAGATCAATCAGCGCCTGGTTGCAGTGGCGCGTGTCCCTGTGGCTCTCACCCCGCAACTTCGCCGCCGCCGACTGCGCCTCGATCAGCGTCGCCTCGCCCGCCGCAAAGTCCCCCGTGCGCCCCTGCGCGGTGCCAAGGTTCAGCAGGAACCGATGCTTCCGGGCGCTATTGCCCAGCACCGCGCGTGCCGCGCCCTCCGCCGGCGCCAGCGTCTCCAGCGCCTCCCGGTTCTTCTGCTTCGCCAGCAGCAACCCGCCCAGGCTGTTCACCGAGATCAGCGTGTCCAGGCTCTCGTAGCCGAACAGCTTCAACTGCTTCTCCAGCACCTCCCGCGCCAGCGGCTCCGCCTCGTCCAGCTTCCCCTGCGCCTGCAGCAGGATCTCCAGCTCGCTGATCGCCACCATCGTGTCGGGGTGCTCCCCGCCCAGCACCCGCCGCCGCCCCTCGACCGCCTCACGCATGAACGGCTCCGCCTCCGCCAACCTCCCCTGCGCCTTGAGCACCGTCCCGATGTTGCCGATCGACACCAGCGTGGCCTTGTGATCGTTGCCGTACGCCCGCCGATTGAGCTCGAGCGCCTCGCGGTTCAGCTTCTCCGCCTCGACGTACTTGCCCTGCTCGTTCAGGAGCGTCGCCATCGATCCGAGCATGTTGATCATCGGATCGTTCGGCTCATCCTGCAGCCGCCGACTCCGCTCGAGCGCTTCCTTGTAGTACGGCTCGGCCTCCATCGGCTTGCCCAGGTAGATCATCTGCGAACCCATGTTCGCGATCGCCGCGATCGTCTCCCGGTGATCATCGCCCAGCACCCGCCGCTTGCGTTCCAGGCACTCCCGCAGATACGGCTCCGCCTCGCTCAGCTTGCCCCACCATTGCAGCAGCACGCCCATGTTGTTGATCGAACTCAGCGTGTCGATGTGGTCGTCCCCCAGCACCTTCCGACGCGTCGCCAGCGCCGATTCCTGCAGCGGCAGCGCCTCCGCGAACATCGCCAGATCCATGTAGCGATCCGCGATCGCCTGCCGCAGCGCCGCGTCCACCGCCGGCTGGTCCTTGAACTCCTTGTTGATCGCCTCGATCGCCGGCTTCAGGATCGTCCCGTCGATCAGCTCCCGCGCCGCATCCGTCGCGTTCACCCGCTTCCACTGCGACGCGAACACCTCCGTCTGCCTCGCCCGATCCGCCTCCGGCACGCCCTCCTTCGCCAGCGCCGCGGCGAACCGCGCCGTCACGTCCGCGACCAGTCCCTTCCCCGCCGCCACCGGATCCACCTGCGCGAGCATCTTCGACTGAAAGTCCGAGACCTTCTTGAGCTCCGCCGCCCGCTTCGCCGTCTCCGCTTCCGCCGCCACCGCGCGGTTGCGCTCCGCCGTCGCCGCATCCCGCTCCCGCTGCGCACTGCGAGCCTGCCACGCAAAGCCAGCCGCCCCGATCACGAGCGCCGCGCCCACCGCGCCGGCGCCCGACACCAGCCCGCGGTTGCGGCGCACGAACTTCCGCATCTGATACGCCCGGCTCGGCGGCGCCGCCAGCACCGCTTCACCCTGCAGGTAGCGCTGAATGTCCGCTCCCAGAGCACCCGCCGACTCGTACCGCCGCGCGCGATCCTTCTCCATCGCCCGCATCACGATCCAGTCCAGCTCGCCCCGCACCAGCGTGCTCAGCCGGGCCGGAACCGTCGCCCGCAGCGCCGCCACCTGCCCGACCGTGCCGCCCAGCGTGCCGATCCGCGTGCTCGGCCGAAGCGGCTCCTCCTCCCGGATGATCCGCAGCAGCTCGCCGTACGCCGCCGACCGCAGCCGCTCCGAATCAAACGGCGTCGAGCCCGTCAGCAGCTCGTACAGCAGCACCCCGATCGCGTACACGTCCGTCCGCGTGTCCACATCCTCCGCGCTCTGCCCCGCCTGCTCCGGGCTCATGTACTCCGGCGTGCCGATGAGCTGCCGGAACTCCGTGAAGATCGTCTTCTCCGTCAGCCGCGCACTCGTCGCCTTCGCGATCCCGAAATCGATGATCTTCGCAACCACCTTCCCATCGATCGTCGCCACCAGCACGTTGCTCGGCTTGATGTCCCGGTGAATCACGCCCTTCTGGTGCGCATGCTGCAGCGCCTCGCACACCGTCGCCACAATATCCAGCCGCTCGCGGATCCCCAGCCTGTGCTCATCGCAGTACGCCGTCGCAGGCGATCCCTTCACCAGCTCCATCACGAAGTACGGCCGCCCGGTGGGGGTCGCGCCCGCATCGAACACCTTCGCGATGTTCGGATGATCCATCAGCGCCAGCGCCTGCCGCTCCGCCTCGAACCGCGCCACCACCTGCCGCGTGTCCATCCCCAGTTTGATGATCTTGAGCGCCACCCGCCGCCGCACCGGCCGCTCCTGCTCCGCCTCGTACACCACGCCAAACCCACCCTCGCCGATCCGCGACAGCAGCCGGTAATTCCCGATCCGATCGCCATCCCCGTCCCCGCGAGCGTCGCCATCCGCCGCCGCGCGGATGTCGTCCGCCAGCCCCTCGATCGGCATCGGCGCATCCGCGCCCCGGATCAGCAGCATCACCAGCGCACGCAGTTTCGCATCGCCCCCGCACGCCGCCTCGATCGCCTCGTCCCGTGCCGCCAGGCCCAGTCCCCGCACCGCAAAGAAGATCTCGCCCGCACGCTCCAGCCGCGCCGCGTCGTCGGGTCCACCAGCACCTCCGTCCGTCCGTGGCTCATGCATCGCCCGTCTCCGTCATCTTCCCCGCCAGCCACGCCCGCGCCAGTTCCCAGTCACGATCAACCGTCATCCGCGACACCCCGATCACCTCCGCCATCTGCTCGGGCGTCATCCCGCCAAACAGCCGCATCTCCGCCACCCGCGCCGCCCGCGCATGCATCCGCGCCAGCTCCGCCAAAAGCTCGTGCAGCTCCAGCACCCGCATCTCCTGCGTCGCCTCCGCCGCGCCCGCCAAGCCCGAGATGCTCACCCGATCCCGATCACCGCCACGCTTCTCCGTCCCCTTCTTGCGCGCGTGATCCACCAGCACCTGCCGCATCGCCGTCGCCGCCACCGCCATGAAGTGCTCCCGCCCGTAGCGCTTGCCGGGCTCGACCATCTTCACGTACGCCTCATGCACCAGCGCCGTCGGCTGCAACGTGTGCGACCGCCCATCACCATCGCGATGCCGGTTCAGGTAACTCCCCGCCAGCGCCCGCAGCTCCGTGTACACGAGCGGCAGCAACTCGGCCATCGACCGCTTATCGCCGGACGCCGCATTGGATAGCAGATCGCTCACGGAACATTCGCGTCGAAGCACAGTCGCTCCCATCCTACCGCACACGCTTCCGAAGCGTTTCCACCCGCGGCAGACACCCCATCCACGCCGCCGCGGCCCCGTTTTCACGCCGCTCTCCTCGTTTTCTCACATTTCCATCAGATTCATGTGATCCGCCCACGCCCCCCGCGTGGTTGCCCATGAAGTCGCGCCCGACAGCCGCACCGAGCGGCGGGCGCTTCCGTGCCAAGCCCGCCCCAACCTCCGGCGGCCCGACCAAGGGGATTGACCATGCATCGCACCCGCACCCTCACCCGCACCCTGGCCTGCTCACTCCTCGCCGGCCTCGCACTCCCCTGCTCCGCGCAGGCGATCAACGCCGCCGTGAACGGCAACGCCCTCACCATCAACGGCAACGCCGCCACCTTCAGCGGCGTCCCCTTCCGCGCCGTCCGCGACGACGCCGCCAAGACCATCACCTTTTACTTCAAGGGCGATCTCAAGTTCGGCCCCGCCAACCCCGTCACCTTCACCGTCTCCAACGCCTCCTACCCCGTCCGCTTCATCGTCGGCAACGACGCCGAGTTCAAGGGTGGCCTGAACATCGTCGCCAGCGGCACCGCCGGCGGCGGAGCCGCCGGAACCACACCGGGTCAGGGTGGCGCTGTATCGATCGGACGAAAAGGCGATGGAATCGGCGAGGTGACCTACGGCGGAGAGGGTGGCCATGCGAACTGCTTCGGAGTCCATTCCCGCGGCTTTTCCGGTGATGACGGGCAACTCAACTTCGGCGCCGAAGACGCCCAGCCAGGCATGCCGGGCACCGCCGGGACCAACGGCTCGCCGGGTGTCAACCAAAACCCGCAGTTCCCCGCCTTCGGCCTCGGGGGCGCCGCGGGCGCGGGCGCGCCCATCCAGCCACGCAGCACCGAGACATCAACGCCGCCCGGCGGCGCGGGCGGCGCATACGGATTCTCGAGTGGTTCCAATGGAGAGATGGGATACAACGGATACCAGGGCGATAATCAACTTGACTCGAATCCCGGCTCAACCGGCGGCGACGCAACCAACCCATCGAATCCCTTCAAGACTTCCCTCGCACCAATCCTCGTCGCCGGAAACGGCGGCGGCGCGGGAGGCGGAGGGGGAGGCGGTGGGCCAGGAAATGGGGGCGACGGCGGCACGTCCGGCAGCGCGGGTGGCGGCGGCGGATCGACGTTCTGCGATGACGGTGGTGACGGCGGCCAAGGCGGCACCGGCGGCGGCGGTCGCCCCGGCGGCAACAGCGGCGCCGGCGGAAACGGACAGCCCGGCGGCGCCGGCGGCGGCGCGATCGAGTTCACCGCACTCGGCAAGCTGACCGTCAGCGGCGGAACCCTCGATGCCTCGGGACAAAGCGCCGTCGGCACACGGATCCCCGGCACCGTCGGCCTTCCCGGAACCTTCGGCTACAACGGCGGACTCGGAAGGCCCGGCGTCAAGGTGAACACGCCCGCGGGCGACGGCGGGGACGGCGGCAACGGCGGGCGCGGCGGCGACAGCGGAAAAGGCGGGGATGGCGGCGCGGGAGGGTTGGGCACCGGCGGATCTGGCGGCACGGTCTTTGTCTCGGCCACAGAACTCAGCGCCGCGTGCTCGTTCGATGTGCGCGGCGGAACCAACGGAGCGGGCTTGCCGCGGGCGGACTCCGGCCGCGCGATCGTCTCGTACAACCACACCTTTGTCGGCGCACTGATCGCCAGCCCGAGTCTCGACAACGGGCCGCTGCTCCCGCTTCCGGGCCTCGTGCCCGAAGCCTCGCAGGCTTCGCCGTACATCAACGGCGCGCCGGTCGTTCCCTACATCGCCGGTCTTGCGGGCGGCGCCGCGGTCGCGGGCATCATCCCGGGTCTGAAGGCAACGAGCGTGGTCCATCCCGCGACGCTGCCCCCCAACACCGTGGCCGGCTTGCTCATGCTCGACAGCGATGTCCCCGGCATCACCTACGACAAGACCAAGTACCGCGCGCTGCTGTTCCTGAACTACAGCCCCAGCCCGAATGTCCAGGCCTTTTGGATGGGCGTCGGCGGGCTGCCGTTCTCCAGCATCCTCAATACCTACGGCTGGGCCAACGACCCGCGCTTCGGCGGGATCAACGGGCCGCAGAACATCCTCGCCCTCGGCGATGCGGTGTACGTCACCCTCGTCCCCATCACGCAGCTCAATCAGAATCTGGCCCGCGTCGGCGGCTACTTCCGCAACGCGACGGACACGTCGGTCGAGGCGCTCTTCGCCGACAGCACCACCTTCGGCGTGGGGATCGGGAAGATGCTGACCGTGCAGCGCAAGGTCTGCACCGGCGACTTCAACAGCGACGGCCTCGTCGACGACAACGACTTCCAGATCTTCGTCGTCGCCTACGACATCCTCGACTGCACCGACGCGTCGATGCCCGCAGGCTGCCCCGCGGACATCAACCGCGATCGGCTCGTGGACGACACCGACTTCTCAAGCTTCGTCGTCGCCTACGACGCGTTGATCTGCCCGTGAAGTTCGCCCGTGCCGCGTGGACGGTCGAGTCACGATGACTGCACGCAGCGTTGAACACGCGGTCCGGTGCGATTCAAAGCACAAAGCCCACGGACGCGATGTCCGTGGGCTTCTTGGTTGAGCACTTGCGAGATCGAAGCGGTGGGCTTACCAGCCGCCGCCATCGCCGCCGCCACGGTCGTAGCCGCCGCGATCGCCACCACGATCACCGCCGCGTCCGCCACCACCGCCGCCGTAGCCACCACGACCACCGCCGCCACCGCCGCCAAATCCGCCACGGCCGCCGCCACCACCAAAGCCGCCTCGACCGCCTCCGCCACCGAAGCCGCCGCGGCCACCGCCGCCGGCCTCACGGGGCTTGGCCTCGTTGACCACCAGCGGACGCCCGCCGAGCTGCTGCCCGTTGGTCGCCGTGATCGCCTTCTTCGCTTCCTCGTCGTTCGCCATCTCCACGAAGCCAAAGCCGCGCGGGCGGCCGGTCTCGCGGTCGATCACGATGGCGGCGGACGTCACCGCGCCGTGCTGCCCGAAAAACTCGCGCAGCTCGTCCTCGGTGGTGCTGAACGGCAGGTTACCGACGTAGATCCTCATACCGATTCACGATCCTTGCCCGAGCACTCGAATCCAGACATTGAAACCTCACCAGGCCCTCGGGCGAGCGATCCGATCGGTCCCAAGACCACCCGCGTCGCGTTCGACCGGGTGACATCGGAGGAAAGTATACAAGTCCGCCCGCGGCGTCGCGAGCCCCCGGCCCTTCGCCGCACCCCGCGCCCCTCCTGCGCTCCCGCATCCCTAGCGTTGTCCGTGGCTTCCGGCGATCCCTCCACATCCCGCATCGTCGTCGCGTCCGGACTCTCGGCCCAGACCGATCCGGTGAAGGCCGCCGCCGCCGCCGCGGACGAGTGCCTCGTCCAGCTCGCCGGCAACCCGTGCGATCTCTGCTTCGTCTTCTTCTCCTCGCACCACGTGGAGCGCGCCGCGCAGATCTCCGAGAAGGTCCGCTCGCGGCTCAAGCCCATCCACGCCGTCGGCGTCTCCGCCGAGTCGGTCGCCGGCGGGACGCAGGAGCTCGAACGCACGCCCGGGCTGTCGATCCTCGCGCTCTCGCTGCCGGGTGTGCGGCTCAGCGCGTTCACGTCCGACTCCTTCCCGCCGCTGGATGCCTCCGAGCCCGAGCACGTCGCGGTGCTCGCCGGCGGCATCGGAGCGGCGAGCGACACCGCCGGCGTCTTCGTCTTCATGGATCCCTTCAGCATCCCGGCGCTGCAGCTCATCCCCGCGCTCAACAAGGCCCGCCAGCGCGACGAGTCGGGCAGGCCCGCGGGCATCGTCTTCGGCGGGCTCGCGTCCGCCGCCCGCGCGCCCGGCGGCAACGCGCTGTTCCTGAACGATCGCGTGCTGCGCTTCGGCGCCGTGGGTGTCACGGTGTCGGGCCCGGTGGGGATCGACGCGCTCGTGAGCCAGGGCTGCCGCCCGGTCGCGGCGCCGATGGTGATCACCAAGGCCCGCAACAACCTGATCCTCCAGCTCGGCGGGCGCCCGGCCCGCGACGTGATGCGCGACGTGGTGAGCGAGATGAGCCCGGAGGAGCGGGCGGCGCTCTCGTCGGGCCTGTTCATCGGCCGCGTGATCAACGAGTACAAGGATCGCTTCGGACGCAGCGACTTTCTGATCCGCGCCGTCGTGGGCGAGGATCCCGGCTCCGGCGCGATCGCGGTGGCCGACTTCGTGCGCGTCGGACAGACCGTGCAGTTCCACGTGCGCGACGCCGACACCGCGACGCAGGATCTGGGCCTCCTGCTCGACGCCCAGCGCCTGCACGAGCGGCCCGCCGGCGCGCTCCTGGTCTCCTGCAACGGGCGCGGCAAGCGGCTCTTCCAGACTCCCAATCACGACGCCGAGGCGATCTCGCGCGGCTTCGCCGGCGTGCGGGCGGGCGAGCAGCTCGCCAAGCCCGGCTCCATGATCCTGCCCGCGACCGGCGACGCCGGGAGCTGGAGCTCCACCGCGGCGTTCCCGCTGGCGGGCTTCTTCGCGGCCGGCGAGATCGGCCCGGTCGGCGGCGACTCGTACCTGCACGGCAACACCGCGTGCGTCGCGATCTTCCGCGATAAGCGCTGATGCCGCGGATGAAAAAGGCCGCCCCGGACGGGACGGCCTTGTGCATGCGTGATGCGTGATGGGGGCGGGGATCAGCCCAGGCCGCCCTTGAAGTTGGTCTTCTTGAACTTCTCGCGGAGGCGGCGCAGCGCGGGGGTTTCCTTGAGGATCTCTTCGGGGGTGCGGGAGTCGCGCGGGGCCTTGCCGCGGCCGCCGCCACCTCCGCCGCCGAAGCCGCCACCACCAAAGCCGCCGCCGCCACCTTGGCCGCGCCCGCGGCCGCGGGCCGGACCATCGCCCCCACCGGGTCCGCCGCCCGGACCGCCTTCGCCGACCTTGACTTCGGGGAGCGGCTTGAGGGCCTTGATGGAGAGGCTGACGCGGCGGTTGCCGGCGTCGATCTTGAGGACCTTGCAGCGGACGACTTCGTCGACCTTGAGCACGTCCTCGACCTTGCCGATGCGCTTGTGGTCGATCTCGCTGATGTGGACGAGACCTTCGACGCCGGGCGAGACTTCCACGAACGCGCCGAACTCGAGGAGCTTGGTGACCTTGCCGGTCATCTCGGCGCCCTCGGCGAGCTTCTCGGCGGCGGTGGCGAAGGGATCGCCCTGGACCTGCTTGAGGCCGAGGCTGATGCGGTTGTTCTCGAAGTCAACCTTGAGCACCTTGACGCTGACGCGCTGGCCTTCCTTGACGTGACGCTCGACGGCCTTTTCGCCGAAGCCGATCTTGTCGTAGGAGAGGTCGCTGATGTGGATGAGGCCGTCGACGCCGCCGATGTCGACGAAGGCGCCGAAGGGCATGATCTTGCGGACGATGCCCTCGACGCTCTGGCCCTCGACGAGCTTCTTCTTGGTCTCTTCGGCGAGGCGTTTGCGTTCGGCGCCGAGCACGTCGCGGCGGGAGAGGACGATGTTGCCCTTGCCGAAGCGCTCGACGCGGACGACGGAGGCGTTCATCTTCTCGCCGACGAAAACGGAGAGGTCCTCGATGCGGTCGAGCGCGACCTGGCTGGCGGGCATGAAGGCGCGGTGGCCGGCGACCTCGAGTTCGAGGCCGACCTGCTTGGCGTCCTTGCCGGTGGCGACGCCGGTGACGCGGGCCTCGACGACCTGTCCGGGCTCGAGGAGTTCCCAATCGGCCTTCTGCACGCTGCCGGGGCGGGAGCAGATGAAGATGCTCTCGGAGGCCTCGTACTTATCGACGACGAGTTCGAGCTGATCGCCGGCCTTGGGGAGTTCCTCTTCCTTGAACTGCAGGCGGGGGACGATGCCCAGTTCCTTGGGGCCGAACTCAACGAAGATGTCGGTGGGGCCGACGGTGACGACCTGTCCGGTGCGGTGCTCGCGGCCGGCCTGCACGAGGCGCGGGCCGCGGATGTGGGCGGGGCGCCCGGAGCCCGAGGCGACGCGTGCCTTGTCGAGGTTCTTGGCGGCCGCCTCGGTCTCGCGGTCGAGTTCGGCCATGGCGGCGTCGATCTCGGCGTTGAGTTCGGCGGTCAGATCGCCCTCGGCGGGCTTGCCAACGGACGTGCTGGACAGGTTCGGATCGGAATGGGTGGACATGCGTGTGACTATTGGACGGAGTTGCCGGCGTGTCGCGTCAACAACGCGATCAACGCCCCCGACGCGCCGCCCAACGCGCGTGCAGACCCGTAATTCCACGGGGAAAGGAAGTGTAGCGGCGCCCGCAAGTCCGGGGAGGGCCTGAGACTGTGAAGAAGCGTGCGACGCGGAAGGGTTTCCGGACGGGCGCGCGGCGGTCTTCAGTGCATGGTGCGCTTGATGGCGTCGACGATGCGCTGGGCGGTGCGGACGTTGGCGAAGCCGGCCTCGGCGTCGATGGCGGGGCGGCGGCCGTCGCGGAGGGCGCCGAGGAATTCCTCGATCTCGGCGACGATGGGTTCGGCGTCGTCGACCTTGAGCTGATCGATGTTGACGAGCTCGTTCCACTTGAGGCTGGTGAGGTCGGCGCCGCTGCGGATCTGTTCGCGCATCTCGCGCATCTGGGGTTCGTTGGCGATGCGGCGGATCATGATGCCGGTCTTGGCGCCGTAGTCGATCTTGATGTAGGCGTTCTCGCCGGTGATGCGGGTGACGCGTTCGGTCTTGAGGGCGAGGCGGCTGGCGGTGATGTTGGCGACGCAGGTGCCGGTGGGGCGGCGCCAGGTGAGGCGGGCGTTGCAGACGTCCTCGTGGTCGGTGATGACGGCGACGCCGGCGGCCTGCACGTCGTCGGGCTCCTGGCCTCCCATGAGCATGAGGACGACGTCGAGGTCGTGGATCATCATGTCCATGACGACGCCGACATCGACGCTGCGGAAGGTCATGGGGCTGACGCGGTGGACCTCGATGAAGCGCGGGACGACATCCTGGCCGCGGTTGGTGGCGTTCTGCATCGCGCGCATGATGGGGTTGAAGCGCTCGATGTGGCCGACCATGAGCATGGTGCCGGTCTTCTCGGAGAGTTCCTTGATGGCGCGGGCGTGTTCGACGTCCTGGGCGAGGGGCTTTTCGATGAGGCAGGCGACGCCGGCTTTGAGCAGGGGCTCGGCCATTTCGCGATGGCGCGTGGTGGGGACGGCGATGCTGACGGCGTCGACGCCGGCCTTGATGAGCTCTTCGATGGTGCCGAAGCCGCGGGTGTCGAACTTGTCGGAGATCTCGGTCCGGCGGGCGACGTTGGCGTCGACGACGCCGACGAGTTCACAGCCGGCCATCTTGGAATACACGCGTGCGTGATGCTGACCCATGCGGCCGACGCCGACGACGCCGCAGCGGAGGGTGCGGGTACGGAGGCTGTCGGCGGCCGGGTTCTTCTCGGCGATGGTGGTGGTTGCCATGTGTGGAGGTCGCCCGCGGGATCGAACTCAGGCGGTGAGCTGGGAGATGGCGGCGGCGAGATCTTCCTTGCGGGTGAGGCCGACGAACTTCTTGGCGACCTGGCCGTCCTTGAAGAGGATGACGGTGGGGATGGCGGTGATGCCGAACTGGACGGAGATCTTGCGGTTGGCGTCGGTGTCGACCTTGCCGATCTTGGCCTTGCCGGCGAACTGCTCGCCGAGCGCGTCGATGGTGGGGGTGAGCATGCGGCAGGGCATGCACCACTCGGCCCAGAAGTCGACGAGCACGGGGACGTTGCTCTTGAGCACCTCGGCTTCGAAGTTCGCGTCGGTGAAGGTCTGGATGTTGGCGCCGGCCATGTGTTGCTCCGTGTTGTCGGGATCGTTTGGATGCTGGCGGGAGCGGGGCTCCCGGTGCGTTCAAACAGGGGACAGGGTCAATGCTACCCGCCCCGGAAGGTCCGTGGCGGGACGGTCTTTGGATGCCGCGTTCGCCCGCCGGATTCACGTGCCGGCGGCGGCGGGGACGGCGGGAGTCGGGACTCGCCGCACAGCAGCGCGTCGTAGGCGGCGGCGAAGATCACGAAGTCGGTGTCGTCCACGATGAAGTCGAAGCTGAAGTCCGCGGCGCACGGCGGGACGGGCTGGGGGATCAGGAATTCGCAAACGGCCTGCTCGTACTGCACGGCGAAGATCGCGAAGTCGGCGTCGTCCACGAGACCGTCGGTATTGAGATCGCAGAGGCAGCTTGTCGCGGGGATGAAGCGGCCCAGCACGCGGAACGCGGCCGAGGCGTTGGACTGCACGACCGCGCTGACGTCGAGCTCGTAGTAGCCCGGTGGCAGCACTCGGTCGAGCGTGGCGGTCTGCGATGCGCTCCAGACAGGAGCCATGTTGCAGATGAGGCTCGCCGACGCGCCCTGGAGCTCGGCGTGCATCACGAGGCGCAGACCGGGGCTCGGGAAGAAGAAGAACCCGAAGTGATCGCCGGCGCTGGTGGGCCTGGCGCCGCGCACGGCGGTGGCGGAGATCGGAGCGGCGATGCAGCCGAATCCCAGCGGCGTGATCGACGATTCCTGATAGGCGACCGTCGCGGAGTAGGGACTACCGGGGCCGCCGCTCTCGAGCAACGCGTTGTCCATCCATGGGGCGAAGGGCGTCGGCGGGATGCGATCGACCGTCTGGCTCCAGATCTGCGCCCATACCTCACGACTATCCGCGGTCAGCGTCGGCTGTGCCACAACCGAGGCTGCCGGCAGGATGGAAGACAGCACCGCGAGAAACGCTTTGGCATTCATGACACCCTCCCGGACGCGTGCGTCCGAACCGGGTTCCGGCGCAGGATTCTGCGGGGCGGGCGACGGCAATCAACCGCCATTCGTCTGCGGTTCGTATAAAAACACGCGCCTCGGCTGCGGTCCGCGGAGGACCGGGGGTCGTGGCGTGCGGCGCGGGGCGGTTTCGGGACGACTCAGGAGATGGTCAGTCCGACGGGCTGCGGCTTCATCTGGTGGCTGGGCTGGACGACGATGCCGAGCGGGGCGCGGCGGCCGCTGCCGTCGGTGGGCGGGATGCCGTCCTGATCGATGATCTTCTGGATCGCCATGATGCCTTCGAGCAACTGCTCGGGGCGGGGCGGGCAGCCGGGGACGTAGACATCGACGGGGATGAACTGATCGCAGCCCTGGACGGTGGCGTAGGTGTCGAAGACGCCGCCGGTGGAGGCGCAGGCGCCCATGCTGATCACCCACTTGGGCTCGGTCATCTGCATGTAGATGCGCTGGAGGACGGGGAGCATCTTGACGCCGATGCGACCGGCGACGATCATGAGATCCGCCTGGCGGGGCGAGAAGCCCATGCGCTCCATGCCGAAGCGGGCGACGTCGTAGCGGCTGGAGGCGGTGGCCATCAGCTCGATGCCGCAGCAGGCGGTGGCGAAGGGCATGGGCCACATGCTGTTGCGGCGTGACCAGTTGATGACCCGCTTGAGCTGCGTGGTCAGGACCCAGTCATTCGGAAGTGCGGATTCAATGCCCATGCGCGGAGTGTCCGTTGCGGGTGCGAGAGGCACTATAGGAATCGGATCGGGGCGTCAGCCGGATTCGCGGATCGGGGCGGCGGCGAGGGGGATGTCGAGCGACGGCGGGTCGAGGGCCGGCTGGGGCTCGACGGCGGACAGGGCGTCGGATGGATCGGAGGTCGGGTGCGATTCTGGCGGGGTGTCGTCGCGCGTGTCGTCGCGCGTGTCGGGGATCGTGGCCGTCGGTCGCGGGGTTGGCGTTGATGTCGGCGGAGCGGTTGGGGTTGGAGTCGGCGGGGCATCGGGGTTTGGTGTGAGGGTTGGTGTGGTGGTGGGTGCGGGTGTGGGCTTGGTCTGTTGGGGGAGGCGGTGGGTGCGGAGGAGTGCGGCGGCGGACTTGCGGCGCAGTTCGCGGGCGTCGAGGGCTTCGCGGCTGTTGTCGATGCTGTGGGCGGTGAGGGCGCGAAGGGTGACGAGGGCGGAGGCGATGGCGCGAGCGCGGAGAATGGCGGCGCGCTGTTCTTCGAGGGCGGCGAGGTTGATAAGCAGCACCTGGGCCTCGGGCGTGCGGAGCAGGTCGATCACCTTGGGCACGGAGAGGCGGGCTTCTTTGGCGATCTCGGTGAGGGAGCTGGCGTCGTCGATGTACATGGACATGACGAGCTCGTAGAGATCGGGATCGTGGAGGTGGGCGTGCTCGGACGAGACGTGGGAGGAGTGGTCGGGAGAGGAATCGGGATCGGGATCCGGATTGGGGTGGGGGTGGGGTGTGGCGTGGATGGACATGGCGCGCCTCCTACAGAGGGGCGAGGGACCGGATTTGGGCGCCCACGGGCGGCTTTTGGCGCGGGTTTTGGCGGTTGTCGGCGGAACGCAAGCGGCGGTGCGGGAGGGGCTTGCGAGCGATGTTGCGGGCGATGGCGAAATCCGCGGGGTGGGGCGGTTGGCGGTCGCTTTTTTGGCGCGGGGAGTGGGGGCGGCGGGTTGGTGGGGCGATGGGGTGGAAGCCGGGGGTGCCGTCGGCCGATAACTGATGCATGTCGTTGTCGAGCACGCTGGCCGCCAAGATCGTGACGCGAGAGGAACTGCAGGCGCGGCGCGAGCAGGCGCGGCGTGAGGGGCGTGCGGTGGTGCAGTGCCACGGCTGCTTTGACATTGTGCATCCGGGGCATGTGCGGCATCTGCGGCAGGCGCGGAGTCACGGGGATGTGCTGCTGGTTTCGATCACGGGGGACGAGAGCTATCAGAAGCGGGGCGGTTCGCCGCTGATTCCGCAGGAGCTTCGCGCGGAGAATCTGGCGGAGCTGGACTGCGTGGACTGGGTGTACATCGATCCGGAGCCGACGGCGCTGCGGCTGCTGGAGGCGGTGTGTCCGGATGTGTATGTGAAGGGGCGGGAGTACGAGACGAACAACGATCCGCGGTTTCAGGCGGAGCGGGAGGCGGTGGAGCGGCACGGCGGGCGGGTGGTGTTCTCGTCGGGCGATGTGGTGTTTTCGTCGACGGCGCTGATCGGTGCGATGGAGGCGTCGATCGATCCGTATCACACGCGGCTGAAGCAGCTGCTGGACGCCGCGGCGCTTGGCGGGCCGACGCTGACGGGGCTGGTGTCGGCGTTTCGGGGCAAGCGGGTGCTGGTGGTCGGCGAGTCGATCCTGGACACGTATGTGCACTGCGATCAGCCGGAGGTGGCGGCGGAATCACCGGTGATGACGCTGCGGCCGCTGGAGCGGCGGACGTACGACGGCGGCGCGGCGGTGATTGCGCGGCAGATCGCGACGATGGGCGGGCGGCCGACGCTGCTGACGGCGTTGCCGGTGTCGCTGGCGGGTCATGCGTTCACGCAGCGGCTGATCGGCGAGGGCGTGGAGGTGCAGTCGATCGAGGTAGATGCGCCGATCGCTGAGAAGCAGCGGTTTTTGGTGGGTGCGCAGAAGGTGATGAAGCTGAACAATCTGACGCCGCTGGTGCTGGATTCGCGGGCGCAGGATGAGATTGTGGATCGGGCGGTGGTGGAGGGATTTGATGCGGCGGTGATCGCGGATTTCGGGAACGGGATGCTGAGTCCGGCGACGGTGTCGCGGCTGGCGACGGGGCTGCGGCCTCGGGTGGGGACGCTGGCGGGCGATGTGTCGGGGCGGCGATCGGCGCTGATGCATTTTCGGGGGATGGACCTCTTGTGTCCGAGCGAGCGGGAGCTGCGGGAGGGGACGCGGCGGTTTGACGAGTCGATTCCGACGGCGGTGTACGACCTGCTGGAGCAGACGAGCTCGCGTGCGGCGATGGTGACGATGGGGGCGGAGGGATTGATCGCGTTTGATCGGCTGGAGCACGCGGCGGAGTCGGCGGGGTATGCGACGCGGCTGAAGAGCGAGCACGTGCCGGCGCTGGCGGGGTTTGCGGTGGATCCGCTGGGGTGCGGGGATTCGCTGCTGGCGGCGGCGACGCTGACGCTGGCGAGCGGGGGGACGCTGCTGCAGGCGGCGTTCCTGGGGTCGATCGCGGCGGCGGCGCAGGCGCAGCGGCTGGGCAATGTGCCGGTGACGGCGGCGGAGCTGCGGCACGGGGTGGTGCGGGTGCATACGGCGCGGCTGGCGTTTGCGCCGACGACGGGTGCGCGGCCGGGGCAGCCGGTGCCGGGCGGCGTGGCCCTGGGTGCGTGAGCGATCGGGGCGTGAGCGAGCGGTGCGTGAGCGGGGCGTGAGCGATTGGGGCGGGGCGGCGTGGGCGCGGGCCCGCGGGTGCGGAGGTGTGGGTTCAGACAGGCGAGGAAGCCGCGATGATTGCGTACGTCTTTCCCACCCGCGACCGTCCCGAGGAAGTGCGGCGGACGCTGTTTGCGATCGAGCGGCTGGGGAGCCACGCGGGGATCGGCGGCGCGGAGGTGGTGATCGCGGACAACGCGAGCGCGATCGCGCTGGATGTGCCGGGCGCGCTGCGCAATGGCGTGCCGGTGCGGGTGCTGGAGCGGGAGACGAACGAGGCGGCGGCGGCGCGGAACGCGTGTGTGCGGGCGGCGTCGGAGCGGGTTGAGTGGATCGTGATGCTGGACGATGATTCGGCGCCGCTTGATACGGGGTTCATCGATGCGCTGCAAGCGGCGGCGCCGGACGTGGCGGCGGTGCAGGCGGAGATTCTGTTGCCGCGGCCGGAGGCGCGGACGGCCGGCGGGGCGGGCGGGCCGCTGCTGGAGGCGGAGCGTCACGAGGTTGGCGGTCTGCCGGAGGTGTTCATCGGGTGCGGCGTGGCGATCCGGCGGCGGGTGTTCGAGGAGCTGGGCGGGTACGACGCGGCGTTTGACTACTACGCGGAGGAGTATGACCTGGCGGCGCGGATGATCGGCGCGGGGTATCGGATCGGGTACGACCCGCGGTTTCGGGTGCTGCATCGCAAGGTGGCGGCGAACCGGGACTTTGGGCGGATCGTGCGTCGGCTGGTGCGGAACAACGCGTGGGTGCAGGCGCGGTATGCGCCGGCGTCGAACGTGGCGGGCGATGTGTGGGAGACGCTGACGCGATACGCGCGGATCGCGGCGAAGGAGCGGGCGCTGGGCGGGTATGTGGCGGGTGTCGGCGATCTGGTGGCGACGCTGGCGGATCAGCGGCGCACGCCGCTGCGGCGGGAGCAGTACGACCGGCTGACGGGCCTGGCGCACGCGCGGGAGGCGGTTGATCGGGCGCTTGGGGAGCGGGAGTTTGGGCGCGCGGCGGTGGTGTCGCCGGGGAAGAACGTGAGGCACGTGGTGCGGGCGCTGGGCGAGCGGGGGGTGGCGTGTGCGGTTGTGCGATCGGGCGCGGAAGAGGTGGCGGAGCGCGCGGATGTGATCGTGATCGGAACGCTGTCGCCGGGGCCGATGCTGGATGGCGCGGCGGAGGCGCGGATGCGGTATCCGGCGAAGCGGATCATCCTGCCGTGGACGGGCGCGGCGGTGCGGGCGGCGGCCCGCGGCGTGGCGGCGTAACGGGCGCGCTGGCGTCGGTAGACTGCCGGTGATGGGTGATGCGGAGCCTACAAAGGAACGGTTCGTGTGGCCGCCGCGGCGCGTGCCGGAGGCGGAGTTGAACGCGCCGGCGCGGCCCTTGGATGCGGGGGGACGGTATCGGATCGTGTCGCGCTCGCGGGCGGCGGTGGATGATGATGCCGGGCTGGGTGATGCGGGGCTGGACTGGTCGGAGCCGGAGCACGCGATTGGCGAGGATGGGGTGGAGGCCGGCGAGGATGGAGGCGTCGGGACGGAGCGTGTGGCGGCAGCATCGCCGACGCGGGGGATGGCGCGATGGGTAGAGGCGTTCGAGATTGCGTATCTGGGTCGTGTCTCGGCGTCGTGGGATGTGCGGGCGCGGGATGCGGGTTGGAGGGCAGATGAGGAAGGCGGGTATTGCCCGCGTTGCGGGATGACCGTTGGGGTGTATGCGTTGGACACGCTGACGGATCCGCCGACGTGTCCGGCGTGCCGCGGGAGGAAGGTGGCGTGGGATCGGTTTGTGCGGCTGGGGGCGTACGAGGGTGTGTTGGCGGGCGCGATTCGGGAGTTGAAGTTTCATGCGATGCGGGCGCACGGCGAGCGGCTGGGCGCACTGTTGGGCGAGCGGATTGCGGCGCTCCTGGGCGCGATGGGTGTGCGCGGCGACGAGGCGGCGGTGGTGCCGGTGCCGATGACGGCGTGGAGGCGGATGGCGCGGGGCGTGGATCACGCGGCGACGATCGCGCGGAGCGCGGCGCGGGCGGCGGGTGTGCCGCTGGTGCGGGCGCTGTGGCGGCGGCATCGACCGGCGCAGTGGTCGGTGGCGCCGAGCGAGCGGCGGCGGAACGTGGCGGGGTCGTTTGGGGTGCGTGGTGGGGGGG
>ERZ1066133.245-NODE-245-length-29253-cov-9.193438_pt1 | contig 29253 bp, 16 predicted proteins | sample MGYA00382780_ERZ1066133 | MGnify/ENA primary metagenome ERZ1066133 (study PRJEB33369, sample SAMEA5778363) | biofilm metagenome | biome: Industrial cooling water; feature: Water cooling tower basin; material: Biofilm | place: United Arab Emirates | collected... | reverse complement strand
CGACTGCCCGAAGCCCAGCCCGCCCGCGCCGCCGTTGCCGCCCTTGGCGCCGCTGCCACCGTCGCCGCCGTTCTGTCCCTGCGCCCCCGCCGCTCCGGAGAACCCGGCGAACCCGCCCGACGTCCCGCAGATGCCCTTGTTCCCGCCGTTGCCGAAGCCGCCGCCGCTGCCGCCGAGCGGCAGCACGATCGACGCCGGCCCGGCCGCACCCGCCGCCCCCGCAACGCCCGCCGCGCCGCCACCGGCCCCCGGCGTGCCACCGATCGCCGATGCACTCCACGAGCTGCCCGAGCCCATGATCAGGTTGTTGCCCACCAGGATCCGGCACGGACGCGATCCCGTCACCGTCACCGACTGGTTCGGCGGCAGCACCAGGTCACCCTTGATCGCAAACACCGCCACGCCGCTGTCCAGATACGCCCGAAACGCCGTCCCGTTGAACGACGAGGACAAGCCGTCGGTGTCGCCGGTGATCGTCTGGCTGGTGGTGTTGATGACCACCTGGGCGCTCGCCGCTCCCGCGGCGGCCACCAGCGCAAGCGCCGGCCCCAGCATGGCGTGACAACACCGCATCGCGCAACTCTCCCCTGCGGCCCGAGCCCGTCGTCGTTCCCACACGCCGCGACGCGTCGGTGCAGTCTACCGCGCCGCAGAAAAAACCGCCCCGCAATCTGCGGGGCGGCGTGCGAATCCATGGTTCTCGGAACTGTCCCGCCGCCGCTCACGGGCAGAGGACGTCGTTGTACTGCTGCACAAAGACCTGGAAGTCCGAGTCCTCCACCAGCCCGTCGTTGTTCAGATCGAACTTCGGATTCGCTGGCGGAACAGTGAGCTGGTTATACGCGGGTAGGAAGAGCACAAAGTCATCGTCGTCCACGATGTTGTCGCAGTTGAAGTCCGCGGCACAGTTGAAGATGAATATCACCACCTCGTCGTCGAACCCCGCCGGATTCGTCGCCCGCGCCGTGACGACATAGCTCCCCGCCCGCGGCACCGGCCAGGAAATCACTCCCGTCGACGCGTTGATCGTCATGCCCGGCGGCGCCCCGGCCGTCAGCGACCACGTGACCCCCGTGCCCTCGACCAGCGTCATGCCGTAGCTCAGCGCCGAGGCCGTGCACGGATCCACGCTCGCCACGCCGGTGATCAGCGGCTTCACGTACAGCCGCATCGTGTAGCTGCCCGCCACCGCGTTGTTGTTCACCGCCACGAATCCATCGGACCCGGTCGCCGCGGCCGTGAAGACAATCGTCTCGGTCGCTCCAATCACACCGCTGTCGGACTCGCCGTCGTTGTCGAACCGGCGCCCGTGGAGCCGGGTTGAGTTGAAGTGGAACAGGTCGTAGTTCGCGCCCGCCGTGGTGATGTCCAGCACCGCCGCGTAGGTCTTTCCGCTCACCACGCTCGCCTGGAAGTTGTCGAGCAGATCGGTGGCGGTGAAGGACTGGGCGGACGCCGTGGTGTTCGCCGCCGAGAGAACCGTGGCAACAAAGCGGGTCTCGACGCGATAGGGCGGCAGCGCGCCGAGATTCGCGAACACCCGCGCCGAGTGCACGACGCTGCCGTAGTCGTGGCCGTCGGCGACAATGAAGTCGACCACCGTGTTGCCGAGGGTCGCCGACTGGTACGCACTGAACCCGCACCCGGCGGACGCGGAGATGTCCGCGTCGTCGCCCGCGCCGCCTCCGTCCTTCGCGACGCCGATCGAGCTCCACACGTTGTCCGCGACCCCGAAGGTGAAGTAGCGCTCCTGCGCGCCGAACGACTGGTCCACGCCGCTCGACAGGTGCGTCACGCTCGGCTGTCCGAACGAAATGCCCGCGATCCGGCTCGCCCAGGTCGTTGTCGTGTCCGAGTACTGATTGAACAGCCACGCGCCGCGCTCGTCGCCGTTGGGATCGATCGCCATGCCCGCGTAGTCACCCCAGCGCTCCACGCTCCCGCTCGACGGGTTGTAGAACGTCGGGCTCGTGATCAGCAGCGAACTTCCCTGCATCGAGCCGTCGGCGGGCTGCCGCCCGCTGTGCCTGGTCTGGGCGAACCGGTCATCGCCCGAAGTGGTGAAGACGATGTACGCCTCGCTCTGCGCGTTGGCCGCGATGGCGGGATGGAAGTAGTAGAGATTGTCCGCGCCGAAGTCGCTCGACCAAGTCACCGCGTTGGTGCTCGCGTTGATGCGGTACGAACGCACCACGCACTCGATGTTCGCCGGCGTGCCCCAGTCGCTGACGTTGGCGTGACACAGATAAATCGACCCCGCGGCGTACCACGGGTCCTGGGTGCGACAGTCTCCCGTATCCAATAGATCCGTCGTGCCGTCCTGCTTGGCGTCCGGCGGATTGTCGTAGGTGTTGACGTTGATCTGCGTCGGCGCTGTCAGCGTCGGGCCGCTGGCCAGCGGGTTGGTGATCGTCCGCTTGGTCACCCACGACGCTCCGCCCGACACCGTGTTCATCAGGTACATCGTCGGCGAGCCGGTCGCCGTGAACATCTGCGTCGGCTTCACCGTGAAGGCCGTGCTGCCGTTGGCGTTCTTGAGGTCCCAGAAATCCCACCAGTTCACGCCCGTGCCGTTGTACATCTGGTACTTGCGCAGCACCCGCATCTTGGCGTACTGGAACGAGTCGCCCGCCGTGTACATGTTGCCGCCGACATAGATGCCGCCGCCGGAGGTCGAACTGCTCGTCGCGTTCCCCGAATCCACCGCAAAGCCGGGGAAGTCGCACCACAGCGCGGTGTCCGTGCTCCCATCGATGTCGGAACGCAGGAAGTACGTCCACCAGTCGCCCAGCGGGTCCGACGTCTTGGAGATCGAGATCGCCCAGTACAGCTCGCTCAGGCGCCGGCCGTTCAGCGCCATCATCAGCCAGCGGTTCTCCACCGGGTCGTAGACGATCTTCGGATCGTACAGGTCGAGATTCAGCGGGCTGTCGGCCCACCACGTCGCAAAGCTCGTCGGCCCACGCGCCACGCTGCCGTTCTTGTAGTAGAACGCAAACTGCGTGTTCGTCACCACGCCCACGTGCGTACAACCCACGGCGAGATGCGTATCCGACGGACGGCTTCCGTTCGTCCCGGGACCCTCGAAGCTCACGTACGTCGTCGCGGCCCGATCGCCAAAGTACGCGTTCACGTCCTCGTTCAGCACGCGCCGGTCAAAGAGCTGCGACACGCCGACCGGCAGCGCCCCGGCGCGGGCATCCGCCTCGATCTGCCGCCAGCGCGCCTTGTCCGCCGCGATCAGCGACGGCACGTCCGACAGGCGACGCTGGTCCTGCACCATCGGTGCGGCGGCGAGCCGCTCCGCGATCGCCGCGGCCCGCGCCTCGACATCCGCCCATCGCGTCGTCGTCGCCGGGCCCCCCGACCCCGGCGCCGACATCTGCGCGAGCGCGCCCGACGTGAACAAAAGGGAACCGCATCCGACCGCCATCAAGGATTTCTTCATGACAATCTCCCTTGTCACGCCAGTGTACAAGAGAGGTCCAGATGCCACAAACGCGCAGCACGCCGGCGTCACGCGCCATGCGAACAGAACAGAAACATCAGGCTACGGACAGAGCAGGTCGTTGTACGCCACGATGAACAACTGGAAGTCCTGGTCATCCACCAGGCGATCGCCGTTCAGATCACACGGACAATCTCCCGCGGCGGCCCGCCGCAGGGTGCCGCCGCCGCCCTCCTCGTCGCACAGCAGCTTCTCGTACGCGATCACGAACACCTGGAAGTCGGCATCGTCCACCAGGCCGTCGCCGTTGAAGTCGGCATCGCACGGGACCGGCACCGCGGCGTCCACCGCGGCGATGGATGCACTATCCGGGCATCCATCGGAGATCGAGACATCGTCGGCAAGCTCCTTCCCGTCCACGCTCACCTTGTACTTGATGTTCGCCCAATCGTTCTGACCCCGCAGCACCTGGCCGGGCGAAGCCGTCGTGGTCCCCGCGATCTTCGCGGAGGCCGGCAGGAAGTTCAGATCCTCCTCCGAAAGCCCGATGGATCCGTCGCCGTCGAAGTCGGTGCGTCGCCCGTCGAGCCTCGCGAGCCGGAACTGCCGGTTCAGCGCCGAGCCGACGCCGTACGGCATCGAATAGTTGCGGTAGAGCAATGACGCGATCCCCGAGGCCTCGTCCAGAGCGGACTCCTGCAAGGTCGGCAGCTCCTCGCGGCAGAAATCCAGCGTCCAGAACCTGGTGCTCCAGCGCATCGGGTGCGAGAGCGCATAGTTCATCACGCTCGGATAGTTCGGCTTGCACTGATAGGAGACCGTGTTGCCGAAACTGTCGGTCTCGTCCACGCGCCCGCCGTGGCGCAGACCCAGGGTGTGGCCCAGTTCGTGCATGAACGTCGCGGCCCGATCGTCCTCATCGCGGAAGCCATCGTTGAACACGGTCGCCCGGAAATCGACGACGAAGTCGTTCCCGTTGATCTCGGCGACGCCGTTGTACCCGACGCTGTTGCCCTGGGGCGCGAGCCCGTCGTAGATGACGCAGTAACGAAACGCCTTCGCCTTGGCCTTGAGGATGTTCACCGCGTTGCTGTCGGCGCGCTCGGCGGGGGTGCCGAAGTGGTCGCGCTTGGTGGCCTCGAATCCTTCCGGGAAGTTGCTGCCGAACACGCGGGTGTCGGGGAAGGGCAGGTTGGTCTCGTCGCGGAGGATGTGCAGACGGATCCCGGTCGTGCCGTCGGGATTGTCCACCGGCGCGTTGTCGAAGGCGAAGACCAGCTTCGCCACCTCGCCGTCGCCGAGCGGGATGGTGCCGGCATCGACCTCGACAAACAGGTCCTTGTGATCGGGCCGCGCCCCCAGATCGAACGGCCTGAAGTCGATCACGCCGTCGCCGTTGCCGTCGATGCCGCCGTTCTCCGATTCCCAGGAGTCCAGCAGCCCGTCCCCGTCGCTGTCGATGTTGACCTGGATCTTCATCCGGAAGATGTGGAACGTGTTGGTGCGCGGATCCGTCGCCTCGCCGATCACCCAACCTTGCTCGCTCGCGGCCCGGGCGCGCCAGAGGGTCGGGAAGAAGCCCAGCGTCGCGCTGATCTCGTCGTCGATGTTGTGACGCACCCCGTCCTTGATCACCCAGACCTTGCCGTCGCACTCCGGCGTGCACAGCCCGCGATCGGTGCCGATGATCTGGCCGTCGAGCGTGACCGCGAGGGCGATGGCGTCGTTCCCGGTCTCGCTCACGATATGGTGCTCGACATCGCCCACCACCGCGAGCCCGACGGTCGGGACGAAGTCCGTCGAGTTCACGTACGTCAACCCGGCGATGTCTCCGTTGCTGTTGACGTAGATGACCTCGGCGCCGTCGCCACCGAAGGTGCCCAGGTTCTGCACCGGTCCGAAACGGGTCTTGAAGACGATCTGCTCTTCCTCGCCCGCGAATGTGGTCCCCCAGACGCGTCCCTCCTCGTCGATGAGCCGCCACGACGAGCCCGCGGGCAACTCCGTCTCGCCAAGGTCATCCATCCGCACGCTCGTCTGCGGCCCGAAGCTCACCGCCCTTTGGGCCACGATCCAGCCCTTGTTGTTGATCGAGTTGTAAAAGTAGTTCGGGCGGAAGAACTCGTTGAATCCGCGGATCAGAACCGACGACGGCGGCGACACCTGGAAGGTGTGCCCGATCGTGTCCCGCTCGTCGTTGATGTCGGTGTACAGCAGATTGAAGCTGCCGGGCTGCGGCGTGTTGCCGATGTACCGCAGCGCCTGGATGATGAACCCCGCGTTGCGCCGGCCACAGAAATCGCCGCGGTTATTCACCGACACAACCTGCAGCGCCGCCTGCTCCGGGAACACCGGCAGAAACTCGAACGATTCGATAACGATGTTCGGCACGGGATCCGCCGTGGCCACCGCCGCAGGCACGGCGTGTAACACGCCGCCCGCGGCCGCGACGATCAGGCCAACCGGACCGATTCCCGAACGCAATGACACATTCATGCAAGGCCTCCCGACGGTGAGGTCTTCATCCTACTTGTATCTTTCAGAATTCCCAAGGAAAATAACCCGAGTGGCTTCGCATGCCGGGGCGGGTGCGCACTTTCACGGACACAGCAGCTCGTTGTAGGCCGATGCGAAGAGCACGAAGTCGGTGTCATCGACAAAGCCGTCCGCGTTCAGATCCGCGGGGCAGCCCGGGGGCATGGTGGGATCGGCACAGTCCAGCAGGTTGTAGGCCTCGGCGAAGATCACGAAGTCCGCATCATCCACGAAACCGTCCCCGTTCAGATCACCGGAACACGGCGCCGCCAGCGGGAGGACGTTCGCCGGGAAGTCGATCGTTCCGTTGTTGACGAGCGTGTTGTAGTAGATGCGGCACGTCGTGTTGATGAGCCGACTACCCGCGTCGATCTGCAGCGTGTCCACATAGATCGCCTCGCACGAGCTCTGGCCCAGAGTGTCGTTGTCGTGGTTGTCCACCAGCCGCACGGTCGAGGCGGCCGGCCCGATCCGCAGCGTGCCGACGGGGTAGTGGCCGGCGATGGTGCGATCCAGGCCGAGCGCGTCCACCCCGATGTCCGCGGACATCACTTCCAGCGTCTGCTCGGCGCCGGTGCCTTCAAGCTGCAGCGTGGCGAGACTCAGGTCGTAACGAGTATTGCTGTTGATCGCGAGATCGACATGGCCGCGGACGCGGACCGTCGCATCCGCGAAGGGCGCCAGGAGCGTCGCCGCGGCACCGATGGCGTGGACCGAGCCGCTGAAGGTCAGTGAAGCCCCCTGCTCAAGGTCGGTCGGAGCGAAGAGATTGCTGACCGGTGCCGTGACGCTCAGCCCGGCGTTGGCACGCACCGTCAGGACGCCGCGCGAGCCGAGCGTGAAGACCTGACTCGCGGACACGCTGGCGTTGGCGCCCGCGGCGGTCCGGAGCGGGCCGAAGACATCCATGGTGCCCGAGAGCGCGACGAGCGCCGAGGACCCGGCGAGCTCGATGCTGGTTGTTGACGGCGTGCGGAGATCGCCGCTGCTGCGCAGCGTGAGCGAGCGCCCGGTGGTATCCGCCGCCGACGCCAGTCGCCACGCGGCCTCCGAGGCGGTGATCTGCTGGCCGCTGGTCGCGGGCGAGAGCGCCGCGGCAAGCGTGGGATAGAAGATCGCCAGCGTGTCGTTGCGGGCGTGGGAGTAATCGCCGACCGAAACATCGAAGACCAACGCCGATCCTTGATTGGTGTTGCCACCCACATCGTCCACGAACGCCCCCACGATCGCGGTGCCGCCCGAGATCGCGACGGAGCGGCCGAACTGGTCGCTCGCCGCGCCACCCGGAGCGGTGAACTGGGCCTGCTGGGTCCAGGTGGCGCCCGACCGGCTGAAGATCGATGCCGAGCCTTGATCCGACGCGGCGGCGATGTTGTCGAGACCCGCTCCGATGATTGCGATGTCACCGGAGACCCCGACGGAGCGGCCGAAATCGTCGCTCGCCGCGCCGTCGGCGGCCAGCAGCTTGGCCTGCTGGGTCCAGGTGGTTCCCGCCGGAGGGCGCGTAAAGACATACGCCGAGCCCTGATTCGCGTTGGCGCCGACGTCATCGGAGGGCGATCCAACGATCGCGGTATCACCCGAGACTGAGACGGAGGCGCCGAACCGGTCCGACGCCGCCCCGTCCGCGGCGGTGAGCTTGGCCTGCTGAATCCAGGTCGTGCCGAACGTGTTGAGCGTGAAGACGTATGCGGAGCCCTGATCGGCATTCACGCCGACATCGTCACGATCCGCCCCCACAATCATGGTGCCGCCCGCGAAGGCAACTGCGACGCCGAAGCTGTCGCCTGCCGCAGCGTCCGACCGAGCGAGCGACTGCCGAAAGGCCCATGCCACGCCCGAACGACCGAACACATATGCCGCGCCGCCGGTGCCGGACCCGGGACTCCCCACCACCGCGATGTCGCCGACGAGCGCGACGGACTCTCCGAACAGAGCACCGACCCCGACGGACGGCGGGTTGAGCAAAGCCTGTTGTGTCCAGATCGTGCCGGAGCGGATGAAGACATAGACCTTACCGACGTTCCCGAAGTTGACATCGATGTCGAACAAAGGCACGCCCACCAGCGCGGTGTTGCCCGAGATCGCGACGGACCGGCCGAACTCGTCGTTTGCCACGCCGTCCGCGGCAATCAGTTGAGCCTGCTGGGTCCAGGTCGTACCCGAGCGGACGAGGATGTACGCCGAGCCCTGATCGACGTTGGCACCAACATCGTCCAGCGGCGCCGACACGATCGCGGTGTCGCCGTCGATCGCGACGGCGTGGCCGAAGTTGTCGAGCGCCGCACCGTCCGAGGCAAGCAGTGTGAGATCGGGCCCGATCCACGCGCTGCCGACGCGGGAAAAGACCCACGCCGTGCCCTGATCGCCGTTGGCGCCAACATCATCCGTGGGCGCGCCGATGATCGCGAAATCACCGGAGAGACCAACGGAGCGACCGAAGTCGTCGTTCGCCGCCCCGTCGCTGGCGGTGAGCTGCGCCTGCTGTGTCCAGACCGTCCCGGAGCGGGTGAAGACAAAGGCCGAGCCTTGGTTTCCGCTGGTGCCCCAGTCGGAACGATTCGCCCCCACGATCACCGTCTGGCCCGAGATCGCGACCGCGGTGCCGAACTGATCGCTCGCCGCCCCGCCGGGAGCGTTGAGCTGCGCCTGCTGGGTCCAGGTGGTGCCCGAACGGGTGAAGACGTAGGCCGAGCCTTGATCCGCGTTCGCGCCAACGTCGTCCGCCCGCGCTCCGATGATCGCGGTGTCGCCGGAAAGGGCCACCGAGGAACCGAAGTTGTCGCCAACATCGCCGCCGGTCGCGTTGAGCTGCGCCTGCTGCGTCCACGTCGCACCCGAGCGGACGAAGATGTAGGCCGAGCCCTGATCGACAAGGCTGGCAACATCGTCGAGGCGGGCCCCGATGATCGCGGTGTCGCCGGAGAGCGCCACCGACGAGCCGAACTGGTCGCTCGCCGCGCCGCCCGCGGCGGTCAGCTGGGTCTGCTGCGTCCACGTCGTCCCCGAGCGGGTGAAGACGTAGGCCGAACCCTGATTGTTTGTGGTTCCCACGTCGTCGAAGCTCGCTCCCACGATGACCGCATCGCCCGCGATCGCGACGGAGATACCGAACTGGTCACCCGCTGCGCCGCCCGTCGCGGTGAGCTGGGCCTGCTGGGTCCATGTTGTCCCGGAACGGGTGAAGACGTATGCCGAGCCCTGGTCGGCGTTCGTGCTCACGTCATCAAGGTTCGCGCCGACAATCGCGGTGTCGCCCTGAATCGCGACCGAGACACCGAAGTTGTCGTTGGCCGCGCCACCCGTCGCGGTGAGCGTGGCCTCCAGGGTCCAGCCCGATCCGGTCCAGCGATAGACCTCGGCCGAGCCCTGGGCGGGGTTGCCTCCGACGAGATCCCGAGGCACACCGACGATCATGGTGTCGCCGTCGATCGCAACGGATTGTCCGAAGTTGTCGTTCGCCGCGCCGGAGGCTTGCAGCACCTGCACCGGCGTGGAGCGCTGGGCGAGAGCGGGCCATGCGGCCACCACCGCCGCGAGCGCGGCGAACAGACGGATCTGCGTCAGCATCAATCGGCCTCCTCGAGCAAGAGGGGTATTGTCGCAGGGAGGGCCGGATGACACAAGGGCGTTTTCTGACTTGCCGCGAGTCGCGCCCGATAATGGATGCGATGCGGCGACGGGACAACCCGCGGTGCGATCTGCGGATCGCCGGTCCCTCTTGAGAATCGCTCTCACTTAGGGGCAGAGCAGCGCGTCGTAGGCGGATGCGAAGAGCACGAAGTCGGCGTCGTCCACGACCAGGTCCGCGTTCAGGTCTGCGGGGCAGCCCATCGGCATCGCGGGATCGGCGCAGTCGAGCAGGTTGTAGGCCTCGGCGAAGATCACGAAGTCGGCGTCGTCCACGATGGTGTCGGCGTTGAGGTCACCGGGGCAGCAGGTCTGCAGTGTCAGCGCGGTCGGCGCGGTGCCGACAGATCCGCAGGTTGTCGTCAACACCGCCGTGAATGTGCCAACGTCATTCGCGTTCGCATTCGAGATGTGAAGGACGATGTTCCCATCGGGCGGGGCCGTTCCGGAGGAGTTGGAGACCAGGCCGCCTCCGGGTGCCGCACCGCCGAGGCCGTTCTGCACGGCCACACCATTGCGATACCACTGAAAGGTCACGTCCTGCTGAGGGGCGATCCGCACGGCGACGTTGGCAGAGCCGCCGAGACAGCCGACGACGCCTGCGGGATTTGAAGTGATCCACGGCGATCCGGGCGAATACGTGCGGATCTGGCTTTGCTGTCCCGCCGAGGCACCGCCGAGCGAATAGGTCGTGCGGGTGTCCGGGAAGTAAACGACCGATGCGGACATCGGCCCGACGATGGGCGCTGCAGTCCCGAGAACCCGAGTCCACTTGACACCGTCCCATTCCCAGATGTCGCCGAACGCCAACGAACGATCGGTCCCGCTCATCACGACGACGCGCTCGCGTGCTTCGTCGTAGACCAGACCGTGCAGCCAGCGCCCCTGCGGCCCCTCGCTCGCGAGACGATTCCAAACAGTTCCGTTCCATGTCCAAAGGTCGTTGCTGGCGCCCTCGTCGGTCATTCCGCCGAAGAGAAGCAATTGCCCTCTCGCTCGGTCGAAGACCATGCGGGCACCGACGCGTCCCTCCGGGGCGTTGGTCGGAGCGGCAGGCGAATTGAGTCCGTACGAAATCGGAGTTGCAGTTGTGCCGTTCCATTCCCACATGAACGGACGGCCGTAGAAGTCGGTCTGAGGGCCAGTGCGACCCCAGAAATCGTAGTAGCCGCCATGGATGACGGTCACTTTGCGTACGGGGTCGTACGCCGCGGCGGGTTCGAACCAGGCGAGGCTTGCGAGGCCAATTGTTCCGAGGATCGCCTTCGACTGCCAACCCGCGGGTGATCCGTCCCACTCCCAAAGGCCTGGAAGCCCCATACCTCCGACGAGAATCAGGGTGTGACGATCCTCGTCGTACGTCATCGCTGATCCTGCAGTGGCGAAGGGAAATGGCGGGATTGCCGCTTTGCTCCAACTTGTGCCGTCGAACTCCCAGGTGTCCGATGTGTATGTGCTGGGCGCCGACAATCCGCCGACAAGCACGATGCGATTTCGCGCGCGGTCGTAGGCGGATGCCGCGGCAACAAGCCCGAGCGGTAAGGTCGCCGCGCTGACGCGAGACACCATCGGAACGCCGACGCTCACGAGCGAGCCGGGAAGGACGAATGTCCCGCAAGAACCGGCGAGGCGAGGCTCGTAGAGCCCGGCATCCTCAGGCTGCGCGTTCTGAATGGAGAGCGATTCCGACGTTGCCCCGGAGATTCGGTCGGAGTTCGCGAGCGGCACGCCATCTTTCAGCCACTGGATGCTCGTGTTGGCGATCGGCGCCGAAGAGAGCGGGATGGTGCTGCTGTCCCCGATGCACAAATTGCGTCCCGCTCGAAGGGGGGGAATGGCCGTACCAATCTGGTTCGAAATCGTTCCGCCGACCTGGAAATCTCCGTTGCCACGGAACCACCTGTTGCTGTCATAGTCGACTCGAAAAACCTCCCCGGCAATCGTGGAACGGTTGTACAACGAGGAATAGCACGCCTCAAGGCGAATTCGACCGCCGCCGCCAGCACCGCTGATTCGGCTGCTCGGGCCGGAAGGACCGATGAATGTAGCAAACTGGTCGTAACTGCAGTTCCCACCGGCGGCGAAAACCATTCCTCGTCCCGCGAGAAGTCCGGATTGAATCCAGATACTGCCGCCCGCTCCCCCTCCGCCCGGATATCCATCAGTCGGCGGCGCCTGGCCGTCCGCGCGAACAAAGCCCTCGACAATCACGCTGTTTGCCTGGATTCGAATAGCGCCCCCACCCGCGCCGCCGCCACCGCAGGCCTGCCCACCGCCAGACCCGAAGGTTGTTGGCTGAGTGTCTGATCCGTAGGTGATTCCACCGGCGACACTGCCGCCACCCGATCCGCTCAGTGTCGCGCCACCCCCTTTGCCTCCATGTCCTCCGCCACTGGCAGCGCAGTTTGCTCCGCCGTTGCCGGGAGCGTTCGCTCCGGCTCCTGGTCCTTGGTTGCTGGGAAAGCCCTTGCCGGTAACATCGATCGAACTGAGTGGATCGATGAAGACGTCATTCACAACATTGAGGTGAACGCCGTTGACGACATCGGTCAGGTTACCGCCGGAATAGTCGAAAGAGAAATTCGCGTCGTGCGTGACAATTGCGGGCTTCAGTGTTGAAGGCCCGGCCTCCAGTCGAAGGCCGCCAATCGTGTGCCGCCCGTTGATCGTCAGCGTCGTTCCCCGCACCGTGATCTCCGCGGTCGCCAGCGGGACGGGCGTGCCTCCGGCCGTCGGCGTGATGGTGGTGGCGCCCGGATTGATCGTCTGAGGGCTCGTAATGAGGACCGGCTGCGCGAGACCCGAGGCGGCAACAACCGACGTCGTCAGCATCATGGCAACAACAAGACGCACTGTCTTCATACCAACCTCCAGCGAGCGTGATGTGATCCACGAAACAATCGATCCGCGAGCTTGACTTCCTGCGTCGCGACCCGAGTCGTTCCCGCCGATCTGGCACACACAAACGGACGACGCCTTCCTGAACGAGCCGCGCGATCCAGTGGCGCGGCCGGTGACTCTCTCGAATCGACGCCCACGATGCAAGCGCCATCACGGACCGTCCGAGAACACCTCCGGGCCGCGTCGCTCCCTTCAGATTGGCGGAAAGCGGGGCCGCCGATGCGCGCGGGTGTTCAGTAAATCTGATCGCCCGGCGGCGTGGGAACCGGGAAAGGCCGTTCACCGCGGCGCGCGCAAAGGACGCCGCGTTCGTCGGGCAAGATGGGGGAACGGGTGGGGGAACGGTGAAGGGGGTTGTGGGAAAGCGGCAGGGCCGTGCGGCGGTACACCGTCGAGATCAAGGAATCTTGGAGAGCACGGAGCGGAGACGAGACCAACGAAGCTGGTCGAAGCCGAGCGGCACCCCCGGGCGGGGCGAGGCTCGCAGGATCTTCCAGATGACGCTCGCCGTGTCCGCCGTGGTGCCGTGCCTTTCTCCTCGAGACGGGCTACGGACACAGCAACTCGTTGTACGCCGCGGCGAAGGTCACGAAGTCGGCATCATCGACGAACGCATCACCGTTCAGGTCTGCGGGGCAGCCCATCGGCATCGCGGGGTCGGTGCAGTCGAGCAGGTTGTAGGCTTCGGCGAAGATCACGAAGTCGGCGTCGTCCACGATGGTGTCGGCGTTGAGGTCGCCGGGGCAGGGCGCGGTCAGGGTCAGGATCAGCCTGGCTCGTCCGCCCAGTGGTGGGTTGTAGCTGCTGAACGCGAAGAGCGCGTGCACACCGGGGGTCGGCGGAATGACCATCGATCCGCCGAGCGCGATGGGGCCGCCGCCGCTGTCGAGCAGGGCGTTGGCCGCGTCGACGAACGCGGGGGTGAGCGGGACGTTGAGCGTCGCGGGCACCGCGGCTGGCGCGTCGGCTGGGGTGACCGTCCGCTCGGCGTAGATAACGCCGTTCACAAAGTCGTTGTAGATATCGAGGCGTCCGGAGAACGGTGTCGTTTCGGCGACGAGCAGGGGCACGAAGGCGGGCTGGACGTCGCGGAGCACGTACGTGCCGGTCGGTTCCACAAGCTGCACCGCGTTGACGCTGATGAAAGGAGCAAAGGTTGCGGCGACGATGCGACGACCGTTGGGGCGGGCCTCGGGCCCGAGGGTGAAGACGGCGAAGTTGCGGATGAAGAAGGTGTTGAGCCGGCCGCAGAGCATGTTGCCCAGGGCTGAACCGAATGCCGCGTTGTTGCGGCCGAATTCATCGACAATCCCCTGGGTGGTCGCGGTGACGGTGACGGACGTGGCCCCGCCCGCGGCGGCCGCGGTGATTCCGATGGTTGCGATGAACGACAGCACGCTCCGGATCCGCATGATCAGCACCCTCCGGCCGCGATCCGCGGCCAGAAGCACAGGCGAGATCGGCGGTCACACTCCCTCACGCGGCGTGACGATCCGGGGGGGTTGGGTGAAGGGTTCAGGGGCAGAGCACGGCGTCGTATGCGACCACGAAGATCGAGAAGTCCTGGTCGTCGACAAACAGATCGGTGTTGAGGTCCGCGCTGCATCCCGCGGGCATGGCGGGATCGGCACAGTCGAGCACGTCGTACTGGACGATAAAGATCGAGAAGTCGGCGTCATCGACGACGCCGTCGCTGTTGAGGTCGGCGGGGCAGGGTGCGGCGCTGCCGACCACGAGAACGATCGGCGTGCCGGCGGCGGTGCCGCATATGTTCTCGGCGACGACGACCCAAGTGCCGCTGTCGGATGGTTGGGCGAGGCTCAGGGTGAGGGAGCTCGAAGTTGCGCCCGAGACGGTGCCGCCGCCGGGGGAGGCGCCGCCGGGGCCGTTGTTGACGGGGACGGCGTTGCGATACCAGCGCCGGCTGATGGGCTGCGAGCCGAGGATGGCGGTGTTCATCGTGGTGCTGTCGCCGGCGTCGATGGTGACGCTGGAACTGCTGATGAGATAGACGCTGGGCGGCTCGTTGACGGTGAGCAGGGCGCTGGCGGAGTCGGCCAGGCCGCAGTTGTTGGTGACGATGCAGTCGTAGAACCCGGCGTGGTCGATGGTGACGCTGGGGATGGTGTAGATGGCGGCGGTCGCGCCGGGGATTTCGACGCCTCCGCGTCGCCACTGATAGGAACGCGGATTGGTGGCCTCGATGGTGAAGGTCACGCTCGTGCCCTCACAGGCGAATCGGCTGAAAGGACCGCCGGTGATGGTGGGCGCGACAGAATCGACGGTGACGACCGCCTGGTCGGACGTGACCGCGGGACCGAAGGGGCTGGTGATCCGGCAGCGATAGACCCCGGCGTCGTTGATGGAAACCGGCTGTCGGATGAGGATCGCGTTGGTCTCGCCAGGGATGTCGAAGCCGCCCCGGGTCCACTGGAAGGAGAGGTCACCGATGCCGTAGGCGTCCACGGAGAGATAGAGCGTGCTTCCGGCGCAGAGGTTTCGGTTCGGGGGATGGGACTCGATGACCGGATCGGTACAGCCGTAGTGGCGCATGACCGGGGATCCGAAGCCGTTGTCGGAGTCGTAGAGAAGGATGGCGCGTTCGACGGGGTCGTAGGTCACGCCGGCCTGATCCCACAGCGTGGGCGTGGCGCTACTGATCTGCGTCCAGGTGCCGGCGCGGTACTCCCAAGTCGCGAAGAAGTCACCGCCTCCCTGGGCGGTGCCGCCGTAGAGAACAGCGCAGTGGCGGTCGGGGTCGAAGGCGAACCTGGGGTTGGTCATGGCGGGAGGCTGTACCCCGCCGCGCTGGGTCCAGGTGACGCCGTTGTATTCCCAGGTTTCGCGGGTCATGCCCGAAGGCCCCGATCCGGCGGTCATGACGATGACGCGGCGGACGGAGTCGTACGTCATGGCGGCACCGGAGCGAGCGGAGGGGCGTCCCGGGGGCGTCCGCAGGCTCCACTGGCCGTTGTACTCCCAGGTATCTCCGTAGGTGTCGCCGAGCTGGGTGTTGGCGCCGCCAAAGAGGACGATCACACCGCGATGAGAATCAAAGGCCATGGCGTGTCCGGAGCGCGCGCTGGGCACGTTCGCGCCGGGCGAGGTGTCTTCGATCCAGTTGTTGCCGGAGTAGAGCCAGGTCTGGAAGCCTCCGGCGAAACAGTTGTACCCCCCGCCGAAAGCGCCACCCGAACCGGCCGTGACGATCGTGTTGCCCATGGAGACGACCGGAGCACCGCAGAGGGCAAAGAGCGTGTTGTGGCGGAAGGTCCAGTCGCCGCCGGCAAACTCCCACGTCGCGGTCGAGAGCTTCCCGGCGACCTGCGGGCCGCTGCCGACAGCGACCATCACGTTTCGCGTGCTGTCGTACGCGAGCCTGGGGTTGGAGATGTTGTTCGGCCAGTTGGACGGGGAATACGGATGCCAGTTGAGATTGGTGCAGGTCTGGGCAAACACGGATGCGGCGCACGCCCCGGCGAGCAGTGCGGCGATGAACGCGAGCGGTGGCGAGTTCGTTCCGGCTGATACCTGGTGCACGGCGCCCCTCCAACCACGACAGCGTAATGCCTTGTTCGTGCCGGCACAAGCGTGTACTGCGAAGGACGAAGGCGAGGTCACGGCGCTTCGGAGATCGCACGCGAACAGAATCTGAATAGACCGGTGCCGGTGCGGGGAGCAGCTCCGGCGGCGGGCCTGCTGGGTCGGAGAGTCGCAACGCGATCGCATCGGACGTGGCCGATGACCAATCGCCGGCTAGGAACAGAGGACGGCGTCATAGGCGACCACGAAGATCGAGAAGTCCTGGTCGTCGACCAGGAGGTCGCTGTTGAGATCGGCGACACAGCCCGAGGGCATGCCCGGGTCGCTGCAATCCAGGGCGTCGTACTGGACGATGAAGATGGAGAAGTCGAGATCATCGACGATGGTGTCGTTGTTGAAGTCCGCCGGGCACGGGCCGTAGAGCCGCAGCACGTTGGGCAGGGTCGCGATGGTGCCGCGGTTGGTGATGGTCTTGTAGTAGACGCGGCAGGCCGGCGCGTTGAGCACGGCGCCGCTCTCGATGACGAGGTTCTCGACGTACACGGCTTCGCAGGCGCCTTGGCCGAGCGTGTCGTTGTCGCGGTTGTCGACGATGGTGACGACGGTCGGCTGGCTGGGGTTGCCGGGGCCGATCTTGAGCGTGCCGATGGGGAAGGAGCCGGCGAGGTTGGGGTTGAGCGCACTGAGCGTCTGGCCGCGATCACGCGACATGGCCTCGAGGTTGCTCGCGCCGCGGCCGTTGAGCTGCAGGGTGCGATTGAGCATTTCGAAGCTGAGGTTCTGGGTGATGGCGCAGTTGAAGGAGCCGGCGGTGCGGATCGTCGAGCCGGCACTGGGCTGGAAGCGGGCGCCGGCGTCCATGTCGATGCCGCCCTTGGCGTAGATGACCTGTGTCGCGCGATCCTCGAACGTGGCTGTGTCGAGCCCGAGCGGGTCACGCTCCGGCGCCGATCGGGCGGCGACATCGCCGATGATCGCTCCGTTGTTGGCGAGCGTTCCGATCACGGTGAGCGAGCCGTTGAAGACGGTGATGACGCCGGTCGCGTTGTTGGTCAGCGGGCCGACGATCTGCATGTCGGCGTCGACGTCGATCGCGCCGGAGTTGAAGATGGAACCGATGAGATCGCCGTAGCCGGAGATGCGGCCGGCGGCGGTGTTGTTGATCGCGCTGGCGGAGACGATGCCGCCGAACACCGCAAAGGATCCGCCGTGTTCCAGCGCGTTTGCGGTGAGCGCCGCACCGGGGAAGAGGGTCGCGGCGCCGTAGAGCCTGGAGACTGGGGGCGTGAGGCTGAGGGTGGCGTTCGCAGAGATGTCGATGGTCGAGGGGAGATCGAGCAGCAGGTCGCCCGCGGTGACGGTCGCCGAGGCGCCGAAGGGCACGGTCAGGCGGTTCCACAGCGTCATGTCGGAGTTGCTCGTCGAGAGATTGGCGCCATCGGTGAGTGTGACGGTCTGATTGGAGGACAGTGACGGCTGGACCGGAATGTTGAGGGTGGCTCGCGATGTGCCAAAGGAGAAGCCGCCCGAGCGCGCCAGCGCGGCGAACTCGGAACGCAGCGACTGGCCGGTCGCGGCGGAGGCGATCGCGTCGGCGACCGAGCCGTGCGAGCCGCCGGTTGAGGTGTTGGTGGCGAACGGGTCGAGCGTTGCGCCCGGCCTGAGGCGTCGCACGGCTCCCTGATTGGCGCCGCCCGGAACGGAGATTCCCCCGCCGCTGGCAAAGATGTGCTCGCCCATGGCGGCGACGGTTTCACCCAGGTTATCGCCGGGCTCGAGGAAGCCGGGGTGGTGCAGGACCGGCGCGCTGAAGGCCGTGCCGCTGCGGTTGTACACGATCGCGGTGCCGGCGCCCAGGTGCGAGGCGATTCCGACGACGAGGCGGGTGGGCGTGAGCGCCATCACCCTGCCGAAACCCGGGTACGCGGTGTTCTGAACGGTGGTGATCGGGAGGATCGAGGTGCCCGAGGTGATGTAGCAGCGAATCTGCTCCGCGGTGTTGGCGGCGGCGAACAGGTTGCCGTCTTTCACGATCGTGATGCCGAACTGCTGCTGAGCGGCGGTGCCCTCGAGCGGCGCATACACGCTCCACGTCGATCCGGTCCAGCGATAGAACCGGACGGCCCCGCGGGCAGCCGGGGAGGTGTTGAGGTCGTAGCCGGGGATGCCGATCGCGACAAAGTCTCCGTTCGCGGCGACGGACCAACCGGCGGCTTCGGCACCGAAGGCCGAGAGCTCGGCGAACTCCTTCTCGAAGGCCCAGGTTGTCCCGGTTCGCAGGAAGGAATCGGCGCTGCCGGCGTCGGGGCGATTGGACGCGGAGATCACGAGATCGTCGTAGGGCGAGCCGACGACGGCCCGATCGCCGCTGACGGAGACCGACCAGCCGAAGCGGTTCGTCGCGGCGGGTTCCTGAGAGGCGAGCCGGGCCTGCTGCGTCCAGGTGGAGCCGTTGTAGAAGAAGACGTACGCGGCACCGGCGTCGGCGGCGGCGTCGTCTTCGTTGGGTGCGCCGACGACGAGCGTGTTGGCGTCGAGGGCGAGAGCGCGGCCGAACTCGGCCCCGCCCTGCTGCACGCTCGGAAGCAGTTTCTGTTCGAGCACGAACGACTCATCCTGGAAGCGGTAGATGTAGACCGCGCCCTGGTTGGCGCCGGCGGGACCGTCCTCGTTGTACGCGCCAACGACGAGCCGGGTGTCGTCGGCGACCAGGCGGTTGCCGAAGTTGGCGTCGGTCTGGGGAGTTGGCGCCGCGAGGGTGAGCGTGCGGGCGGGGACGCCCGATGCCCGCCGGAACGCGTACGCCGCACCCGAGAAGTTCGCGCCCGCACGCGACCAGTTCGTCGCGCCCACCGCCACAAACTCGTCGCTCATCGCCACGGCGGAGCCGAAGCTCGCCTGGGCCTGCGTCTCGTTGGGCAAGAAGATCTCGCTCGCGGTCCAGGTCGTGCCGCTGCGGGTAAAGAAGATGCCCAGGCCTTGATTGACACCGACGACGCCGTCGAAGTTGGCGACGCCGCAGACGACGGCGTCGCCCCGGATCGCGACGGCGCCGCCGAGGCCTTCGGCGGTGGCGGCACCGGAGCGGGTGAGTTTCTGCTGCAGCGACCACGAGGCGCCGGAGCCGGTGAAGACATAGACCGCGCCCTCGTTGCCGCCGGCGGTGACGTCGCTGCCCGGGGCGCCGACGGCGACGCTGCCGTTGTGGATCGAGACCGACGAGCCGAAGAAGTCGGCTGCGCCGACGAGGCCGGGGTCGAGGGCCGCACGCCGGGTCCAGGTCGTGCCGCTGCGGGTGTAGATCTGCACGGTGCCGCGGTCGGTGAAGATCACGTCGTCGCCGGGAGACGCGATGACGGCGGTGTCGCCCTCGAGCGCGACGCGGTTGCCGAACCAGTCGGCGACGCTGCCGCTGATATCGCTGAGCTGGGCCTGCTGGGACCACACACCGGCGGCGCTGCGGGTGAAGGCATACGCCGCGCCTTGTTGAGGAGACAGAAGGGTCTTGAGCCACGCGCCGGCGAGGATGGTGTCTTGGTCGAGATCGACAGAGATGCCGAGGTTGTCGTTGGCCGCGCTGTTGCTGGCGGTGAGCTTGGCGACCTGGGTCCAGGTGGTGCCGGTGCGCTGGAAGACGTAGACCGCGCCGGCGTCGGGCTTGCCCGGCAGATCGTGGAGGTACGACCCCACCACCGCGGTGTTGCCCTGGATCGCGACCGAGGTTCCGAAGCGATCGCCCGCGGCGGCATCGGTCGCGGTGAGGCGGGCTTCCTCCACCCACGATGTGCCCTGCCAGCGGAAGATCACGGCGGCGCCCGCGCCCAGTTTGCTCGGCAGGTCGAACCCGGGGACGCCGACGATCATGGTGTCGCGATCGACGTCCACCGCGTTGCCGGCGCCGTCGTTGGTGACGGCACCGGCATGGAGCATCTGCGCGCCGTCCCACTGCGCGCGGGCCGCGGCCGCCAACAACACACCGCCAACGACTCCAGCGACCAGACCGAACCAGCGCATGCAGCACCCTCCCGCCGCAGGCGGCGGCGTGGCTTCATTCTCGCCGATCCACGCCAAAACACCAACCCAAACTGATGGCTCCATCCGAACTTTGCCCCATCAACCACGATTGCGGCACCGGCGCCAAGGAAACTCTCGGACCCTGAAACAAACAGCCCCCGCACAGGGCGGGGGCTGTGAGAGTCCGTTGGAATTTGATCCACTCAGCGCTTGCGGCTGATGGGGGTCTGGCCGGTCAGGGTGTAGAAGCGGTTCTCGTTGAGCACCGGCAGGCCCATGGCGGTGGCGTTCTTGAGCAGGTCGTTGTAGCGGTTCACGCTGCGCTCGAGGCGGACGTACTCCTGCACGACCTCGATCGGCTGATCGACACCCGGGCGGGGCGGGAGCACCGGGCGCGAGCCCAGCACGAGGAAGTCCACATCGCCCTCGAGGTCTTCCACGACCTCGCCGCCCCAGGCGGTGACCATGGCGGCGATGTCGGTGCGGCCGGCGGCGGTGGGGTTGCCGGTGCCCTTGGTGTCGAAGTTGCCGAAGACGACGAACTTGTAGACCTTGCTGGGATCAAAGAACGCGTTGGCGATGACGTCGCCGTTGACGACGGGGTTGCCCTTGGTCTCGCTGATGATGCGGGCGGTCGAGGTGTCGTCACCGACGTTGATCACCTCGATGGTCGCCTTGCCGGGCAGGTAGTTGCCTTCCTCGTCGAGCTTGATGGCGTTGGCGTCGGCGTAGACGGCGAAGGTCATGCCGATGACGACCTTGTGGCGCCGGCCGATGTTCAGGAACACCTGCCGCTGCGCCGGGCTGTTGCCGACGATGTAGCCGTCCACCAGCGCCTCTTCCGAGGTGCCGCGGGCGGTGGTCTTGCTGCGCTCGCCGCGGAGACGGGCGATCTGATCCTCGAGGATCAGGTTCTTCTGCTGGAGGTCGGAGACGCGGCCGGCGAGTTCGGTCTCGCGGGCCTTGGCGCTGGCGAGGTTGGTGTCGAACTGCGACTGCATCTGCTCGCGCACCTTCTCGATGCCCTGGCGGTAGCCGTCGAGCTCGGTCTTGTACTTGCCGACTTCGGTGTTCAGGGTGGTGACCGTCTCGTTGTGGCGCGCGACGATGCCGGCGACGCGGTCCTGCTCGTTCTTGAGGTCGGTCTGGGCGGCCTTGCGGGCGGCGTCGCTCTGCTCGAGCTGCCGGGTCAGGTCGGCGATCTTGGTTTCGCGCTCCTGGGCGACGCGGAGCAGGGGCAGATTGCCCGCCTTCTCGCTCTCCTTCTTGATCTGCTCGAGGAGGCGGTCGGCCGAATCGCGGCTGTTGCCGGTGATGGCGGCGGCGAGATCCTGATTGGTCTTGACGAGGTAGCCCGTCAGGGACTGGTTCTGGGCCTTGCGGGCGGCCTCGACGAGCTGGCGCACGTCGTCCTGCTGGCGCTCGCCGTCCTTGATGAAGTCCTTGATGCCGACCTTGGCGTCGTTGAGCTCCTTGAGGGCGCCGTTCCACTTGCCGTAGAGCACGGCGGAGGAAATGAACAGACCCAAGGAGGTGATGCCAAGAAGGACAATGGCAACCCCGGTGCCGACGCTGGTGGAAGTGCGACCCGCCATACTGACTCCTGTCGCCCGCGATGCGGGAGGGACGTACCCCGCGGCCTGTGCCGCGAAGGGTCGGAAGTTTACACAGAACCCGCCACCGCCGCCGGAGCCTATTCGCAGGATCCGGCGGACGGCTCCCGCCTCTGCTCCGGGAAGACCGGCTTCCAGCCGGCCGGGCATGGAAACAAGGGGCCGGAGGCCGGTTCTACTATGTGTCGTGGCCAAGAAACGCCAGATCGTCCTGATGAGAGGGGCCCTGACCGGGCTCGCCGCCCTGAGTTCGGGTGCGCGCCCGGCCCGCCCGGATTCGCCGCATCAGGTGGGCCCCCTGGGCACGCCGGAGGAGATCCGCGACACCCTGGCCCGGTACAACACCGGGCCGGACGGGTCGCCACGGTCGGCGAGCCTGGGGACCGAGATCCTGCACGGCCCGGGGCTGATCGTTGAATTGCCGACGAATCAAGCCGAGGTGCAGCAGGCGCTTGTGACGGTGACCGACGACGATATCGCCTGGCCCGTGCTGAGCCGCCTGTGCAAGGCCGCGGGCTGGAAGATGGTCGATGTGGAGTCCGGACGCGTCTTCGGCTGAAGCCATTTGGGGGCGGCGTGCATCCAAGCCACGCCACCCGCATTAGCGAGGCACCGCCATGCCAACATACGTGTATGAGATCCTCGATACCTCCGGCAAGCCGACGGGCGAGACCTTCGAGGTGGTGCAGTCCATGAAAGAGGATGCACTGACGAAGCACCCCAAGACGGGGCAGCCGGTCCGCCGCGCCATCGTCGCCCCCGCGATCGCCGGCCAGTGGTCGCCGATCAAGGAGAAGTCCACGCTGTCGAACAAGAACCTGGAGCGCCTGGGCTTCACGAAGTACGAGCGCAAGGGGAAGGGCTACATGGAGCGGGTCGCCGGCAAGCAGGGACCCAAGTCGATCTCGAGCGACGACTGATCGGCGGGATGCCAGGCGGCGGTGGATCGGGCGATGCGGCGAGCGTCTGGATCGAGTTCCTTACAGCGGAAGCCGCTCCAGCTCGAACCGCAGCGCCGGCCGGGGTTTCTTGCCGTTCGCCGCGTCCTGTTCGCTCGGCTGGGCGAAGGCGACCTCGATGAACAGTTTGCCCTCCCGGACCTCGTAGCGGCACGACGCCAGGTCGCCGCAGTCGCGGTACGCCGTGAAGAGCGCCAGATTTTCCCGCTTCTCGGCGAGGCGCATGGTGACGGGCTTGTCCTTCTCTTCCCACGACGTGCCCGAGGCGGTCTGATGGCGCAGACGCAGCGCGAGCGTGCCGTCTTCTTCCTGGATCGTCAGCAGCTCGAAGACGGTCGGCGTGCCGTCGGCCTTGAGCCAGCGGAACATGCCGACAACGTTGTTGCCCGACGGGTTGGTCCACACCTCCTCGACGTGGCTGCCCCGACCCATCGTCCCCTGCCAGCGCCCGGCGAGGAAGGCGACTTCTCCGATCGTCGCCGCCGGACCGGCCTGCGGCGTGCTCGGCGACGCGGGCGTGCCCGTCGGCACCGGATCGCCGAGACCCGCGCCCACCACCGACAGTCCTGCCGCGGCCAGTACGCCGACAACAGCCCCGATCCGCATCATCCGCTTGTTTCGCATCATCGTGCTCCTTGCCCGCACAAGTTCCGGTGTTCAAACGATCTGCGCCCGCGGGAGACGGCGCGCCGACGCCGCTCAGCCGCCCTGCAGTTCCTGGAAGAGCATCAGCGCGTTCCCGTCGGGATCAAAGAAGGTCGCGAGCTTGACCAGTCCGGGGATGGTCTGCGTCGCACCGTCGAAGCGGACCTTGCGGGCCTCGAGCTTGGCCCGGGCGGCGTCGATGTCATGAACGCCGAAGGTCGGGACCGGCCCGCCGACCTTGGGGCTTTCCACCTGCGACAGGCCCACGTTGACCTTGACACACTCGGTCGCCAGCTCGCACCAGCCGATCTCGGGCAGTTCATAGAGAGGTGTGAAGCCGAGCACATCGCGGTACCACGCCTTCGACGCGGCCAGGTCTCTGCACTGCAGGGAGATGGTCAGCCCGCCGCTAAAGCCGAGCGGGGACTTGGCCGGGGTGGTGACGGGTGCGGTGGTCATGGTCGTGCTCCGGATGAGGTTCGTGCATGATCCCACGTCGCGGTGCCGCGTTGGCGGTTGATCGGCGTGGAATCCACAGAACATATCTGCTATACTTTGTGTGTCAAGTAGCGGCTTGCGGTTTTCGTGCAAGTCCGCACGTGCCTGCAATCGCCTGCGTCGGAATCGCCCCGTGCCACCCGAGCTCATCCAGCCGCCCCGCCATCTGCTCGATCTGTTCGGGCGCCGCTGGGCGGTGCCCATCCTCGCGGAACTGGCCCGCACCGAGGGCAGCAAGTTTGTCACGCTGCACCACCGACTCGAGGCCAGCCCGACCGCGGTGCGGCAGTCGCTCGACCACCTGATTGCGCTCGGGTGGGCGATGCGCAACCCCGGCTACGGACATCCTTTACGACCGGAGTACATCCTCACGGAGCAGGGCCGGCGGCTGGCCCCGGCGTGCCTCACGCTGGACGAAGCGATCGGGCGGCTGCGGCTCGGCGAGGTTGCGTTCCGGCGCTGGTCCCTCCCGGCCCTGCATGTCGTCGCGTCGAGCGCCGTGCCGACCCGGTTCTCCGGCCTGGCCGCCGGGCTTGGGCGCATCACCGACCGGTCCTTGGCCATGACGCTCAAGGACATGCAAGCGCACGGACTGATCGACCGGCGGGTGCGCGACACCTATCCGCCGACGCCCGACTATCTCGTGGGCCCGCGCGGCGAGCCGCTGGTTCCGGCCCTGTCGGTGCTCGCGGGCAGCGGGACCTGATCGGGGTCGGACCGTCCGGAAAGTCGGGTGAACCGCCCGAACGCGCAATTCCCTCACCCGGGTTGCGTCTCCGCGCGATATTCTCTTTGATCGAGGGCGTCGGACCGACATGCGTTGTCGACGCCCGTCTGTGGGGGACGCGAAACGTCCGGGCATCGGAGAAGGCCGTCGGTGGACTCGGAAGGATTTGCCACTCATTCGCAGGACCTTCAGATCGTCTCCTTTCGGGAGACGGTGCGTCGGTACGTCATCGAGGCCGACTCGTGGCGGCTGCGGCGGAGCGGCGAGCTCGCCGAGTCGCTGGCCAAGCCGCGCGTCCACTTCATCTATCTCCACCACGTCTTCGACGACGAGATCGCGGGTTTCCGTGCCATGCTCGCGGAGATTCAGCGGTCGCACACGTTCGTCCCGTACTCCGAGGCGGTGGAACTGGTTTACGCGGGCACGGTGGCGCGTCCGACCGTGTGCCTGAGCTTCGACGACGGGCTGCTGTCGACGCTCAAGGCGTCGCGGGTGATGGACGAACTGGGGATCTCGGGCTGCTTCTTCGTCTGCCCCGCGATCGTGGGTGAGAAGAAGCGGTCGGTGGTGAAACGCTTCGCGCTGACGCGGCTGGGCTATCCCCCCATGGAGGTGCTGGACTGGTCGCAATGCGAGGACATGATGCGTCGCGGCCACGAGATCGGAAGCCACACCTACTCGCATCCCAACATGGGCGACGTGTCCATCGAACAGGCGATCGATGAGCTGCAGTACTCGAAAGAGCACTTGGTCCGCCGGCTCGGAAAGGTCGAGCACTTCGCATGGCCCAGCGGGCGGTGGGCGAATTTCGGCGCACAGGCGGCGAAGGCGGCCTTCGACCTTGGGTACCGCAGCGTGTCCTCGGCGGTGCGCGGCTGCCACATGCCGCGGGCAACTCCGGTGCTGGCGCGCCAGGTCTGCCTGCGGCGTGACCATGTGATGGGAAGCTGGCCCCTGCACCACAACATGTACTTCCTGGCCCGCAGCGTGCGCCGTGCGGCGGTGCACGACTACGAGTGGCCGCGCTCGTGGGTGCCGACGATCCTGCGCGAGAGCGCGCGCCGCACCACCGACCACGCCCGCATCGACGTGCCCATCGCCGGGGTTACGCACTGATGTCCGGCACGCACCTGTACGCGGATCCCGCGATCTACGACATCCTGCACGCGCCCGGAACCGCCGACGAGGTGCGGACCCTGGCCGGCGTGCACCGGCGCTTCGCGTCGGGATCACCGAAGGTCGTGCTCGAGCCGGCGTGCGGCAGCGGACGCTACTTCCCCGGGCTGCTGCGCCGCGGCTTTGAAGTGCACGGCTTCGACGCCAACCCCGACATGGTGCGCTACGCGCGGACGGCCGCACCAAAGGCAACGATCCGCGTGGGACGCTTCGACACGTACTCGACAACGGGTCTGATCCGGCGGGGGGTGGGCAGGGTGGGGCTGGCGCTTTGCCCGATCAATTCCATCCGCCACGTGAGCAGCGATGCGGAGATGGTGCGGCATCTCAAGCGTGTGAAGGCGTGTCTGCATCCGTCGGGCGTGTACGTCGTGGGCATCAGCCTGAGCGCGTACGGCCTGGAGATGCCGACGGAGGACATCTGGACCGGCAGCCGCCGCGGCGTGCGGGTGAAGCAGGTGGTGTCGTTCTTTCCCGCGGGGGGCGATCGCACGGCCCGCGAGCGTGCGGAGCAGGTGCACAGCGTGCTGGAGATCCGACAAGGCCGCCGGGTCGAGACGCGCTCGTCGTCGTACACGCTCCTGAGCTACTCGCGCGAGCAGTGGGAAGCGGTGATCCGGCGCGCCGGCATGCGGGTGGTGGCGCGGACGCAGGAGCAGGGGCGGGCGTACGACCCGGGGGCGATCGGCTATGCGTTGTGGGTGCTGGGGCCCGGGACGCGGGGTTGAGTCGAGTGCGTCGATGTGCGGCGTACCCACGCGGTTGTCGCCTCGATTCCTCTTTTCTACGCAGGTTTCTTCCGCCCGGAGGGCGGAAGGCATCGGACACCGGCGCGATCTTGAGTGTCGAGCGATCGGGAGACGGGCCGTTCCACCGTTCCCGCGGTCCACCCAACTCAAGGCCGTGCGCTCAATCTCGCAACCCGCCAGGCTCGATTCCGAACATCCATGGGAGATTTTCCCGTAGGATGCTCTCTGCATGAACCGGCGGCCGCGGGGCTGGCAACTTTGGATGGTGGCGGTCCGCCTGACGGGGATGGCGGTGGCGGCGTCGCTGGTGGCCACGACCGGCTGTGAACGCTCGCCCGACGGCCGGCCGATCGCCGCGAGCCGCGTGCTGGGAGAGGTGGGGATCAGCCCCGGTCAGTACGCGTTCCCGCGCTGCATGGACACCGATGGGCGTTCGCTGTGGGTGATCGACAAGCTCGCCCGGGTGCAGCGGGTGGATGTGCGGAACGGCAAGGGGATCAGCGGCTGGAAGATGCCCGATTCGGACCTGGGCAAGCCGACGGGGATCACGGTCTTTGATCCGACGGGGCGGGATAACGATCTGCTGATCTTCGTCGCTGACACGCATTACCACCGCGTGCTGGTCTACCGACCGGGGCCGCCGGGCTCGCGCGAGAACACGCCGGTCGCGAGCTTCGGGTCGTACGGGCGCGAAGACGGGCAGTTCATCTATCCCACCGATGTTGCGGTGCTGGCGGACGAGCGGGGCGGGATCAAGCGGCTGTATGTCAGCGAGTATGGGGGGAACGACAGGATCTCTATCTGGGAGGCGGTGGATGAGCCTGCGAAGGCACAAGGCCAACCCACCCCCCTGCCCCCTCCCTCTGGGAGGGGGAGTGGCTTTCGGTTTGTTCGGAGCTTCGGCGTCTACGGCGACGAGGCGGGGCCGGGGCAGGTGGCGTTTCGCCGACCGCAGGCGCTGGAGATTGATCATCTGCGGCAGCGGCTGGTGATCGCGGATGCGTGCAACCACCGGATCGGGCTGTTCACGCTCGAGGGTGTGCCCATCCAGTGGATCGGTGCCGCTCAAGACGGCAGCCAGGTGGCGGCGGGTCAGAACGTCGAATCACCGTTTCGGTATCCCTATGGCCTGACACTGCTGGATGACGGCACGGCGCTGGTCGCGGAGTTCGGCGCGGCGCGGGTTTCGCGCGTGGATCTTGACAAGGGGACGATCGTCGCGACCTACGGCAAGGCGGGGCGCGGCGACGGCGAACTGACGACGCCCTGGTCGGTGGCGGTGACCGGCGACGATGCGTTCGTGCTGGATTCGGGGAACAACAGGATCGTGGCGTTTGCGGCGCCGGCACCGAGGAAGGAAGTCGCTGGTGCTGGGGGGCTGAGGGCGGGGGCGCCTCGGCTCGCGCATGTGGAGGCCGACGCCTCCGCGCGGGAGCGCGTCACGCGCGAAGGAGACGGAGCGAACACTCCGCGTCGAGAGGAGGCTCCGCGATGAGTCTCGTGCTCGGTGCGCTCATCATGGGGCCGCTGCAGTTTGACACGCCGCTGTGGCTGGCGGTCGGCGGCGGGCTGGCGCTGCTGTCGATCTGGATGACGCGGCGGAGCATTGCGGCCCTCGGACCGGTGGCGCGGTGGGTGTCGGTGGGCGCGCGGGTGCTGCTCCTGATGCTGATCTTCGCGACGCTGGCCGAGCCGCAGCTTCGGCGGGTGAGCGAGGACGTCGCGGTGCTGGGTGTGCTGGATTCCAGCCAGTCGGTGCCGGCGGAGCTGCAATCGCGGGTGGACACGTTTCTTGAGAACGCCCGGGAGGGGCATCAGGAAGAAAAGGATCGGCTGGGGGCGATCACGGTGGCGCGCACGGCGATCGTGCAGCAGCTCCCGAGCGATAAGACGCGGATCATCGAGCGGCAGAACGTGGGACCTACCGACGGGAGCAACCTGGCGCAGGGTGTGCGGATGGCGCTGGCGCTCGACAACCAGGACGCGGCGCGGCGGATCGTGCTGGCGACGGACGGGAACGAGACGGAGGATTCGCTGATCCAGGCCGCGGAGGCCGCCAAGGCGGCGGGCGTGCCGATCGACATTCTGCCCTTGCGGTTCAAGTACGAGAGCGAAGTGCTGGTCGATCGACTGGTGGCCCCCTCGACGGCTCGCGCGGGCGAGACGATGAGTCTGCGTGCGGTGCTGCAATCGACGACGGCGACCGCGGGGCGGCTCGTGGTGCTGCTGAACGGGCAGCCGATCGATCTGTCGGGCGGCGCGGGCGGGGGCCAGATGGGCATGGATGTCGAGCTGAGGCCGGGCTCGAACGTGTTCACGGTGCCGGTGATTGCGCCGCGGACGGGTGCGCAGGAGTTCCGAGCGGTCTTTGAGCCGAAGCAAGTGGCGGGCCGTCCCCAGGGCGACACGGTGCTGGAGAACAACGTCGCGTCCGCGGTCACGTTTGTCAGCGGCGAGGGCAAGGTGCTGGTGATCACGTCGAACGAGCGGGAGTCGTTCGAGTTTGTGCGTGTGCTGGAGGGCGCGGGCATCGGGGTGCAGACGACCTCGCCCGAGGCCGCCCCGCGGACGCTGACGGAGTGGAGTCCGTACGACGCGGTGGTGCTGATGAACCAACCCGCGTACAACTTCAGCCTGCTGCAGCAGGAGGAGCTGAAGCGCTACGTGCAGGATTCGGGCGGCGGGCTGCTGATGACGGGCGGGCCGGATTCGTTCGGCGCCGGTGGATGGATCGGTTCGCCGCTGGAGGATGCGCTGCCGATCAAGCTGGATCCGCCTCAGAAAAGGCAGTTGCCCAAGGGTGCCTTGGTCATCA
>ERZ1066133.242-NODE-242-length-29495-cov-10.678057_pt1 | contig 29495 bp, 17 predicted proteins | sample MGYA00382780_ERZ1066133 | MGnify/ENA primary metagenome ERZ1066133 (study PRJEB33369, sample SAMEA5778363) | biofilm metagenome | biome: Industrial cooling water; feature: Water cooling tower basin; material: Biofilm | place: United Arab Emirates | collected... | reverse complement strand
CCCGCAGCCTGCACCCGGGCGCCGCGCCCGCCCGGCGTCAGCGCCGCGCCCGCCCATCGTCAGCGCCGGTCGGCTTGCTCCCGCCGGCGGCGGTGCCCTCCTGCCGCGCCGCAAAGCGCTCGAACAGCTCCAGGGTGCGCGGGCCCACGTGGTGCTCGATGCCCTCGGCGTCGAGCTGGGCGCTGGCTTCGTCCAGGCCCAGGGCGCGCAGGAAGCGCAGCACGATCCCATGGCGCGCGGCGCAGCGCTGGGCCAGATCCCGGCCCTGGGGGGTCAGGTCGATCGTGCCCCGTCGCGGGCTGCTGGCCAGCCCGTCGCGCACCAGGCGCGCCACGGTCTTGCTGACGGTCACGTGGCTGACGCCGAAGATGCGCTTGAGGTCGGCCACGCGGGCGCGCCCGGCGCCATCGAGCAGTTCAGCGATCGCTTCGACGTAATCTTCGGCCTGCTCGCTGGCATGGGCCTCGCGCACGTGGGCGTACAGGCGCGCGCGGCGCTCGATGCCGCTGGCCAGGGGCTCCTCGGCAGCCTGCGCGGCGCCCGCGGGGCGGGCCCGGTGGGGGACCGGAGCCTGGGCCTGGTCCGCGGGGGTGCGGGCGCCCGGCCGACGGGCGCGCGAGCCCGTCGCCGGGCGTCCGGGCCTGCGCGGGCGCTCGCCCGCCGGGCTCATCGGGCAGCCTCCCCGGCGCGCACGCCCTCGAGCCGCCCATCCTTCATCTCGAACACGGTCGCACAGCGCGCGGCCACGCGCGGATCGTGGGTCACGATCAGCAGGCTCACCTGGCGCCGGGCCTGCTCGGCGAACAGGAGTTCGAGCACCCGTTCGCCGGTCTGGCTATCCAGATTGCCGGTGGGCTCGTCGCAGATCAGCAGCGCCGGATCGTTGAACAGCGCCCGCGCCAGGGCCACGCGCTGGCGCTCTCCGCCGGACAGCATGCCTGGCCGATGCCGCAGGCGATCGCCGAGTCCGAAGTCGGCCAGCATCGCGCGGGCGCGCTCGCGCAGGGCCCGGGCGCGGCGCAGATAGGCCGCGCGGCCGTGGGTGATCATCGCCGGCAGCAGCACGTTTTCGACCGCGTCCAGCTCGGCCAGCAGGTGGTAGAACTGGAACACGAAGCCCACGCGCCGGTTGCGCAGCTCCGCCCGGCCTTCGGGTCCGAGCGCCCAGGCGTCCCGGCCTTCGAACCAAACCTTGCCCGAGCTGGGGGCGTCGAGCAGGCCCAGGATGTGCAGCAGGGTCGATTTTCCCGCGCCCGAGGCGCCCACCAAGGCCGCGCTCTGCCCGCAGCGCAATTCGAGGTCGACGCCGTGCAGCACGCCCAGGTCGCGGTCTCCGATCCGGAACGACTTGTGGATCGCCTCCGCGCGCAGCATGGCCGGGGCCCCGGTGTGCGGTTCGATGGCCATCACTCGTAGCGCAGGGCGGCCAAGGGGTCGAGGCGGCCCGCGCGCCAGGCGGGGATGGCGGCGAACAGCAGCGTGCAGGCGAAGGCTCCCAGCACGATCCAAGCCACCGCAGCGGGCTCGATGCGGGCCGGGATCTCGTCGAAGTAGTACACCGAGCGATCGAAGATCTGGTAGCCGATCTGGCTCGACAGCCAGCGTTCGATCGCGTCGATGTGGCGCGCGCCCTGGATGCCCGCCAGGGCCCCCAGGGAGGTGCCGAGCAGGGCGTTCCAGAAGCCGATCAGCAGAAAGGTGGCCAGGATGCCGCGGCGCGTGGCCCCCAGCGCGCTCAGGATCCCGATGTCGCGCCTCTTCTCGATCACCATCATGGTCAGGATCGAGAAGATCGTGAAGCCGGCCACGACCAGGATCAGCGAGAGCATGATCGCCATCAGCACGCGCTCGTTCTGGATCGCCCCCAGCAGGCTCTGGCGGAAATCCTCCCAGGTGCGCACCTGGCCCTCGTAGGCGCCGAACTCGCGATCGCCTTCGATCAGGCCCGCTCCCAGCAGGGCTTCCGACAATTCGCGCTTGAGCGGGCCCGCGTCGCGCTGGTAGTCGGCGACCTTGACCACGATCTCGGTGTAATCGAGCAGGCGGCGGTCATCGCCGCTCCTCAGGTTCAAGAAATCGGCCAGCACGCGCCGGTCGAGGTACAGCCGTCGGCCGTCGGTGTCGTTGTCCTGGGTGCGGAAGGTGCCGGCGACCACGAAGCGGCGCTTGGACTGGGCCAGGTTGCCCCCCAGGTCCGGCACCACGGTGGCCAGCTCCAGTTCCTCGCCGCGGGTCAATCGCAGGGTGTGGAACAGGCGCTCGCCGACCAGCACCGCTTCCAGGGGGCGGCCTTCGCGCTCGCGCGCCGCGCTGGGCAGGGCGAAGGGCAGCAGCGGATCCTGCACGGGGGCCGAGCGGCGGCCCGCCAGGGGCGCGCGCTGGAGGGCCGCCAGCAGTCCGGTGGTATCGAGCTCGTCCTGGATCGTGGCGGGGCGGTAGGGGAGTCCGAGCTGCGGCAGCCACAGGGCCAGCATCCGGTCCAGGGCCCGCACCGGGGTGGCCACGTCGACGCCGACCATCTCGACGATGCCCTGCCCGCCGAAGGCCGGGTCGGAGAACAGGCGCTCCGTGCGGTGGGTGCCATCGCCCCCCTGTCCGAGCATGCCCCACCAGACCAGGCGCGCGCTGGCGGCCACCACGCGCGGGTCGCGGCGCGCCACGGCGAGCAGCTCCTCGGCCGGCTCGCGCAGCTGACCCTCCGTGAAGGGCGTCACCACCAGGTCGGAGAGCCCCCCGCGGATCATCTGCCGGGTCATGTCGAGGAACCCGGTCATGATCGAGAGGATCAGGATCAGGGCCCCCACGGCCACGAAGATGCCCATCACGCCGATGAAGTTGGCGCGGCGGGTCACCAGGTAGCGCCAGGAGAGGAAGGTGCGGTACACGCGGGTTCGAGCGGACGGTCGGGGGCCCCCATCGCGCCGCGCGGGGGCCGCGGCCTCGCCGGCCTGGGGGCGGCGATCCGCAGGCCTTTGGACAGGGCGGGCAACGCTGCGGGCCCAGCCCCGGGCGGATCGCCCCGGGCCGGGAGGGCGCTGGGGGCCAGAAGGTATCCGCGCCGCCGCCCCAGGCGAAATCCCGACCGGGCGCGCTTTCCGCGCTGCGAGCCGTGGGGCGCCCGCGGGCGCAGCGGGGGGCGGCCCGCGCGCGCCGCTCGATCGGCCCGCGGCTAGGGCGTCGATCCGGCCGCTGCTTCCGCGGCGGGCTGGGACTCGCCGCCGCCGTGCTCCTGCCGCATGGCGGGGAACAGCAGCACATCGCGGATCGAGTCCTGGCCGGTCAGGACCATCACCAGCCGATCGATGCCGATGCCGAGCCCGGCGGTGGGGGGCATGCCGAACTCGAGCGCCTGGACATAGTCGATGTCGACCTCCCCGGGGGCCTCGGGGTCCTTGCTGGCGACCTGCTCCTCGAAGCGCCGCTGCTGCTCGGCCGGGTCGTTGAGCTCGCTGAAGCCGTTGCCGAGCTCCATGCCGCCCAGGAACAGCTCGAGGCGCTCGGCCACCCGCGGATCGTCGGGCCGCGCCTTGGCCAGGGGGCTGATCTCGATCGGGTAGTCGGTGACGAAGATCGGCCCGCGCAGATGGTCCTCGACACAGGCCTCGTAGACGTCGTTGGCCAGCTTGAAGTAGGCGCTGTCTTCCCGGGCCGCCGCGCGGACGTCGAGCTTGAGCTCGCGCGCCTTGGCCAACACCGCCGGCCGATCGTGGAAGCGGCAGCCCGCGTGGCGCTCGAACAGCTCGAAATAGCTCTGGCGCTCGAAGGGCGCTTCCAGGCTGTACACCTGGCCGCGGAAGCTGACCTCGGTGCTGCCCAGGATCTCGCGCGCCAGCCCGCTGACGATCTGTTCGAAGATCTCGATCATGCGCCGGTAGTCCGCCTGGGCTTCGTAGAGCTCCAGCATGGTGAACTCCGGGTTGTGGCGCTGGGACAGCCCTTCGTTGCGGAAGTTGCGGCTGACCTCGAAGACGCGCTCGAGGCCCCCGACGATCAGGCGCTTGAGATACAGCTCCGGCGCGATGCGCAGGAACAGATCCGCCCCCAGGGCGTTGTGGTGGGTGATGAAGGGCCGGGCCGTGGCGCCCCCGGCGATCGGATGCAGGGTCGGGGTCTCGACTTCGAGGTAACCCTGCCCGATCAGGAACGAGCGGATCCAGGCCAGCACCCGCGAGCGGGTCACGAACACGTCGAGCACCCCCGGGGTGCTCCACAGGTCGACGTAGCGGCGCCGGTAGCGCAGCTCCTTGTCGACCAGCCCGTGCCACTTCTCGGGCGGCGCCGCGACCGCCTTGCAGAGCAGCTTGAGTTCCTCGACCCACAGGGTCGCTTCGCCCTTCTGGCTGAATCCGAGCACCCCCGTGACCCCGACCAGATCGCCGCCGTCCCAGAGCTTGCGCTGTTCCCAAGCCGCCCCGAGCCGGTCCTTCTCGAGCCCGATCTGGATGCGCCCGCTGCGATCGAGCAGGGGCGCGAAGATCAGCTTGCCGAAGTCGCGCAGCCCCAGCAGCCGCCCGGCCAGGGTGACCCGCTGCCCGAACAGGGCCCCGGGCGCGGCCTTCTCGCCGAGCCCCGCCAGCACCTGCGCCACCGGCTGCGCCTCGACCCCCCGCGCCGGATAGGGATCGATCCCGAGCTCCCGCAGGCGCTCGAGCTTGTGCAAACGGTCGGAGGAAGCCAGGTCAGTCATCGGGGGAGAGCGGAGCCCCCCAGGGACCCCTGCCCCCCCGAGCCTCCCCAAATCCCCGCCCCAGTTCCACCCCCAACCCCAATCCCACACCCGCCCTCCCGCGATCTTCCCCCTCCACTCACCCAGCCCCCGCCAGTCTCCCCCCAGTCTCCCCCCAGTCTCCCCCCAGTCTCCCGCCACTGCTCCCGTCGGTCTCCCGCCGGTCTCCCGTCCCCCCTTCAACCCTCCCGCCCCTACCTCCCCCTTACCTCCCAACTCCCATCCCCCTCCCACCCCGCCTCCCCCTCCCAACGCCCCGCAGGGGGGGCTCCGGGGGGGCTCCGCCCCCCCGCCCCCCCGGGGGGTCGGGTGGGGGAAAATCGACCACCCCAAAACACAGCGGGCGGCCCGAAGGGCCGCCCGCTGTGTTGTGGGGTGGTGGAGGATAGGGGAGTCGAACCCCTGACCTCAACAATGCCATTGTTGCGCTCTACCAACTGAGCTAATCCCCCACGGTGGGCCTGCGCCTTGCGGCGCCGACCACGTCGGGTCCTCCCCGCGCGGCGGGGAGGCGTCCGAAGGCGCCCCCCGCGGCCCGCTGCCGTCGCCGGCTGCGGGCGCTCTCGGCCGCACCGCGGACGGGGCCGGGTGCGATCGAGCGCTGAAAGGAGGCGGAATGATGGCGGCCCGACCGGGCCGCGTCAAGGCCCGGCCAAGAAGCTCTCGCTGCCCGCCCGGGGGCCGGCCGTTTTGGCCCTCGGCGCCCGTATCCTCGCCCGCTGCCCTGCGTCCATCGCCACCTGACCCCCGTGAGCCAAGCCTACGACCCCGCCGCCATCGAAAGCCGCTGGCAGGCAACCTGGGAAGCGCGGCAGACCTTCCGCACGCCCAACCCGGGGGACCCCGGGTTCGACCCCCGGCAGCCCAAGTTCTACGTGCTGGACATGTTCCCGTACCCCTCCGGGGCCGGGCTGCACGTGGGCCATCCGCTCGGCTACATCGGCTCCGATGTGGTCGCGCGCAGGAAGCGCATGGAGGGCTACAACGTGCTGCATCCCATGGGCTATGACGCCTTCGGGTTGCCGGCGGAGCAGTACGCCATCCAGACCGGCAAGCACCCCGCGGAGACCACCGCCGCCAACATCCGCACCTTCCGGCGCCAGCTCAAGGCCATCGGCCTGTCCTACGACTGGGAGCGCGAGCTGTCGACCGCCGATGTCTCCTACTACCGCTGGACGCAGTGGATCTTCGCGCGCCTGTTCGACCTTGGGCTGGCGTACCAAGCGGAGGTCCCGGTGTGGTGGTGCGAGGCCCTCAAGACCGTGCTGGCCAACGAGGAGGTCATCAACGGGCGCAGCGAGCGCGGCGACCACCCCTGTGTGCGCGTGCCCAAGCGGCAGTGGATGCTGCGCATCACCGCCTACGCCGACCGGTTGATCGACGACCTGGATGGTCTGGATTGGCCCGAATCGGTCAAGACCATGCAGCGCGAGTGGATCGGCCGCTCGCGCGGCGCCGAGATCGACTTCCGGGTCGAGGGCGCCGGGGACGCGGCGCTCACGGTCTTCACCACGCGCCCGGACACGCTCTTCGGCGCGACTTTCCTGGTGCTCGCGCCCGAGCATCCGTTGGTGGCGCGCATCACCTCGGCCGGACAGCGTTCGGCGGTCGAAGCCTACGTGGCGGCGGCCTCCAAGAAGAGCGATCTCGAGCGCACCGACCTGGCCAAGACCAAGACCGGCGTGGCGACCGGGGCCTACGCCCACAACCCGGCCTTCGCAGCGGGCGATCCGCGGCGCCTGATCCCGATCTGGATCGCCGATTACGTGCTCGCCAGCTACGGCACCGGGGCGATCATGGCCGTGCCCGGGCAGGACCAGCGCGACTGGGAGTTCGCCGAGAAGTTCGGTCTGCCGATCCGCCGCACCGTGCGGCCCCCGGAGGGCTTCGATGGCCAGGCCTACAGCGGCGATGGGCCGGCGATCGAGTCCGGATTCCTCGACGGGCTGGACGTGGCCGCCGCCAAGGCCCGCATGATCGAATGGCTCGCGGCGAACGGGCACGGCCGTGCGCGCACCACGTACCGCCTGCGCGACTGGTTGTTCAGCCGTCAGCGCTATTGGGGCGAGCCCTTCCCGGTGCTGCACCTGGAGGATGGCCGCGCCGTGCGCGTGCCCGACGAGCACCTGCCGGTGGAGCTGCCGCCGATGCAGGACTTCGCCCCTTCGGACGACGGCCGCCCGCCGCTGGCCAAGGCCACGGAGTGGGTGCGCACGGTCGATCCCGGAAGCGGCCGCCCGGCGCGGCGCGACACCGACACCATGCCGGGCTGGGCCGGTTCCTGCTGGTACTACCTGCGCTTCATGGATCCGGGCAACCAGGGCGCTCCGTTCTCCGACGCGGCCGCGCGCTACTGGCAGCAGGTGGACCTGTACATCGGCGGCACCGAGCACGCCGTGCTGCACCTGCTGTACGCGCGCTTTTGGCACAAGGTGCTCTACGACCTCGGGCTGGTGACGAGCAAGGAGCCCTTCGCGCGGCTGTTCAACCAGGGCATGCTCGGAGCCTTCGCCTATAAGGATCCCAGCGGGCGGCTGGTGCCGGCGGACGAGGTGCGCTTCGAGAACGACCAGCCCGTGCACGCACCGACCGGCGCCAAGCTCGAGCAGGTGCTGGCCAAGATGTCGAAGTCGCTCAAGAACGTGGTCAATCCGGACGACGTCTGCCGCGAGTACGGGGTCGACACGTTCCGCCTGTACGAGATGTTCATGGGGCCGCTGGCGGACAGCAAGCCCTGGAACCCGCGCGACGTCCCCGGCTGCCGGCGCTTCCTGGAGCGCGCCTGGCGACTGTTCGTCGACCCCGAGGGGCAGGCGCCGCTGCGGCCGCATCTGGCGGACGCTGCCGGCGCTGCCTTGGATGGGGCCGCTCTCGAGATCGAACGCGCCCTCAACCGGGCGATCAAGCGCGTCGACGACTCGTTCCAGGGCTTCAACTTCAACACCGCCGTGGCGGCCTTGATGACCTTCGTCAACGAAGCCACCAAGGCGCCCGAAGCCCTGCGCCGCGACCAGGCGGAACGCTTCCTGCTGGCCCTGGCGCCCTTCGCGCCCCATTTCGCCGAGGAGCTCTGGGCGCGCCTCGGGCATGCCGATAGCCTGGCCCGCGCCCCCTGGCCCAAGGTGCGGCCCGAGTACCTGGAAGACGACACGATCGAGCTGGTGGTGCAGGTGCTCGGCAAGCTGCGCGGCCGGGTGGTGCTGCCGCGCTCGATCGACGAAGCCGGCGCCCTGGCCGCGGCGCGCGCCGCCGTGCCCCAGTGGCTGGATGGCAAGCAGATCGTCAAGACGGTCTTCGTGCCCGGCCGCCTGATCAACTTCGTGGTGCGCTGACCGCCGGGCTCCGGTCGGTCCGGGCTGGGCCCGGGCCGCCCGAGCGCGCCCCCTGCGCCCGCCTGGGACGACCGATCCCCACTCCCTTCCTGCCGAGGATCCACATGCCTTCCGTACCGCGCCGTGTCCTGGTCAGCGGCGCCAGCCGCGGCATCGGGGCCGCGATCGCCCGCGAGCTGGCCCAGCAGGGCTTCTCCGTGGCGCTCAACTTCCGCAGCAACGCCGAGCGCGCCGAGGCGCTGCGCCGCGAGATCGAAGCCGCGGGCGGCCAGGCCAGCCTGTTGCCCTTCGACGTGTCCGACCGCGGCGCTGCGGCCCAGGCACTGGAGGCGGACCTGGCCGAGCGCGGCCCCTTCTGGGGGGCGGTGCTCAACGCGGGCATCGCCGAGGACGGGCCCTTCGCGGGCCTCTCGGGCCAGGCCTGGGACCGGGTGCTGAGCACCAATCTGGACAGTTTTTACAACCTGCTGCGGCCCCTGGTGCTGCCCATGGTCGGGCTGCGCGATGGGGGCCGCATCGTGGTGATCTCCTCGGTCACCGGGCTGCTGGGCCGCGCCGGCCAGACCAACTACGCGGCCGCCAAGGCGGGCTTGATCGCGGCCGCCAGGTCCCTGGCGCTCGAGCTGGCCAAGCGCAAGATCACGGTCAACACGGTGGCCCCCGGCTTCATCCAGACCGACATGCTGGCCGGTTTGGACGAGAAGGAAATCGCCGCCGAGGTGCCGCTCAAGCGCTTCGGGCAGCCCGAGGAGGTGGCCGCGCTGGTCGGCTTCTTGTTCCAGCCCCGGGCCGCCTACATCACCGGCCAGACCCTGGCCATCGACGGCGGCCTGTCCTGACCCCGGGGCCGGCGCGCGCCGGCCGACTTCAGCGCGCTGGGGCGCCGACGGCGAAGGCGACCCGCCCCGGCGGCCGCCCGGGCAGGTCGAGGGGCACGAGCCGCGCCTCGGGCAGTCCGGGCACCACCAGACGCGAGGCCTGCGGGTCGAACCCCTCGGGGATGGCGAACAGGGCCCGGTCCGCGCTGCGGCCGTAGTAGCTCGGACCGCCGCCCAGGCGCAGGCGCTCGCGCCCGCCCTGCGCGACCGCCCGCAGGTAGGCCCCCGGCGGCAGGCCGCGCACCTCGACCGAAGGGCGCGCGGTCGGCGTGCGGTTGAGCCAGAGGCGTGCCGGTCCGCCGCACTGCAGCAGCAACAGGTCGCTGTCGCCGTCGCCATCGAGGTCGCCCGCGTACAGGCCGCGCCCGACGAAGCGTTCGTCGGCCAGCCCGCCGAGCAGCTCGGGACGGGATTCGAAGCGCCCGCTGCCCAGGTTCTCGTAGAGCGAGAAGGGCTGGGCCCAGCTGCGCTCCGGGTGGTACAGGCCGATGTTGTGGATGATGTGGCCGTTGAGCACGGCCAGGTCCAGGTCGCCGTCCAGGTCGAAGTCTTCGGCCACCACGCCGAATCCGACCCAGGGACGGCTGGGGGCATCCAGGCCGGCGCGCGCGGTGGCGTCCGTGAACCAGCGCCCGTCGTTGCGATAGAGCGTGTTGGACTCGAGATCGAGGTTGGTGACGAAAAGCTCGAAGTCGAGGTCGTCGTCCAGGTCGCCCGCCACGAGCCCCATGCCGGCTTCGGTCATGCCGTTGCCATCGACGCCGGTCTGGGAGCGCAGCGTGTGGTCCTCGAAGCGCCCGCCTCCGAGGTTGAGCCAGAGTCGATTTTCGACCGAATCGTTGGCCACGTAGAGGTCGAGATCGCCGTCCAGGTCGATGTCGACCGGCAGGACATCCAGGCCCTTGCCATCGGTGCCGACCAGGCCGGCCTCTTGATTGGCGAGGCTGAAGCGACCGCGGCCGTCGTTGCGCCAGAAGCGATCCTCGAGGCCCGGATACTGATCGGGGCTGCAGTAGGAGCGGTAGCCCTCCTCGCGGCGTCCGCACCAGACCGGATCGGTCACGTCGATGGCCACATAGCCGCACACGTACAGGTCGAGGTCCCCGTCCAGATCGGCGTCGAAGAAGCTCGCCCCCGAGGTCCAGCGGGCATCGAACAGGCCGCTCTCCAAGGTCCTGTCCTCGAAGCGGGCACCGGGGCCGCCGGTGACGAACACGTCCGGCCCGAAGTTGGTCACGTAGAAGTCGACCCAGCCGTCTCCGTCCGCGTCGCCCGGGGCCACGCCCTGGCCGTAGCCCCGGTCGGCGGCGGCCCCGCTCTTTGCGGTGTGATCGGCAAAGCGCGCGCGCCCGTCGTTCAGGAACAGTTGGTTCGGGGGCGCGTCGCCGCGCAGGGCGGAGCGCTGCTCCGGGTCGCGGGCCTGCGCCTCGAGCGCGGCCAGGTCCAGGGGCATCGGCCCGCTCTGCACCAGGTAGACATCCAGGTCCCCGTCGTTGTCGACGTCGACGATGGCGCCCCCGCCGCCCATGGTCTCCGGCAGGTGGCGCTCCGGGGTCGCGCCCATGGCGTGCTCGAAGCGCAGCCCGGAGCTCGCGGTCCCGTCCTCGAACCAAGGCCCGGGGGCGGGTGCCCCTTGGGGGGCGTCCGGGGGCTGCGCGCCGCCCGAAGGCGCGCCGGCGGGCACGCCGGCGCCCTCCTCGCGGCGGCAGGCGCCGCCGAAGGCCAGCAGGGCCACGAGCATCAGGGGGGCGGGCGGGCGGTGCATCGGGGTCGGATCGGGGCGAGGTGGGGGCTGGGTGCGCTGGCCGCCTCGGGCTGTGGGCCCGGCGTGCGGCGACGAGCCCGCAGGCTCCGCGGCGGGAGAGGTCGTCCCGAGGGCCGGCGCGGGCCTCGGACGGGGGGGCGGGCGGGAGCTGGGTCAGGAGCTTTTCGCGCGCTCACCTCGGCGGGGGTGTTGGCGGGCGCAGCTTGGCGCGGCGCTCGAGCAGGGCGGCGTCGGACGGTCGCCGGGCCAGGGCCAGCTCGAGCAGTTCGAGCGCGCGCTCCGGCTTTCCGGCGCGCGCGGCCACATCGCTGGCGCGCACCAGCACGCGCAGGTCCCCGTGCAAGCCCCATTCGGCTTCGAGTCGCGCCAGGGCGTCGAGGGGCCGCGCCAGGTCCTCCTCCTCGACCCGCGCGGCGCGCAGCACGATCGCGGCGCGGTCCTCGGGGCCCGAGAGGCTCAGGGCGCGCGCATAACAATCGAGCGCGGCGCCGGCTTGGCCCAGGCGGCGCTGCACATCCCCGAGGCTGGCCCAGTTGGGGCCGTGGTTGGGAGCCAGGTCCAGGGAGCGGCGCGCGAACTCCAGCTCGTCGAGCAGCGGGATCAGGGCGCGGTGCTCGGCCAACTTCGCCAGGCCTTCCGCTTCCTGGCCGGCCCGCAGCAGGGCCTGGCCGAGTCCGAACAGGGCCGGTGCCTGGGTCGGATCCTGGGCCAGGCAGCGCCGGAAGGCGTCGATGGCCGCTTCCAGGCGGCCAGCCTCCAGGTCCAGGCGCCCTTGGCGCCGCAGGAGTTCGGGATGCTGCGGGCCGAGCAGGCGCGCTCCGGCCTGCAGCTCGGCGGGCCAATCCTCGAAACGGCCCAGGGCCTCGAGCGCCTCGAGCCGGGCCAGCAATTCAGCTTCGGTCTCCCGGCCGAGCAAAGACAGGCCCTCCTCGTAGCGCAGCAGCTTGACCAAAAGGCGTCCCCGCAGGCGATCGGGATCGGCGCCGAGGCGGTCGAGGGTGGCCAGGCTTTGCTCGAGCCGGTGGGTCTCGAAGTACCAGCGCGCCAGCGTGCGCCAGCGCTCCGGGGAGCCGCCGCGGGCGGCCGCGGCGGCGAGTTCGGAGACGGCCTCCTGGCGCGCGCCGCGGGCCCACTTGGCGGCGGCTGACTCCATTTCCCCGTCGGCGGCGGCCGCCTGCGGGGGGCGCGAGGCGGCGTTCCAGGGGGGGGCGGGAGCGGCCGCGGACAGGGCCAGGGCCAGCAATGGGCCGCAGCAGCGGAGGAAGGGGATGCCCATGGGGCCGGCCCTAGGTGGCGGACCGGGACCAAGGCATGCTAACGCCCGTCCGCCGCCCTGGCCTTCCGCCCATGCCTAACGAATCGCCGGTTCGGGCCGCCCTGGCCGCTCTGCTGGTGGCCCCGCCGGCGAGCGAGCCGGCGCTGGCGGAGAACCTGGCCGAGCTGGGCTTCGAAGTCTGGCTGGAGCGCGGGTCCGATCAGGCCTGCCGGCGCGCCGCCGCGGGGCCCGATCTGGTGCTGGTCGATTTGGAGATCGCCCGCGCCGAGGGCTGGGCCCTGCCGCGCTTCCTGGCCTACGACCTGTCGAGCCGCGTGCCGGTGGTCGTGTTCGGTCCGGAGGGACTGGAGGAGTCCGCCCGCGAGGTGCTCGAGGACCTGTGCGTCACCTACCTGCCGCGCAGCGTGTGGGCGTCCGGGGTCGAAGCCCTGGGGCGGGTGCTGTTGCCGTTGATGGCCTGCGCGCGCCGCTGCGTGCTGCTGCTCGATCGACCGGGAGCCGAGCGCGCCAGCCCCTGGGCCCGGGCGCTGTCCACGGCCGGCTTCGACCTGCGCAGCGCGGGGTCGGCCATCGAGGCCCTGCAGGCCCTGGAGGAGCGCCGCCCCGAGATCTTGATCGTGCGCGACGTGCCTTCGGTGGTCGGGGCCGATCCGTTCGATGGCGCCCTGGCGCGCCTGGTCGGCCAGCTGCAGTTGGTCATCCTGGCCGACCGGGAGCGGCCCGAGCGCCGGGCGCGCTGGCTGGCCCAGGGGGCCGTGGCCTACCTGGTGGAGCCGCTGCACGAGCGGGCCCTGCTGGAGGTCTTGCTCGAAGCCCCGGCCCCGCGCCTCGATGCGGCTCTGCGGCGCGATCCCCCGGCCGGGCTGGTGTATCTCGAGCTCGATCCCCGCGGGCTGATCGCCGATGCCAACTCGGCCGCTGGCCGGCTGTTCGGGCGCCGCCCGGCGGATCTGATCGGCCGCGGCCTGGCGCCGCTGGTCGCCGCTGCGGATCGGCCCCTGCTGACCCAGCCCCTCGACGCTCGCGCCCGGCGCCGGCCGGAGCGGCTGCGGCTGCGCCTGCGCGCGCCCGGCGCGGCCCCCTGGGCGCTGCGCTTCGACGTTCTGGCCACGGCCGGCGGCGGGCGCGCCCTGATCGGCGCGGCCGAGCAGCGCTTCGGCCCGAGCGGCGCGCTCGACCTCGCCGGACTGGTCGAACGCGCGGAGGAGGGGCTGTTGTGGATCGAGTGGCCCGGCGCCCGGTTGGTGGCGGCCCTGGGGCCGGTCGAACGCTTGCTCGGAAAGCGCCCCGAGCTGGGCCAGTCCCTGGCCCAGGCCCTCGGCGCGCCCCTGGCGCGGCGCCTCGAGCCGCTGCTGCCCGCCGCCTCGGAGGGCTGGCCCGGGAGGGTTTCCCTGGAGCCGGACCTGCCCGCCGCCAGCGCCGTGGTGGCCCGCGTGTTCCCGCTCGGGCCGCCGGATGCGCACGGCGGACCGCGGGCCGTCGGCGTGCTGCTGGGCGCCCAGGACCGCCCGCGCCACGGCGCCGCCAGCCTCTCGGAGCTGCTGCTCGGCTCCCAGGTGCTGCTGTTCCACCTGGACCAGCGCGGCCAGCTCGAGGTGCGCGGCGGTGTCGGCCCGGGCGCCCAGCGCGGCGGGCACGGGGGCTCGGTCTTCTCCGCCTTCGGCGACGTTCCGGCCCTGGTGGAGGCCCTGCGCCAGGGGCTCGCTGGCCGGCCGCGCCAGCTGACGGTCGACCTCGCCGGCCGGACCTTCGAGGTCAGCCTGGAGCCCGAATTGGACGAATCGGGCCAGCTCTTGCGCCTCAATGGCGCGGCGGTCGACGCCTCCCAGCGCCGCCACAGCGAGCAGCAGCTCAAGCTGGTGGTCGAAGCGACTTCCAGCGCTTCGGGGCAGGGCTTCTTCCGGACCCTGGTGCGCTATCTGACGCGGGCCCTGTCCGTGCGCCTGGCCTACGTCGCGGAGCTGGTCTCCGACACCCCGCCGCGGCTTTCGATGCTGGCGCTGTGGTCGGGCAGCGAGTATTCCGGCGGCTACGAATACGAGGCCGAGGGCACCCCGGATGCCCTGGTGCTGACCGACGGGGCCGTGCATTTCCCCGAGGGGCTCTACGGGCGCTTCCGGCGCCACGCCTGGATCGCCGAACAGGGCGTGACCAGCTACCTGGGGGTCCCGATCCTCGACTCCAAGGCCCAGGGGATCGGCGTGCTCGGCGTGTTGCACGTCGCGCCCCTCGACGAGCGCGTGCAGGCCGAGTCGATCCTGCGCATCTTCGCCGCCCGCGCCGGCTTCGAAATCGAGCGCCAGCGCCAGAGCCTGGCCGTGCGCGGCTCCGAGGCGCGCTGGCGCTCGCTGGTCGAGAACGCACCGGACCTGATCGCCACCCTCGACAGCGAAGGCCGCGTTTTGTTCGCCAACCGGCAGTTTTCCCCCGCCCCCGGGGGGGGACCGCCGGACTTCTACAGCCAGATCCTGCCCGAGGACCGCGGGCGCATCCGTGCCCAGGTCGAGGCCGTTTTCGCCAGCGGAGCCGCCGCATCGGCCGAGTACCGCATGCGCCGGGGTCCGGATCGCATCACCTGGCATGCATGCCGCATCGGGCGCCACGAGGAGGAGGGCCGCTCGGCCGCCGTGATCCTGGTGGCCACCGACATCACCCCGCGCAAGGAGGCCCAGGCCAAGCTCGAGCTGCGCGTGCAGCTCGAGAAGCTGATCACCTCGATCTCGACCCGCTTCATCAACCTCTCCAGCGCCGAGCTCGACGAGGGCATCCAGCGCGCCCTGCAGCAGATCTCTGAATTCACCGGGCTCGAGCGCGCCTTCCTATTCCAGTTCGAGGCCGATGGCACGCGCCTCGTGCGCACCCACGGCTGGAGCGCCCCGGGCCTGCCCGAGTTCCAGTCCGAGATCCGCGAGGAGCACCCCGGCGCCCTGGGCTGGTTGCTGCGCCGGCTGCGCGCGCGCGAGGATTTTTTCGTGCGCTCCGTGGCCGACCTGGACGCCAGCTACACCCGCGAGCGCATGCAGCTCGAGGCGCTCGGCTGCCGCTCGTTCCTGTGCGTGCCCCTGTCCTGCGCCGGCGACCTGATCGGCTTCCTGGGCTTCGATCGCCTGCGCTCGGAATTGCCCTGGGACCCGGAGATGCCTTCGCTGATGCGGCTGCTGGCCGACGTGTTCGCCAACACCGTGGCGCGGGCCCGCAGCGAAGCCCGCCGCGCCCTGCTGGAGGAGCGCCTGCGCCAGGCCCAGAAGCTCGAGTCCCTGGGCACCCTGGCGGGCGGCGTGGCCCACGACTTCAACAACCTGCTGATGGCCATCTCCGGCCATGCCGAACTGCTGCTCGGCCGGCCGCAGCTCGAGTCTGCGGTCAAGAGCTCGGTCGACGTGATCCTCAAGGCCGCGCGGCGCGGCTCGGACCTGACCCGACAACTGCTCGGCTGCGCCCGCAGCGAGAAACCGGCGACCCGGGTGATCGACCTGCACGCGTCGATCGCCGAGGTCCACCAGCTGCTGGCCCGCACGCTCAACAAGAACATCCAGGTCGAGCTCGAACTGGCCCCCGGTGCGTGCCTGATTCGCGGCGATGCGGGGCAGCTCCAGCAGGTGCTGCTCAATCTGGCGGTCAACGCCCGCGACGCCATGCCCCACGGGGGCCGCTTGACGATCCGCACCGGCGAGCGCTGGCTGCGGCCCGAGGTGGCGCACCTCTATCCCGAGCTGCCCTCCGGGCGCTATCAGGAGGTCCTGGTGGCCGACACGGGCGTGGGCATGTCGGCCGAGCTGCAGGCGCGCATCTTCGAGCCGTTCTTCACCACCAAGGAGCCGGGCCGTGGCACCGGCATGGGCCTGGCGATGGTCTACGGGATCGTGCGCTCTGCGGGCGGGATCGTGCGCGTGCGCAGCGAGCCCGGTCAGGGAGCCGAGTTCAGCCTGCTGTTCCCGGCGGTCGGAGCGGCCAGCGAGCCCGAACCGATCGAGCCGGCCAGCGAGCCGATCTCCGGCAGCGGCACCGTGCTGGTGGTCGACGACGAGGCCTTGGTTCGCAGCACCGCGGCCGCGATGGTCGAGGAGCTCGGGTATCGCGTGCTGACCGCGGAGGGCGGATCCGAGGCCGTCCAGCGCGTGGCCGAAGCGCAGCCGCCGATCGATCTGGTGCTGCTCGACCTGATCATGCCGGGCATGGACGGTCGCGCGACCTTCACCGAATTGCGCAAGCTCGACCCCGACCTGCCGATCGTGCTCTCCTCGGGCTGGGGCTACGACAACATCCAGCAGGAATTCCCCGCCGCCGGGCTGTCCGGCCTGGTGCGCAAGCCCTTCCAGCTGGCCGAGCTCTCGCGCGTGCTCAAGTCCGCCCTGGAGCGCCGCGGGGGCTGACGGGTTGAGGAGCCATCGGCTCGGGCTGCGCCCGAGCCGCCATACCCACCGGTCGGATGCCTTTGGGCCGCCATCCGGCGGCCGCAGCGGCTGGGATCGGCGCTGTGCGCCGATCGTTCCGCGGCCGGCGGAGCACGCGCGAGCGTGCACCGCGCCGCGGCCGGCCGAGCCTGTGCAGGCCTTGGTTGCGCGGCTCGGGTGCGGCTTGGGCCGAAGAACCCGCGGGGCTCAGGGGAAGGGCGGGCCCTGGGGCCCGCGGATCGCCGCTTCCACCTGCGCGCGGCCCTCCGGGTCCAGCTTGTCCAGCGCCCGCAGGGCCCGCGGCGGCCGGTAGCTGGTCTCCAGGAAGCGCTGGCGGTAGCCGGCCCACAGGCCGCGATAGAGCTCGGCCCGATCGGAATCGGGCAGCTTGCCGAGCCCCGCCAGCACGGCGTCGGCGCTGGGGTCGTAGGGCGACAGGCGCAGCCCGAGCTGATAGCCCAGCCCCAGGGCCAGCGCGCTGCGACCGCGCTCGGGCCAGGCGGCCAGCCAGCGCCAGCCCTCCTCCAGGGGCCGATAGCGGCCGATGCGCGCCGCCTGCCCGGACTGGGTCAGCTGGCGCACCACCAGCGTCTCGCCGATCAGCAGGGGCGCCAGGGCTCGGCCAACACCCGCCGAAAACCAGCGGAAATCGTCCTCCGCGAGCGCCTGGCCATCGAGCGCCACGCGCCGTCCGAGCTCGGCCCCGGGCAGCCCTGCGGCCAGGGGCGGGTAGCGCAGCCCGCGCACCTGACGCTCGCGATGGACCTCGGCGCAGGCGCGGCCGAGGCCCACCAGGCTGGCCGCGCGCAGGGGCTCCTCGAGGCCTCGGGCGCGCTCCAGCTCGGCGCGCAGCTGCTCGAGGGACGCGCCCGCCGCAGGGGCGAAATCGGGGCCGTAGGCCAGCGCTGTCCACTGCGGCCAGCTCGGATCGAGGCGCTGGATCCAGGCCCAGCGGGCCCGGGGGTCGTCGGGGCTGGCATGCCGCAGATGCCCATGGAAGGCGTACATCTCCGTGGCCAGCACCGGCGGCTGGTCGAAACACCTGCCCGGCTCGAAAAGCGGCCACAGGGCGGCTCCCAGGGGCAGACCCGGAAGCAGGCCCAGGCCCCAGACCCAGGGCGGGGCGGGCCGCTCGCGCCAGGCTGCCAGGGGCGCTGCGGCCAGGAAGGCCAAGGCCGGCCAGATCGGCATCAGATAGCGGCTGCCCATGCCGTCCGCGGTGCCCTGCAGGTTCAAGCGGAAGTCGCTGATCGCGTAGGCAGCGCACAGACAGGCGACGTGCAGCAGGGCGAAGACCCACAGGCGGCGCGGCCCGGCCCAGGCTGGATCGGTGCGGCGGAACAGGGGCGCGCGCAGCAGCTGCCACAGGGCGTAGCCGGCCCCGAGGGCCATCGAGGCGTACAGCAGGTGCGAGAACCATCCGTAGCCCTGCTCCTCGAACAACCAGGAGCGGCGCAGATCGTGCAGCAGCAGGTCGCGCAGGCGCTCCAGGGCGTGCCCGAAGCCATCCGGCAGGATGCGGTCCTCGATCGGGCGATTGACCAGCGTCGCCCGGCGGGTGATGTAGGGGATCAGCAGGATCGAAGGCGCGGCCAGCAGCGCGCACAGCAGCAGCTTGAGCGCTCGCAGCCGCGCGGGCCGCGGGGCCTCCGGAATCCCGGTGAACCACCAGAAGGCCACGATCGCCGGAAGCGCGACCCAGAACTGCATGCTGAACAGCAGGCCCAGGCCCAGGAGCAGGCCGAAGATCGTCGCCGCCCACAGGCCCCGGTGGGGCTTGCCCGACCACCACAGCGGCAGCAGGATGAAGACGATCGCATCGACGTGGCTGCCGAGGGCCAGGACGTCGACACGGGCCATGGCCGGGGTGGCGCCCAGGGCCAGCAGGGCGGCCAAGAGGGCCGCGGGCCGGCCGAGGTGGCGCTCCGCCAGGGCGCTGGTCAGGGCCACGATCCAGGTGCCCCACAGCACCGCCAGCAGCTTGAGGGCCAGCAGGGTCGGTCCGCAGAGCCACAGCAGCGGCGTCAGCAGCACCCCGAACACGACCGAGCCGCGCAGGTGGGGGATCACCGGCAGCTGGGCCGGATCGAGCGGCAGGCCGTGCAGCAGGGCCCAGCCCAGGTTGGCGTTGTAGCGCTCCAACTCGAGCTCATCGAGGCGCGAGGCCGCCAGCGCCGCGCGCAGGCACAGGGCCAGGAACGCGGCCGGCAACCACACGGGCAGCGGGCGGCGGGCGGCACGGGGGGGGGCCGGCATGGCAGCAGTCTAGGAGCGCGGCGAAAGAATCCCCGCTGCGGCTCCGCGCCGCTGGCCCGCTCGCCGGGGCGCTCGCCGGGGAGTGCTCCGCGGCGATGGGGGCCCCTCGGCCCGCCCAGGACCGGCCCCTGGCCCCGGCCCTGACGAGCCGTGCTCTGCCCGGCGAGGGGCCTTGCGCTATGCGACCCAGGCACCGCGGGGGGGCCCCTGGACGACCCGACCCTGGCCCTCGGGTGCCAGCCCGCGCGGCCGGGGCTGGAACCGGCCGGCCGCGGGAACGAAAGTACCCAGAGCGTCCATCCCCGCGGATTCCCCCATGCAGCCCAGCCACGAATTCACGCCGTATCCGAAGGTCGATCCCCAGCCGAGTTTCCCGGCGATCGAGCGGCGCGTGCTGGAGCGCTGGCGCGAGCAGGACACCTTCCGCCGTTCGATCGAAGCCCGCCCGAGCAGCGCCCAGGGCGGGCACGAGTTCATCTTCTACGACGGACCGCCCTTCGCCAACGGCCTGCCCCACTTCGGGCACCTGCTGACCGGCTACGCCAAAGACGTGGTCCCGCGCTTCCAGACCATGCGCGGCCGCCGCGTCGAGCGCCGCTTTGGCTGGGACTGCCACGGGCTGCCGGCGGAGATGGAATCCGAGCGCGAGCTGGGCATCTCTGGCCGGGCCAAGATCCAGCAGTTCGGCATCGGGCGCTTCAACGACCACTGCCGCCAGTCCGTGCTCAAGTACACGCGCGAGTGGCGCGAGTACGTGACCCGCCAGGGTCGTTGGGTCGACTTCGACGCCGACTACAAGACCATGGACCGGGACTACATGGAGAGCGTCCTGTGGGCCTTCAAGCAGCTGTGGGACAAGGGCCTGATCTACGAGGGCCACCGGGTGCTGGCCTACTCCTGGGCCGCCGAGACCCCGGTCAGCAACTTCGAGACGCGCATCGACAACAGCTACCGCGAGCGCGACGATCCGGCGCTGACCGTGCGCTTCGAGCTCGAGCCGGGCAGCCGGGCCGGGCTTCCCGGCCCGGATCTGCCGGTGGACCTGCTGATCTGGACCACCACGCCCTGGACCCTGCCTTCGAACCTGGCCGCAGCCGTCGGGCCCGCGATCGAGTACGCCGTGCTCGAGCTCTCCGGGCGGCGCTTGGTGCTGGGCCGAGCTTTGGTCGCCAAGTACGCCCGCGAGCTGGCCGGCGCCGTGGACCATGGTTCGCTGCCCGGCAGCGCCCTGGTCGGCCGTCGCTACCGGCCGCCCTTCGCCTATTTCCTGGGCCATGCCGGCGCCTTCCGCGTTCTGGCCGGCGATTTCGTGGCCACCGAGGAGGGCACCGGCATCGTGCACATGGCGCCGGGCTTCGGCGAGGACGACCAAACCCTGTGCGAGGCCAATGGCATCGCCCTGGTGGTGCCGGTGGACGAGCGCGGCCGCTTCACCGCCGAGGTCGCGGACTACGCCGGGGAGAACGTGTTCGAGGCCAACCCGCGCATCATCAAGGACCTCAAGGCCCGCGGCCTGGTCCTGCGCCATGAGCAATACCGCCACAACTATCCGCACTGCTGGCGCACCGACCAGCCGCTGATCTACCGGGCCATGTCCTCCTGGTATGTGGCCGTGACCCAGATCCGCGAGCGCATGGTGGAGCTCAACCGCTCGATCCGCTGGATTCCTGAGCACGTGCGCGATGGCCAATTCGGCAAGTGGCTGGCCGGCGCCCGCGACTGGTCGATCAGCCGCAATCGCTTCTGGGGCACGCCGATCCCGGTCTGGAAGAGCGACGATCCGCGCTATCCGCGGGTGGACGTGTATGGCAGCCTGGCGGAGCTGGAGCGCGACTTCGGAGTGCGCCTCGAAGACCTGCACCGCCCGGCGATCGACGCCCTGACGCGGCCCAATCCCGACGATCCCAGCGGCCGTTCGACCATGCGACGCGTCGAGGACGTGCTCGACTGCTGGTTCGAGTCGGGCTCGATGCCGTTCGCCCAGGTCCATTACCCGTTCGAGAAGAAGGACTGGTTCGAGCGCCACTTCCCGGCCGACTTCATCGTCGAGTACGTGGCCCAGACCCGGGGCTGGTTCTACACCCTGATGGTGCTGGGCACGGCGCTCTTCGACCGGCCGCCGTTCCAGAACGTGATCTGCCATGGCGTGGTCGTGGCCGAGGACGGGCAGAAACTGTCCAAGCGGCTGCGCAACTATCCGCCCCCGGAGGAGGTCTTCGAGAAGCACGGCTCCGACGCCATGCGCTGGTTGCTCATGTCGGCCCCGATCATGCGCGGCGGCGAGCTGGCGATCTCCCGCGAGGGCCAGGAGTTCGGCGAGGTCGTGCGCCTGGTGCTGAACCCGATCTGGAACGCCTGGGCTTTTTATGCCCTGTACGCCAACGCCGACCGGGTGCGCGGCCGGCGCATCGAGCGGGCCGAGAATCCGCTCGATCGCTACGCCCTGGCCAAGACCGCCGAGCTGGTGCGCGCCACCGAGCGCCACCTCGAGGCCTACGAGATCGCCGAGGCCTGCCAGGACCTGCGCGCCCACCTGGACGCGCTCAACAACTGGTACATCCGGCGCTCGCGTCCGCGTTTCTGGGCCAAGGGCGGCGGCAGCGACAAGCGCGCGGCCTACGACACCCTGTACACCTGCCTGGAGGCCCTGCTGCGGGTCGCGGCGCCGCTGTTGCCTTTCCTGACCGAGCACATCTACACCGAGCTGACCGGCGCGGCCTCCGTGCACCTCGCGGACTGGCCGGATGCGGAGCGCCTGGCGCCCGATCCCGAGCTGGTGGCCGACATGGACCGGGTCCGCGCGGCCTGTTCGGTGGGCCTCGGACTGCGCGAAGAAGCGCGTCTGCGCGTGCGCCTGCCCCTGGCCCAGGCCACGATCGCCGGCGCCGGGGCCGAGCGCTTGGCCCCTTACCTCGATCTGCTGCGCGATGAACTCAACGTCAAGGAGGCCCAGCTGTCCGAGGATGTGCAGCGCTTTGCGCGCTTCGAGCTCAAGCTCGACGCCCGCAAGCTCGGCCCCAAGGTCGGCGGGGAGATGAAGGCGATCCTGGCGGCGGCCAAGGCCGGCGATTGGACTTCGCTGCCCGGCGGCGACGTGCGCGTGTCCGGGCGGGTGCTGCGCGCCGCCGATGGCGAGTTCTCCCTGAACCTGGCCCCCGTGGCCGGCAGCGGCTTCCTCGTGGCGGCCCTGCCCAGCAACGACGCCGTGGTCGTGCTCGACGCCCGCCTGACTCCCGAGCTCGAGCGCGAGGGCTTGGCGCGCGATTTCGTGCGCCTGGTGCAGCAGGCCCGCAGGGACAGCGGGCTGGAGGTCTCGGACTCGATCCGCCTGGTCTACTCAGGGTCCGAGAGCCTGCGCCTGGCGGTCGAGGCGCACCTGGACTTCATCGCCGAGCAGGTGCTGGCCCGTTCGATTCGCGGGGCTCTTGCTGCGGATGCCGTCCCGATCGCGGCCGGGGACCTGGCCGGTGCGCCGCTCTCCCTGGGCCTGGTGCGGGCCTGAGGGCCGCCGGCCCTCCGGGAGGCCGCGCAGCTCGAGGATCGAAAAGCAGCGCCGCCCGGCCAGGGACGGCAGTCCCCGGCCGGGCGGCGCTGACCAAGGGGTCGGACGGGCGGGGCTTGGGGCATCGCTCGGCCCCGCCCGTCAGGTCAGCCCGCTCAGGGTTGGAACTGCAAGGCGACCGCGTTGCTGACGAAGGTGATCACCGGGATCGGCGGGGGCACGAAGCCGATCACCGCCGCGGCGTGGTTGACCGTCAGACCGACCAGGTTCGGGTTGGCGCCGACCGGCAGGCTGAAGAAGGCCTGGGCCTTGCCCTGGGGGTCGAGCACCCCGAAGGAGCCCGTCAGCGGCGGGACGTTGGGATTGTTCAGCGTGTACAGGAAGTAGCTGTCCACGTTGAGGGGCAGGACGAAGTTGTCCAGGGGCAGACCCGGGGCCGTCCCGGAAAGGCTGCCCACCAACAGGTAGGGATTGCCCGCGTTGGCGACGCCCGCGTCGAGGTCGAGGGTCTGGAAGCCGCCGGCCGAGACCGAGATGCCCGCCGGGGTGCCCACCAGGGGCTGGGCCGGATCGCAGTCCTGGCACTCGACGCGCAGGTCGTCGAAGCGCCAGCCGGTCACGCCGGGGCCGGTGCCGCCCAGGCCCGCCTGGATGCGCAGCTCATTGAAGCGGAAGTCGGGCACCAGGGTGTCCATCTCCGGGGCGCTGGTGGGGTGCGGGACCGCGGGGTTGGTCCACAGGCGCACGCGCTCCTGGCCGGCTTGGAAGTCGATGCGGTAGACGAGCCGCGTGCGCTGGGTCGCCGCGGTGGTCCCCACCGTGGCCCCGCCGCAGCCGGGGCAGTCCACACCCCAGGTGAAGTTGTTGTAGGGGGTGCCCAGGAACAGGTATTCGCCCACGCCGTTGGGGTCGAGGAAGATGAAGCAGGACACGCCCGCATAGCGGTCCTGGGAGCCCGGGGAGATCTCGGCCTCGTAGGTCAACCAGATGATCGAGCCGTCCTTGCCGACCAGCGGCCCGCCGGCCTGGCCGAACTGAGCGTCGGTGACCTCCGGGAAGTTGGCGAGGTCCAGACGGCGGTAGGAGCCGCCGTCGTCCACGTTGGTGCGCACCCGGTTGCCCAGGGCATCGAAGCCGGGCGCCTCGGTCAGCATGTGGTTGCCGCCGTTGCCGGACCACCAGGGGGCGGCCCAGCCGGTGCCGCTGCCCTGGCCACCCATATTGGTGCCCGGGGCGATTTCGAACGATTCGACCGCGATGGTGCGGAAGGTCTGGGCGTGGGCCGCGGCGGACAATCCGGCGGCCGCGATCAGGGCCAAGGAGAGGGTGCGCATGGGGAGCTTGGGGAGGGGCGAAAGGTCCGGAAGGATCCGGGCGTGTGCGGTGGGCTGCGCCGCGGGGGCGCTGCAGTGGGCCCCCTGGCCTTCGGCTCCCAGCCGGGGCGCGTCGGCGCCTCGGGAGGCTGGGCACGGGCCGAAGCCAGCGATCGGAAGCCCTCGCGCTGGGCGCGCGGCTCTCGGATCGGTTCAGGGCGCCGCGGCGGCGCCCGCGTCGGGGGCGCCCGCGGACGAGGCCTGGGGCTCGAGGCTGGTTGGTGTGGGCTGCTGGGCGTCCCCGAGCCGCATGGCGCGGCTCGGGGCGCAGGGCTGGGTCGACGAACCGGTCAGGACCGGTCGCCGAGCAAGGATTCTCAGTTGGTCAGGGTCACGCCGACGGCGTTGGAGATCTTGACGATCGCCGGGACGCCGGTCGACAGGTCGAGCACCACGTAGGCGTGGTTCGCGACCACACCGGCCAGGTTCGGGTTGCTGCCGGCCGGCAGGGTCAGGGCGGCGTTGAACTTGCCGTCGCCGTTCAGAGTCCCGAAGGAGCCCGACAGGGGCGGGGTGTTCGGGGCGGTCAGGGTCAGGTTGGTGTAGGCGTCGAAGTTGAGCGGCAGCACGCCCACCGGGGGCAGCGGCAGGCCCGGGGCCGTGCCGGAGACCGATCCCAGCAGGAAGTAGATGTCGCCGGTGTTCTCGACCCCGCCGAAGGCCTCGAAGTTCTGGGTCCCGCCGGCGGAAAGCGAGATCACGTTGTTGAAGCCGTTGAGGGCGGTCGGCTCGCCGTTCTCGACCTCGATCAGGATGTCATCGAAGAACCAGCCGGTCTGGCCGTTGGTCGAGGCGCCCGCCTGCAGGCGGATCTCGTTCCAGTCGTGGTTGTTGACGGTCACATCCAGGTCGGCCGGAGTGGTGGGGTGCGCCACGGCCGGATTGAGCCACATGCGGGCGCGCTCGTCGCCCTGCTGGTAGTCGATGCGCACGACCACGCGGGTCGCCACCGAGGCGTCCGAGCCGGCGATCGAGTAGGAGCAGCAGCCGGGCACGCCGAAGCCCCAGCCGTTCGACTGGAACGGGGAGCCGATGTACAGCTTCTCGCCGACGAACTGGGTGTGCAGGGACAGGCCGCCGTACTGGTCGCCGCTGCCCGGGGCACGGTAGGAGCTGAAGCTGACCCACACGCTGTAGGGGGCGTCACCCCCGAAGTTGAAGCCCGAGCCGATGGTCGGGGTCCAGGGGCCGGTCTTGGGGGACCGGAACGAGCCCGCGTTTTCGAAGTTGGTGCGGGCCATGCCGCCCACGCCGTCGATGCCCGGGATCACCACGGAAGCGTCCGCGCCGCCGCCGCCGGAGAACCAGGAGGTGAACCACCAGGGTCCGCCGTTCTGGCCGCCCAGGTTGCCGGCCGGGTAGTCGAAGCTCTCGGCGCACAGGGTGGAGTAGGTCTGGGAGAAGGCGCTGCTCGCGAGCAGCGCGGCCGCGAATGCCGCGGCGGGCATCAGTTGGATGCGCATCGATTCAGGGGGTTCGTTCTGGGGGACGCGCAGCGCCGTCCCGTCCGCGACGGGTGTGCCGGGCGCTGCGTGCTCGGGGTTGGGAAGGTGGTGGGGGGGGCGGCTTGCTGCCGCCCGGGGTCGGGAGCCCCGATCGGGGCCCTGTCCAGGTCCTCACTGGGACAGGATCACGGCGCTGTAGGGGCCGAAGCTCAGGGAGGCCGAAAAACCTAACCCGTCGTAGGGCACCGGGTTGGCCATCACGTCGAAACTGGGGTGGTTGCCGAAACCGGGGTCGTAGCCGTTCCAGTCGCTGTTGAAGCGCACCCGCCACATGCCGCCGCGGGGCAGGCCGATGGTGTAGTTGTTCCAGGCCTGGTTGGCGAAGTTGGCCACCACCACCACGTCGTCGCCGACCCCGCCGTTGCGCCAGCGGTGGTAGGCCACGACCTTGTTGGTGTTGTTGACGTGGAAGAAGTTGGTGTTCTGCCCCTTGAGGCCCCAGGTGTTGCCGTTCAGGGAGCGGCGCAGCCGGATCAGGTCGCGGTAGAGCTGGGAGATACCGGCGAAGCTCAGGGACTTGTTCCAGTCCAGCGGGTCGGCGTCCGAGAAGAAGCCGTCCTCGAGGAATTCCTGGCCCTGGAAGATCATCGGGACCCCGGGCGAGGTCATCAGCACGGCAGCGGCCAGGGTCGAGCGCTTCTTGCTGAACCAGCTGGCCGCGTTGCCCGGCCAGATCTCCTCGGGGACCCGGCTCTTGCCGTTGGCCACCTCGTCGTGGGACTCGGTGTAGATGACGCGCTCGAAGGCATCGCCGTTGTACTTGTGCAGCACGGCGTTGCGCACCTTCCACATGTCCCGGCCCTGGTCGCTGGGCGGGATCACGGCGTCGCGGATCGGGTGCACGAACAGCGCGTCCCACTGCCCGTCGAAGCCGGCCCCGCCGGCGCCCGTGGGCTTGGTGATCCAATCGTTGGGCGCGTCGTAGAGATCTTCGGCGAAGATGTACTTCCAGGGCTGCTTGGCATCGACCTCGTCATTGCACCATTGCATCAGCGACCAGCCATCCGGGTTGTTGCCGAGCTGGGTCATGCGGATGTTGGAGGTCGAGTCCCAGCGCATGCCATCGAGGCGGTACTCCTCCAGCCACAGGAGCATGTTGTCGCGCAGGTACTGGCGCACTTCGGGGCGGCCGAAATCGGGGCGCGTGTCGCCCCAGGGGGTGATCGCCTTGACGTCGTTGTAGAAGTAGATGCCCCCGTAGCCCCCCTGGCTCCAGCCGTCGAATTGCCACAGGTCGAGATCGCTGGGGCCCAGGTGGTTGAAGACCACGTCGGTGAACACGGCGAGCCCGCGGTCATGGGCTTCGTCCACGAAGCGCTTGAGGGCGTTGGCGTCGCCGTAGGAGCTCTCGACCGCGAAGGGGTGCGAAGGGTTGTAGCCCCACGAGTAGTCGCCCGGGAACTCGAAGTGCGGCATCAGCTCGATGGCCGTGACACCCAGGCCATCCAGGTAATCGAGCCGCTGGCGCGCGGTGTCGAAGTTGCCCACGGCGCTGCCGGGCAGATCCTGGAAGGTACCCACGTGCATCTGGTAGATCACCAGGTCATCCCAGGGCGGAGTCTGGTATCCGGCATCGGTCCAGGTGTAGGACTTGTGATCGAAGATGACCGTGTCGCCGTTCGAGGCCGTCACGTCCATGGCCCGCGGATCGTTCCGCCACAGGACCTGCTGCCCGTTCCTGAGCACGTACTTGTAGCGCTGGCCCGGACCCAGTTCGCGCACGTCCACCGACCAATTCCCGTTGCCCTCGGATGCCAGCGGCGTGGCGTTGCTCGACCAGCCGTTGAAGCTGCCGGCGACGTGGACCTGGCTGGCGAATGGGGCCCAGACGCGGAAGGTCGTACCCGCGGGCTGGCTGCCGTTCGCGGCGTAGGGCAAGCTGCCCATCCCAGGCTTGATCGACGGCACCACCTCGAAGAACCAGTCCACGTCGACCGGCTGATCCTCGCGGTGGTAGGCGCCGATCCACCACAGGCCGCTGCTCAGGCCTGGCTGGCTCGAGCTGTTGAGGATCAGGCTCTCGTCGGCCTGGGCCGGATCCGCGGCCTTGGCGTCGAACTCCTGCAGGGTCGGCTTGACGTTCTTGCGCAGATACAGGTCGCCGTAATCCCCGCCCAGGGCATCCAATTCGACGCGCAGCTGGGGCGTGTAGTTGCTGACGAAGATCAGGAAGTAGGTGAACTTCGAGCTCGCCGCCGCGGGGCCCCGTTGCACCGGGCTGCCAGGGGAACCGACGCTCGGCGCGCGCTGCTGTCCCGCGCCTCCCGGTCCTGCTCCCGATTGCGTCGGCGCCGGCGCTCCGCCCGGTCCGCTCAGCTTGGTCTGTCCAGCGGCGGGCGCTGCCCACAGGGCGCAGGCCAGGGCTGCGACCAGCAGCGGGCAAAGACCTCGATGGCGCAGATCGGTCGCGGGGGTCCGGGGGCCGCTTCGTGACATGCTCGGGAGGGCGCTGGGAGACTGGGGGCTGAAGGATGGGACGCAGTCCGGACGCGCCGGGTGCCCCAGGCGGACACCGCGTCAAGAATGTCCCAAAATACCTTGAAGGGCTGGGTTCGGGCGGTCGGGGTGCGCGAAGGGGGCCGATGGGCCCCAAGTTCCCAAGCTAGGAGTTGGACGAAGGGCCCGAGGCCCGGGGTCTTCCGCTCTCTAGCGTGCCCGCCCCGCAGCGAAGCGGCTCCAGGCGGCCAGGGCGGGCAGCAGCAACGCGGGCGCCAAGCCCGGGGCGCCGATGCCAGCGCTCAGCCAGATCAGGGTCAGCCACCAAAGCGGAAAAAGCGGCGTGGCCGCCAGCAGCAGGGTGGTCACGTGCTTGTCGGCGGTCGGTCGCAGGCGCTTGGCGAGCGCGCTCGCGAGCCAGGCGGGCGGCCACCAGCAGCAACGGCTCCACAGGCTGACCCCCGCGGGCTGCGGGGCGGGCGGCAGGGTGCCCAAACGCCGAACGATCCGGGACCAGCGCGGGCCGCCCTGCGCGGCCCGCAGGCGCAGGCGCGCAGCCAGGCGCAGGATCGGGCCGGGACCCTGCGCGCCGCCTCGCGCCAGGCGCCCGATGGCCGCATCGAAGCGTCCCCGCTCGAGGCCCGCGGGCAGCGCCGCCGAAACCTGCTCGAGTTCGACCCGCACGCGCTCCATCAGGCGCGCCACGGCGGCGCGGTCCTCGGCGCCGTCCGCGCTCAGGTACGGCCGCGGATCGATCGGCGCGCCGCGCACGACCAGCACCCGGCTCCCACAGCGGTCGCGCGCCGCATACCACAGCCCCACGGGCACGATCTGCAGTCCGAGTCCGGCTCCGTGCTCCGCCAGGGCCCCGAGGGCCAGCCGGGCCACGCCGGTCTTGAGCTCCGCGAGCCTCGGCTCGCTGTGGCTCGAGCCCTCCGGGAACAGCGCCACCGCCGAGCGCGCGGCCAGGGCTGCGTGCACGGCTCCGAAGGCCGCATGGTTCTGCGAACGGTCGACGCCGTCCTTTTGCCGATAGACCGGCAGCGCGCCCAGGGCGCGAAACAGCCAGCCGAGCAGCGGCATGCCCAGCAGCTGGTACTTGACCAACACCCGCAGGGGCCGCTCGGTGGCGAGCAGCAGCAGGGCTCCATCCGCCAGGCCGTTTTGGTGGTTGGCGATCAACAGCACCGGGGCGTCCGGGGCCAGCGGCGGTCCGTGGAATTCGATGCGGTAGAAGCCGTGCAGCAGGGCGCCGGCCCAGGCGCGCACCAGGCGGTGGGCCAGCGGGCGGGCGGCCGTCACGGGGCCCCTTCCTGGCGCAAGCGCTCGATCAGGTCGGTCAGGATCCGATAGGTCAGTCCCCAGATCGTGCTGCCGGCGAAGCTGAAGGCGGGCAGGCGCAGGTCGCCGCCCGGCTCCAGCAGGCGTTGCTCGCCGGCGAGCTCCCCGCGCGCGGCGGGACCGAGGGGCAGCCAGAAGGCGGCGCTGGCCTCGGCGGAGAGCTCGACCCGCGGCGCACGCTCGGTCCAAAACACCAGCGGCAGGACCGACAGGCCCGCGGCGCCGCCGCGCAGCGGCGAGCGCGGCCGCAGGGCCCCGAGCAGCCGCGCGTCCCGCGCCAGATCCAGGGCCAGCTCCTCGCGCGCCTCGCGCCGCGCCGTCTGCACCAGGTCCCCGTCCTGGCCCTGGAAGAAGCCGCCCGGCAGTCCGACCTGCCCGGACCAGCGGTCGTCGGCGCGTTCGGCCCGCCGCATCAGCAGCACCGCCGGGCCGTCCTCGGCCGGCCGGAGCAGGGCCGCCACGGCGGCCGCGGGCACGGACGGCGGCCCCGAGGTCGGCGCCGCCCAGAGTCGCCCGGGGAGCTGCCGGGGCAGGTCGTCTTGGGCCCACTCCATGGGCGGCGGAGCGTAGCAGGCCGCCGGACGGCCCCGGGATCGGTCGAGGGCCCCGCCGCGCCCCGGCGCAGCCCCTCGGGCCGGCCACGCCCGCCCCCCGGGCACCGCCCGCCGGGCCCGCAGCGGGCGGCTCTCGCGGCCTGCCGGCCGCCCCCCC
>ERZ1066133.241-NODE-241-length-29612-cov-8.720540_pt1 | contig 29612 bp, 22 predicted proteins | sample MGYA00382780_ERZ1066133 | MGnify/ENA primary metagenome ERZ1066133 (study PRJEB33369, sample SAMEA5778363) | biofilm metagenome | biome: Industrial cooling water; feature: Water cooling tower basin; material: Biofilm | place: United Arab Emirates | collected... | reverse complement strand
CATCGGCATCCAGTCGTTGGCATCGAGTTGCTGACTGATTCCCGCACGGAGCGTTCGACAACCCGAACCGCGGGGCGCCCGGGTATGGCGATGACGCGGGCGGCATCACAGTTGTCTCCGACGTTGTTTGTGGGAACATCTCGTCCCGGCAGCATTGCTGGGGCTTCGCGGCGGTGCGGGGTAAACGCAACGAACCGATGTCGGATCGACGTCGATCCTGAAACAATCGAGCAGTAAAACCCAACGGGTGGGCATGAAGACCTCCTTGCGGTTCATGCTTCCTGTCGCGTGCGGCGTCATGGCCGCGGCTCCAAACTGCGTCGCGGCTACTCCGCATCCCGGCTGGCCTGCGGACGAGCGCATCGCTGCAGTTCTCTCGGGACTGCGTCCGCCGATTCAAGTCGAAGGTGAAACGGAGATCCGCTGGACGCTCGAAGCCCGCATGAGGCACTACGGCGTGCCGGGGGTGAGCATCGCCGTCGTGGATGATGGACAACTGGTCTGGGCGGAGGGCTTCGGCGTGAAGGTTGCGGGCGGATCGGAGCCGGTGGATTCGGCTACGCTCTTTCAGGCCGCGTCCATCAGCAAGCCGGTTGCGACGCTCGCGATCCTCAAGCTCGCCGAACGCGGCGTGGTCGATCTCGACGCGGACGTGAACACGTTGCTGAAGTCGTGGCACGTTCCGACGGCGGACGGGGGCGTGCAATCCGGCGTTACGCTCAGGCAGATTCTGCGTCACGCGGCGGGTTTCAACGTTCACGGCTTTTCGGGCTTCGCTGCTTCCGAGAAGGTGCCTTCACTTCGGGAGATACTCGACGGCGTGCCGCCGGCGAAGAATCCGCCCGTCCGTGTCGAGGAAACGCCGGGCACGTTCAAGTACTCTGGAGGCGGATTCACAGTCGCCGAACTGCTGATCGCAGATGTCACCAAAGCCGCGCCGCCAGAGGTGCTCAGCCGCGAGGTGCTGACGCCCTTTGGCATGACGTCGAGCACGTTCGTGCAGCCGCTGCCGAGTCACGACGCACCGAGGGCGGCGACGGGGCACCTCTCGCGACGGGCGACGCCGATCGAGGGCGGTTGGCACGCATATCCGATGACCTTCGCGGCGGGTCTCTGGACGACTCCGACCGATCTGAGCCGTGTCCTTATCGCTGTGCAGCGGGCATCTCTCAACCATTCCGATGGTCCGGTCTCGCCCGAGGTCGCGAAGTCCATGCTGACGCGGACCGATGGCCCGGTCGGGCTTGGCTTTCTCGTTTCAGGTGAATGGCCCGATGTTCGCTTCAGTCACAACGGGAGCAACGCCGGATTCCGCGCGATGATCGAAGCGACAGCGGTTTCCGGCAAGGGTCTTGCCATCATGGCGAACAGCGACGCAGCCATTCCGCTCATCGTCGAAATCGCGCGGGCGATCAAGCACGCCTACGGCTGGACCGACACGGACCAACGTCGTGTGCGCTCCGTTCCGCTCGACGCGGCCGCGCAGGAACAACTGGTGGGCCAATACTCCATTCCGGAGTCGAAGAACGGGAGGATCGTGGTCAGTCGAGCGGATTCCGTGTTGCGTTTGAGGTCCGAAGGGACGCCTGAACCCGTCGACGTCCTTCTCGTCCCCACGTCCGCCGACACCTTCGTTGTCCCGGAGCTTGGAATTGAGATTCGAGCGATTCTGAACGGCGGTCAGCCGGCTTCCGCGCTGCTGATCAACGGGCGTCGGCGTGACAGAATCTCGGAATCGAAGTAAGGGCGATTTTCTGGGCCGGTGCTGGGGGCGTGATCGGGCCTCGGTCGCCCGGCGACGGTTAGTCGGCGGCGGGACGTGGCTCGGCCTTCGGAATGCGTTTGATTGCCGTCGCCAGAATACGGGCGGAGGACTCCGTAGCAGACTGTTCGGCGGTCGCGACGCTCGTCGGCACGCTCGCGGCCTTGGCCGCAGTGGACCCCTCGGGGGCCTCGAGCTCCGGGCTGTCGCCCGCCTGGACACCTTCGGATCGGACCACTGTGGTGGACTGTGCACGCCGCGTGGAGTGAGCCTCGCTCTTCTCGTACCGGTCCGCCGCCTCCTTGAGCACGATCGCGCCGGCGATGGGCAGGATCGACGCGCAGCCGCCGAGCGTGACGCAGGCGGCGAGCAATGAGGCGGTGGCGACAAAGCGGGCGGTGAACGAGCGGTGCATAGGTAGGTTCCCAACGTAGCCGCCGCGCGTGGATTCGTGGGCGCGGAAGGTTCCGTCCGGGAACGAATCGACCGGAAATCCGCGTCGCGTCAGCGTGTGCACGCCGAATCCGCGCGATTCACCGTCCGCACCCGAGTTATCGTGGCACGCACCAACGAAAACGCCCCGCCGGAGCGGGGCGTCGTGTCTTCTCAATGATCCGCGACGAGAGCCGCCGGGCTTACTTGATGCCGTCCTTGGCCGCGAAGAACTTGATCAGGTCCACGCAGCGGCTGGCGTAACCGGCCTCGTTGTCGTACCAGCTCACGATCTTGAAGAACCGCTTGTTGAGCTCGATGCCGGCCTTGGCGTCGTAGATCGAAGAGCGGCGATCGCCGACGAAGTCGCTGCTGACGACCTCTTCCTCGGTGTAGCCGAGAATGCCCTTCATCGAGCCCTCGCTGGCGGCCTTCATGGCGGCGTTGATCTCGGCGAGGCTCGTGTCCTTGCTGGTCTTGAAGGTGAGGTCCACCGCCGAGACGTCGGCCGTCGGCACGCGGAACGACATGCCCGTCAGCTTGCCCTTGATCGCGGGGATCGCGAGGCCCACGGCCTTGGCCGCGCCGGTGCTCGCCGGGATGATGTTCTGGTACGCGTTACGACCGCCGCGCCAGTCCTTCTTCGACGGGCCGTCCTGCGTCGGCTGCGTCGCGGTGGCGGCGTGCACGGTCGTCATGAGGCCTTCTTCAAGGCCAAAGTTGTCGACGATGACCTTGGTGATCGGGGCCAGGCAGTTGGTCGTGCACGAGGCGTTGCTGACGACCGTGTGCTTGGTGGGGTCGAAGGTCTCGTGGTTCACGCCGAGGACCAGCGTCGGCACCTGGGCCGGCTCGCTCTTGGTCGGGGCGCTGATGATCGTGCGCTTGGCGCCAGCGGTGTTGTGCAGGTTGGCCTTCTCGAAGTCCGTGAAGAGGCCGGTGGACTCGAGGACATAGTGGACGCCCAGGTCCTTCCAAGGCAGCTTGCCCGGGTCCTTCTCGGCCATCGTCTTGGTCGTAAAGCCGTTGACGGTGAACGAGTTCTCGGTCGCGCTGATCGTCGCCGGCTTGCCGTTGAGCATGAACTGGCGGTGCATCGTGTCGTACTTGAGCAGGTACGCGAGGTTGTCGGCGGGAACCAGGTCGTTCACCGCGACGAACTCGATGCCCTGCTCGGTGCCGATGCGATAGACAAGGCGGCCGATGCGTCCGAAACCGTTGATGCCAACCCGGATTGCCATGGGTGTTGTCCTTTGCTCCCGGCGGCGGTGGGTGCGAATAAACGAGCGGCCGTCGGTGCAAAACCATAGTGGAGCGACGCGTGCCTTTCTAGTCTGTTCGCACTCTGCTCGGCGTTCCTGTTGGTCCTCCACGCTGTTTCACGGCGGCACCTCGCACCGCGGCGTCCAGCAGCTTCCCTTTCGCGGCGCGATAGCGCTCCATGGAGCGGCCATCGAAGCGGCGCTTGAGCAACACCACGCGTCTTCGGAGCGACGGGTCGGCGGCGATCAGGCTCGTCACAATATGAAAGTCGTCGTGCTCGCTGCCGATGACAACCAGTTGCACGCCCAGCGGCGGCACGCATCCGTCATCCTTGAACGACGCGAAGCTGTTGCTTCGATCACTCCCGAGGTTCCGCGCGAACAACGCCGCCAGAACACGCTCGGCGTGATCGAAGCGCGACTGTGGGACACGCACCACGATGTCGAGGTCGCCCTTGGTCGGAAGCCCGCGGAGCGCGGTCGCCCCAATGTGCAGGATCTCGGCCGCGGGCGCCCGCCGCGCGATGCGAAGCCGCAGCCGACGAAAGAGCCGTTCCGCGGCACGGGCCGCAGGACGCTGCGCGACAAGCGTGAGCACTTCCCGCTGCCTCGCCATGTCACGTCCTCGCGTAGCTGGCGTGCCGGAGTGCGACCCGGATCGCGATGTAGGGCACCTTCCCACCGAGATGGTCGTAGATGGGCTTCAGGCGATCGGCGTTCAGGTTGCGTGCCGTGGTCACAACAAGAGCGGCCGTCTCGCGATCGACCCACGGCGAGACATCGTGCGGAGCATGTTCCTCGATGTACTCCATCAGATGCCCCTCGATCGTGCTCGGAGCCAGCCCCGTGACCGCCGCGACTTCCGGTACCGGTTTGCCTTCCGCAAACAACGAGAAGGACCGGGTCTTGTTGACGGAGATCGCGCGGGGGCCGCCGTTTGCCACGGGCGCAACCTTCGGGGCCGGTCGATTCCCCATGATGTTGGTCTCGAGATTCCGTTCGCGGCACACCTCGGCGATGGCCTTGGTGAACACCTCGCCGAATTCCGCAGCCTTGCGCTCGCCGACGCCCTTCACGAACCGGAACGCCGCGGCGGTGGTGGGTCGCACGCGAGCCATGTCCTGCAGCGTCGCGTCGCCGAAGATGATGTACGCGGGCACGCCGCGCTCGGTCGCCAGCTCGCGCCGCAGCTCGCGGAGACGCTCGAAGACGTGCCCGTCGAACGGCGCGGCGACGGTCTCGGCCGTCGCCGGTGCGGCCGCCTCCACCGCGTGCATCGCTCGCAGCTCGACGGCTCGCTCGCCCTTGAGCACTTTCAGCGACTCGTGGTTCAGCATCAGCGTCGGGTACTGCCCGCGCTCGCGCTCCACCACGCCCATGTCCACCATCTGATCGATGTAATTCACCAGGGCCGCGGCCGGAACGTCGCGGAGCAGCCCGAACGTCGAGAGCTGGGAGTGCCCGCGCCGCACTACGTCCGCCGTCGCCTTGCCGCGGAGGATGTCCACGATGTACTTGCCGCCGTAGCTCTGCGGCATGTCCCGGTTCGGTCCCGACGCCCGCGCGATGCACGAGAGGATCTTCTGCGCGATCACGGTGGAATCGGGCACCGCGTCCGACTCGCTCAGGCAGATGTCGCACGCCCCGCAGCCCTCCGGCGTCGGCGGAACGTACTCCTGCCCGAAGTACTCGGAGAGGGCCCGGTGTCGGCACCGTTGCCCGCTCACCAACCTCTTCAGTTCCTCGATCAGGTCGATGGTGTGCGCCAGCACCTCGGGATCGGTCTCCTGCTCCGCGGCCGACCGCTCCAGCAGCCGGATCCACTTCGCGGCATCGCCCGCCGAATAGAGCAGCAAGCACTCCGCCGGCAGGCCGTCGCGCCCCGCGCGCCCCGTCTCCTGCTGGTACGACTCGACGCTCTTGGGCATCGCCGCGTGTACCACGCACCGCACGTTGGAGCGATCGATGCCCATGCCAAACGCCACGGTGGCAACAACAACGTCGAGACGTTCCTGCTTGAAGTGCTCCTGCACGCGGCGACGCACGTCGGGGCTGAGTCCCGCGTGGTACGCCGCGGCGTTCAGCTTGCGACGTTTCAATTCATCCGCGAGCGACTCGGTGTCCTTGCGGCTGATGCAGTACACAATGGTCGCACCCTCGCTGTGCCGCTGAATCGCGTCGATCGTCTGTCCGACGAGATCCGCCCGTTGATGCACGCGATAGGTCAGATTCGGTCGGTCAAACACCCCCACGAGCATCGCCGGATCACGGAGTTCTAGCTGGGCCGCGATGTCTTCCCGAACACGGGGGGTCGCCGTTGCGGTCAGAGCCTGGATGGTCGCCTTCGGCAAGCGCCGACGGACCTCCGCGAGCCGTCGATACTCGGGTCGGAAGTCGTGACCCCACTGGCTGATGCAGTGGGCTTCGTCGACGGCGATGCGATTCACACCCAGTTCACCGAGCCGCTCGATGAACGAACCGTTGAACAGCCGCTCCGGCGAGGTGTACAGCAGCCGCAGATTTCCCGCACGCAAATCGTTCCACACCTCCGCCGCTTCTTCATCGGATTGGCTGCTGTTGAGCGCGGCGGCGGGGTACCCGATAAGCCGCAGGGCGTCGACTTGATCCTTCATTAGTGAGATCAGCGGGCTGATCACGACGCACACCCCGCCCGAGATCAGCGGCGGAACCTGGTAGCACAGCGACTTGCCGCCGCCGGTGGGCATGACGACCACGCTGTCGCGCTTCGCGAGCGCCGCGGCAATCGCCTGTTCCTGCAGCGGGCGCACCGAGTCGAATCCCCAGTATTGCTTGAGGGCCTCGAGCACGCTCGCGCGGGCGGTGTCGGGCAGCGACAGGTTGGTCGGGTGTGAAGACATCGAGTCGTCGGGGCTTCAAGCGAGGGTGGGCTCGGACGAGCGTTCGATGAGCGATGCGTCTTGATGCGTCACGACGCCGCCGACGAACGTTGCGACGGCCCGTCCGGTGAGTCGACGACCACCAAAGGGTGTGTTCTTGCTCTTTCCGACCATGGATGCGGGATCGAGTGTCCATTTCGCCTTCGGGTCGATCAGGGTCAGGTCCGCGATCTGGCCCTTGGCGATCGAGCCGAGCCCGAGCGCATCGAGCCCGCACAGGCGAGCGGGCTCGATAGTCATGAGGGCAATGAGCCGTGGCCAGGAGATCGCGCCGCTGCCGACGAGTGCCTCGGCGAAGAGCGGCAGGGCCGTCTCCAGCCCGACCAGGCCCATCGGTGCGTCCTCGAAAGGAAGCGATTTTTCCTCTGCGCTGTGCGGCGCGTGATCGGTGCCCAGCACCGTGATCGTGCCGTCCGCCACGCCCTTGATGAGGGCCGCAATGTCGGATTTCTCACGCAGCGGCGGGTTCACCTTCGCGAGCGTGTTGTAGTGATCGCACGCGTCGTGGGTGAGCAGAAGGTGGTGGGGCGTCACTTCGCCCGTCACCGGGAGGCCGTCTCGTCGGGCGAGGCGGATGATGTCCACCGATCCTGCGCTCGACAGGTGCTGGGCGTGATAGCGACAGGGTGAGCGCAGGTGCCGCAGCAGACGCACGTCGCGCTCGATGATGATCTCTTCGGCCATCCGCGGCCATCCGCCGAGTCCCAGCCTGGCCGAAACCGTGCCCGCGTGCATCGCCGCGCCCTGCGTGAGCGTCGGTTCCTGGCAGTGCTGCATGAACGCGGAGCCGGTCTGGGAGACCGCCGCGAACACACGCGACATGACGCCCGCGCTCGCGATGCAGTCCCCGTCATCGCTGAACGCCACGGCTCCTGCTTTATGCATCAGCAAGATCTCGGCGATTTCCTTGCCTTCGCGCCCTTTGGTGCCGGCGGCGACCGGGAATACGCGGCATCGTGCCGAAAGGTGGGCTCGGTCGTAGACGAAGCGGACGAGTTCCGGCGTATCGATCGCCGGGCTTGTATTGGGCATGCAGCAGACGCTCGAGAACCCGCCGACGGCGGCCGCGTGCGTGCCGGACTCGATGGTCTCCTTGTGTTCGTGTCCCGGCTCGCGCAGGTGCACGTGCGGGTCGATGAGCCCGGGACAGAGAATGAGCCCCTCGGCATCGATTGTTTCGGCGTTGGCCTCGGTGAGCCGCTGTCGCCCCGTACCGATCGCCGCCACCTTGCCATCGGCAACGAGCATGTCGCATACGCGATCAAGCTTGGCCGTCGGATCGATGACTCGGGCGCCGCGGATGACCAGAGCACGAGTGCGACGGGCCGCGGCTCGGCGCCGACGGGAGGCGGCCGAATCGAGCTCTGTTTCGGTCGCTGCCAGAGCGGCCGCGTTCCTGGAGGTATCGTGCCGGGTCTTCATCGGAGTGGTATCGCGCGGCGGCATGCCGTCAGGATACGTCATTTCCGACCGCCACCGCCTCTCAATGACGTTCGTTCCGGCATCGCGACGTTTCATTCGCGCAGCCGCTCAAGCCGCAGAGCCGGTGATTGCGCGAAGGTCCGTCGGGGTGCCCTTCGCATCAAGCTTTGTGGGACAATCCCCGAGGGCTGATGACCGCCGGGCGGGGAAGGTCGACGAGGCGAGCGAGAACCGTGGAGTCCGCAGCCCCCGAAGCGTGTCCTTGATGCTCAACCTGCCTGCGGCGGCGTGCCCGCCTACCATCGCTTCCCTGTCGCGGCGTTGGGGCCGCATCGGGAATCGGTTCCGCAGTTATCTGCGGGGTGTAGCGCAGCTTGGTTAGCGCGCTTGACTGGGGGTCAAGAGGTCGGCGGTTCGAATCCGCCCACCCCGATTCACGCTCTTCGGCGTGTGGCTGGAGCTTCGCGGTCTGCAGGCCACGGTGTGGGGCGTACGCCGCTGCCTCCTTTCGGTGGTTTGTGCAGCGCTCCGATAAACGTCGCGATGTGTGTTCGGCGCTTAGCCGACTTGGTCTGCCGCGCCGTTGGGGTGCCGGGCTTGTCGCCGGTTGCGGGGCCTCTGGGTCCGGGCGCGGATCCGCGGAGTGCTGCGTCAATCATGCGGATGGCGGGTCGGCTGGCAGGGCTGTCCCGGGATCTTGTTGGGGCAACGGGCATGCGGCAGGCCTCCGGTCGAGGCGTGGCCCCACAGGTTCCGCCCCCAGCTTCGCTCGCCAAGCGGGTTGCCAGCGCTTCGGAGGGTGATTGCCTTGTCTGATAACCATGGCGATCGGGCTGACGTTCGGTGTTGGCGGCCGCGTGATGACGTAAGTCTTTCCGGTTTATCAAGATAGCGCAGAATGGTCAAAAAGGGAACTGCGAACGCTGGACCTGACGCATAAAGATCGATATCTTTATATAGATCTCCAGGTATGTCGCTGCCAAGGGGTATCGGCCATGACCTCTCATCCGACTGAAGCGGGCGTGCCTCGAGTTGTGCGTCCTCAGCGCGGGAACCTCGAGTCCTGTCGGCCGGAGCCACCGCCCACCCTGATCGCCGGCGTGAGAGCCATGTTCGCTGCATCGCTGATCGCGGCGCCGGTTCTCGCTCTTGGGGGATGGTCGGTGTATGCGACCTATCGCCAACATGCAAGCACGAAAGCCGCCGCGGCGATGTTCAATCGGGCGCACGAGCGGCTTCTTGCGGAGTCCGCGCTGCCACTGGTGCCGCTCGACCAGGCTATCAAGGGGCGCGAGATATTCGTCGCGACGTGCGCCGCGTGCCACGGCATTGAAGCCAAGGGAGTCGTGGGGCTCGGACGCGATCTGACGACGAGCAACTTCGTGGCGACGCAGAACGATGAGGCGTTCCACGCGTTCATCATCAAGGGACGTCCGGCGGCCCTGCCGGTTGCCATGCCTCCCAAGGGCGGCCGTCCCGATCTGACCGATGGCGATCTCAGCAGCGTCGTCCAGTACATTCGCGGCCTGCAGGATCCACGCCGGATGCCACCGTTGCCGGCGATCGTTGTTGATGCAATACCGGATGAAGCCCAGAAAGCGGCGGCGATCGAGGCCGCCGGCGGCGACGCCGAGCTCGCGCAGTACATCGCCAGCGGCAACAAGATCTATCACACGTCGTGTGTTGCGTGCCACGGGCAGAGCGGCGTCGGTATGCCCGGGAACGGCAAGGCCCTCGCCAGGAACGACTTCGTTCAGTCGCTGAACGACGATCAGTTGCTCGCATTCGTCAAGCAGGGCCGTGCCCCGAGCGATCCCAAGAACACGACTGGCATCCAGATGCCTCCCAAGGGCGGCAACCCGGCGATAAGCGATGACGACATCCTCGACATCATCGCGTATCTCCGCACGCTGCAGGGCAAGCCAATCGCCAGGTCGCCGTGAGCCTCACGCCCGCGGCGAGACGGGCTTGTGGCATCGTCCCGCCGCTCGATTTCGGATCTCGATCTCTCGCCCCCCCCCCCCACAATTCCAACACTCGGAGAGTCGCCATGAAGAACACGAATGCACGTCCGCGGTTCACCCGGCCACTCGCGGTACTGCTCGCCGCGGGTGCTTCCTTGGCCTGCTTCGCGCCGGACGCGATGGCGCAGCAGGAAGGGCGCCGCCGCCGCGCGACGGCCGAGGCCAAGCCCATCGAGATCACGGCCGAGCAGACCGCGATGCTGACGAAGATCGCCAACGAGCGCAAGCTCAATGTGGACGACCTCCTCGCCGCGGCCAAAACCTACATGCCCAGCGGGCGGCACGACGAGTACGTGCTGTTCTCGTCGGGCGGCCAGAGCGGCCAGGTCTTCGCCATCGGCGTGCCGAGCATGCGGCTGCTCCGCTCCATCTCGGTCTTCACGCCCGAATCGTGGCAGGGGTACGGCTTCGCCGGCGATAGCGACCCCGTGCGCAAGAGCCTCGAGATCAACGGCAAGCCCGTGCTCTGGGGCGACACGCATCACCCGGCGCTGTCGGAAACCGCGGGCGACTACGACGGCCAGTTCCTCTTCATCGGCGACAAGGCGAACGCGCGCCTCGGTGTCATCGACCTGCGTGACTGGGAAACCAAGCAGATCGTGAAGAACCCGCTGACCGTCAGCGATCACGGCGCCGCGTTCGTCACGCCGAACACCGACTATGTCATCGAGGGCGGGCAGTACGCCACCGTGCTCGGTTACGGCTACGCGCCGCCGGAGGACTACAAGAAGTCCTACCGCGGCATGGTCACGATGTGGAAGTTCGACCGCACCAAGGGCCGCATCGATGAGTCGCAGTCCTTCGCGATCGAGCTGCCGCCCTACTGGCAGGACCTCGCCGACGCCGGCAAGCTCGCCAGCGACGGGTTCTTCTTCGTGAACTCGTTCAACGCAGAAATGGCCACCGGCGGCGTCGAGAAGGGCAACCCTCCGTTCGAGGCCGGTGCCAGCAAACGCGACATGGACTACCTGCACATCGTGGACTGGAAGAAGGCGGAGTCCGCGTTCAAGGCAGGCAAGGCGCAGAAGATCAACGGGTTCTCCGTGCTCATGCTCGACACCAGCATCGCCGAAGGAATCCTCTACTTCGCTCCTGAGCCCAAGAGTCCGCACGGCGTGGACGTGACCCCCAACGGCCAATACATGGTCGTCGCCGGCAAACTCGATCCGCACGTCACGGTCTACTCGATCGACAAGATCAAGAAGGCCATCGCCGACAAGAAGTACAGCGGCAAGGACGACTACGGCGTGCCCATCCTCGACTTCGACGCCGTCAAGGAAGTCCAGGTCGAGCTCGGCCTCGGACCCTTGCACACGCAGTTCGACAACAAGGGCTACGCCTACACGTCGCTATTCCTCGACTCGGCGGTCGCCCGCTGGAGCCTCGGCGGCGAGTACGCGAGCCAGCACGCCGAGCAGCCGTGGAAGCTTGTGCAGAAGACGCCGGTGCAGTACAATATCGGGCACCTTTGCTCCGCCGAGGGCGACACGGTAAGCCCCGATGGCAACTACCTGATCTCGATGAGCAAGTGGTCGGTGGACCGCTTCCTGACCACCGGTCCCCTGCTGCCCCAGAACTTCCAGCTTCTCGACATCGTTCAACCCGGCACGACGATGCCGGTGATCTACGACAGCCCGATCGGCGTCGGTGAACCGCATTACTGCCAGATGATCAAGGCAGACAAGCTCAAGAGCTGGCAGGTGTATCCGCAGGTCGGCTGGAATCCCCACAGCCAGGCGCTCGATCCCAACGCGCCCAAGAAGGGTGACGAAGGCGTGACGCGCGACGGCAACAAGGTGCTCGTGAAGATGACCGCGCTGCGCAGTCACTTCACACCCGAGCATGTCGAAATCAACGAGGGAGACGTCGTCACCTGGCGCATCACCGCCATCGAAACTGCTCAGGATGCCACTCACGGGTTCTGCATCGGCGGCTACAACATCAACCTCTCGCTCGAGCCAGGCGAGTACACCGAGTTCAGCTTCACCGCCGACAAGCCCGGCACCTATCCCTTCTACTGCACCGAGTTCTGCTCGGCGCTCCACCTGGAGATGATGGGCTACCTGCACATCAAGCCCAAGAGCGCCGTTTCCTCCCAGCCCGTCGAGACCACGACGGCGCTGAAGTAGGTCCTCCACACCCCAATCGCGTCCGGCGCGAGCGAGAGCTCGCGCCGGGCCTTGCCGGGCCGTCTGCACCTCTTCCCGGGAGCCAGCATGACCACGTTCCTCGAAACACTCATCGGGCCGCGCGTCCCCGAGCACGAGTTCCGCGCTCACCGCGTCCGCTACATCACGCCGACCGCGATCTTCATGACCGCTCGCGTGCTGCTGCTGGTTTCGATCTTTTTCCCGTACTGGCACATGGAGCTCGAGGCCCCGCAATACCCCAACGGGCTGTTCCTCACCGCGTACTGCAATCACCTCACCGGCGATGTACGCGAGATCGACGGCCTCAACCACTACATCGGCATGCGTCCGCTGGGTGAGGCAGCCGCGTTCGAGCGTGCCGCCTCGGTCTGGATGATCCTCGCCATGTTCCTGCTCGTTGAAGGGGCGGCGTTCGTTCACAGCAGGTGGGCCGTCCTCCTCGCACTGCCCGCGATCACCTTTCCGATCGCGTTCATCGCCGATCTTTACTACTGGATGCGCACGTTCGGGCTCAGCCTCGACCCCAACGCGCCGCTCTCCAGTTCAGTCAAGCCCTTCGTACCCACCATCATCGGCGAGGGTGGCATCGGACAGTTTCGAACCTACGCCGAGTTCGGCGCGGGCTATTGGCTCGCTGTCGGCGGCGCAGCATGCATCGTCGTCGGCTTCTTCTTCCATCGCCGCGCCTATCGCCCGTTGACGCTCCGCGCGGATGCCGACGCCGCAGTTCGTGCCCCGGTCGCCACATGAACCCCGCTCGCACCCCGTGAACGCCATGCCTCTTCGTCACTTCCAGCTCCCCTTCGTGCTCGCCGCGTCGCTGATCGTGGCCATCGCATTCGCGCAGGCCGGCCCGCACGAGCAGCCCGCAACACCCGCTCGTGCGGGCGCTGTGCGTCCGCTCGGTGCGATCGGTCGGATGATTGCTGCCGCCCCCGCCGGTGCGACCCTCACCATCAAGCCCGGTATCTACCGCGAGCATCTCCGTATCGACAAGCCGCTGAGGCTGATCGCCGAGGGCATCGTTGTTCTCGACGGCGACGCCGGCGGCGACATCATCGAGATCACCGCTCCCGACGTCACCCTGCGCGGCTTCACCGTCCGCAACACCGGAATCGACCTCGACAAGGAGAACGCCGCCATCCGCGTGCTCGCCCCGCGAGCGAGCATCGAGCACAACACGCTCGAGGACATCCTGTTTGGTATCGACCTTCGTGAAGCGCCCGACAGCCGCATCGTGGGGAACCGCATCGGCGGCAAGGCTCTCGACATCGCCCGGCGCGGCGACGGGCTCCGACTCTGGCGCTCGGACCGCACCCTCGTCGAGAACAACACCATCCACGACGGTCGCGACGCCATCCTGTGGTACTCCACCGGCGTCGTGGTCCGCGGGAACACGGCCCTTGACTGCCGCTACGGCCTGCACCTGATGTTCAGCGACGACGTCCGCATCACCGACAACGAGCTCGCCCGCAACTCCGTCGGCATCTACCTCATGTACAGCACCGGCGTGGAGATCGTCGGGAACCGCCTGCTGAAGAACCGCGGCCCCAGCGGCTACGGCATCGGTCTCAAGGAAACCGACCGCTTCTCCGTCCGCGACAACCTGTTCATCGGGAATCGCAGCGGCGTCTACATCGACGGATCACCATTCACCGCGTCCATGCCCGGCGAGTTCACCGGCAACACCCTCGCCTTCAACGACGTCGGGTTCACCTTCCTCCCCTCCGCCAAAGGGAACGAACTATCCGGCAACAACTTCATCGACAATATCGATCAGGTCAGCGTGGCCGGTCGCGGCACGCTCGCCACCAACGCGTTCTGGAAGGGCGATCGCGGCAACTTTTGGAGCGACTACAGCGGCTACGACCAGAACCACGACGGCATCGGCGACTTCGTTCACGAGTCACAGACGCTCTTCGAGAACCTTCTCGAGAAGCAGCCGGCGCTCCGTCTGTTTCTCTTCAGTCCCGCGCAGCAGGCGATTGAGTTCGTGGGTCGGGCGGTTCCCGCCGTACGGCCCGAGCCCAAGTTTGCCGACGAGGTGCCGCTGATGCGCCCCGTCGCGGTCCGGCCCGAAGTCCGACGATCCCGGGGTGACGCTGTGCCGCTCTTCGCCGCCGGGGTATTGCTCGTGCTCGTCGGCGCCTGCGTCGTGCTCTCCGTGCGCGAACGCACCCCCGTCATCCCCACCGCCCGCATGGCAGGAGGTCTGGCGTGATCACGATCCACAATGTCACCATGCACTTCGGCCGTACCCCCGCCGTGGCCGACGCCAGTCTCGACATCGCCGCCGGTGACAGCCTCGCTCTCTGGGGCACCAACGGCGCCGGCAAGACCACGCTCATCCGCTGCGTCCTCGGCCTGCTCCGCTATCAGGGCACGATCACGGTCGCTGGTCACGATGCCTGGAGCGACGGCAAGTCGGCGCGGCTGCTCGTCGGATACGTGCCCCAGGAGCTCAGCTTTTACGACGATCTCGGAGTCGGCGAGGCGATCGCCTACTTCTCACGATTGAAGGGTGTACGGACGGTTGCCGTCGCCCCGGCGCTCGACAGTGTCGGCCTCGCCGATCACGCCCGCAAGCGCGTCCGCGAGCTCTCCGGCGGCATGAAGCAGCGTCTGGCGCTCGCTATCGCGCTGCTCGGCGATCCGCCGGTCCTCGTGCTCGACGAGGTCACGGCCAGCCTCGACGCCGTCGGACGCGAGGAGTTCGTCGCTCTGTTGGAGCGGTTGAGCGGCTCGGGGCGGACCATGCTCTTCGCATCCCACCGGATCGAGGAGGTCGCCGCCCTCGCTCGCCGTGTCGCGACGCTCGAGAAAGGTCGGATCGTCGGCATCGAAGCGTGCTCGCAGTTCGTCGCCAAGCTCGGTCGCGGCGCGGTGCTGCACCTGCACATGGCGCCCCGCGTCCGCGAACGGGCCCTGAACTCGCTGCGCCAGGGTGGGTTCGTCCCGAGCCTGAACGGCGTCGGCGTCCTTGTCCCGGTCACGCCCGAGCAGAAGGCCGCGCCGTTCCGCGTGCTCGCCGATGCCCGCATCCCCGTCGATGACTTCGAGCTTGTGTCCTTTGCCCATGCCGCCGCCATGGCCGCGCACCGCGAGGAGGCCCGTTCATGATCGCCCCGACCCTCGTCCCGCACCTGCATCCCCCGCGGACTGCTCCATCGCTCGTCTCCAACGTTGCCGTCATCGCACGTCGCGAGCTTCGCGACGCGATCCGCAGCCGCTGGTTCCTGCTCTATACCGTCGCGTTCGTCGTCCTCGGGCTCGCGGTCTCGTTCGTCTCCGCCGCCGGTGCCGGCGGCACCGGTTTGTCCGGCTTCGGACGCACCACCGCGGGCCTCATCAATCTCGTCTTGCTGGTGGTGCCGTTGATGGCGCTCACCGCCGGTGCGTCGTCCATCGCCTCGGACCGTGAACGCGGCATGCTTGCCTATCTCCTCGCCCAGCCCGTCACGCGCGCCGAAGTCGTCTGGGGCAAGTACCTGGGTCTCGCAGCCTCACTCTTCGCCTCGCTCACGCTCGGACTCGGTGCCTGCGCCATCATCCTCGCCTGGAAGGGCGTCCGCACCTCGCCCGCCAGCATCCTCTGGCTTGCGGGGCTCTCGATGCTTCTTGCTATGGGCATGCTGAGCCTTGGATTCCTCATCTCCGTCCTCGCCCGCAGAGCCTCTGTCGCGGTCGGCACAGCGATCTTCGTCTGGCTCAGCCTCGTCTTCGTCAGCGATCTGGCTCTCATGGCAGGGGCCGTCGCGCTACGCCTGCGGATCGAGCGGCTGTTCGCGCTCTCGTGCGCCAACCCGCTGCAGGTCTTCAAGATGTGGTCGCTGCACGCCGTCGACGCCAGCCTCGACGTTCTTGGACCCGCCGGCCTGTATGCCGCAGAGGAGTACGGCCGCTCGCTGCACGCCATCTTCGCGGGCTGCATGATCGTCTGGATCGTGATCCCGCTTCTGGCCGCGGCGCTGCTGCTCGCAAGGAGGTCCCCGCTGTGACCCCGATGCTTTCCAGAGCTCTCCTTCGTGGCCAGGCGATCGGCATGCTTCTGCTCAGCGCCTGCTCCGTCGAGCCGCTCTCCGGTCCGCCGGAGGTCAAGCTCGGCCGCAGCGAGTGCGCCGCCTGTGGCATGATCATCAGCGAGGAGCGTTGCTCGAGCGCCCTACTCGTTGATCTCGAAGGCCGGCGCGAGCATCGGCTCTATGACGATATCGGCTGCATGCTCGACGATGAAGGCGACGTCGGGCTTGAAGGCGTCGTCCTTCAGCGCTTCGTTCATGACCACGACACCCGAGCATGGGTCGAGGCCAACCTTGCCACATTCGTTCTCGTCGAGCGCGATGCCATCCCGACGCCCATGGGGTCCGGTATCGTCGCCTACGCCACCCGCGAAGCCGCTGAGCGATCCGTGGCCGCGAACGCGGGTCAGACGCATGACTATCCCAGCGCCGCCGTCGCCCGGCGTGACTGGATGCATCGGCGGATCACCAGACCAAGGTAAGGCCGGAGGAGGTCGCCCGTGATCTCACAAACCGTGGAGTACGCCCTCCGGGCGATGAGCCATCTGGCGTCGGTTCATCACGCCGCCACCAGCGTCGAGATCGCCGGAGCCACGAAGGTTCCGCACGGCTACCTCTCCAAGATCATGCGCGATCTCGTCTGCGCCGAGCTCGTCCGCTCTTTTCGAGGTCGCCGCGGTGGATTCATCCTTGCCCGCGATCCTGGTGCCATCAGCGTTCTCGACATCGTGAAGGCCGTGGACCCGATCCATCGCATCGAGCGTTGCCCGCTTGACGAGCCGCTGCAGACGACCGTTTGTCCGCTGCATCGATGTCTCGACGATGCCGTCGCGCACATCGAGCAGTCATTCGCCCGTGCGACGCTTGTCGGTGTTGCAGGAACCGGTGCCCCGGCGAGGGGTCGAGGGAGGTCTCGCCGCAATCCCGATGGCCGTGCGAATCCCGGCGTGGCGGATCGGAGCGAGAATGCCGAGCTCTCCGTCCGCGGCGATGGCATTGGCGGGCGGTCGATATCTCGATAGGCTTGTCCGTCGTCGCTGCCCGATTCTGCACGGTTGCGATGCGAGGAGCTTGCATGCTTTCCCAAACGGTCGAGTACGCTTTACGGGCAATGACCCACCTCGCAGCTCTTCCGAGCGATGCCGCGGCAAACAGCGAGACCATCGCCGAACGGACCCAGGTGCCCAAGGGTTATCTGTCGAAGGTTCTTCGCGATCTGGTGGTTGCCGGGCTGATCGATTCCCGTCGTGGTCCCAACGGCGGATTTGCTCTCGCACGCCCGGCCTCCAGAATCTCGATCCTCGACGTTGTCAACGCGACCGATCCGCTCAAACGCATCGAACATTGTCCGCTCGGAAACCCGGCCCATTTGGACCTCTGCCCGTTGCATCGCCGCCTCGACGACGCGATAGCCATGATCGAACGGGAGTTCGGGCGCACGTCGCTCGCGGAAGTTGCCGCATCGAGCGTCAGGACCTCCAACGCATGTCGGACACTTGTTGGCTTGACTGTTCAGAGAGCCGACCCTCACCGGCGCGATGCGCGATGAGTGGAATGTTCCGTGCGGGCGGGCCGGTGAAACCCCGTGCCGGGATCGCCTGGTGCTCATCACACGATTGAGCTGTCCATCATCGCGACGAGCCTGCGGGTGACGGAGCGTTGCCATGTCGGTGCACCGCAGAAGCGAAGACGGGTCATTTCCATCCTCGGAGGTCTGAAATAGCGGCTGCCCCGGGATCGCGCATATTTGAAAGGTCCGGACGATTCGGACCTCCTCGGGTACGGCGCAAAAGCCATCGGGTGGTGACGTCGGGCGTGGTCGCGGACCGATCGTCGGGCGCGTCGTGCGAACCCGAACACGACCCCGACTTCGGCGGATGCGGACGGCTTCGGCTTTCGCTACACTACGGCGGGAGGGCACGGAAAGCCCTTCACTCCGGCGGATGCCAGAGACAACCCAAGGCGTGTCATGACCACCTCGACCCCGAACGGATTCGCGCTCCCCAAGATCTCCATGGCGTGTCTCGTGCTGCACGTCGCAGCGGGCGCCGTTGCCATGGCCCAGGAACCGACGACGAGGCCGCGCCAGGACATTCAGGGTGCGGCACCGGGATTCCGGCAGACCACGAAGCTCAATGCCGTCCTCACCTTTGACGCCACGTACCGATTCCGCGGCGACCTCAAGGACCGGCCCGGCGACGTCTCCGTCTTCCGCGGGGGAGGCTCGCTCACTCTCACCGCGCCAGTGCTCGAACGCAACCGCCTCAGCGTCACCATGGGCACCGAGCAGTCGTACTACGACTTCTCCGGCGGCACGGCCCTCGTTCCCGGTGGCGGACGCCCCTGGCGCCACATCCAGTCCTACACCGTCGGCGCCAACTTCTCCACCCAGTGGAGCGACAAGTTCTCGACGTTCCTCCTCGGCTCCGTCGACTTCAGCGGCGAGAAGTCCGCGGCATTCAGCAACGGCTTCACCGGCGGCGGCGGCGGCGGGTTCATCGTCAAACTCACCGATACCTTCGACCTCGGGGCGGGCGTCATCGTCCGCTCACGCCTGGGCGGCGGTGCCACGGTCTTCCCGATCGTCGGCGTCGACTGGCGCATCACCTCGCAGTGGCGACTCTCCAACGAGAACCAGCCGGGCCTTTACCTGTCCTACACGCCCAACGAACGCTGGCGGTTCAGCCTCGGCGCCCGGTACGACCGCCGCGAGTTCCGCCTCGAAGACGACAACTTCGTTCCCAAGGGAATCGGCCGCGACGAGCAGGTACCGGTCACGTTCGGCATCGACTACTCGCCCGAGCCGACGATCACATTCCAGCTCCGCGTCGGCGCCATGGTTTATCAGAATCTCCAGGTGCGCGACCAGAACCGCAACAAACTCGTGGACAGCGCCGTGGATCCCGGGTTGTTCATCAGCGGCGGGCTCGTCCTGAAGTTCTGATCAGGCCACACCAAGGTCCTTCACCGTGAACAGGCTCTCGAAGATGAGCCCGGCTTTCTCCACGTTCTCACGGGCACCTTCCATGCGGTCGATCGTCGCAATGACGGCGATGACTTTGGCGCCCGAAGCTTTCAGCGATTCCACTGCCTCCAACGCCTGGCCGCCAGTCGTGGCGACATCCTCGAGGAGGACCACGACGTCGCCCTTCTCGATCGCGCCCTCAAGCTGCTTGGACGTTCCATAATCCTTCTTCTGATTGCGCACGAACAGGCAGGGCAAGCCCGTGAAGAGGCTGGCCGCCGTCACCAGCGGGATGCCTCCGAGCTCCGCACCGGCGAGCCGGGTGATGCCGATGCCGAGGCGCTCCTGCAGTGCATCGAGCCGCTCGGCGAAGAGCGGCGCGAGCTGGCCGAGCAGCTCGGGCCGGGTGCTGAAGAGGTACTTGTCCAGGTAGTAGTTGCTGGTCTTGCCCGAGCGGAGCGTGAACGTGCCGCGGAGCAGGGCGACTTGGGCGATGGACTTGGCGAGAGCCTCTCTGGACATGGGTCAAAGCGTAGCGTGAAATTCGGCCCGGCTCGCGGCGCAAACTCGATAAGATGGCGCCATGGCTCGTCGCACGCTCGCCCTCGTCGTTCACGCCGCTTTCGTCTCGGCGGCGTTCAGTATCGCCGTACTCACCGGTGGTGCTTCGCACCAGAGCGCTGCGCTCAGCCTTGATGTGGACGAGCCGGGCGAAAGTGAAACCGCGACACCACTCCCGCCGCCCGAACCCGAACCGTGGGCCTTTGATCCGGAGCCGCTGCTGGCGGGTCCGGCGGTTGCGGTGGCCTCGTCCAGGACGCTGGTACCGACTGAGCTTCGCAACCCGATGAGGCGCCTGGACCGCACTCCCGAGGAAGCCGCACTGGACGCGCTGAACCTGACGCGTATCCAGCGGGCGCAGGCCGACGAAGTTCTGGCACGTCATCAGTCCTGGCTGGACGAGTGCATGCGTCAGGACCTCGAGCCGCTCGAGCGGCTGCTCGAAGCCCGGAGTTCCGCGGCGACGGAAGAGGGGCGGCGTCTGGGCGTCGCTCTGTATGAACAGGTCATGGTTGTTCCGGAGTCCACGGTTGCGGTCGGGGTGGGGGGGCGAAGCTCTCTACGCGAGGCTCTTGCACGCGTGGTCTCTGAGACCTGCAGCGTCGAGTTTCTTCGCTTGGTGCACGACTATGAGAGCGCGGCGGTTGCCGACGAGGTGGCTCAGGCCCGTGATCGAAAGCAGGTGCTACCGCCCACCCGGGCGCTGGCGCGGATTCGCCTTGCAGCGGTCGCAATCAGTCTCCGGCGTTCCTTTGAACGGCAGGTCGCCGGTCGGGGGGCGCGGTCCGCAGACGTGCTCGAGGCGATAGACCCGTGGCACGAGCAGGATTCGAATGTGCGCAAGCCTCTCGAGCAGTTGCGGGATCGCGTCGAAGTTCCCAATGGGCGTGATTGGTACGATGTCGCGGCAAGAGTGCTTCCGTCGCTGTCGCGCGAGCAGCGGACGACATTTGCTCGCATCCTGTTTGGTGTTTCGCCGGTCGATACAGCGCCCCAGTGAACCTTTGACAGAACCAGTGCGCTGGATCCCACGCGTGTCGGTAGGCATCTGTCGGAGGTCCGAGAACTGATCGGTATTGCGGTCGCGATGGTCAAACCGACTCCGTCGCCGAAGCCCCGATCAAGAATCCGGTGTCGAATGTCGGGTCGGACTGGGAAAGGCGGGAAAGATCGTCGATGACGAGGATCTACCGCCGCGAGAGGCGCGGCCGGAACCGCGCCGTCGTACAAGTGACACAAACCGGACTCGCTCCGGCGGCCACTGGAGAATTGCAATGAAGATCGGGATGAACGCGAAACTCGGAATGCTCGTCGCTGTGGCCGGCCTTGCTCTGACGAGCCTTGCGCAGGTGAACACGCCGCCGGCGCAGAAGCCGGCGCCGTGGCCGAAGGAAACGCCCCAGGAACCGATCACCACCAAGTACGAAACAATGTCGGCGAAAGAGGCGCTCGAGAAGGGCGTGCTGAAGGCCGAGGGCGTTCCGAATGACCCCGCGGCAGCGAACGCCCCGCAGCCGGCCCCCCAGCAGCCAGTCACGAAGCAGAACGCTCACTCGTTCTTCAAGGAATGGGAGCGCGACGGTTCGGGCAATGTCATCCGCATCGACCGCCCGCTTCACTGGGCGGCGATCGAGCGCAACACGACGATCCCCGCCGACACTCGGAAGAAGATCGAGACGTTCATCGAGCAGCGCCGGCAGAAGGTCGAGCAGGCTGTGATCGAGAACATCGCGCAGATCCGCGAACTCGACAGCGGTGTGGTGGAGACCTTCTCGATGAGCGATCGCGCGATGCTCTCCAAGGTCAACGCCGCCGCCAAGCCGTTCATCGGCTTGGGTGCGTTCCCCTCGGAGCTCAAGAAGGCCGACCTGTTCACCCCGAACAACATCCAGGTCCATCAGGCCATCGTGGACGATTACCGTCGGTTGCTTATCGATGAGATGAAGCGCAACACGGCGAGCGAGGAAGACAAGAAGGCGGTTGGTGACTTTGTCGCCCGCGGCTTCTGGATCACGATCGCCGACGAGGCCCGGCAGGTCTACTACTGGATGCTCAGCGACAGCGCCGAAACCGCCGCGGACCGCGTCGGCACCTTCGGTCTCGCCGCCGATGCCGAGGCCAAGGTCAAGGACCTCTTCCAGCAGGCCAAGGCCGCCAAGGACGAGGGCGAGCGCGTCGCCAAGATGCGCGAGGCCGTCAGCAACCTGACCCCTGAGCAGACCCGCATGCTGGTCGAGCCGGTCGTCCGTCAGGCTGTTGGCGCCCAGAAGAGCTCCAGCGCCGCAGCGCCGACCGACGGTCAGTAATGTCCGACGCCGCGCGCCGCCCGTGTGAACAATCCGACCGGATGAAGAACCCCGATCAGATGTTCAAGCAGGCGTACGCCGCGGCCAACCAGGGAAACCTGCAGCTCGCCCTTTTCCTGTTGGGCGAGCTGTTTTCTTTCATGCCCCACATGCCGCGGGCTCGCCATCTCGCCGCGGCCTGCCACATGCACCGCGGGGAGTACCAGAACGCGATCGTGCACGCCAAGCTCGCGGTGGATCTTGAGCCTCGCAACTACTCCTCGCGTGGGATCTATGCGATCTGTCTCCTCCACACTGGGTCGGCCGAGGAGGGACTGGCTCAACTGCGAATCGCCTGTCAGCTCGCGCCGAACGATTCCTTCTCGTGGAACAATCTCGGCGCGGCGCTCAATGAGCGAATGCGGTACGGCGAGGCGATCGAGGCCTTCCGCCGGGCGATCACGCTGCCACAGGCACCGGCGCAATCCGCGCACGGGCTCGCGTGGGCCTTGTTGAACACCGGTCGCGCCGGCGAGGCTGTCGCGGTGGTGGATGAACACCTCCCGAAGTTTCCCGGCGACGTGTCGCTGCTTCGGGCGGCGGCTCTGTTTCGGTTGTATGACGATCGGGCGACTCCGACCGAGATTGCCGACGCCCACCGGCGTCTTGGCGCGCGAGTCGAGGCCGCCGCGCCCCGGGCCCCGACGCCGACCCGCGGGCTCACTCCTGCGGACGCCGAGCGGATACTTCGAGTCGGTCTCGTGTCGCCGGACCTCTACGGACACTCTGTCAGCCGATTCATCGAACCACTGCTGCATCATGCGGACCGGTCTCGCATCGCGATCGGCCTGTACGCGTGCCAGTCGTACCGCGATGAGATCTCGGGATCCATGGAGCAGGCATCGGCCTTCTGGTTCGACTGCGGTCCGCACTCCGACGCGGTCATCGCCGCGGAATCGAGGAAGCACGAGGTCGACATCCTGATCGACTTGGCCGGCCATATGCCCGGTTCACGCGTCGAACTGCTCTCGCATCGGCCCGCACCGATCACGATGACGTACCTTGGATACGCCCACTCGACCGGCTTGTCGCGGGTGGATTATCGCATCGTCGATTCCTACACGGATCCGGTTGGTCTTTCCGACAGCCTCGCCACGGAGAAGCTGCTGCGCCTCGATCCCTGCTTCCTCTGCTTCGGGCCGGCGATTGTTCCGCCCGACGTCGCAAAGCTTCCCGATGAAGACGAGTTTCCGATCTGCTTCGGCAGCTTCAACGCGGTTGCGAAGTACTCGCCCGAGACTCTGTCGATGTGGTCGGACATCCTTCGTGCCGTGCCCGACGCCACGTTGCTTCTCAAGAGCTACTCGCTCGCCGATAGCGCGGCTCGAACGCACCTCAGCGAGGAATTCTCGAAGCGGGGTGTCGATCCGATGCGCATCGAGATGATCGGGCAGATGCCCCGAACATTCGACCACCTCGCGGCCTACCACCGTGTCCACATCGGCCTTGATCCTTTCCCCTATCACGGCACGACGACCACGTGCGAAGCCATCATGATGGGCGTTCCGGTTGTAACACGCGTCGGTGAGACCCATCGCTCAAGGGTTGGCGGTTCGCTGCTGACATCCATCGGAGTCCCGGAACTGATCGCCGCGGACCACGAGCAGTACGTCCGGATCGCCTCTGATCTGGCTCGCGATCGGGCTCGCCTGCGGACGTACCGGGCGACCCTGAGGGACACCATGGGCCGATCGCCGCTCACCCGGCCCCGGGAGTTTGCCCAGCGCTTCGAGCAACTGCTCCGCGGCGTCTGGCGCGAGAAGTGTCTCGCCAACGCGTGACGCGATACGCTTGCGGCATGGAGGGTTCCATGCGCATGTTGTCGTGCACGATCGTCGTTGCCAGTCTCGCCCTTGCGGCGCCGGTGACTCACGCCGGTCTCGCCCAGGCCGATCGACAATCACTCATCGCAGCCCGTCCGCTCAAGCAGGATGTTCGCGAGCTCGGGCAGAAGGTCGCGACCAGGGCGATCGCGTTCCTTCGGAGCAAGCAGGACGAGAAGACCGGCGGCTGGGCGGTTCCGCCCAAAGGGCCCTCGTTCCCGGCCATCACCGGTTTGGTTGTCACCGGCATGCTGCTCCAGCCCGGAATCGACGTCAATGACGCTTCGGTGTCCAAGGGGCTCGACTTCATCCTCAGCAAGCAGCAAGCCGACGGCGGCATCTACGACCAGATCCTCGCCAGCTACAACACCGCCATCTGTCTCTCCGCTCTGGCCAAGGCCGATACGCCAAAGGCCAAGGCGGCGATCCCCGGCGCTCAGGACTTCCTGCGGAAGCTCCAGTACGGCGAGGGCGCCGTCGCGTTTGAGTCGCACAAGGAATCCGCCGAAGCGGTCGATACGTCGCACCCGTTCTACGGCGGCGTCGGATACGGACGCGGCCAGCGCCCCGACCTGTCGAACCTCAACTGGGTCCTGCAGGGTCTGCACGACAGCGGCGTCCCGGGAGACGATGTCGCCTTCCAGCGGGCGCTTGTCTTCCTGCAGCGGACCCAGATGATGGAAGAGTTCAAGGGCTTCAAGATCAACGACATGGACTACGCCAAGGGCTCGACCCAGGGCGGTTTCATCTACGCGACCGCCGAGGAGAAGGCGAAGGCCGGACAAGGCGAAAGCAAGGCGCCCGTGATCGAGGAAACACTGACCGATGGCACCCGCGTCAGCCGTCTCCGCGCCTATGGCAGCATGACCTACGCCGGCTTCAAGAGCTATCTCTACGCGGACCTCTCGCACGACGATCCGCGTGTGCTCGCCGCACTTGGCTGGATGAAGGAGAACTACACGCTCCGCGAGAACCCCGGCATCGGCATGGAGGGGTATTACTACTACCTGGTCACGCTTTCCCGCGCGCTGCAGGCGTTCGGTGAGCCGATTCTCGAAGTCCAGGAAGAGTCCGGTCGGATGAAGCGCGTCGATTGGCGCGAGGACCTGATCAGAACGCTCGCCGAAATGCAGCAGGACGACGGTTCGTTCAAGAGCGTCAACGATCGCTGGATGGAGAACGATCCCGTGCTCATCACGGCCTACGGCCTGATGGCAGTGGGGGAGGCGATGCGGTGATCGCCGAAAGGTGAACCGCGGAGCCGGTCGCGGCGGGCCATCAGCCGCCGGCCGCGCTAACCTTTGTCCCCGTCGGGGCGGTAGCTCAGTTGGTAGAGCGCCAGCTTTGCAAGCTGGATGTCGGGAGTTCGAGTCTCCTCCGCTCCATTGTCGCGTGTCCCTCGAGGTCGTCGATCGCCGTTGCGGTTGCCGTCGCGGACGGACCGTTGATTTCAGTGAAAGTCCCTCGACCGCTGCACGAGCTCGGGCACCGATTGGTCGAGGCTCTCGATGTGGTCCGCATGCACGTGCACCACGTCGCCCTGGCGCTCCACGACGCCTCGCACCAGCAGGATGCTGCTGAGCCGGGCGACGCGGCGGTAGGTCTCGAATGTCGTCGCCCAGATCACCAGATTGGCGATCCCCGTCTCGTCTTCGAGCGTGATGAACACAACGCCCGAGGCCGTGCTCGGTCGTTGCCGCACCAGCACCAGCCCTGCAACCCACACTTGGCGCCCCTGCGGCGAGCGCTTCTCGCTCCGCAGCTCCTCGCACGCCGACGCTCCGCGTGCACGCAGCATCGTCCGAAGGAACGACATCGGATGCGCCTTGAGCGAGAGGCCGACATGCTCGTAATCATCCAGCACCTGGGCACACGGCGCGATCGGCGGCAAGGCAGCGAGTGCCGCGGCATCGGGAGACGAGGAGGGGTATTCGCCACGGAGATCACGGAGATCACCGAAAGCAGAAGACGCAAGACACGGATCGGTATCCGCGCCATCCCCGTCTTGCCGCAGGCTCTCCTCGCTCCGTGCTCTCTGTGCTGACCATGGTGAACTGCCCTGCTTCCGCGACAAGCCTTCCTCACACGCTTCGATCTCGAACAGCGGCAGCCGCTCGTCCCGCAGCGGCTTGATCTGCCACAACGCCTGCTGGCGTGTCAACCCCATCGAGCCGAACGCGTCGGCCTGAGCGAGGCACCGCAGCCCCCGCACCGACACGCCGCTGGCACGCCACAGCGACTCCACATCGCGGAACGGCCCTCGCTCCCGAACCGCCACCGCGACGCGGTCGGCATCTTCACGGGCGAGGCCCTTGACGAGACGGGTGCCGAGGCGGAGGGCGGGCGTGACAAGTGTCGCAGTGGCAGAGTGGCAGAGTGGCGCAGGCGCTGTGATATCCGGATCCAAGTCACTCATCGCACCACATGTATTCACTTTACCACTCTGCCACTGTGTCACTGTGTCACTCTCTGCTTCCAGCGAGCAGTCCCATCCACTCCGATTCGCATCCACTCCCCGCACCTCCACGCCGTGCTCCTGCGCGTCGCGGACGATCTGGGCCGGCTGATAGAACCCCATCGGCTGGCTGTTGATGAGCGCGGCGGCGAACGCGGCGGGGTGGTACCGCTTCAGCCACGCGGAGTAGTACACGATCAACGCGAAACTCGCGGCGTGCGATTCCGGGAAGCCATACTCGCTGAAACCCTTGATCTGCTCGAAGCAGCGCTCCGCGAACTCGCGCGGATAGCCCTTGGCGATCATGCCATCCATCAGCTTCTGGCCGTACTGGTAGATCCCCGAGCCCCTGCGCTTCCACGCCGCCATCGACTTGCGAAGCCCGTCGGCCTCGTCGGGCGTGAAGCCCGCGGCCACGATCGCCAGCTGCATCGCCTGCTCCTGGAACAGCGGCACACCCAGCGTCCGCCCCAGCACGCCCTCCACCTCCGGGCTCGGATACGTCACCGGCTCCTTGCCCTCGCGCCGACGCAAGTACGGATGCACCATCCCGCCCTGAATCGGCCCGGGCCGCACGATCGCGACCTCGATCACAAGGTCGTAGAAGCTCCGAGGCTTGAGCCGCGGCAGCATCGACATCTGGGCCCGCGACTCGATCTGGAAAACGCCGACGGTGTCGGCTTTGCAGATCATGTCGTAGACGGCGGGGTCGTCGGCGCGAAGAGCATCGGGGATGTGGGAGAGAAGCGACGGAGCGACGGAGTGACGGAGCGACGAAGGGTGGGAACCATTCAGGTCTCTCGTTGCTTCTGCTCCAGGCTGCGGATCAGAGCTTGCAGGATGCGGTCGGTCTCGCGAAGCAGCGCCAGCGTTGCGTCGTTGGTCGGCATCAGGCTCATGGTCGTCGCCAACTCCAGTTGCGTATCGAGCTCCATCAGTGAGCCGCGGCTGATGCGAAGATACTTCAAGAAATCCGCTCGGCTCTGCCTGCCGTGCCCCTCGGCGATATTGGACGGGACCGAGATCGCCGCCCTTCGCATCTGGATCGTGAGCCCTTACTGCTCCGTCGGAGGCATCGCCTGCGTCTCGCGATAGATCGCCCTCACTAGCTCCATACTCCGCTGCCATGCGATCAAGTCCCGGAATGTCCGCACGATGGCCATTGTTCTGCTCCCTTTGCTGCTGGCACACGCCAGCGTTGCCGTGTCGAGCCGCATCCGCTCTTCCCTTCGTCGCTCCGTCGCTTTGTCGCTCCGTCGCTCGCATCAACCGCACACACTTCCCCACACACGTCAACATCCCCAGTCCCAGCACGTCCACCTTCAGCATCCCCATCGCGTCGATGTCGTCCTTGTCCCACTCGATGACAGTGCGGTCCTCCATCGCGGCGTTCTCGATCGGCACCAGCTCGCTCAGCGGGGCTTGCGTGATCACAAAGCCGCCGACGTGCTGCGATAGGTGGCGAGGGAAGCCCGCGAGTTCGTGGGCCAGTTCGATCACGCGCCGGATCGTCGGCTCCCGCGGGTCGAGGCCGATCTCGCGCACGCGCTCCGCGCTCGGCGGCTCGTGCCAGCGGTCCAGGTTCTTGGCGAGGGCATCGATGCAATCCTCCGACAAGCCCATCGCCTTGCCCACATCACGCACCGCGCTGCGCCCGCGGTACGAGATCACCTCCGCCGTCAACGCCGCCCGCTCACGCCCGTACTTGGCGTAGATGTACTGGATCACCTCCTCGCGGCGTTCGTGCTCGAAGTCGATGTCGATGTCCGGCGGCTCCTTGCGGGCACGGCTGATGAACCGCTCGAACAGCAGCTTGAAGCGTGCGGGGTCCACCTCGGTGATGCCCAGGCAATAGCACACCGCCGAGTTCGCCGCGCCGCCCCGCCCCTGGCACAAAATGCCCCGCGACCGCGCGAACCGCACGATGTCGTGGCAGGTCAGGAAGTAGGTCTCGTATCCGAGTTCGGCGATGAGGGCGAGTTCGTGCTCGAGAGCGTTGGAGACGGAAGAGGGAATCGGAGGCAAGGTGTCGAGGTGCCGAGGTGCCGAGGTGTCCCGTGACGACGAATCCGAAGCGAGTACGCGTTGGGGCTGTCCTTCCCTTGGCACCTCGGCACCTTGACACCTGACACCTTGACCCCCGACACCTTGAGACCCCCGCGCCTCCCCGCCATACCGCTCCGCCGCCCCCTCGTACGCCAGCTTCCGCAGGTACTGCGTCGGCGTCATCTCCGGCGGGCAGGTCTCCAGCGGATACTGATACTTGATCTGATCGAGCGCAAAGCCCGCGGTGCGGCGTGCGATCTCCAGCGAGCGCTCGATCGCGCCGGGCATCTCGGCAAACAGCCTCTCCATCTCCTCGCCGGGCTTGAGGTGCCGCTCCGCGTTCGCGACCAGGCGAAAGCCCGCTTCATGGATCGTGCAGCCGTGACGAATGCACGTCACCACATCCTGCAGCGGCCGCCGCGACGCGATGTGGTACAGCACGTCGTTGCTCGCCACCAGCGGCACACCCGTTGCCGCCGCCAGATCCCGCACCGCCGCCCGATGCAGCTCGTCGTGCGGCCCGAACCGTCGGATCGCCGCCAGCGAGAGAGCATCGGCCTCGAACACCGCCTGCAGCCGCTCCACCACCAGCGCAAAGTCCCCTGCACCCTCGCGCTCCAGCGGCGTGCCCAGGCTCTCCCGTGGCATCACGACACCCAACAGCCCCGACGCGCGGGCGGTCAGATCCTCCAGCGTCAGATGGCACTCGCCCTTGGGCGCCCGCCGCTTGCCGACCGTCAGCAGCGTGCACAGCCGCGCATACGCCGCCCGGTCGGTGGGATAGACGCAGACATCCACGCCGGGATCCAGCAGCCGCAGGCGGCAACCGACGATGAGCCGCACACCATGCCGCTTGGCCGCCACGTGCGCCCGGACGATGCCCGCCATCGTGTTGATATCCGTCACCGCGATCGCGTGATATCCAAGCGCCGCCGCCTGCTCGATCAATTCCTCCGGATGGCTCGCCCCGGTAAGGAAGGTGAAGTTGCTCGTGACGCACAGCTCCGCGTACGCCCCCTGTGTCGGATGCGGCGCAGTCGTCTCCCCGCCGCGCGAGGGTGGGGCCGCGTGGAGCGGATGCGGCCGGACTTTGTGAAACGGCTTCTCCGGCATGGCTCGCCCTCAGCTCCACACACCGTGCACAAACCACCTTGCGGCCGGGCGCTGTTCCTCGCCCGCGATCGTGTTGCGATACGCGCGGAAGACCCACAGCCAGCGCCCGTGCTGATCACGCACGCGGAAGTAGTCCCGCGTGCTGGCGGCGCCCGACCCATCGCTCCGCCACCATTCCGGACCCAGCCGCTCCGGCCCATGGCACGCCGAGATCTCCAGCTCCTGTTCACCGAGTCGAACGCGATGGATCGGACCATCGGTGACCCTGCCCAAGACTTTCGGACACCGTTGAACCTCGGTTATGGTTCGACAGGA
>ERZ1066133.231-NODE-231-length-30343-cov-8.596903_pt1 | contig 30343 bp, 27 predicted proteins | sample MGYA00382780_ERZ1066133 | MGnify/ENA primary metagenome ERZ1066133 (study PRJEB33369, sample SAMEA5778363) | biofilm metagenome | biome: Industrial cooling water; feature: Water cooling tower basin; material: Biofilm | place: United Arab Emirates | collected... | reverse complement strand
CGCAGCATTCAGTACTTCGTTTTTCTAAACGACTAGCATCGCTCGTTGAACCTATGCCAAAGAAACAGCGGGGACCGAAAGTCGGTCCCCGCTGGAACATTCACAAGCCTTCCGAGCGAGCTCGGGTCACGATCAGCGGCGGCGACGGGCAGCGGCGATGCCGGCGAAGCCGAGCAGCGCGAACGAAGCCGGGGTGGGGATCACCTCGATCGTCAGCGTGCCATTCCAGATGCCGTCCCAGTCGTCGGTGAAGTCATCGAAGGTCTCAAAGAACTCGAGCCACAGCAGGCCGTCGGCATCGAGCGAGAAGTCGAGGCCGAGGTTGACGAGATCGATGACGCCGGAGCTGGTGTAGAACTGGGTACCGGGGAAGTCGTCGCCAAAGCCGGGGGTGAGCGTGAGGGGATAGCTGATCGCGTTGAAGTTTGTGGTGCTGCCGAACGCGACCGCTGCCTCGGACAGGTAGGAGGGCGAGTCAGCGAAGATCTCGACGTCCCAGCCGACGCCCACGACCTGGCCGTTGGCGAAGCCGGTGGCGAAGGAGCCGATCAGGTTGTCGATATCGCCCAGCTCATCAACACTGAACACCTGATTCAGATTGATGGTGATAAACGCGGCGTTCGCCGCCGAGCCGGCCAGGGCCAGCCCTGCCAGAGCTGCAAGAACTTTCTTCATCTCTCTCTCCTTCTCAATCAGAACAACGGAAGACCGGCGGCGGAAAACGCCGGTTGTCGGAAACGCCGACAAGCGAAGAGCATACATGCGCGAACGACGAGGCCAAACGGCAATCTGCAAATTTGCCCCGAGTTTCTGCTTGTGATACGATCGATAGCAGCGGCGCCGCAGTCTGGATTCGATGCAGCATTTACTCTTACGTGCGAGTGTTCGCGGCTGCGTAATAAAGTGGCGAAGCCGCCCTGTCGGGCGGCTTCGCGCACCAATTGAAATCTGGTTCGCTTCTTCAGCGGCGGCGACGGGCCGCGGCGAGACCGAAGAGGCCGGCGAGGGCCAGGGCGCCCGGAGCCGGGATGCTGGTGAACTCAACGTCGTCGAGCCCGATGAAGTCGGAGTTCGCGCCGGACGGACCACCGTTCGTCACGAAGTAGCGGAACGCAAAGCGACCGGAGACCGGGCCACCGAGGCCGCTGATCGTGATCGAGAACTGCGTCCAACCGGTCGGGTAGCCGCTGCCGCTCAGGGTCGGATTGATGTCGAGCAGGAGGGTGCCGAAATCGCCGACGCTGGTCGCGGTCGTACCGACGTTGGTGCTGTTGCCGTTGGTGCTGAGGCGGACCTGCAAGCGATCGGGGAAGGTGCCGTCGGTGGTGCGGGTCCAGAACTTCAGGGTGTCACCATTCTGGATGGTGTCCACCGGCGAGAAGAGCCAGGCGCTGATCGTGCCAACGCCAGCCGTCGCCTGGAAGTTAGCGAACGCGTACTGCGCACCGGCATGGGGAGCAAACGTCGTCGCGCCGGTGGTGATGCCCCAACCCTGAGCGTTCGCGCCGACCGGCACGCTGCGATTCTGGATCTCCCAGCCCGGCGCCAGACCTTCGAACCCCTCGGAAAAGCTCGCGAGAGCAGAACCCGCCACCGATGCGAGGGTGGCGAACGCAAAAACTGCCTTCTTCATGTGTCTCTCTCCATCTCCCAAAACAACTTGGACGGCGCGGAAACGCCGGTGTCGGAAACAGCCGACGCCGGAGTATACCAGAGCCTGTCGATGTTCTGCAGGAATTTTGATCGATCTCGCAGAATTTTCTAGCAGGATCGCGTATTCTTATTTTGTTTGGGTCCCAGAACGGGATCGGCTCACCGCCGCGGGTGCGAACGCGGCCATTGGCCGCTATGCTTCGGCATGTCTACTGCGACCGAGTCTCAGCCCGTGACCAGCCCCGTCATCCTCACCCCGACCGCGGCCCGTGAGGTGAAGACCATCATCGAGCAGCAGGAGCTCGACGCGGAGAAGGTCTGCCTTCGCGTCGGCGTGAAGGGCGGCGGTTGCTCGGGCTTTTCGTACATTCTTGATCTCACCGAGACCAAGAAGGAGACGGACGAGGTCTTCGAGCAGCACGGCGTCCGCATCATCTGCGACCCCAAGAGCCTGTTGTACCTCACCGGGGTGACGGTGGACTTCAAGGACGAAATCATGGGCCGCGGGTTCGTCTTCCAGAATCCCAACGCCAGCAGCACGTGCGGCTGCGGCTCATCGTTCTCGGCGTGATGCACGGCTGAAAAGGCTGGGCAGTGCCGCCGCTTCGCCGGAACCGCGGTGGCTGGGCGGGTCTGTCTTGGCTGGGGCCACGGCGGACCGCGGTTTTGCGAGAACCGGCCATTGTTTCAGGGTTCGCGGTTGTCGATCTCGCCGGTGTCCGGTAAACTGGTCGGCGGAGTTCCGTCGTGCCGCGGCTGGTCCTGAGGACCAACCCGGACGCGGGGATTCATTGCAAGAGGGGCGAGAAGCGTGCAGAGGCAGCACCGGTGCGGCGGGTGGCCGCGGGTGACTGACGACAGGGATTGCGTCGCAGGGATCGCGCGATGAGCCAGGCCGCGTACGGACAAGAAACCACGCAGAGCTACGCGCCGCCGACGGTGACGCAGTTTTCAGTCTTTCTCACCAACAAGGTCGGCAAGCTGTTCGATCTGGTCGAGGCGTTCGACGGTTCGCCGTGCGCGATCTGCGCCTTGTCGGTGCACGAGGCGACGGACCACGCGGTGGTGCGGCTGATCACCAACTGTGCCGCGGACGCGCGACGGGTGCTCAACAACGAGAAACTGCCGTTCAGCGAGAAGGAAGTCCTGGTCGTTGAACTGTCGAAGGGGCACACGCTGGCGAGCATGTGCCTCTCGCTTTTGGGGGCCGAACTGTTTATCCAGTTCGCGTATCCGCTGATGCTGCGTCCCAACGGCACGCCGACCATTGCGCTCGCGGTGGATGACCCGACGCTGGCGGGGCAGATCCTGCGGCGCAAAGAGTTCCGGATCTTTGGCGAGTGCGATCTGCCGAGCGATGGCGAGCATCAGCATTAGACCATTCCCGGATGACGGGCGGGCCGCCTGGCCCTCGTCGCGGACGCGCGAGCACAGGCGGGACGCCTGTGCCATCACATCGAGACCGCATCATGATCGCACTCGTCCAGCGTTGTCTCCGCGGCTCGGTCGAGGTCGACGGCGTGATCGTCGGCGAGATCGGCAATGGGCTGACGGTCTTCGTCGGGTTGCACCCCGATGATGCCGAAACGCTCGATGACAAGCTCGTGCACAAGCTGCTCGCGCTTCGGGTGTTTGCCGACGAGGCGGGCAAGATGAACAAGAGCGTCGTGGACACCGGCGGGAACATCCTCCTGATCCCGAACTTCACGCTCGCCGCCGACACGAGCGGCGGGAACCGGCCGAGCTTCACGTCGGCGATGCACCCCGATCAGGCGCGGCCACGGTTCGAGCGGCTGTTCGCGTTGCTCAAGTCGCGGCTGGGCAACGCCCAGTGCGGACGCTTCGGCGCGGACATGAAGATTCTCGTGCTCAACGACGGGCCGGTGAATCTGATTCTGCGGCTTGAGTGATCACGATCGGGCGCCGTGGCCGGCGGCTTGGGGCCGTTCCGCGTCCGCGCGTCGAGCGGCGCCATCGCGTGCGTCGCCTCGGAGCGGGCAACCAAGTCACCCGGCGTTCTCAGTGCACACCCTCGGCCGCGAGCCAGCGTTCGGCGTCGAGCGCGGCCATGCAGCCCATGCCCGAAGCGGTGACGGCCTGGCGGTAGTGGCTGTCGGCCACGTCTCCCGCGGCGAAGACGCCGGGGATGTTCGTGTACGAGTTGCGGTGCTTGAGGGCGATGTACCCGCTCTCGTCGAGCTCGATGCCACTGCCCTTGAGGAACTTGGTCGCGGGCGTGTGGCCGATGGCGATGAAGAGGCCCTTGACCTCAAGGGTTGAGAGTTCGCCGGTCACGGTGTCCTTCAGCCGGACGCCGGTGATCTTGTCGTCACCCAGCACATCGTCGACGGCCTTGTTGAACAGGACCTTGGCGTTGGGGCGCTCCATGAAGCGCTGCTGCATGATCTTGGAGGCGCGGAGCGAGTCGCGGCGGTGGATGATGTAGACGGTGGAGGCGAACTTGGTGAGGTAGGTCGCTTCTTCCATCGCGGTGTCGCCGCCGCCGACGACGGCGAGGGGCTGATCGCGGAAGACGGGCAGCGCGCCGTCGCAGACGGCGCAGGCGGAGACGCCGCCGCCCATGGTGGCGAGCCGCATCTCGTTGGGCAAGCCCAGCCAGTTGGCGACAGCGCCGGTGGCGATGATGACGCTGTGGGCCTTCACGATTTCGCCGTTGGAGATGTGCAACTCGAAGGGACGCTTGGAGAAATCGCAGCGGGTGATGTCCTCGCCGATGACCTTGGTGCCGAAGCGTTCGGCCTGCTGCTGGAAGAGGCCCATCATCTCGGGGCCCATGACGCCGTGCGGGAAGCCGGGGTAGTTCTCGACCTCGGTGGTGAGCATGAGCTGCCCGCCGGGGAGGATCGGGCCGGGGTCCTGTTTGGGAATGCCGGTGTAGACGACCGGGTGCAACTGTGCCCGGGCGGCGTAGATGGCGGCGGTCCAGCCCGCGGGGCCGGAACCGATGATGACGACCTTTTTGATGTTGTCGCTTTGCACCGATCCGCTCACGCGTGGGTTCCTTTGTGCGTCGAGATCTGACGTCGATGATTCGATGCCGCCGCCGGCGCCGTGGTACGGGGCGTCCTGGCCGCGCGGGACGTGGTGCTCACTTCAACTCGCCGAGCTCGTTGAGGTGCTGGCGGTAGAGGCTGAGGACGCTGGGCCAGATGAGGTAGTCGACGTCGGGAAGCTTCTCGATCGTGTTCTGCACACGATCTGCGAAGTTCGGCTTGTTGTCGGATCCGACGCTGTAGATGACGCAGGTGTCGTCGCGCAGGCGGGCCGCGAAGTTCACGCCGTCGCCGGTCACGATCTTCATCTCGTGCGGAACGGGGTCCTTCGCCTTGTCGAAGTGGGTGTCGCGGATGGGGACAAAGTACTCCAGCGGCGGCTTGGCGTTGTTGGCGAGATTCGGATTGAACGGATCAACGTCGAGCCGCGGCATCCACTCGGGCGCGATCGACGAGAGCTTGGGCGGGAACAGCTTGCGAGCGTAGAAGAAGCCGACAATGCCCAGCGCCTGACGGGTGCCGACGATCTCGACCCGGACGGCCTGGCGCAGATTGAAGAGTTCGCTCATGTCGGGCACGGTCGCAGCGAGCACCGCGAACTGGTTCGGGTCCATCTTGCTGCGCTCGAAGGGCAGGTTGTTGAGCGTGTGGAACCACTCCAGCGGCCAGCGCTTCCGGTAGTCATCCCCGAGCTTCTTGACCTCTTCGGTGGTGGCCGCCCAATCGGCGTGCCCGGTGCCAGCTCCCTTCCAGGACGCTGCCTCGCTGAACAGCCGCAGCGGACGCTCGGCGGACGTGAGCATCGCCATCGTGGTCGGGAACGTGCGCTCGTTCACGCCGGCCCGCGGCACCATGACCAGCGCGACCGCCTGATCCGCACCGATGAGATCGGCCCGCGGCAGGAGGATGCGGTCGATACGAAGATCGGCGGTGCTGTCGAGACGCTGGATCGCGGCGCGAAGCTGTTCGGCCGTCAGCGCCTGCCTGCCCCGGAAGTCGACGTAAGCGATATCGCGCATGCGCTCCAGCGATGAGACCATGATCATGAGACCCCAGCGGGACTCACGGAAGTACTGGCGGTCGGCGATCTGGCGGCCGAGGGCGAGCAACCGCTCCATGATTTCGAGGGCGTCGTTGGTCTTTGACTCGCTCTGCAGACGGGTGGCTTCGATGTTGACGAGCACCGCGAGCGTGTCGAGCTTCGGCAGATAGAGGAACTGGGCGGCGGACAGCAGTGGCGGATCACCGAGTTCGGTGTACAGACCGGCCCGGACGAGATCGGGCGTGACCGCGGAGACGCCGTAGGCCTGACCCCAGGCCATGGGCGTGCCGGACTTGACGGGCTCGGTTGCCTTCCGGAGCGCGGCGAGGGCGGCCCGCTGCGCCGGCTTGGCGGCCCAGGCCGACGCGTCGTTCCAGGCCTGCATGCCGGGGATGATGAGCCGGGCCTTCTCAAGCTCTCGCACCGACGCGGGAGGAGGCTCAAGGTCCTTGAGCGCCGGAATGAGAATCGTGTCGCTGCGACGGTCCGCCGGGATATCGGCGTACATCGCGTTGACCTGGGAGATGTAGTCCTGCGCCCGCGCGGACGCCGCGACTGTCGCTCCGGCGACGAGCGCGCACGCGGCGGCGAATGGACGAGCGAACCGAGAAATGCGATGAAGGAATCGAGTCCTGAACATGGGCCGATCGTAGCCGAGACAGCGGCGCGGCTCGTCGCGCTCGGGACAAACGCAACGCGACCGGAGCGGGGCTCCGGTCGCGACGCTCACAAGTCGGGTTGTGGCGGCGTCGGGCTGTCAGACCCGACGCCGGAAAGGCCGTGACATCAGCCGGCGCGAGCGCCGTCGAACGAGACGGCGGTCCCGCGGGCGGCGCGAGGCGGAGCGGTTTCGTCGCTCCGGCCGGCATCGCGGAAGAACTTGCTGGGGCGCTCGTCGGTGAGGCGCTGGTTGAGCTTGGTGAGAGCCTCGTCCACGATCTGGCGGACGCGCTCGCGGCTGATGCCGACCTCGTCGGCGACTTCCTTGAGCGTCAGGGGCTCGCAGCCGTCGAGGCCGAAGCGGAGGCGGAGGATGCGGGCCTCGCGGTCGTCGATGGTCTCGAGCAGGCGGCGGAGGGTGCCGAGCTCGTCGTCCCGCAGCACGTTCTCGTGCGGGGTGGCGCCCTTGGAATCAGCGAGGATGTCGCTCATCTTCAGGAGGTCGCCGTCGACGTCGCGGGTCTCGCCGCTGCTCTGGAAGGCCTTGACGGCCCGCTTGATGACGCGGAGCTTCTTGACCGGGAGGTCCATCGCCTTGGCGAGCTCGGTCAGGCTGGGCGGATAGCCCAGCTCGCCCTCGAGCTTGCGGGCGGCGATCTTCCACTTGGCGATCAGCTCGACCATGTAGGCCGGAACGTGGACGGGCTGGGTCGCGTTGACCAGGGCCCGCTTGATGGCCTGCTTGATCCACCAGCTCGCGTAGGTGCTGAACCGGGCGCCCTGGGAGGGGTCGAAGCCCTCGACGGCGCGCATGAGGCCGATGTTGCCCTCTTCGATCAGATCGGAGAGGGGCAGGCCACGGTTGGCGTAGTTCTTGGCAATCGCGACCACGAGGCGCAGGTTGGCGCGGATCATCCGCTCCCGCGACTTGGCGCAATTGTCGTTGATGATCGCCCAGCCGAGTTCTTTTTCCTCGTCTGCGGTCAGCAACTTCGTCTTGTTGATCTCTTGGAAATAGAGCTGCAGGTCGGATTGGACCTGAGCAGAACCCGTACGGGCTCGAGCGGAACTCGTCGCCACTGTTCTACCACCTTCTGGGGCACCACACCCCTCTCGCTCCTCGCCCGGTCGCACAAACCGGGCACACCACGGGATTCGCTACGCAGCCTTGTCCCATCCGGTTGCCATCGACCTGCGGAAAGGTCCATTTGAACCGGATGGAGGCGTCTGCGCAATTCCTCCCATATGAACCATGTCACAAACTGCGTCAAATGCAAACCCGGCAGGCAGAAAATGTGAAAATTTTCCGAGAACTCCGGCATCGAACCCCGCGAAAAATTCCGAAATAGTCCGAGAGGCCTTGACACCCTTCCAAAAACCGCACAGAAAAGGCTTCTACACTCCGACTGATGTCTCGTGACCTGTCATCTCTGCTTGGCGAGTGGCCTTACGAGCCCGGAGCGATCAACGCCCGGATCGTCGAGGGTGACGACGGCACGCCGAGGATTCAGATCCGGGTGGATCTGGGCATCTTGCAGATGTTCCCGACGGGGCGGCCGGACGGGCAGCAGCCCCACGGGTTTCCGAGCCTGCTGGAGTACTACGAGGCCCAGCTCGACGGGAGCGAGAGCGAAGAAGAGGGCAGCGGCTCGGAGAAGTTCACCCTGGCCCCGGAGGACTGCCGGTTGCTCCGCGAGGAGGCCGTGCAGTACTACCACCGCTATCTGGCTCTGCTGGCGCTCGAGGACTTCGAGGGTGTCGTGCGGGACACGACCCGGAACCTGCGGGTGCTGGACCTGTGCGCCGCTCATGCCGAGACCGAGGGCGACCGGACGGTGCTGGAGCAGTTCCGACCGTACATCCTGATGCTGCGGGCCCGCGCCATGGCGAGCCAGGCGATCAAGGACAATGAGCCCAAGGCGGCGGTCGTCGCGCTGGATCAGGGGCTTGAAGCGCTGCGTCAGTACTTTGCAAACTCGGGACAGCCGCAGATGTTCGAAGCCTCGGCCGAAGCCGACATGCTCCGCGGGATGCGTGAATCGCTGGTACCCAAGCTGCCGGTCTCGCAGCAGTCGGAGCTTCGCGCACGGCTGGCGTCGGCGATCGAGCAGGAGAACTACGAGCTGGCCGCGATCCTGCGGGACGAGCTGAAGCTGCTCGGCGTGACGGCCGCTCCGTTGCCGGCCGGCAAGGGCGAGAAGACCGACGACAAGAAGGACTGACCGTCGGATCGCCTGCCGCGACGGTTGGCGGTCGCCCGCTACCGTGTCCGCGTGACCGGGCTGTTGCCATTTTCTTCGCTGACCGCGGATGAAGCGGCGTTCTACGTGAGCGTGGCGGTGGAGCGCGGGATCGAGCGGGTGGGCGAGGGTGCGGAGCTTTTGTACGGCGTGCCTCGGAAGATGAGCGAGCCGACACCGGTCGTGGGCGAGCGGGTGGATGTGCCGCTGGGGCGCAAGAGCGTCGCGGGGATTGTCGTTGCGGTCGGCGGGCGGGAGCTGCTGGGCGAGCTGGATCCGATCAAGGTGCGGCCGGTCAAGGCCCGCACCGGCGCCGGGCTGACGGGAACGCTCGTCGAGCTTGCGAAGTGGATGAGCGCGTACTACGTCTGCCCGCTGGGGATGACCCTCGCCACGATGATGCCCGCGGCGGTGAAGAAGGACGTGGGCAGGTGCGAGCAGAAGGTGCTCGCGATGGCCCATCTCGACGAAACACGGCGCAGCGAGCTTGCGGCGCTGGTCGGCAAGCCCGCACGGGAATTGTGGGAACGGCTCGTGGCGGAGGATGCGCTGGCGATGCCGCTGCCGCCGCTGGAGCTGAAGGGGCTGCTGGGCGAGCGGACGATGCGGTCCATCAACCGGCTGGTGGTGGCGGGCCTGATCGTCGAGCAGACGCGCGACGTGATCCGTGCGGCGGAGGCAACGCCGCAGGGGACGAACACGTTCGGCTCCGCGAAGGTCATCTCCCCCACTGCTGACCAACAGCGTGTGATCGATGGGATTCGGCCGAGCGTGGAATCGGGACGGTTCAGCGTGCACCTGCTGTACGGCGTGACCGGATCGGGCAAGACCGAGGTGTATCTGCGGCTGATCCGCGCGATGCTGGATGCGAGCGAGGATCGAGCGGCGATCGTCCTGGTGCCGGAGATCGCATTGACGCCGCAGACTTCGGAGCGGTTCCTGGAACGATTCGCCGATCGGGGCGTGGCGGTGCTGCACTCGGGGTTGACGGCGGCGCAGCGGAACCGGGAATGGACGCGGGTCGCGACGGGGGCGGCGCGTGTGGTCGTCGGCGCGCGATCGGCGCTGTTTGCGCCGGTGCACAAGCTCGGGCTGGTGATCGTCGACGAGGAGCACGATTCGTCGTACAAGCAGGATCAACTGCCGCGCTATCACGCGCGGGATGCGGCGATCAAGCGGGCGCAGCTCGAGGGGTGTCCGATCGTGCTGGGCAGCGGCACGCCGTCGCTGGAGTCGTGGCACAACGCATCGGCGGGCAAGTACACGCGGTGGAAGCTGCTGAACCGTGTGGGTGGCGGGCGTTTGCCGACGGTGCGTATCGTGGACATCGTCGAGGAGCGGCAAGCGGCCCGCAAACTTGGGCTGGGAGATGTCAGCCTCGGACCGACGCTGCGGAAGGAGTTGCACGAGACGCTGCGGGCGGGCGCATCGGCGATCCTTCTGCTGAATCGACGGGGGTATGCGACGTACATCGGCTGCGCGGGCGGAGCCTCGTGCGGGTGGTGCCTGTTCTGCGATCGCTGCGACGCGAAGATGATCCTGCACCGTGATCGCACGCTGCGGGCGGGCGAACTGGTGCGGTGCCACCACTGCCTGTCGGAGAGTGTGCTTCCGGCGAAATGCCCGCAGTGCTCGCGTGGGATCGTGCGGCTCGGGGCGGGCACGCAGCGCGTCGAGGAAGAAGTGGCAACGCTTCTGAGCGGCGCGGGGGTCGATCCGGCCGCACTGATCCGCGTCGATCGCGACACGATGAAGACGGCGAGCGACTACTTCGGCGCGCTCGAGTCGTTCGCCACGGGCAAGAGCCGCGTGATGCTGGGCACACAGATGATCGCGAAGGGGCTCGATTTTCCGGGCGTTCGGCTGGTCGGCGTGATCAGCGCGGACACGGGGCTGCACCTGCCGGACTTCCGCGCGGGAGAGCGGACGTTTCAGCTCATCAGCCAGGTTGCCGGACGCGCGGGCCGGGCCGATGCGTCGGGCACCGTGATCATCCAGACGGCCGATCCGGGAAACACCGCGATCGTTCTGGCGTCGGAGCACGCGTTCGAGCGGTTCGCGAGCGAGGAGCTGGCGATGCGGCAGCGGTTCCGTCTGCCGCCGTGGTCGAGGCTGGCGCGAATCGTGTGTCGGGATGAGAAGTCGCCCGCGGTGCGAGCGCGGTGTGAGGAGATCGCCAAGTTCCTGCGCGAGACAACGGCCGCGGAAGCGGGCGGGTTGATCGTGCGGGGACCGATCGAGCCGGCGATCCCGCGGGTCGCTGATCAGTACCGGCTCGCGATCGAGTTGCACGCAACACGGGCGGGCGTCATGCAGAACGCCCTGGCGCGGGCACGCGAAGCCGGCTTGCTGAAGAGCGATGCGAGGACGGCGATCGATGTGGATCCGGTCACGATCGTGTAGCGATTCAGACCGTGAGCCTCAGCGAGCCCCGGGCGCCATGGACTGGCACGCTCCCGCGGTCTTGGAGGACGCAGCCATCGGCGCCGGCCCGGCGTTGAGACGTTGTTCCTGATCGCTCGCGCGGTGCTCATCGGCGAAGCGACGGCCGCTTTCGTTGTAGTTCCACCCTGTCCATTCGAGATAACGGCGCTGAAGATCCGCGACGATCTCGCTCGCGGAGAGACCCATCGCCGCGTAATCGATCGGCTCGTGGAACTGCACGGTCGCGCGGCCGAAGCGCCAGAGGCTGCGCCAGGCGGGATCGACCTGAGGCGTGCCGTCGATGACGACGGGAAGCACCTTGGCGCCGGTCTTCTTGATGAGCAGGCCGACACCGGGCTGGAACGGCATGATCTGCCGCGGCGGGCGCTCGAGGCCGGCTTCGGGGAAGATTCCAAGAACGCCGCCTTGTTCGACGTGGCGGATCGCTTCCCGCAGGGCGGTCGAGTCGCGGCCACCGACGTCGACACCGATGACCCTGGCCCACTCCCAGAACCATTGCAGAAACTCGACCTGCATCGAGCGGGCCATCATCCAGCGGATCTCGAACGGGCACGCGGCCTGGATGAGCGGCACGTCGGCCCCGGCGGTGTGATTGCTGACGACGATCAGCGGGCCCGGGTGCATGTGGGTCGCGACGTGCTCGCGGCCGAGGTATCGCGCACGCTGGACGAACCGGGCGAAGAGCCTCATGGCGACGATGAGGAGTCCGACCATGGGGTCGTTTCGCGGGTTGCGGCTCAGCATGGCCGTGATGAAGCCCAGCGCGATGAGCGCGGCGACAGCGGCGATGATGACGAGCAGCCCCAGCGGCGTCATGCGCGGCGATGCTAGCCGTTGCAAACATCGGTTTCGAGTCGACTTGCGCGCAAATCGGCTTTGGTCGCGGGATGTTCGGGTGTAGACTCGCGCGGCGGGAGCGGCGCCCCGGACGACCGCGGGGGCTCCGGCCGGCGAGGATTGCAGGTGAGCCACACGGATCTGTGGGCAACCCAGCGCGAGGAAGCCCGGCGGCGCGTCGAGCCGCTGGCGGTTCGCATGCGCCCGCGCAGCCTCGACGAGTTCGCGGGTCAGAAGCACATCCTGGGTCCGGGGAAGCTGCTTCGACGCATGCTCGAAGCGGATGTCATCACCTCGCTGATCCTGCACGGCCCGCCGGGCACGGGGAAGACGACGCTTGCGGAGCTGATCGCTTCGTTCACCAAGCGGCACTTTGAGCGCGAGAACGCGAGCAGCGTGGGCGTGAAGCGCATCCGCGAGATCATCGATGAGGCTGTCGCGCGGCTTGAGCGCAGCGGCCGCCGCACGGTGCTGTTCCTCGACGAGATCCATCGGTTCACCAAGCCGCAGCAGGACGTGCTGCTAGCGGACGTGGAGCGGGGCGTGCTGACACTGGTGGGCGCAACGACGGAGAACCCGCTCTTTGCGGTCAACAGCGCCCTGGTCAGCCGCAGCACGCTCTTCCGGCTGGAACCGCTGACCGAGGACGACATCGTCGAGGTGCTGAAGCGGGCGATCACCGACAAGGACCGCGGCTACGGGACGCTGGACCTTCGCGTGGACGACGAGGCGATTCGCGTGTGGGCGACAAAGTGCGATGGTGATGCGCGGCGGGCGCTGACGGCGCTTGAGGTGGCGGTGTTGTCGGAGGGGAGCAGGGGTGCCGGTGTGCAGGAGAGGAGGGAGAAGCCAGCCGGTTCCGAACTCTCTGCGCCGCTGCAGATCACCCGCGCCGCCGCCGAGGATTCGATTCAGCAAAAGGCCGCGGTTTACAGCGGCAATGGGGACGAGCACTACAACACGATCTCGGCGTTCATCAAGTCGGTCCGGGGCAGCGATCCGGACGCGGCGATCTACTGGCTGGCACGCATGCTCGACGCGGGGGAAGACCCGAGGTTCATCGCGCGCCGGCTGGCGATCCTCGCGAGCGAGGACATCGGCAACGCCGACCCGCGTGGCATTATGGTGGCGCAGAGCGCGTGGGAGCTGCTCGAACGCATCGGCATGCCCGAGGGCCGGATCATCCTCGCTCAGGCGACGACGTATCTGGCACTGGCGCCCAAGAGCAACGCGAGCTATGTCGCGATCGATGAGGCACTCGCGGACGTGAAGGAAGGTCGCACCATCGCGGTGCCCGTGCACCTTCGTGACGGCAACGCGGCGCCGCCGGCGCCGGGCAGCGGGCCTGCGAACGGCACCGGCTACCGCTACGCCCATGCGGACCCGGGCGCGGTGAACGATCAGGACTATCTGGGTGTTGAGAAGGACTACTACCGCCCGACCGATCGCGGGGCTGAGCGAGCGATGGGCGAGCGGCTGGAAGAACTGCGTCGGCTCCGCCGCTCGGCCCGGAAAGGCGGGACATGAGTGCCGTGCTCGAGCAGGCCAAGCGTGCGGCGCGGGACGAGTTGAGGGCGGCCCTGGCCGCGATGCGCCCGCAGTTGGTCGCGGTGTCGGAGGCGATCTGCGGTCAGATCGCGGGAGAGCGATGGTGGCTCGAGGCGAACACCGTGATGGCGTTCGGGCCTATGCCGGGTGAGGTTGACCTGACCGAGCTGGTCAGCGCGGGGTTGGCCGAGGGGAAGCGGATCTGCGTGCCGCGGGTGGACTGGGGACGCCGCACAATGTCTCCCGTCGCGCTGGGGCGCTGGCCGGGGGATCTGATCTCCGGGCGACATGGAGTTCCCGAGCCGAGGGCGGATTTGCCGGCGATCGACGTTTCGGACCTCGATCTGATCATCGCCCCGGGGCTTGGTTTTGATGCCGCCGGGAACCGGCTGGGACGGGGTGCGGGTTTCTATGATCGATTCCTGACGAGCCCGGGTTTGCGGGCGGTTGTTGCCGGGGTGTGCCCAGAAGCAGCGATCCGCGATGCGATCCCAGCCGGCGCGATGGACGTGCCGGTCCGGTTTCTCGTGACCGAGCGCCGCGTGATTTCCTGCGGCGTGCCGTGACGGCCGGGTTGCCCGAGTGGTCCGGTACGCCGCGAATGGTCGATATGGGCGGTTCCCAAGGCTTCAAGCCTTGATGTGCACGGAGGTTGTTTGATGGCCCTTCCTTCCCAAACTGAACGCCAGACCGAGATCGGTCGGTCCTATGTCCTGAACCAGAAGAACGCGGCCGCGGGCGGCGCCAAGCTGGTCGTCGGGGTTGCGGCGGCGTTGATTCTCGTTGCCGGCACGATCTGGGGAATCGTGTCGTTCGTGAACCGCAAGTCGACGACGGGCACTCTACCGAGCGAGGCTGCCACGGCGAAGACCCCGGCGCTTGCCACCGGAGCGGCGGAATCGACGCAGCGCTCCGGAACGATCCGGGAGACCCTCGAGCCGACCGGGGACAGTTCGCCCTTGGGGACGACACCGAGTCCGCAGCCGCAGCCACAGAACGTGCCCACGGCAACTCCGACCACCGATGCCTCGGGGCGTCCAACGTCGGTTGATGTCACGCGCAAGGACCTGACGCCGACGATCACGCCGGCCGGGACGCCCGGGACGACCACCCCACCACCTGGCACCAACCTCACCTCCGGCGAGAACAAGCCGACGGACCCCGCGGCGGCGCCCGGCAACACCGGGCCCCAGCCCGGCACGCTCACGCCGACCGGCAGCACCAGCGAGGTGATGCAGCTCATTCAGGCAGGCGAGCAGAAGGCGGCGGCGGGCGACCTCGTGCAGGCGCGAGTGATACTGAGCAAGGCCCTGCTCCACGCCGACGCGGTGCGGGAGGATCGCGAGCGGATCCGCCAAAAACTCGGACCGATCAACGAGGATCTGGTGTTTTCATCCAAGATCAATCCCGCGGATCCGATGAGCGAGGAGTACACGATCAAGAGCGGGGACAACCTGATCCGGATCACCCGCAACCGTGAGCTCGCGGTGGACTACCGCCTGATCGAGCGCATCAACGGCCTGAAGGACAAGCCGCTGCGCATCGGGCAGAAGATCAAGCTCGTCCGCGGCCCGTTCCATGCGGTCGTCAGCAAGGGTGACTATCGCCTCGATCTCTTCCACGGATCACCGGACGACCCGCAGAGCTGGACGTACATCCGCTCCTTCAAGGTCGGTCTGGGCACGGGCAACAGCACGCCGCTGGGCAACTTCGTGGTCCGTCCGCGGAGCAAGCTGGTGAACCCGCCGTGGGTGAATCCGCAGACCGGCCAGAAGTTCGGCGCCAACGACCCTAAGAACCCCATCGGCGAGTACTGGCTCGGCCTCGAAGGCGTCGGTGAGAGCAAGACCATTACCGGATACGGCATCCACGGCACCATCGAGCCCGACTCCATCGGCCAGCAGAAGTCCATGGGCTGCGTCCGCCTCGGTGACGACGACGTCAAGATGATCTACGAACTGCTGGTGGAGCAGGTGAGCGTCGTCAAGATCGTGCCGTGAGGCCGCGCGCTGCGGCGGGCCCAACCGAGCAACATGAAGTGGCTCGCGACACCGTCGCTCGACGTCCTGTGTGTGCTCGCGAGCACGTCGAGCCTGGTTTTCTTATGCACGGAGGTGGTGCGTCGTCACCCCGTCAACCACGCAGGCTTTTCGCCCTGGCTGCTACTAATCATTCCGTCGGTCGCACTCGCTATCGATCTCGGTCGCACGACGCTCGAACGACGCGCGCGCCGGATGAGCACGATCATCGCCGCTAGCTGGGCGTTGACCGGTGCGGCACTGATCGTCACCGACCGTTGCAACGTGCTCGTGGAGTACGAGACTTGGATCCAGCGTGGCATGCCCGCGGCCTGGCAAATCCAGACCGAGGCGACCGACCGTACCTCGACAGCGCCAAAGCCCTAATTCCGAATCCCTCAGCCCTCGCCACTCCCCCTACTTCTTGAGACACCCAAACCCGTTGCGGATGTTCAGATACCGCCGACCCACTTCCTTGGCGAAGTGATGCATCGCGGGGTTCGCGAAGATGTCGTCGGAGAGCAGCACACCGCCGTCCTTGATGTGGGGCCAGGAGGTGCGGTACTCGAAGGTCATGTGGTCGTACGTGTGCAGCGAGTCGTGGAAGAACACGTCAATGACCGGGTGCTCCTTCAGGGCCGTGGGTAGGAGGTCTCTGGCGTCGCCGAAGCGGATGTCGTAGCGATGGCGCAGGCGATCGGGCACGCACCAGCCCGGGTTGCGTCCCGGCGGGAGCGTGGTCTCGGGCATGAAGTCGGTCGCCCCCTTGATCGTGTCGGACGCGGGCAAGTCGATCGACACCAGCTTTCCCCTGCCATTGTCCTCCATCGCCTGAAGGATCACCGAGCTGGATACGCCGTCAAACACGCCGGTCTCGATGTACACATCGGGCTTGAGAGCCCGGACGAGCATGTACTGAAACTCGAGCCAGGGCTCCCACTGCGCCCGCCGCCGACGCAGACTCAGGATCGCGTGGTCAACGTCGAGAAACAACCGATCGTTGCTGTGATACTCGTAGCGGAGTTGCTCGATCTCCTTGGCAGCCAACGCTGGGAACAGCCTTGCGATCGCTTCCTGCGAGTACAACCGCTCCGGCTGGCGGATCACCGCCGGCATGCGGCGTGCGAAGTTCACGACTCGGGCGAACGTGATCGGGCGCTTCATCGCATGGCTCCTTTGCTGGTCGTTCGGCGCGACGGCCGCCTCGTATGTCGGCACCCGGCGCGATCTTGCAGAATTCCGGGTTCAGGTCCAGTTTTCGTAGCGCGTCAGAACGCTCTCGCGGCTCACGTGGGCCACAGGAGGGCGAACACGGCTCCGGTGATCAGGCCCATCACGACGCCATCGAACAGGTGGCTCACGATCGCCGCCTTGTTGGCCTGGAACCAGATCATGCCGGGGATCGCTGAGAAGGAGAAAGCGAGCACGCCCGCGGTGCCGACGACCTGCATGACCTTGCCGAACCCGGCGCCGCGGGGCACACCCGCCGCGGCGGCGAGGTACGCGATCAGGAAACACGCGACCACGTAGAACACGAAGTTCAGCGCCATGTTCAGCCCCATCTTCGGCGTGGTCCAGACGCTGAGCAGCCCCATGGGCCCCTTCTCGAACCTCGCCTTCATCTCGGGCTTCTGGGCTTCCTTGTGCGAGACGAAGTTGGGATAGCCGTAGGTGCCCGGCGGCAGGTTCAGGCCGCGTACGAAGTCGAGCACCTTGTCATCGTCGGGCAGCTTCTTGAAGTCGTTCTTGTGCTGCGGAAGGACCATCCACGCCAAGGCCCCGTAGATCCACAGGGCGACGGACGCGGCGAGGATGGGAAGCCAGAGACTCGAGAAGAGTTCCATGTCGTACCTCCGGTGGCGCCCGCATGCGCAGGTCGGAGGCAGCGTACCACGGGGCAGAACAGGCGGCTGGTGCTCGGATCCGGCGGCGATTCGACGCTCAACCCAGGCGCCGCTCGATCTCGTCGAGTGTTCGCCGCAGCTCGTCGCGGACGGCTTTCGCGTACGGGTTTTCGCGTTCGATCGTGAGGAAGAGATCCCACGAGTCGGCGTGCAGATTCGATCGCATGGCGAGGAACCGCTCGTACGCCGCGGTGGCCAGCACCGTCTCGGGCAGTTGCATCTCACCCACCGCCCGCGAGATGAGATGCGTGAGCCCTTGCACGTACGCCATCTGGCGATCGTGCTCGTCGGGCGTGATGTCGATGACGCGAAGCCCCAGGGTGTCGGCGAGGAACGCACGAACCTGAGCGACGAGATCGGCGGGGGCGCGAACCGGGCAATAGGCCAGCGGCAGGTTCGTGATGCCGTGCTTCCCGCTCTCGGGGCCGAAGAGCGGGTGCGTCGCGATGATCGGAACGGTCGGCGGCAGCAGCCTCGTCATCAGCTCGATCGGCTTGAGCTTCACGGACGCCACGTCCAGCACCAGCGGCGGATCGCCGACGCGGCGGTTCACGAGCGGCGCCAGGTCGCGGAGCACGGACTCCATGTTCTGCACGGGAACGGCGAGGACGATGGAATCCGCCGTCGCGGCCTCGGCGAGGGAGACGGAGCGCACGCCTCGGGCGATGTCGGCCGGTACCTCGCGATCGAAGACACTCACCGTGACGTGCGGCGTCAAGTGCTTCGTCATGAAGCGGCCGAAGGCGCCGAAGCCGAGGATGGAGACCTGCCGGACCATCACTGTCGCACCACCAGCCTGATCGTCGCCTCGCCCGGCGCACCCTTTCGAAGGTACGACACGCGCACCTCGTCGTCCGGCTTGTACGCACTGAGCACGCGCACCAGGTCCGCGATGTCGCGCGTCGGTTTCGCATCGATCGCGGTGATGACATCGCCCGTCTTGAGTTCGCCCCGCACACCCCGGAGCGTGCTGCGGCCCAGGAGCGAGCGTTCCTTTGTTCCCGGCGGCTCCACGATCGAGGTGATCACGAGCCCATCGCCCCGGCCGGACTCAACCTCCACACCCAGGCTCGCCATACCGGCGCGGATCTCCTCGGCCACTTCGGGAAGCCTGCGGACCCAGGCGCGGAAGTCTCTGTCGATGTCCTTCAGCGGCTTGGCGAAGACGGTTTCGAAGGGCGTCAGGCACGCCGGATCGGGAGGGGACTTGGGGTCACTCGCGGCCGCGTACCACGCGCCGAGCTTGTTCTGCTGGTACAGGTAGTAGAAGATCGCGCGAGCGTGGGCGTAGTTGGCGAGCTGCTGGCCGCTGAGAAACTTGTCGCGGCTCTGCTTCGCGAAACGCTCGAGCGGCAAGAGCGTTCCGCTCCGCTCGCGGCGCAGAGCGATGTTGGTCCGCCACGAGGGGAGCGGCTTGACGTCGCTGCCGGGCGTGAGCGGCTCGACATCCTCTACGAGGCTCGCCAGCCCTTCCTGCACCCAGTAGGGCTGCTCGATGCCGGTGTGGGTCAGGTGGCGCCAGTGCAGGACGTGGAAGAACTCGTGGCGGAGCGTGCTGCCGAGGTCCTGCGAGACGAGCTGTTTGCGCTCATGCACGTAGGAGCCACCGACGGTGGCGAGGCCGCTGCGGACGCCCGGACCAAAGGTCACCAGCAGCCACTTCTCAAAGTCTCGATTGCTCGGAAGGACAATGATCACCCACGGGTCGAGCTTCACTTCGTCGGGGTTCCACAGGCCGGGGAAGACGGCCTTCTCGGCCCAGTCGGCGATCGCGTCGAGCTCGGCCCGTGCCTTGTTGAACTCCGATTCGGTGTACGCCGTGCGATAGATGAAGCGGCGCTTCTCGTCGATGTGCTCGGTGTACTGCACCTTGGAGTCGGTGTCCACCGTGTCGAAAATGCGACGGATCTGCGCCAGATTCGCATCCCGGCGGGCGTTCAGCACCGTCGCCCAGTTGTCGACCAGCTTGCGATAGTTTGCATCTCCGGCGCCGTTGTTCGCGGCACGGACGGCGGTCAGGTCCGCATCCCGCGTGAGCTTGCGATAGTCGTCGAAACCGTTCTCGACAGCCCGGACCAGCAACGCGCCGGCTTCGGCGACGTCACCCTTCGCCGCTCGTACGCATGCGAGGTTGTACACCGGGACAAAGTCCCGGGGGCGAAGCTCCGTCGCGCGTCTCAGCAGCGGCTCGGCGGCGTCGAAGTCTCGGTTGGCAAGGGCGGCGTCGAGGCGGCGATCGAGTTCGTCGGGAGAGAGCTTCGCGAGATCGGGCTCGTTGGCCGCTTCGACCTGGGCGGCTGTCAAGGCGCCAAGACATCGCACCGCGGAGGACGCGGAGAACGCCGAGAGGAGGATGGAGAGGACCAGAGGCCTGAACTCAGTGCCGCTCTTGTGCACAGGTTTCTCCTTGAAAACCCGCGAACAACTTTCGCAGCGCCTCCGGATACGCCTCACACTCGGCTTCGAAGACGCGTTTGGCGAGATCATCCGGCGTGTCTCCGGCTAAGACCGGCACACGCTTCTGCAGCACCAAAGGCCCGGTGTCGTACCGCGAATCGCAGAGGTGCACGGTACAGCCCGACTCGCGGTCACCGGACTTGATGACGGCCTCGTGCACGCGGCGGCCGTACATGCCGGGCCCGCCGTGCCGGGGCAGGAGGGCGGGGTGGATGTTCACCACCCGACCGTCGAAGCCGGGCGGGATGTCCACGAGTTTGAGGTAGCCGGCGAGCACGACCCATTCGATGCGGTGCGCCTGCAGAAGTTCGCCGAGGCGCCCGCGCGAAATCCGTCCCGGTTCGACGAGAACCGTCAGCCCGGCATCTCTGGCCCGCTGCGCTCCGAGGCACTCGCTGGAGGCGATGACCAGCACGACCGTTGCCCGCAGCGTTCCGGCGTCGATGTGCTCCAGCAGATTGAGGAGCGTCCGCCCGCCGCCGGAGAGCATGACGGCGATCCGGGGATTCGGTGTGAGCGGCGTGGGTGACATGGAAGAAGGCACCGAGGCACGCGGCATCAAGGCATTGGTGCTAGAGCGCGGCCTTCACGGCGGCGTCCTTGTCCTTCACGATCGTCAGCAGCGTGTTCAGGCGGGTGAGCTTGAAGACCTGGAGCAGTTCTTCGCTCATGGCGAAGAAGACGACCTTGCCGCCCTTGGCCTTGATGGTCTTGTTCAGCGTGATGAGGGCGCCCAGGCCTGCCGAGGCGATCAGGGTGACCTTGGACAGGTCGACCGCGAGGTGGTGCTGGCACTTGGCGGCGGCGTTCGTCAGCTCGGTCAGGATGACCTGGCACTCGTGCTCGGTGATCTTCTCGCGCTCGAGCTGCGCGACGACGACGTTGCCGACGAGATTGTGCGTGACGAACGAGGACTGCGACATGGCCGCTAGTGTACGCGAAATCTCACGCCGTCGGCGGCTGGCGGAACGGAATCGGGGATCCCTTCGCGTCCACGGCCACCATCACCAGCGTGGCGGCGGTGACAGGCACCACCGAAGCGTCGAGGTAACGCTCCGCCTCGACCTCGACCGTGACGGTGACCGATTTGGTCCCGGTCTTCAGGGTTGTCGCGTAGAAATTCACGACATCGCCGACCTGAACCGGAGCCTTGAACTCCACCCGATCGATGGCGGCGGTGACCCACCGATGCTGCCCGTGGTGGCGAGCCTCGACGAATCCGGCCTGGTCGATGTAGCTGAGAATGACGCCACCGAAGATGGTCCCGTAGTGGTTCGTGTCGCGGGGCATGGTCGTGACCCGCAGGGCAAGGCGGCGAGGGAAGGCGGTCATGGGCGAAGATAGGCTCCGTTGTGCCCGAACCGGAGGCGTCGGCCGGAGACGCCGAGGCTGGCCACACTCTCCGAAGAGACCTGGGATCGAACCTCGACGATCTCGAAACCCTCCGCGTCCCCTACCATGTCACGTTCAGAAATCGTTCACGCGAAAGGACGTTGCCATGGCCAACGGCGAATGTTGCGGGGGCAAAAACAAGTCTGCGAACGGAGCCGCTTCGGGTGCGGTGAATGGCGGCGCGACCGAGGCCGAATCCGGCTGTTGCGGCGGCTCCAGCGGCGGCGGCTGCGGGTGCAAGTCCGGAGCTCAGAAGCTCCTTATCCCCACCGGCACCGCCAAGGACATCGCTGCACTCCCGATCGGCGAGATGCTCGGCCGCTACCGCCGCGGCGTCGCCAACTTCGACCCCCGCGTCTTCAGCCTCACCGCCGAGCAGATGGATCAGGCCTTCCTGCCCGACGCCGACGTCGGCCGCTGGTCGGTGCGGATGCTCCTGGGGCACGTCGCCGACGCCGAGCTCGTCTTTGTCCACCGCATGCGCCGCGCCATCGCCGAGGACAAGCCGATGCTCGCGGTCTGGGACGAGAACGCGTTCATCGACAGCAACCTCTACGCGATCCCGCGCGAGGTGCAGCAGGGCGACCCCGCCAGCCTGATCGGCGGCTTCGTCGCCGTCGTCCACACCATGCGCATGTGGTCGTTCCAGTGGCTCGCCGGGCTCGAGCCCGAGCAGTACGACCGCGTCGCCCTCCACCCCGAACGCGGCGAACAGTCGGTCCGCACCATCCTTTCCTACGCCATCTGGCACGTCGAGCACCACGGCCGCTTCCTGCAGAAGAAGCTGGATCGCATGCTCGGGCCGGTGCAGGAGCCGGTGAGTGCGGCGGCAGGTGGGTGTGGGTGCGGGAGCTAGGAATCTCGACCAAGAACGCGAGTCATGTTCTCGGTGACCGCTTCGACAACAAGCACGTTGATTCGAAATCCGCACTCAGGACAGAAAGCGCTTGAAGCGTTCCGCAGGTTGTACTTGCAGTTTTCGCACTTGAAGTCACGGCCACGCAGGCACTCGGTGATGCGAGCCACGTCGCTCTGGCCGAGGGCTTCGTAGTACTTGTTGATCGTTTCAACGGCCTCCGAATGCGTCGCGCCGTTCTGCAGCAGACGGCTTGGCAAGAAGACCCTCAAGCCGCCGCTGCCCAACAGCAAGATTCCGCGGCTGTCGACTGCAACGCGATAAAGCCAGGTCCACCTCAGCGTCAGCTGATAATGCTGATCCTGCACGCGAATCCCATCGGGACCTAGCGTGACAGAGGATCCGCACTCATAGGTCGCGGCCCAGGTCGCGGCAGCCATCCGTGTCTGCCTCCAGTGCTCGGAATAGAACCGACGCTCCCGGAGTCCAACTAGGCATACGAGTAACCCGCTGAAGGCGCCGAAGAAAAGGAGTATTGAAAGCAAAGGAGACCACGGGGCTCCGCGCCGCAAGTCCACCCAGTGAATAACGAGCGAGAGTGCCCCAATGACTGCAAGCCCCCAAAGCAATGGCAAGTACCACTCCCGTCGCACCGCTTGCCTGCGAGCATTACGGATCTCTTGCTTTGAACGATCCGACATAACGAGCCGGACCAAATCGTCGGCGACCTCCGACCGATCCTCTTCTCGCTCGAAGGTCCATGTAATCGTTCGATCCATCGGTTCTCCACGATGCTTGCAAAGAGTCTACCGTTCCTGCACTTGGACCGCCTCTTCGACCAACGCCGTTACCTGATCCCGTTCCGATCGACGCTGCTGCCGCAGATCTTTACGGACACGCTCGTCATCGGCGCGGGCGTGGCCGGCCTGCGTGCGGCCGTCGCCGCCAGTGAACACGGCGAGGTCATCGTCCTGTCCAAGGGCGACCTCAAGTCCACCAACACCGCCTGGGCCCAGGGCGGCATCGCCGCCGTGCTCACCGAGGACGACTCCACTGAGTCGCACGTTCAGGACACGCTCGTCGCCGGCGCAGGCCTGTGTGACCACGACGCGGTCCGCGCGATCGTCGAGCACGGGCCGCGGAGTCTGCGGCAGCTCATGTCCTGGGGCATGCGGCTCGACACCAACGCCGAGGGCGAGCTCGCCGTCGGCCGCGAGGGGGGTCACAGCGCCAGCCGCATCGTCCACACCGATGGCGACGCGACCGGACGCGAACTGCAGCGCTGCCTCGTCGAGAAAGTCCGCGGCACCACCGGTGTGCGTGTCTTCGAGAACTGCTTCGCGCTCGATCTCATCACGCCCGGCAACGAGCCCGGCTCGCCGGTGATGGGAGCGATCACGTACCACCCCAAGTACGGCCTGCAGATGATCTGGGCCAAGGCCACCATCCTCGCCAGCGGCGGCGCGGGTGTGCTCTTCCGCGAGACCACCAACCCCGCCCAAGCCACCGCCGACGGGCTCGCCATGGCCTATCGCGCCGGCGCCACCGTCAGCGACATGGCGTTCGTGCAGTTCCATCCAACGACGCTCTATCTTCCCGGTGCGATGCGCTGGCTGATCACCGAGGCCGTCCGCGGCGAGGGCGCCCACCTGCTCGATTCGTCGCACTACCGCTTCATGCTCGATGTGCACCCGCTGGCGGAGCTTGCCCCCCGTGATGTTGTGAGCCGCGCCATCGTGCGGCAGATCGCGAAGCAGGCGTCGGGAGCGGGCGGCAGCCACGTGTGGCTGGATTGCCGCCAGATCAAGGGATTCCAGAAGCGCTTCCCCGGCATCTGCGCGTTGCTCAAGAAATTCGATCTCGACCCCGCGGAAGACCTGATCCCGGTGCACCCCGCCGCTCATTACATGATCGGCGGCGTGCGCACCGACCTCGCCGGGCGCAGCGATGTGCCCGGGCTCTACGTCGTCGGCGAGGCCGCCAGCAGCGGCCTGCACGGCGCCAATCGCCTCGCTTCGAATTCGCTTCTTGAAGGGCTCGTGATGGGCGAGATCGCCGGGCACACCTGCGCCGAGATGAAGGCCGCCAACGGCACGCAGACCACGCGACCCAGCGGCTGGACCACCCCCGCCCGACCGGCACCCGTTTCGGTCATCAGCGACATCCGCCCCAGCGATCAGGGCGAGCTCGACCTCGACGACGTTCGCTCCAGCCTCCGCAGCGCGATGTGGAAGAACGTGGGCATCGAGCGCAGCGGGGCGAAGCTCCGCGACGTGGGCGACATGCTCGATTTCTGGGCCCGCTACACCCTCGACAAGATTTTCGACGAACCGGCGGGTTGGGAGGTGCAGAACATGCTTCTGGTCGGCGCGCTGGTCGCGCGTTCGGCGGCGTGGCGCGAGGAAAGCCGGGGGTGCCACACCCGCACGGACATCGTCGACGCCAGGGCCGATCTCGAGGTACACGATTGCTGGCGAAGGGGACGCGACGGCGTAGAGACGGTTGCCGTCAACAAGCCGCCGCGGTCGCCGATCTCGGTGGACAAGGGAGCACTGGTGTGAGCGGCCTCGGGTTCGTCATCGACACCGACGGGCAAACCGCCGTCCGTGCAGCACGTCAGCGGACGCGGCGGTTTCTGTACGCTGTGGCGGCTGGTGGCTCGATTCTCATCGCGGGCACCGGCTGCGAAACCAGGTACATCCGCTACAACCCGCCGCTCGCCAATCTGCCGGGCGCCCAGACGGGGATTCAGCCGGTCTACGGCGAGGACCTTGCGGTACTGAACTCTCCGATGAGCAAGGATGCGACCGGCGAGCCGGTGATTGAGAATCCGGACGGAACCAAGACGCTGATCAGCCGCAACGCCCGTGAGCTGATGTTCCATATCGCGACGACGATGCGCGAGGACGATGAAAAGGCGTTCACAGAGCAGGTGCTGAGCGAGGCCACCCGCGACGAGTTCTACCAGAGAGGTCACGATCCGGCATGGGCATTCCGCGAGCTGAAACGCCGACGCGCCGATGTCGAACAGGTCTTTAAGGTCCTGCCGCAGGGCGATCTGACTCCGGGGGTGCGGTACCAGGTCGTGGGCGAGAACGTCTTCCGTGTCCGACAGCACTATCTCGACCCGAAGGAGTATCCATGGGTCGGGTTCGATATGAAGCTGGAAGGATCGAACTGGAAGCTGCGCTGGTTTGTTCCCAACGACGGCAAGTGACGTGCCGCGTTCGGACGCGGCCTACCGCGGACCGCCGCGAGCTTCCAGGGTGACGTTGATGTCGAGTTCCTTGCCGTCGCGCATGATCGTGACCTTGACGACGTCACCGGGCTTGCCAGCGCTGAGATAGGGCATCCACTCTTCCACGCTTGCGATCCGGTTATCGTTCCAGCGGACCAGAAGGTCGTTCTTCCTCAAGCCAGCCTTGGCGGCGGGCGTTTCTGGCAGTACCTCACCGACGAGGACGCCCTTCTCCTCACCGGAATAATCACCCGGAGCGATGCCGAAGCGCACACGGCCACGGCCCGGTGCGGGCTGGTCGTTCGCCGCCGCGTTCGCGCCGCCACCGGAGACGAACTTGAACTCTTCCTGTCGGAGCGCGGCGTCGCGCAGGATGCGCCGGGTCATGTCGGCGACCTTGGCCGCACCCTCGTAGTTGATCTTTTCCGGCGTATCGGTCGGGCGGTGGTAATCCGGATGCATCCCGGAGAAGGTGAACAGCACGGGGACGTTCGCCGCGTAGAAGCTCGCGTGATCGCTGGGCCCCATGCCGCCCTGCTTGGGCGCGATCTTCAGGCCGGAGGTCTCGAAGTACGGACTCAGCCAGTCGGCGAGCCCCTCGGCGGTGCCGACGCCGCCGGCCTCGAGCGGCTTCTCGCCGAGGCGTCCGATCATGTCCATGTTGATCATGTAGTCATGCTGGTTCATGGGGGCGATCGGATTCTGCGTGTAGTAACGCGAGCCGTTCAGCCCGCTCTCCTCGGCGGAGAAGCCGAGGAAGAGAATGCTGCGACGCGGCTGGTCCGCCGGCATTTTGGCGAACTCCTCGGCGAGCTTGGCTGCGTTCATGATCAGCGCCGAGGTACCGCTGGCGTTGTCGTCAGCGCCGTAGAAGATCTGGCCGCGATCGCTCGGGAAACGAACGCCCACGAGACCGGTGCCAAGGTGGTCGAAGTGGGCGCCGAGTACGAGGTAGCGGTCCTTCAGTTCTCCGACGCCTGGAAGAACGGCGCCCACGTTGTCCGTCTGCGGACGGTACTTGATGACCTTGGTTCCGAGGGTCACCGTGGCCTTTGGCAACTCGACAATCGCACCACTGCCGTCGACCAGCCGGCGCAGGTCGAGGAGCGATCGCCCCTCCGGGTCGGCGGACTTCACGAGGGCGTCGGCCGCATCGACCGCCATCATGACGACCGGAACCTCGAAGGGTTCACGCATGGTGACGCTGTTGACGTCCTCGAGCTTGTTCACGCGATCGTCCTTCGCGCCGGGCGGGTTCACGATGATGACCCCCTTGGCTCCGCGTCGGATCGCCGAACCGACCTTGGCCTCCAGTCCGGCGTAGAACGACCAGCCCTCCTTGGCCCACTTCGATGACCCGTCCTCGTGCATGGGCTCGAAGCGCAGGACGATCGCGATCTTTCCGTCCACGCTCGGCCCGTTCTCACCTGAATCGGGGTAGCTGGTGTACCCCTCCTCGCCCATCGTGATGGCGTAACCGGCGAACGCGAGCGGGGCGCTCACATCCGCGCTTCCCGAAAGGCCGAGCACGTTGAAGTCCTTGCCGGCTTCGAGGGTGCGGCTGACCCCGTCGATCGCGTACGCGAGTTCCTGCTTTTCGGCGATGTTCTTCGGCGGAGCCTGAAACGTCTGTCGATAGGTCCGCTCGCTCGCCTCGTCCGGCCGGGTGAAGGCGGGGATCAGGCCGTACTTGGACAGCTCTTCGAAGTGCTTCTGGATGTAGTCGGCGGCGAGCTGATTGCCCTTGGTTCCCGGGAAACGCCCGCCGAACTCCTCGCTGGCAAGCGCCGCGATGTGCTTCTTCAGGACCTCCTGATCCGCTGCAAGCTGTTCGGCGCTGGCGGGCGGCGTGACCACGCGGGAGGGCGCGACCGGCTGGACCGACGGGGTGTCGCTCGCTTCCATGCGGCCGACCGCACCCCCTGCCATTGCCACCATCGCCACGATTACGGTTGCACGAACCAACGCAGAGGTCGCCATCGGAGCTCCTTCAAGCAGGACGATCGAGAACCCAGCCGCCAAGGGACGAAGACGACAGAGGATACCGGACTCCGGGGGAGGCGCGGCGGCGATCGGGGCGATTCTGGAAGCACAAAATCGATCTGTCGCGAACCTACTATCGCTCATCCGACGGGACGCGATCCGCGAACTCGCCCGCAGAGCCTTTCGGCTCCCGGCCGGGCTGTCCGCGGCACAGCCGCCGTCCCTCGGGCCTCACCCGCCCCGCTTCCCTCCGGAGCCCCGCATGACGACGTTCGCCCAGGGCCACGCCTCCACCAGCGCCTCGAAGATCGCCGCCAAGCACGGCTCGATCCTGAACCCCTCCGACACCTTCGAACACCGTCACCTCGGCCCGAGCGAGGCCGACATCAGCGAGATGCTCGACACCCTGGGCTACAAGTCGCTCGACGCCCTCATCGATGCCACCGTCCCCGCCGAGATCCGCAACACCCGGCCGCTGACGCTCAGCGGGGAGGCGAAGAGCCCCAAGGGTGAGGCCGAGCTGCTCGCCGATTTCAAGGCGATGGCGAGCCAGAACCAGATCTTCCGCTCATGCATCGGCATGGGCTACTTCGACTGCATCACGCCGGGCGTGATCCTCCGCAACATCCTCGAGAACCCGGGCTGGTACACGCAGTACACGCCCTATCAGGCCGAGATCGCCCAGGGCCGCCTCGAAGCCCTGCTCAACTTCCAGACGATGGTGAGCGACCTCACGGGCTTGCCCCTCGCCGGTGCGTCGTTGCTCGACGAGGCCACCGCCGCGGCCGAGGCCATGGCCATGGCTTTCTCCATCGCCGGCGGGCACGAGGGCACCAAGCGCTCGTTCCTCGTCGCGCACGATGTCCACCCGCAGACCCTCGCCGTCATCCACACGCGTGCCGACGGCCTGGGGATCAAGGTTCGCACCTTCGATCCCAAGGCGACGCCCGCCCCCACCACCTTCACCGACGATGACTTCGGCCTGATCGTCCAGTACCCCACCACCGACGGGCGCGTCGAGTGCTACGAGAAGCTCTCCGCCGACGCCCGCGCCAAGAACATCACCGTCATCGCCGCGACCGACCTGCTCGCACTGACGCTCCTGAAGCCCCCGGGCGAGTGGGGCGCCGAGATCGCCGTCGGCAGCGCCCAGCGCTTCGGCGTTCCCATGGGCTTCGGCGGCCCGCACGCCGCGTTCATCGCCACCAAGGAAGAGCACGTCCGCAAGATGCCCGGCCGCATCATCGGCGTGTCGCGCGACTCGCAGGGCAAGCCCGCGCTCCGCATGGCCATCCAGACCCGCGAGCAGCACATCAAGCGCGAGAAGGCGACCAGCAATATCTGCACCGCGCAGGCTCTCCTCGCCATCATGGCCGGCATGTACGCCGTCTACCACGGCCCCGAAGGCCTCCGCCGCATCGCGCTCCGCGTTCACTCCTACACCCAGGCTCTCCGCGCCGGACTCAAGAAGCTCGGCCATCAGGTCAGCGACACCGACGCGGTCTTCGACACCCTCCGCGTGAAGCCCGTCGGCCGCACCGCGATGGACATCCTCAACGCCGCCCGCGCGAAAAAGATCAACCTCCGCGACTTCGCCGACGGCACGCTCGGCATCACCTTCGACGAAACCACCGATCGCGCCCTCGTCAAGGACCTCCTCGCCGCGTTCGGCGGGACTGGCAACGACGACATCGACGCGCTCCTCGCTTCGACCACCACCACGCTCCCCGCCGCGTTCGCCCGCCAGAGCGGCTATCTCACGCATCCCGTCTTCAACAGCCACCACAGCGAGCACGAGATGCTCCGCTACATCTTCAAGCTCCAGGGCCGCGACCTCAGCCTCGCCCACTCCATGATCTCGCTCGGCTCGTGCACGATGAAGCTGAACGCCACCAGCGAGATGATCCCCGTGACCTGGCCCGAGTTCGGCAAGATGCACCCCTTTGCCCCCGCCGAGCAGACCAAGGGCTATCAGAAGATGTTCCGCGATCTCGAGACCTGGCTCGCCGAGATCACCGGCTTCGCCGCCGTCTCGCTCCAGCCCAACTCCGGTGCCGCGGGTGAGTACGCCGGCCTGATCGTCATCCGCCAGTACCTCCGCTCGATCGGCCAAGGCCACCGCAACGTTTGCCTGATCCCCGACAGCGCCCACGGCACCAACCCCGCCTCGGCCGTCTGCGCCGGCTTCGATGTCGTCGCCGTCGCCAACAAGGAGAACGGCGACATCGATCACGCCGATCTCGCCGCCAAGATCGCCGAGCACAAGGACCGGCTCGGCGCGCTCATGGTCACCTACCCGTCCACCTACGGCAAGTTCGAGACCGGCATCCGCGACGTCATCAAGATGGTCCACGACGCCGGCGGCCAGGTCTACATGGACGGCGCCAACATGAACGCCCAGGTCGGCCTGACCAGCCCGGGTCTCATCGGCGCCGACGTCTGCCACCTCAACCTCCACAAGACCTTCTGCATCCCCCACGGCGGCGGCGGCCCCGGCATGGGCCCCATCGGCGTCGCCAAGCACCTCGCGCCTTTCTTGCCGTCCCACCCCGTCACCAAGCCCAGCGTCGCCACCGACAAGTCCGTCGGCGCCGTCGCCGCGGCTCCCTACGGCAGCGCATCGATCCTCCCAATCTCCTATGTCTACATCGCCCTCATGGGTGCCGCCGGCCTCACCCGCGCCACCGAGGTCGCCATCCTCAACGCCAACTACATGGCCAAGCGCCTCGAGGCCCACTACAACGTGCTCTTCAAGGGCGCCAACGGCCGCTGCGCCCACGAGTTCATCCTCGACTGCCGCCCCTTCGAGAAGACCGCGGGCATCAAGGTCGAAGACATCGCCAAGCGTCTACAGGACTACGGCTTCCACGGCCCGACCATGTCCTGGCCCGTCCCCGGAACGCTCATGATCGAGCCCACCGAGAGCGAGCCCAAGGCCGAGCTGGATCGCTTCTGCGACGCCATGATCGGCATCCGCAACGAGATCAAGGCGATCGAAGAGGGCAAGTCCGACAAGCTCGACAACCCGCTCAAGAACGCCCCGCACACCGTCGCCA
>ERZ1066133.226-NODE-226-length-30649-cov-8.452049_pt1 | contig 30649 bp, 26 predicted proteins | sample MGYA00382780_ERZ1066133 | MGnify/ENA primary metagenome ERZ1066133 (study PRJEB33369, sample SAMEA5778363) | biofilm metagenome | biome: Industrial cooling water; feature: Water cooling tower basin; material: Biofilm | place: United Arab Emirates | collected... | reverse complement strand
CGCGATCAAACGCACCGGCCGGGACGAACTTGGCACGCCGGGAATGGGCATGGCCGAGTATACGAAAGCGGCGCAGCCGGAGCACGGCGGATGGATACGAAAACACCCCGTTGCCGGGGTGCGTTGGGTCGGTGCCGAAAGGCCGATCAGAGTTGCCAGCCAAGATAGGCAGCGCAGTCCAGTTGGTCGTAGTAGGTGGAGAAGATCGAGAAGTCGGCGTCATTTGTCAGCAGGTCGCCGTTCAAATCGCCGGTCGAGTCTTCAAGCGAGTTGTAGGCGTTCGCGAAGATCTGGAAGTCGGCGTCGTTGACGAAGAAATCTCCATTGAGATCGGCGATGCAGAATAGCATGCTACTCGGGCTGACGCAGGAGTCGAGGAACCCGTCACGGTTGGTGTCGAGTGCCAGGTTGCCGTCAGGGCCGTAAATCTGGAGGTAGTCGGCGTAGGTGTTGCCGTCGCAGTCCCGCCCGATGTCGAACGTGAGACCGGCACCCATGTCAACCGGCACGATGCTGCCGCCGGGAAGATCGCAGACCAGAGATTCGCTTGTAATTGGGTTGACGTTCGTGATCCGGTATCGTCCGACCATCAGAAAATCATGGACGCTTGGAGGAGCATACTGCAAGCGAGCGATCCGGTTATTCGTGGGGTCGATGACGGCCTTAAACCTCTTCGTCACGTCGATGAATGTAGTGCCATCGGCGCTGACGATCTCAACCTTGAATGGCTGCGTCCGCCCGGGAGTCGATGGCGTTCCGTTCAGTTTAACCGGGCCGTAGAAGCCGATCTTGGGCGGGTCGTTGACAAAGCGGCTGTCGAGGTAGTAACCAAGCGTGACGGGCGTATTGGGGTTGTACGTCGCGGAGGTGGACTCGGTGTTGTACAACTTGAAGGGCACGACGCCGACGGCTCCGTTGCCGAGGGTGGCGGCGGCGATCTCGTAGTCGGAGGTGTTGACGATGATCGGCGACTCGGTGCTGTTCCGATTCACGCGAACCGTTCCACCGAGCGACCCGGCCGCGGTCATGGAGTTGACGATGATCTGCCCGGCCAGCCCCACGCTTCCCGCGATCGCGGTGGACTTGTTCAGGACGATCTCCGCTCCCGGCTTCACTTCGCCACCGACGAGGATGCTCGCGACACTGGAAAGCCCCTTGTTGACCGTGATGTCGCCGTACACATCGCCGTCCACGGCGATGCTGGTTGGGCTGCCGTGCGATGAAACGTTGCCGATGAGGTCACCGCCGACAACCATTCGCGTGACTTTGCCCTCGAAGTTTGGGTCGGTCGTCTGCGTCAGGGCTTCGATGTTGCTGTAAACGTTTCCCTTGGCGCTGACGAAGTCCACTCGGCGTGTGACCGAACGAATCGTGCTGGAAATGCTCGCGTTGCCGATGTTGCCATCGAGGCTGACGACATTCTGGACTGTGCCGCTCCCGGTGATGTTCGCCAGAATGTCACTTTGTGCGGTGATATTGTCGATGCGCCAACCCAAGCTGCCGGTGGTGAATTCCGCCAACGCGGGCGGCCAAGTGTCGGTTTGCGGGTCGTAGTCAACCCCGATCCTGCCCGGAAACCCTGGCGATCCCGCAAGAACGGACTCGATGTTAGCGTTGAACGCCGAGAACGATCCGCCGATGTCCTTTCCGGCGATGAGATTGCGAATTCGACCAGAGACTGTGCTCACGGCTGCGAGAATCGAACCGTTCGCGATGATCTGATCGACGGCGGCTGATCCGGTGAACGCGATTTCCGCGAAAACGTCATACCCAACGTTCATCCGGAGCGAGCCGGCGTTCGCGGAAATCGAACCAATCCATGAACCGTTCGGAACGCTGATGAGGTCGGCCGACGCTGTGCCGCTGCATGTGATCGATCCGATCGCATCGAGATCACGCACCGTCAGATTCTGCAGAACACCGCCGGAGATTGACAAGTCGGCGGGAAAGCCGACCGCGCCGAATCCGCCGACCGACATCAGGACGATGTCGGGAGGAACCGACGTGATCTCTGCATCCGAATTGTTGTGCCCGAGAACGCCGTAGAGGAAGCCGCCGACTTCCAGACGCGTGATACGGCTCGCGGAGAGATTCCGGACGTTGCGATACACGCTTGCTTGGACAGAAACGATGCTGCCGTTTTCGACGACTCCGCTCGCCCCGTCTGGCCCGCCCGTCCAGTCCGCAATCGCAGGCGCGCCCGCAGAGGCGTAGGGATTCCAAATCACAACGCCGACAATGAGTCGAATTCGACGATTCGAGACGCCTCCAGGGGCTGTTGACGTGACCTTGATCTGCCTGATCGAATCGACGGCTGGATTATCTGAGTACACTTGTCAGTAGCCGTCGTTTGCGTCCTGATTCACTAGTAACGTGACGTCAACTGGTTGCCGAGTTCCGTCCGGGAGAAGCGGAAGGACGTCGGTGTCAATTCTTGATGCCTCCTGTTCGATGAATGCAAGAGGAGCCGATTCCGGTGCGAAGCGAACGAAGATGTCTGCATTGCTTGACGGACAAACGACTGCTGCCGCGACGCCGATGGTTCCGATCACGACTCGATAGAACATGGTCATTCCTTCACTCCGATGACTTGCTCGCCGGTCATTCATCACCAAACACTTAAGATCACGCCTTCCTTCGTCGCGAGCCAAGCATGTACGTCCCCGCAACGAAGACCCAGATGGCGCTCGGTCCGGGGATGGTGGCCACTCGAAGGCCCCCAATCAGGTGCCACGGTGCTCCGCTTCTCTGCTCGCCTGGATCGTCGAATCGCAGGTCGGGGTCGCCCTCAACGGAGCCGCCGAGTAGTCGATGGCGACCGAAGAACGCGCCAAACTCTTCGGTCCACTCCGACGCCGAACCGGAAGCGTCGAGCAGTCCCCACGGCGTTGTCACATCGGGGTAGGAACCAACTGGAATCAACACCGGGTCCATTAAGCCGACCGTGGCGCTGGTCTGTCCGACGCCGGGGAACCCAGGGATCAGCGGCGTGTTCGACCCGTTCGGCTGGTTCCACCAGCCGCCGACGCCGTCCTTCTTGGGGTCGTAGAACACCGACTTCAACCACTCGTCAAGACTTGGAATCCAGAACCTCGCGCCCGGCGAGCGGGTGCGTTGGTCGGTGGGCGAACCGTCGGGGTTCTGGCCGAAGGTCCGAGCGTCATACGCGCCTGTCTGGATCGTGTTCCAGTCGCTTGACTTGTCGTGGTGGAGCCAGTTGCAGTAGAGAGCCGCGATCCGCCACGTCATTCCCCGAACGGCGACGCGGCCGGCGTTCGGAACATCGGGACTCAGAATGTCCCGGCTGCCTGGTGCCGAAAGCGGGTAGGTGGGGTCGGTCACCGTCGGCCACCCGATGATGTTGCTCCGCATCACCTGGTACAGCTCATCCGACTGCGTCGCGAACGTGTTGTAGAACTCAAGCATCTGCCCGGTGGTCACTTCAGTCTTGGCCATCCGGTAGGAGTATCCCACCGAACCACGACCAGCGTTGACCCCGAAGCGGTTGCCCGGATACGCCGCGTTGCCGGGGGCGGTGATGTCGCACCACTCGAACCCGTTGGCGTCCGCGGCGTGCGCGGGTTGCAGCCCCGCGGCCCCTACCACCCAGAAAACCCCCAGAAGAAGAATCAATGACATCGCCCGCATCTGTTTCATGCTACGAAAAACATACCACACGGTTCCTTTTCGGACCATGAAACCGGCGCGGATGCCGCGAAGTCGGTGGGCGATTTGGAGCCCGCTCGATTGAGACGCGGGTGCCCCGCGATGCTCGGAGTCGGTCCGCGGGTCCTTACCCAATCCGCGGCTCACGGGGCCCGCGGCAACAGATCGTCGGGGCGTCCTCGCGAACGTGTACCCAAGCACGACCACGGCCTCCGAGCAGGCCGTGGTCGTAGCACCCGAGTCACCACTGCGTGCGGAGTTCGGAGACGAGGTCTTTGGCGAGGCGTTGGGCGGCGGAGGCTTGGCCGTATTCGATTTTCTCGCTGACGCCGCGGACGGGGACGAAGGTGTCGGCGGCGGCGAAGGAGCGGCGGGCGGCGAGGGTCTTGCCGGTGGCGTTGTCCACCCAGTCGAAATCGACGGTGATGATGTAGCCGTATTCCTGCACGAAGCCGGATTGGTCGGTGGCGGTGCGGGCGAGCTGGACGTTGGTGATGGTGCCGCTGAGGGTGGTGTCGGCGGCGGGCGATGGGTCGATGATCCAAGGGGTCTTGTTCTGGATCTCCTTGACGATGGCTTCGGTGAGTTGGGCCTCGACGCCGTGGAAGTACGTGTTGTTCTTGAAGATGGGGACCTGGATGGTGCGGGTGTCGGTGGTGTAGGTGGATTTGAAGGAGTATCCCTGGCGCGGGTCGGAGGCGCAGCCGGCGAGGGCGACGATGGTGAGCAGCGCGGGGACGGCGGCGGTGCGGGAGGTCACGGCTTGGCCTCCTTGGGTGCCGGGGCTTCGGGTGCGGCTGCTGCGTCGGTCGCGGGCGCTTCGGGCTTGGTCTCGGATGTGGCTTCGCTCGGCTCGGGCTTCGCGCCGGGCGCATCTTCGGTCGGCGCGGGCTTGGGCGGCTCGGGGATGGGCCAGCGGCGCTCGATGAAGATTTCCTTGGCGCGTGTCGCGGCGACGGTGTCGGGGTGCTTGAGGATGAGACGCTTGAGGGTGTAGCGGGCGGAGACGGGGTCCTTGCGGACGAGGTACCACGAGGCGATCTCGAACATCTGTGCCGCGGCGGATTCGTCGAGGCGGCTGATGAGGGCGTCGGTCATGCCGACCTGCTCGGCGGCCTGCGGGTAGCGCTGGGCGAAATCGCGGACGAGGTACTGGGCTTCGATGAGGCCGGAGGCGTCGTAGCGCGGGCCCTTGTAGCGGCCGATGTTGGCGAAGACGCGGCGCTGCATGGCGAGCTGGCGGTACTCGCTGGTGGGGAAATTGGTGAGGAAGATCTCGTAGGCCTCGCTGGCCATGCGGAGGTCGCGGGCGCGGTAGTAGTAGTTGGCGAGCTCGATGGCGGCCCGCTGGGCGAGCTGGCTGTTGGGGACGCGTTCCTGAACGCGGATGAGCAATTCCTCGCCGATGCGGGTGGCGCTGTCGATACGCATGCCGAGGAACTTCTTGCGGAGGCCGTTGAGGTACATCAGGCCGATCTCGAGCTCGCGCTCGATGGCGGTGATGAACTGGGGCGTGCCGGGATATTCCTTGATGACGCGCTCGTAGTCGTAGAGGGCTTCGTACTCGTCCTTGAGGGCGAGCTTGGCGTCGCCGCGGCGCAGGAGGGCCTCGGCGGTTTCGGGCTTGTCCTGGGCGGCGTTGCGCTTGAGCCAGGAGTCGAGGAGCGCGAGCGCGCCGCGGGGACGGTTCTCGGCGAGCTGGGTGCGGGCCCGCTGCATGACGCCAGCGTCGGAGGCGGGATCGATGGGGGCTTCGGCGGGGACCCACTTGCCGTCGGGGTCGAGGCGCATGGGGGTCTGCGCGAGGGCGGTGGTGCTCGCGGCGGAGAAGAGGCATGCGATCAGGAGGGCTCGCTTCACGGGGCAAGCATACCGCGGATCAGGGGAACCGGGGCGGTCAGGGTTCTTCGGGCGATTCGAAGAGCGGGTTCTCGTCGTTCAGCACGATGCGGAGTTGCTCGGCGAGCGGCGGAAGATCGTCCTGAACGGTGTCCCAGACGATCTTCGAATCGACCGCAAAGTACACGTGCACCACAAAGTTCCGCATCCGGCCCATCTCGACCCACGGAACACCGGGGTGCCTCTGCTTGATGGCGTCGGGGATGTGACGTGAGGCTTCGCCGATGATTGCGAAGTTGGCGAGGACGGCCTTGCGTTTCTCGCGGTTGGAAGCGAAGGAGTCGTACTCGACGCCGCGCATGAACAACTGGATTTCCCCGATGGCATCGAGGATGTCGCGGACGCGGTCGGACCATGCCCTAGGCGACACGGAGCAGGTCCTTCTCGACCGATGCTCGGACCCGCGGCCGCAGGCTCGACTCGGTGCCGAGATCGACGTCGCGCCCGAGCAGGTCGGCGAGGCGGACTTGGAGGGCGGCGAGCGTGAAGAGCGTCACCGTGCGGGCGGGTTCGAACTCGACGATGAGGTCGACATCGCTCGACGGCGTTTCTTCGCCGCGGGCAACGGAGCCGAAGAGCGAGAGTGCGGTAACGCCGAAATCGGCCCGCAGCGCGGGCAGAGCGAGACGGAGCGTAGAGATAACCGTGTCGCGGGTCATGCGGGAATTGTAACGAGGCCAGGGATGCGAAGCGATGAACGCCGGTTTCGGGACCGTCACGAAGGACGCTAACGCGGCGCGAAGTACCCCTCTCCGGCCTCGCGGACTCGGCCACCTCTCCCCGCTTCTCGGGGCGAGGAGGCGCGGAATCAGACCCCGACGGGCTTGCGGTCGTTGAGCGTTTCGGTTTTGCCGTTGTTAAAGTCGAGGTAGTCCTGCAGCGCGGCGACCTTCCAATCGCCGAAGCGGAGGGCCTTGATGGCACGCACCGCGGCGGCGGCGCCGGTGGTCGTCGTAATGATGGGAACACCGAGGCGGATCGCGGCGGCCCGGATCTTGCCCTCGTCGGTGAGGCGGCCGGTGCGGGTCGGGGTGTTGATGATGAGTTGGATCTGCCCGTCGGCCATCATGTCGATGACGTTGGGGCGGACCTGGGCGTCGATCTTGGGGACGCTGGTGTTTGAGACGCCGTGCTCGCTGAAGAACGCCGAAGCGCCGGGGCTGGCGAAGATCTTGAAGCCCATCGCGTCGAGTTCTTTCACCAGCGGCATCATCGCGATTCGGTCGCTGCGACGCACGCTGACGAAGACGTTGCCCTTGCTGGGGAGCACCGTGCCGCAGGCCAACTGGCCCTTGGCGTACGCGATGTCGGCGGAGAGATCGATGCCCATGACCTCGCCGGTGGACTTCATCTCCGGGCCGAGGACGATGTCGACGCCCGGGAACTTGCTGAACACAAAGACGGATTCCTTGACGGCGTAGACGCCCTTGTGCACGGGCTCCTTCGCGCCGAGGTCGCTGAGGCGTTTGCCCATCATGACCATTGCGGCCTGGCGGGCCCACGGGGTGTGGGTGGCCTTGCCGACGAAGGGCACGGTGCGGCTGGCGCGGGGGTTCACTTCCAGGATCGCGATCTTGTCGCCTTTGATCGCCAACTGCACGTTCATCAGGCCGTTGACGCGGAGTTCGGCGGCGAGGATCTGGCCGATCTGCTTGATGCGGTTGACCATCGGGGGCGAGAGGCTCCACGGCGGAAGCGTGCACGCCGAGTCGCCGGAGTGGACACCGGCCTGCTCGATGTGCTCCATGACGCCGATGACAATCGCTTGGCGGCTGCCATCGTTGCCCGAGAGGTCGGTGGAGCCGGCCTTGCCGGGGATGAAGTCGGCGACGACGTCCATGTCGACTTCGGTCGCGTCGTCGAGGAACTTGTCGATGAGCACCGGTGCGTTGTCGAGATCGCTGATGTTGACCGCGTTGGTCATGTAGTGGCGGAGAGCCTTCTCGTCGGAGCAGATCTCCATGCCGCGTCCGCCCAGGACGTAGGACGGGCGGACCAGCACGGGATAGGTGATGCGGTTGGCGATCTCGACGGCTTGATCGAGCGTGCGGGCGATGCCGCTGGGGGGCTTGGAGAGGCCGAGGCGTTCGAGCAGTGCGTCGAAGCGTTTGCGGTCTTCGGCGAGGTCGATGGAATCGAGGCTGGTGCCGATGAGGGGCGTGCCACCCTGCACGAGGCCGTGGGCGAGGTTGAGGGGCGTCTGGCCGCCGAACTGGACGACCACGCCGTGGACGAGGCCGTTGCGTTTGCCGTTCCAGCCTCCGGCGTCGCGTTCGAGCGTCTTGCCGTTGAGGCGTTCGATGATGTTGAGCGTGTCTTCGAGCGTCAGCGGCTCAAAAAACAGCAAATCCGACGTGTCGTAATCCGTGCTGACCGTCTCGGGGTTCGAGTTGATCATCACCGACTCAAACCCGAGCTCGCGAGCGGCGAACGCGGCGTGGACGCAGCAGTAATCAAACTCGCAGCCCTGACCGATGCGGTTGGGCCCGCCGCCGATGATGATGACCTTCGGACGGTCCGAGACGCGGATCTCGTCGTCGGCCTTCGCTGCCCCACTGCCCCCCTGCCCCACTGCTCCACTTCCTGTCTCGTACGTGGAGTAGTAGTACGGCGTGACGGCCTCGAACTCCGCCGCGCAGGTGTCGACCAGCTTGTACACCGGCTCGATCTTCAATCCCTTGCGGTGGTTGCGGACCTGGATGATCGTCTCGGGGCTGATCTTGCCGAGGTACAGGTTCGCGAGCTGAGCGTCGGAGTAACCGAGCTGCTTGGCTTCGAAGAGCACATCCGCGGGGACGTCTTCGAGTTTCGCGTACGAACACAGCACGTCCTCGAACTCCACCAACTGGCGGATCTGATCGAGGAAGAAGTAGTCGATCTTGGTGAGGCCGAAGATCTTCTCGTCGGTCCAGCCCATCTTCATCGCGTAGCGGACGTAGTAGAGTCGGCCCTGGCTCGGGATGGCGAGCTTGCGGCTCAGCTTGTCCTCGGCGATGGGCCACTCGATCGGCTGGCCGTCGGCGGTGCGGAAGGTCTGCTTGCCCGCCTCGGTGGTCACATTGCCGGCCTTACCAGCGCGCCGTGCTTCGAGCCACTTGTCGTTGCGGTCCAGGCCCAGCCCGAAGCGCTTCACGTCCATCGAGCGGATGACCTTCTGGAAGCTTTCCTTGAAGGTGCGTCCGATCGCCATCGCCTCGCCGACCGACTTCATCTGCGTCGTCAGCGTCTCGTCGGCCTCCGGGAACTTCTCGAACGTCCAGCGCGGCATCTTGGTGACGACGTAGTCGATGGTCGGCTCGAAGCAGGCGCTGGTCGTGCCGGTGATGTCGTTGCGCAGTTCGTCGAGCGTGTAGCCGACCGCGAGCTTGGCCGCGATCTTGGCGATCGGGAAGCCGGTGGCCTTGGACGCGAGCGCGGACGACCGCGACACCCGCGGGTTCATCTCGACGACGACCATCTCGAACTTGCCGTCCTTGGGGGCGGGGTTGACGGCGAACTGCACGTTCGAGCCGCCGGTTTCAACTCCCACGGCTCGCATGATGGCGATGGCGGCATCGCGCATCGCCTGGTATTCCTTGTCGGTGAGCGTCAGGATGGGGGCGACGGTGACGGAGTCGCCGGTGTGGACGCCCATGGGATCGATGTTCTCGATGCCGCAGATGATGACGCAATTGTCCTTCTTGTCGCGGACGACTTCGAGTTCGTATTCCTTCCAGCCCAGGACGGACTGATCGATCTGGACCTGCCCGATCATGCTGGCCCGCAGGCCACGGGTGGTAATCTCGTCGAACTCTTCCTGGTTGTACGCGATGCCGCCGCCGGTGCCGCCGAGGGTGAAGGCAGGTCGGATGATGGCGGGGAGGCCGATTTCCTTGAGGAAGGCGCGGGCCTCTTCGAGGGTGGTGACGGTCTTGGCCTTGGGGAGTTTGAGGCCGATGCCCTCGCAGATGTCCTTGAAGATCTGCCGGTCTTCGGCGCGGTGGATGACGGTGCGGTTGGCGCCGATCATCTCGACGCCGAACTCGGTGAGCGTGCCGTCGTCGAAGAGCTTGCAGGCGCAGTTGAGGGCGGTCTGGCCGCCGAGGGTGGGCAGGATGGCGTCGATGGGGGTGCCGAGGTCCTTTTCACGCTGGAGGATCTTCTTGACCGCTTCGGGCGTGATCGGCTCGATGTACGTCCGGTCGCTGTACGCCGGATCGGTCATGATCGTCGCCGGGTTGCTGTTCACCAGCACCAGCCGGTATCCCTCGGCCTTCAGAGCCTTGCAGGCCTGGGTGCCCGAGTAGTCGAACTCGCAGCCCTGGCCGATGACGATCGGGCCCGAGCCGAGGAGCAGGATGGTTTTGATGTCGGTGCGCTTGGGCATGGTTGGGAGTGGGGGCAGGGGATCAGGGGTTCGTGCCGGGACCGGGCGCAAACTCCATGAGGATAGAACGCGACGCGACGAACGTCCAAGTCGCGGCTTCGATTGCATCGAGATTCTGCGAGTTTTCGGCCGCCCTGATCAGAACTCCCAGCCAAGGGTCAGGAAGTAATCGACATCGTTCCGCTTGGTGCGATCGCCTCGCGTCGTAAAGCGATTGGCGACGCCGGCTTTCAGGAGCATATTGGTGCGGGGATCGACCTTGAGTTGATAGCCCGCCTTGAGGTCCAGCCGGAAATCGGCGGCCGAGCCGAGGCTCGGCAGGTAGTCGAAGCTGCCAAACACGGACTGCCTCGGGGAGATCGTCCATTTGGAGTCGACGCCCACGAGCGCCTCGGGCTGGAACCCCGGCGCCGGGGCGGGGCCGTGGAACTCGCCGGCGCCGCCGAGACCGGCACGCAGACGAAGGAGCAGCGGCTCCGGGCTGTAGAGCGTGTACGACGGACCGGCGAAGCCCGACAGGCGCAGCCGATAGTTCGTGAACTCGTCGAACTCGAACCGGCCCCGGGCGAAGAAGCCCCACGGCGATCCGGGGAGCTTCCAGTCGTTGAAGGCGTTGGCCTCGGCGCGGTTCTTCGAGGTCCGTCCGCCCTCCGAGGCCCGGTTGTACTCGGCATCGAACCGGGTATCCATGGCGGGGGTCTCGCGCCAGGTGGCGACCGCCAATCGGCTGCTCAGCGACTCGCTGTTGCCACCGGCACCTGCGAGCCCGAGGTCGACGCTCCCCCTCCAACGGACGCCGGGGTGCGGGGCCTCGCCGTTCGCGTCGGGTTCTTGCGGGGCCGTCGGAGTCTGGCTGCCGGTTCTGTCGCTGTCGGCGGGTACCTGCGGCGTGGGCTCCGGCAGGATCCCTGAAATCATCGACCTCGAAATGCGAAGCTCGCCGAGTACCGCGTGGCGCACGGTCACGGTGCTCTCGTCGTGCTCGACAACCTCGCCGCGGAGCGAATCGCCGTTGACGAGCGTGATGACCTGCGCCGTCGCGGGGGCCGACGGGAGCAGCGTGATCAACAGATGCAGGAATTGACGGATCTTGATCATGGCGATTCGGTTAGTGTCGGAAACTCGGCGGCGAACGAGACAGTTTTCACATGCGTGGCGCTGGCGACGCGTCGCACGCGGGATCCGATGGATCTCGCGCCGCCTTCGCCACGGTTCCTGCAATATCCGCTGGATGCGACGCGGGTTCGGTGACCGCTCGGTTTTCCGGCGGTGTTCAGAGCCGAGTCAGGCCCCGGGCGATCGCGAGTTCGAGATCGGAACAAGCCGACATGGGGTCCAGCCCGCCGCCGGCCGCCGCGTTGAGCTGGGCGAACTGATCGGGCGTGACGCCCGAGATGATCAGGAAGCGGTTCTGATCATCGAGCTTCCGCACGGCCGCACGCAGTTCGATTGCCGAATTCTCGTCGAGCTGTGTGACCTCGTCCAGGTCGAGGATGACAACCTTTGCGTGAGCGGGCAGCAGATCGGCCCACACCAGGAGGTTGGGCATCCGATGAATCCGCCCGGCTCGTGATTGATCCTTTCGAACGTGGTAGATCAGCATCTCCGGTGGCAGCCCAAGGTCGGAGTCTTCCCCCACCAGTTCGCTTTCCTCGATCTCCGCGATCGGACGCGAAACGTCCTGGTAGATGACCCACAGCAAGAACAGCACGGGCGGAAACATCGCCCACCGCGTCCCATACAGGTAGGCGGTCGTCCCCAGGCCGGCTCCCAACGCAAACGACCCGAGAATGGCTCCGAGGACCATCAGGTGCTGGGATGTCGCGTGTCGATACAAGAATCGCGCGGCATCGATCGCACGCCCCTTGGCGAGGCTGCGACGCTCATCCTTGAGAAACCAGAGGAATTGCACGGTCTCCAGACCGAGGTCCGTGAGAACGCCGGTGACGTGGGTCGTCCGTACAACGCCGCTGGAAATGCGCGTGATGGTCGCGTTCTGAAGGCCCATGGCCATCGACGCGATACCCAGCAGCGTGAGAACGATCTCGCGGCGTTTCAGATCTTCGGGACTGAAGAACTCGAGCGCAATGGCGAACACCGCGAGCAGGGCGGCCTCGATGGCGATGGGCAGAACGTAGATCGATTCCCAACCGCGACGCTTTCCCACTTCCGCCGCCAGTCCGGAAACACCCGCGCCGACAAAGAACGTGAAAAGAAGAAAGAGAAGGAAGCCCGCCGCTTCCCATCGGGCTTCGATGACGGCACGGCCCAAGTCAGAAGTCGTGCCGCTCACGTGGCTGGTCACGTGCCCGCACACCAGGATCGTGAGGATGTTCGTGTACCCGGCAATCCAAGCGAGCGTCACCGCGAGGCGAGCCTGCTGGTAGTAGGAATGGGCTTGGGCGATGAACATGGCGGGGCATCATGATCATCGACACCTCGGTGATCGAGAAGCAAGTGCGCCGCGTAGAGACGACATCAGATTGGCGGTCCGTAAGGGGTTGCCGGAACCGTCGGCCCGCAATTCCCGCGTGTGCGGCTCAAGAACGAGGCACGCACCCGCGAACGCGGTCCGTGGCGGCGAGCGGCACGTCGAGCGTTTGGCGAAACGGCCACGCATCGAGCACCAATTGAATTGAACTGCCGGTCTCCGACGCCCCGCGTCGCGACCGGGGCGCGAGAATCCGTGATGCCGGACCTCGTTACCGGCTATGCTCGGTGCTATGGGTAAAGTTGCGCTCTACTCGACATTGCTTGTCCTCGGCCTGCTTCTATCGCAGGTGTACCCGGGCCTGGTTCCCAACCAGGCGGAGACGCTGGCGCTGGTCATCAAGCTGGCGACGTTCGTCTGTCTGGCGTTCATCATGATCCACGTCGGGCATGAGTTCGAGATCGACAAGTCAAGACTTGGAAGCTACGGCTGGGACTACGTCGTCGCCATGACCGCGGCGGCGTTCCCGTGGATATTCGTTGCGGCGTACTTCGTCTTCGCGATGAAGGACTCCAGCGTCTGGGGCGACTGGACGGCATGGAAAGAGGCGCTGTTGATCGGGAGATTCGCCGCGCCGACGAGCGCCGGAGTCCTTTTCAGCATGCTCGCCGCCGCCGGCTTGGCAGCGACATGGCTCTTCAAGAAGGCACGCGTCCTTGCGATCTTTGATGACATCGACACGGTGCTTCTGATGATCCCGTTGAAGATGATGATCATCGGGCCCAAGCCGCAGCTCGGCGTCGTCGTGGTCGTCATGGCTCTGCTGCTGTGGATCGGCTGGAAGTACTTACACGCGATCGACATCCCGATCACGTGGCCGTGGGTCATCGGGTACAGCGTGGTCCTCGTCGCCTTGTGCGAGGCGTTCTACATCGTCACAGAGTGGCTGCAGCCGGGCGGCGGTATCCACTTCGAGGTTCTGCTTCCGGCCTTCATTCTGGGCTGCGTCATCCGTTCCCATCCGACGGGCGGCGACGATCACTCGAACGGTGCCCCGGCGAGCAATCCGCACTACTCGCGGTCTGCGATCTTCGTCTCCGGCTTTATCTCCGCGGCATTCATGATCCTCGTCGGGCTGTCCATGCCCGCGTTTGCACAGCTTCTCGGAAAGGGTGGAGAGGCTTCTGTGTCGTGGTGGACTATCGCCGCCCATGTCCTGATCGTCACCGTGCTGTCAAACCTCGGCAAGATGTTCCCCGCATTCTGTTACCGCGACGAAGCGACCTTCCGGGAACGGCTTGCGGTCGCGATCGGCATGTGGCCCCGAGGCGAAGTCGGGGCGGGCGTTCTCGTTGTCGCCTTGTCCTATGGCATGCAGGGTCCGTTCGTACTGGTTGCGATGCTGTCCCTGGCCCTCAACCTTGTTCTGACCGGCGTGTTCATCGTGATTGTGAAGAGACTCATCGCGCCGCAAACATCTTCCTGAGCGATGCCGAAAGAGCTCGCCCAGCCTCAGGACTTCACCCGAGGACCGAAGGGTTCACCCGGGACCGCGGACAATCCGCGACTCCGACCATGAACCCGTGCGGTTCTCGGGTCGTAGCAAGCAGCCGTGCCGACGCTCAAATGAGGTTCTCGGAACACGCTCGTACCATTCCCGGATGTCCTTCCGGGGCGGCATTTCAGCCGCCCCGCCGCGCCGCTCGATTGAGACTTCACCATGTGCGGAATCGTCGCCTATATCGGAACCAAACCCGCCCAGCAGCTCCTTCTCGAGGGCCTGAAGCGCCTCGAATACCGCGGGTATGACTCCGCAGGTCTGGCGGTGCTGGAGAACGGGAAACTCCAGGTTGTACGGGCCGTCGGGCGCGTGGCAAATCTGGAGGACAAGATCGAGGACATCGGTGGCTTCCGCGGCTCCATCGGCCTGTGCCACACCCGCTGGGCGACGCACGGCGGCGTGACCGAGTTCAACGCCCACCCGCACACCGATGACCGGAACGGCATCGCGCTGGTGCACAACGGGATCATCGAGAACTACGCCGCGCTGAAGCAGTATCTCGAAGAAAAGGGACACACCTTCAAGAGCCAGACCGACACCGAGGTGCTGGCGATGCTGATCGGCGAGCTGTACGAGGGCGACCTCGAGGCCGCGGTGCAGGCCGCCCTTCGCGAGGTGACGGGCGCGTACGCGATCGCGGTCATCTGCGAGAAGGAGCCAGACGTGATGGTGGTGGCCCGCAAGGGTTCGCCCCTGATGGTCGGGGTGGGCGCGGGCGAGTACGTCGTCGCGTCGGACGCGTCGGCGATCATCAGCCACACCACCCAGGCCTTCGCGCTCGATGACTACAACGTCGTCAAGCTCACCCGCCAGGGCTTCCGCACCAGCACCATCCACAACGTGCCGGTGAACAGCAAGATCATGCAGCTCGAGCTCGAGCTGCAGGAGATCGAGCTCGGCGGCTTCAGCCACTTCATGCAGAAGGAGATCTTCGAGCAGCCCAAGGCGCTCACCAACTGCATCCGCGGGCGTCTGCAGCTCGAGGAAGGCCGCATCCACCTCGGCGGCGTCGGCAGCTTCAGCAAGGAGCTGAGCAAGCTCAAGCGCGTGGTCCTCACGGCTCAGGGCACCGCCCTGCACGCCGCGATGATCGGCGAATACCTGTTCGAGGATCTGGCGAAGGTGTCGAGCGTGGCCGAGTACGCCAGCGAGTTCCGCTACCGCAACCCGATCGTGGAAGAGAACACCGCGGTGATCGCCGTCAGCCAGTCGGGCGAGACGGCCGACACGCTCGCCGCGCTGCAGGAGGCCAAGGAGCGCGGCGCCCTGGCGATGGGTGTCGTGAACGTCGTTGGCTCTTCGATCGCCCGCGAAACGGACGCGGGTGTCTATCTGCGCGTTGGTCCTGAGATCGGCGTCGCCTCGACCAAGGCCTTCACGGGCCAGGTGGCGGTGCTCACGATGCTGGCGATGTACCTGGGCCGCAAACGCTTCATGAGCTCGGACCAGTGTCGCGACCTGATGACCGAGCTGGAGCGTGTGCCGGCCAAGATCGAGAAGATCCTGGAGCAGGACGCCAAGATCAAGACCATCACCGAGAAGTACATCCACCGTGAGAACTGGCTGTTCCTGGGCCGCGGGTACAACTACCCCACCGCTCTCGAGGGCGCATTGAAGCTGAAGGAGATCTCGTACATCCATGCCGAGGGCATGCCCGCGGCGGAGATGAAGCACGGGCCGATCGCCCTCATCAACGACGGCATGCCCGCGGTCTTCATCGCCAACAAGGGCCGCCAGTACGAGAAGGTGATGAGCAACATTCAGGAAGTCCGCTCCCGCGGCGGGCACATCATCGCGGTAGCGACCGAGGGCGACAAGGACATCGCCAAGTACGCCGAGGATGTCATGTACATCCCGGACTGCCCCGAGTGCCTGAGCCCGCTGCTGGCGGTCGTGCCGCTGCAGTTGCTCGCATATCACGCCGCTGTCCTGCGCGGCCACGATGTGGACAAGCCGCGGAATCTGGCCAAGAGCGTCACCGTGGAGTAGCATGACCTCCCGCGACGCCCTCACGCTGCGCACTCCTTGAGCTGCGCGCCGCAAGGCTCGCGAGCACGAATCGATCGCGCACGACGTCACCCGCGGGCACACCGCCGTGGCGTCTTCGCTGCGCGGGATCTGATCGTGGTGGTGTCCGCAAAGTCACTTAAGCCACGGCCGACCTCGGTTCGGTTCGAGGCCAGCATCGGCGCTGTCGCGCCGGCGAAAAGCCGCGCACCAGGTAAGCCGCCGTTCCGAATCGCGGTCGAATGATCGCTTCGCGCACGCCCCGACCCCCGACACCGCACCGGTGGGAGCGCGGGATTGCTTCTGAATCCGATCCGCCGATACATGCGGGTCGCCCCCGGGTCCGGCGTCGCCGGTGGGCTCGTGCGTACGCGGCGGCTGCGGGGTACTGCCTTGTCACAGCCCTTGAGCAACGCCTTGCACGCCTCGGCTTGCCTAGCGGTCACTCCCCGATCGGTTGGTCGGCATCGCGCTGAACGGGTCATCGGGAACCGGCTCGTCGAGCAGGAGAATCTCTGCACGCTGATTGGACTCGTCCTCGCGGGAGCTGTTCGCGCGCCGGACAACGGGCGCGGAATGTCCGCTGGCGGTGAGCCGAATCTGGTCCCAGCTCAGTCCCTGTTGCACGAGTTCCATTCCAACCGCCCAGGCTCGCTGATACGAGAGCTCCCGTGACTTGCGCTCGTCCCCCCAGCTCTCCCACCGGCTCGAGTGGCCACGAACCTCAACCATCCAGCGAGACCCGGCGACTCGCTTGGCGATCTGTCGAATCGTGTCTCGCGCCGACTCACTGATGACCGCTTTGTTCGAGTCAAACTGAACGAAACCGTCCTCTCCGGACTGCCCGCTGCGACGGACGACCTGTGACGGTCCGTCACGCCCACTCGGGCCGGGCGTGCGGACGTCGCCGGGCTGGGAGCGCTCGCGCAACCGCCGGATCAATGGCTGATCCTCGGGTCGCGTGGAATCCAGAGAGACGGGGTTGTTGAACGCGTCGCGGACTGCGATCGCAAAGTCCAGAAGACTGTCGCTGGCGCCGGCTGTCGGCTCGGCGTCGGACTTTCCTTTCGGACCCATGTTCATGGCGAGCAGGATCACAAAGAATCCCATCATCAGCAGCACGTTGTCGGCGAAGGAGACGATCCAGCCTTCTTCGTGCTCGTGCTCATGGGGCATGTGGGGGTGGTGCTTCTTGTGGCCACCATGTCCCTTCCCGCCCCCGTGCGCCTCCTTGTCGTGCTTCTCGTGCTCGGCCATGGGATCGCTCGCTTTCGATGGATGCGGCGTGTGCCGGCTTTACGCGGCCTTGAGCTGCTCGCGACCCTTGGCGGGAATGAACGAGGCCATCTTGTCGAGCGTGGCGCGGGGGTTATCGCCGGCCTGGATCGACAGGATCGCCTGCAGCACCATCTCGCGCCGGAGGATCTCTTCGCTCGACCGATACGCCAGTTTGTCACCCATCGGACCGGCGACACAGTTCGCGAGCACGGTTCCGTACATCGTGGCTACGACGGCGACGGCGAGCATGTAGCCCATGGTCGCGATGTCGCCGCCAAGACTCTTGAACATACCGATCTGCCCCATGAGCGTGGCGACGAGGCCGAGGCCGGGTCCGTAGGTCTTGAGGATGTCGAAGAACTTCTTGCCCGACTTGTGGCGATCCTGCATCGCCATGATCTCCAGTCGCAGCGTGGCCTCAATGGAGTCGGGGTCGACACCGTCGATCGCCATCTTCATGCCGTTGCGGAAGAAAGGGTCGTCGATCTTGGTGAGCTCGTTCTCGAGCGCGAGGATACCGTCCTTGCGAGCGCGATCGGCGAGCCCGGCGATCTGATTGATCGTGTCCATCAACGGCTTGCCCGGATTGAACAAGAACCGCTTCACGTAGCCGGGCACCATCTTGATCCGGTCGAAAGGCATGGACATCATCACCGCAGCGATGGAGCCGAGGATCACCATGTAGAAGCCCTTGGAGGACCAGAGGGACATCAGGTCGCCGTGGGTCGCCTGGTAACAGACCAGGCCGACCACGAACGCCATCATGAGCGAACCGACCAAGCTGGCTTTGTCCATGACGAAACTCCGTGCTGCGGGCGCAGACGCATGACGACCCGCCCGTCGTCACATTCGGCACAAATCGCGCTGGTCTTCAGGGCAAACCACCCGGCCCAGTTGCTTCAGGTCCCCGGAGCGCAAGGTCCGACCTCGCCCGCGCCACGCCCTGGTCATTCCGCGGTTATCAAGCCCTCGGATTGCAGCGATTGCGCCGATGGCATCGGCCCGGCGAGTGCTCATCAGATCGGGTACCGCACTTCGGCATGGACCGACGCCGCCGCATTTCCGATGCAGCACTCATGTATCCACGGCGCTTCGGACGAGTGGTTTGTCAGTTCGTCGATTCCTCGCTTGGCGAGGTCACGGATATGTCCGCGGGCGGCATGCGTTTGACGACGCTTCGGGCAACGCCGCCGCTCGTCGACGACGTCGTGACGGTCGAGCTTGTCGGCGTCAGCGGAGCGGCGAACGTAACCTGCCGCATCGCCTGGGTTGCCGACGCCCATCCCGACGGCTGGGCCGCGAAGTTGCGATCACTGATCGCCGGCAAACGCTACACCCTCGGCCTGGAGTTCATCAATCTCTCCGAGGAGGCGCGGCAGATCGTCAACGAGATCGGATCGGCCGCAGGAAAGAACGAAGTCATTCGGCCGGACATCGAGCGTTTTCGCAAGAGTGCGTGATCACGCTCAACCTTCGTTCAGACGGTCGCGAGCGTCAGACCCTCGCCTCTATCGCTCGCGCCGAAGGACCGCCTCGATCGCTTTGAGTTCCTTGCGCTTCGCACGATCGACGCCGGGGAACTGTAACCGCAGATCCGACAACGCTTCGACTATGACCGCCGCGACAACGAGACGCGTAAACCACTTGTGATCGGCGGGAACGACGTACCACGGCGCTTCTTTGCTTGCGGTCGCCGCAATCGCATCTTCGTACGCCCGCTGGTACTCATCCCAGTGAGCCCTTTCGGCGATATCGGCGGCGGCAAACTTCCAGTTCTTGGCCCTCTCCTCGAGACGTGACAACAGGCGTCGGCGCTGCTCATCGCGCGACACGTGCAGGAAGAACTTGCGGATCACCGTGCCCTGCCGGGCGTGGTGTTTCTCGAAGTCGCGGATGCTCTCGTAGCGGTGGTCCCAGACCTTTTTGCCGAGCCCCTCGGGCGGGAGCTTGGACTTGGTCAGCAGCTCTGGGTGGACGCGCACCACAAGCACGTCCTCGTAGTAGCTGCGGTTGAAGATCCCGATCTTGCCGCGTTCGGGCATGCGCTTGGCAAACCGCCAGAGGAAGTCGTGATCGAGCTCTTCGCTGGTGGGTTGCTTGAAGGAGTAGACCTGCACGCCCTGCGGATTCACGCCGCTCATCACGTGTTTGATCGTGCCGTCCTTGCCGGCGGCGTCCATTGCCTGGAAGATGAGCAGCAGGCTGTAGCGGTCCTGGGCGTACAGCATCTCTTGCTGCTCGCTCATCCATTCGACGCCCTGCGCGAGCAGCCGCTCCGCGTGCTCCTTGTCCTTGAAGCCGTTGGTCTCGCTCGTGCTGAAGTCCTTCAGGCGGAACTTCTTGCCGTTCTCGACGCGGAACGGTGCGATGAACTTCTCGACGCGCTTGTCCATGCATGCATGCTACCAGCACGCGGGCTTGATACCAACGCAGATCCGGCGGATCCGTCGCCCGCGCAGTCGAGCGTCGGGGCACGCGTGTCGCATACGCTTCCGCGTGTCTTCAACAGCCGTGATCCTGCTTTCCGGCGGACTCGATTCCGCCACCGCCCTCGCCGTCGCCCGACGCGACGGGCATCGCTGCATCACGCTCGCGATTGATTACGGGCAGCGGCATCGGGTCGAGCTCGCGGCGGCGACGCTGGTCTCCAGGCAGCTCGGAGCGGTGGACCATCGCGTGGTCTCGATCGATCTTCGCGCCGTCGGCGGCAGCGCTCTGACGGCGGAGATCGATGTGCCGAAGGATCGATCGGACGCGGCGATCTCGCACGGCGTGCCGATCACCTACGTACCGGCAAGAAACCTGACGTTTCTCGCGATCGCGGCGGGCTTGAGCGAGGTGGTCCGGGCACGCGACATCTATGTGGGCACCAACGCGGTGGATTACTCGGGGTATCCGGATTGCCGCCGCCCGTTCATCGACGCGTTCATAGCGGCCGCCAACCTGGGGACCAAGGCGGGCAGCGAATCGCAGGATCCGTGGCTGCGGGTGCACACGCCCCTGAGCGAGCTCAGCAAGTCGGCGATCATCCGCCTGGGTGTGTCGCTCGGCGTGGACTACGCACTGACGACAAGCTGCTACGACCCGATGACCGACGCGAGCGGCAAGCCCCTGGCGTGCGGCCGATGCGATTCGTGTCAGATCCGCCGTCGGGGCTTTGAGGAAGCCGGTGTCGCCGACCCGACCCGCTACGCGTGACCGACTGGTCAAGTGTTCATGTGTTTGAGTGGCAGAGTGGCAGATTGGCAGATTGGCAGATTGGCAGATTGGCAGATTGGCAGATTGGCTCGGGATCGTACAGTTTCACCGACATTGCTCCGCCCTTCCCAAACTGTGCCCCTGCGTCACTTTGCCACTCTGCCACTTCTTCCGATGCCCCTCCCGCTTTCTGAAACCTTCACGTCGATCCAAGGCGAGGGCAAGCTCGCTGGTGTTCCGTCGTGGTTTGTGCGTTTCAGCGGGTGCAACTTGCGGTGCGGCTGGTGCGACACGCCGTACGCGAGCTGGAGCCCTGAGGTGACGAGCCGCGAGTTGGAAGATGTGCTCGGCGAGGCCCGAGGCAACGTCGCACGCAACGTGCGGCACGCGGTGGTGACGGGCGGTGAGCCGATGATGTTCGACGCCGTGGAGCCGCTGTGCCGCGGGCTGCGCGAGATGGGAATGCACGTCACGATTGAAACGGCGGGAACGATCGCGCGTGCTCCGAATGCCCTCGCGTGCGATCTCATGAGCATGAGCCCGAAGCTGAGCAACTCGACGCCGCGAGGGGGAGATCCGCGTGACCCGGGCGGGGTGTGGCGGGCCAGGCACGAACAGCGGCGGCTGAACCTCGAGGCGTTGCAGCAACTGATCCGCGACTTTCCGTCGCGACAGTTGAAGTTCGTCGTCTCCGAACCAGAGCAACTGAACGAGATCGAGTCGCTGCTCGCGCGACTCCATGGTTGGACGAACGAGGATGTGCTGCTGATGCCCGAGGGCGTCAGCGTGGAAGCACTGGCCTCGCGACGGTGGCTGGTGGAGGCGTGCACCAGCCGGGGCTGGCGGTTCTGTCCGCGGCTGCACATTCAACTGTTTGGCAACAAGCGAGGGACATAACGGACGTGGGAAGACCGGCCGGAGGCCGGTCCTACTGGCGCGCTGCGGACCAGCCGAAGGCCGATCCGAGTGGTGCTCCGGAGTTCGCTGGGCCTGGAAGGCCCCGCCCCCCAATCGCCTTCCGCTGCCCCACTCCCCCACTCCCCGCTCTTCCCCATACGATCCCGCGTGATCTACCGCGTCTGCGTTGCTTTCGAAGTCGAGTCCGGGCACATGCTGAGCAAGCATCCCGGGAAGTGTCGTTTTCCGCACGGGCACAGCCGACGGGTGGAGGTCGTGCTGGCGTCGGAGGGGCTCGACGCGAACGACATGGTGTGCGACTTCAAGGCTGTCAAACTCGCGGTTGGGGAGTTCGTGCACTCGTTCGACCACGCCATGGCGATCAACAGCCGCGACGCGATGATGCCCGCCCTGAAAGGCCAGCGGCTGGTCGTTTTTCAGGACCAGGATCCCACGACGGAAGTGCTGGCCCGGCGCATCCATGACCATCTGAAGGCCGAGATCGCCGCGGGGCGTGCGTATGCGCTGACAGACCGTCAGGGTGCGGCGTATTCCTATTGCATGCCCGCATCGCTGCGGGTCGAACGCGTGCGGGTGAGCGAAACAACGAGCACATGGGCGGAGTACGGCGTGTAGCGCGAACACGAACCGGCGTCGCCGCGCTATACACCGCGTTGACATCGACGCACGGCAATCGTTCTCGCACCGTTCCCAAGAACAGGGCCAGGACACGAAACCTATGAACACCAACATGAACTCCTTCACTCGCCCCATCGCGATCGGGCTGATCGCCGCGTGCGGCACGCTGGTGCCGCTGCGGGCCGTTGCCGCGGAGCCGGCGTCGCCCCAGGATGTGCAATCGGCGCGATCGCTGTCGCGCGCGTTCAACCGCGTGGCGAAGACGGTCGAGCCAGCGGTGGTCCATATCACGGCGATCCGCCGCGAGCCGGAGATGATCTCGGACGGCTGGTTCCTGCGTCCTTCGAATAAGCTCGTGGAGCGAGCCGTCGGCTTCGGATCGGGCGTGATCGTGGATCCTGCGGGGATCATCCTGACGAACAACCATGTCGTCGAGCCGGCAGAAACGATCAAGGTCAAGCTCAACGACGGGCGCGAGTACACCGCGTCCCTGGCGGGGCGCGATCCGCTGACTGACTTGGCCGTCATCCGGTTGAAGGACGTCGAGAGCGGAGAGAAGCTCGCCGCGGTGCCCTTTGGAGACTCTGATGCGCTCGAGGTCGGCGACTGGGTCGTCGCCATCGGCTCGCCCTTCGGATTCACCAACACCGTCACCAGCGGCATCGTCTCGGCCAAGAGCCGCGCGGGCGTGCGGCTGCCCGGCGCCAGCGAGGAGATGATCCAGGACTTCATCCAGACCGACGCCGCGATCAACCCGGGCAACTCCGGCGGCCCGCTGCTCGACCTCGACGGCAAGCTCGTCGGCATCAACTCCGCCATCGCCACCCGCGCCGGCGGCAGCGAGGGCATCGGCTTCGCCATCCCCGTTCATATCGCCCGTGGCGTGATGGACTCGATTCTCAGGTCCGGGAAGGTCGTCCGCGGCTGGGTCGGGCTCATGCCCGCCGACATCACCGCGGCCCGGCTCCGTCAGCTCGGCGTCCAGCAGGACGGCGGCGTGCTCGTGCAATCGGTCGACAAGGACAGCCCCGCCGCCAAGGCTGGCATCGAGCCCGATGACATCATCCTGCGCGTCAACGGTCGCCCGATGACCAAGGAGAGCACGTTCCGCGCCGCGTTGACCGTGACGCCGCCCGGCTCGAAGGCGAGCTTTGAGATCCTCCGCGGCAAGGTGCCGCAAACGATCACGGTCGAGGTCGGTGAACGCAACTCGTCGCTCGCCGCATCGGTCGGCGGCGTATTCGTCGACCGCTTCGGCGGCATCGTCCGCACCCTGGACAACTCGGTCCGCCGCCAGTTGAAGCTCAATCGCATCAGCGGCGTGATCGTGCTGAAGGCCGAGGCCGGAGGCCGCGCGGACAACGCCGGGTTCTCGGAGGGCGACATCATCGTCGCCGTCGATGGCCAGCCGGTCAAGAACGCCGAAGAGTTCCAGCGTCTGCTCGAAGCCGCGGACCTGAAGGAAGGCATCCGGCTCGACGTCATTCGCGATCGGATGCGCGGGCACATCGAGCTCCGCGACGAGTAGCTACTTCGCCAGGTCTGGCAGCCGGAACAGCACCCCGTTGCCCAAGTAGAGCAGCGCCGTGATCGCGATCGCCGAGACGATGTCGATCACGATGCCGGCCTTGACGAACGTGCCCATAGAGACGCGCCCGGACGCGTACGCCAAGGCGTTCGGCGGCGTGCCGATCGGCAACGCGTAGCCGCTGCTGGCCGCCAGCGCCGTCGCGGTGGCGAGCATGAACGGGTGCAGGCCCAACGACGGAGCCACCGCGATCGCGATGGGGATGAACGTCGTCGCGACCGCGGTGTTGCTGGCGACCTCGGTGAGCGCGATGATGCCGACGGTGACGACGCCCAGCACCACAAGCGCGTGGGTGGTGTCCATCTGCTCGAACACCACACCGATCGCCTGGTTCACACCGTTGGCCCGCATGGCTTCCGCCAGCGACATCCCGCCGCCGAAGAGCAACAGGATGCCCCAGGGGATCTGCGAGCCGGTCTTCCAGTCCAGCGCGAACTCGTGGCGGGCGAGGCTGACGGGGATCACGAAGAGCGACAGGGCCGCGATCACCGCCACGCCGGACTCGGTGATCGCCTTGCCGGACAGGCCCAGTCCAACCGTCCAACTGTTCAACTGCTCAAGAAAGATCCATCCCAGCATCGCCCCGATGAAGACGGCCACGACGACGACCTCGCCGGTCTTCCACGGGCCCAAGGAGGCTCGCTCGTGGGCGACGAGCTTGCGGACGCCTGGGATCGGCCGCAGCTTCGGCGGGTACATCACCACGAGCACGAGCCAGGTGAGCGGCAGCAGCGCCAGCACGAGCGGTACACCGATCTTGGCGTACTCGACGAAGCTCAGCGTCTGGCCGAACGTCTGCCGGAGCTGGCCGGTGAGCACCACGTTGGGCGACGATCCGAAGAGCGTGCCCATGCCCCCGATGTTTGCGGCATAGGCGACGGCGAGCACAAGACCGATGCCGAAATTGGCGACGCCCTTTTTCTCGTCCTCGCCGGCGTGGGCGGAGACGAACGCGTGGAGCCCCAGCGCGATCGGCAGCATCATGACCGCGGTTGAGGTGTTGTTGACCCACATGCTGATCGCGCCGGTAGCGAGAACGATGCCGCCGATGAGCATGATCGGCCCGCCGCCGACGACACCGAGAACGGCGTAGGCGAAGCGTTTGGGCAGCCCCCACTTCTCCATGGCGGCGCCGATGAGCATGCCACCCATAAAGAAGAACACGATCGGATCGGCGTACGGCGCACACGCGTCCTTCATGCTCGCGATGCCGACCAGCGGGAAAACCGCCATGGGCACGAGGCTGGTCGCCTCCACCGGGATCGCCTCGGTGATCCACCAGCAGGCCATGAGCGTGCCCAGCGCGATGGTGGCGCGGCCGGCGGGCGTGAGCGAGTCGCCGAAGGCGAATCCGGCGCGGCTGAGCACGACGTACACGGTCATGGCGGCGAGCACGCCGCCGATCAGCCCGCCCCAGCGGATCCAACGCGGCGAGTCGGGAGTTTCGACAGTCGGGTCGAGCATGGGAGAGCGTACGAAGGGCGTCGTGGTTCGGACGGAGGGATTCTGTCGTGGGTACACAACCTTGATCCGATGCGCTGAGCCCATCGGTCCAAAGACCGAAGTCCTCAGACCTCACCGCTCACCCCTTCCCGCTCCTGCCCATCATGCTCACCGCCACCGCCGCGAGGATCAGGCCCATGGCGATCGCGTCGTGCACACGCACCTTTTCCTTCGCGACCGCGATCGTGAAGATCGTGAACACACTGAGGGTGATGGCTTCCTGGAGAATCTTGAGCTGGGACAGCGTGAAGGGCCCGCCGTGATCGACATGGCCGAGCCGATTGGCGGGAACCTGCAGAACGTACTCGGGCAAAGCGATGAGCCAGGAGATGCCGATGGCGACGAAGAGGCCCCACTCCTTCTGCTTGACGTGGTAGTACCACGCGAAGGTCATAAAGGTGTTCGAACCAATGAGCAGCAGCACAGTGATCAGCCAACGCGGGACGTCCATAGCGGAGTTTCTATCGGACACCGGTCGACCTAGGCGTCACAACCGTCATGAACGGATCGGTTCACGCAGATCGGTCGCCTTCGCTGAGCACTTTGCTGGTCATCGCCACGGCCGAATTGGAGATTCTCCTCAGACCGCCGCTCGTGTGGGGGCGGCGGCCGCAGGATCACTTCGGCGTCGCGTCCGACGCCAGCACCAAGGGGAGGATTTCAATGGTTTCCGCCAAGCGCTTCATCCGACCGGCCGGATTGCTCTCGCTGGCGGGCTTTGCCGTGGCGGGAGCGTTGTTCTCGCCCAGCCAGGCCCCGGCCAACCAGGCCAGCGACCCGTTCGCCGGCCTGCCCACTTCGCTCACGCTCTACGGCACCGTCCGTGACTTCAAGGGCGCTAACGAGAGCGGCGGCCACGCCGACTTCGAGTTCGTGCCCAGCGGCGGCTACGGCCACTACGTCAACATGGTCCAGGACACGCTGGACGCCGACGGCAAGCCGCAGTTCCGTGGCCAGGGCAACAAGGTCAGCACCCAGGCTCGCGACGCCTCCAGCCGTAACCGCATGCCCGTGAACAAGTCGTACATCTCGCCCAAGGCGGGTGACGCGAACGGCTCGGTCTCGAGCAGCAACGGCGGCGCCCTCACGACCGAGGCTCGCTTCAAGCAGTGGTTCCGCGACGTGCCCGGAACCAACCTGAGCAAGACGATTCCGATCGTGCTCACCCGCCAGGCCAACTCGAACATCTACTCGTTCTCGGACAAGACGGACCCCGGCTACACGGCCAAGGGCGGCTTCTTCCCGATCAACGGCGAGCTGTTCGGCAACTCCGCCGGCCAGAGCAAGAACTTCGGCTTCACCTTCGAGCTGGACACCCAGTTCACCTACAAGAAGGGGACGGGCCAGACCTTCACCTTCACGGGCGACGACGACGTCTGGGTTTTCGTGGACGGCAAGCTGGTGGTCGACATCGGCGGTGTGCACGGCGCCGTGAGCCAGACCATCGAGCTCGACCGCCTGAACTGGCTCGAGGACGGCAAGAAGTACCCGCTGAAGCTCTGCTTCGCCGAGCGTCACACCACCCAGTCCAACGTCCGCATCGATACGACCATCTCGCTGCAGGCGGTCGACCCGCCCGCGGTCTCGGGTCTCTTCGACTGACCACACCTCCGGCCCGCCCGTCGGAGCACGGGCGGGTTTCCCGATCACGAAGGAGCTCCAAGGTGTGAGGTGTGAGGGGTGAGTTCAAGGCACTGAATCGTCCCCTCACCCCTTCTCGCCCACGCCTTCCCGCTCTCGACAAGCCTCCAAGTGCCCACGCGCCGCGACGCGGGCTTCGGGATCGTCCCGAGGCCCGTGTCGGCTTTTGGCTTGAACACTGTTCCCGGGTGATCAAGAGCCCGACAGAGAGAACGCGGAGGGGCGGAGTCGGCGGAGTTCCACGGAGCGTGGAGATGTGCCGTTCGCGGGCAGGACTCGGCTGCAGAGATCGGGTGATCGAATCGACTCGGTCACGGATTCGATGACCGACGCCATCGAGCCAGTTCTGGCCAATCGTCGAGTGACTTCGGTCGTCCGTCCCGCGGATCGTCGACGACTGAGATAACGTCATACCCAATACGAGATCTTGGAAGAGCGCCGATGCGTGCTTTGAGATCAGCGTCCACGACAAAGCCTCTCGCCATCGTCATCGCCGCGGGACGAGAGCGAAGATCGTCCATGACGAGGACATCGTTCGGTTTGCCGCCCCGTGTTCGTACCGCGCCGCAACCTTCGCAGATCTCGTATCCACCATAGCCAGGGGGACCGTCGTGCCGGAAACACACTTGATGTCGAACCGGCACCTGGATTGTCACAAAGCCCTCGATCGGACTGACGCTTCCATCTGGACCTGAGAGCAAGCACGGACCGACATACGCCTCTTCAAAGTACGGCGCGAGAATCTCCCACAGGCGAGAGGAGAGAACTGCCGCCATGGCCCCGGGCTCAACGTCCAGCGTCGGAGGCTTCATAAACACAACATCGACCGGGCGCTGCTCCATCGCAGTCGGTCGTCCGCCGCAGCCCGGTGGACAGCACTCACCACGACGCTGGATCTTCTTGCGCCACCACTGCATGTCGATCTCGGAGGCGTATCGGTCGACTCTCGCGTACAGGTAATAGTACTTCGCCAAGACCATATCAGCGTCCCCTGCGTAGCTTTCAGCCGGTCGTAAAGAGCTTACCGCTGATCTGAGGATTAGCTCCGCGACGCTCCGCCACCTCCGCCCCTCCGCGTTCTCTCCGTTCCGCTTCTGCGTGCACGTCCATCTAGGCCAGCCGCGGCAGCAGGATCGGGCCGTAGACCGCCGCGACCGTGATCGGAGCGGTGGTGAACGTGTAGCCGAGCCAGTCGTCCTCGATCGAGGTGAACAGCATCGCGCAGACCGCCAGCACGTGCAGCAGCGCCAAGCCGATGGGCTCGCCCACGATCATCGGCGGCGGAACACCCAGCAGCATCGCCAGCGCCGAGATCGTCGTCGAGACCGCCGCCACCTGCAGCACGAAGAACCGCAGCGGCGCATCGACGCCGTCCCACATCTGGGCGGCAAGCCAGTGCAGCCCGCCCCCGACGCCGATCGCGACCAGCACGCCCACGCCGCTCGCCAGCACCAGACCGCTCAGCCCCGCGCGGAGCATGGCGGCACCGATGGCCAGCATCGCGCAGACGAGCAGGAACAGCGGCCGGATCAGCACCGCCGCCGCCAGATCGTCCTTGAGCCCGAACCAGATCATCCACGCGCTTCGGCGTTGGGCCTTCATGGCCTTGGGCTGCAGGACCTGGACCGGTCCCTGCCCCTGCGTGTAGATCGTCGATTGCAGTTCGCCGCACTCCGGGCACGTGTCGTTCGGCACGCCGCTCAGGTCATAGCCGCAGTTCCAGCACGGCTTGGCGGCAGGCAGCTCCACCACCCCCTCGCCCTCGACCCGCTCCCCGCTGGCCTGGTTGTAGCCGCAGGCGATGCACAAGACCGCGTCGAGCCGCATGGCGTTGCCACACGAAGGACACGGCCGCCGCGGCTTCTTCGGCGCCTCCCCCGGCGTCGGGGCCACCGGTTCGAGCGGCACCGGGTCCGGGTTGGCCGGTGTGTTGAAGCGGACGAAGCTGGGACGGTTGAGAGCCATGCGGTGTGCCGACGCCGATGAATCACTTCATCATCGGCACGATCGCGTTCATCACCGGCAGCGTCAGGAAGACGAACAGCCAGTGCAGGAACCCCAGAATGCCCGCGTCGCTCCATTCGAGTTCGAGGTTGCGGTGCAGCACCGCGATCAGGAGCACCGTCGTCAACGGGTAGCAGACCAACGGGTTCACGGTCCAGAAGAACTCCTCGCCCGCGTACGCCACGAACGCGATCGCCACCAGCCGCCACAGGATCCGGCCGAGCGACAGCTCGCTCTCCACGAACATGAACAGGCTCATCGTCACCATCACCGCCAGCAGCACGTACCGCACGCCGATGCGGGTCAGGCAGATCGCCATGCGGTCGAGCTCCCCCACACCCCACAATGTCAGATACAGCACGCCCAGCGACGCAGCCACCAACCCCACAACCATCCCGACCTCAAGCCCCATCGGCCGCATCTGAGCCTTGGCACGCTCGAGCGCTTCCTTCTCCTTCACCGTCTTCTTGACGCGGTTCTTCTTGGAGCACTCCGGGCACGGCTCGTCGTCGCGCATGCCGGAGCGGTCGAACCCGCAGTGCACGCACGGCGGCTTGTAACGTTTCACCGTCGTCTGCTTTTCGACCGCCTTGGGCGAGTACCCAAGCTCGTAGTCAAAGCCGCACGACTTGCACAGGCTCGTGCCCATCGGGACGACGAGGCCGCAGGCCGGGCAGTTGCGTTCTTCTTCCTTGGCGTGCCCGCCCCGCATCCCGGCGGCACAGGCATCGCAGAAGAGCCCGGCGTTGCGGGCCTGGATCTTGGTCTTGTCCACCGGCCTGCCGCAGTTGGCGCACACCACGCTCTTGGTGATCGATGCTCCGGCCATGGGTACCTCGGGGAGTGAAACGGTTGGAGGGCAGAGATTGGAAGCGAGAGCGGCAAGGCCTCGAACCGCAGCCCTCCCACCTTCCAACTACTAGGCGTGCCATAGCACCATACCACAAGGCCCGAAGAGCGGTTTCAGGGATTCTCCGGGCATCCCGAACTTCGCCGCCGTCTGGGCAACTCCAACCCTCCACCGTCTCGAAGTTCAGACCGAGTTCTGTGACACATGGACAGTTGGACAGATGAACCGACGCACCCCGCGACGCGGCGGGACCGACACTCAGGAAATGCCCTGATTTGATGTCATCCGCGCCCCGGCGCTGCGGCGGCGCGGCCGATTCCGCCGATATCGTGCGCGCCATGACCAACCTCTCCACGCTGCACGCCGCGGCGCTCAAGTACATCGATGCGTCGATCCTCCCCGAGCCCAAGCCCGCCCCGATGCTGCGGGCCGACGGACTGGTCTTCCAGGCCTCGCACTGGGACATCGACCCCGCGCTCACCTTCCTGAACCACGGCTCGTACGGGGCGGTCCCCCGCCGCGTGCTCGACGCCCAGTCGCGCCTCCGCCAGCGGATGGAGCGCGACGCGGTGCGGTTCTACAAGGTCGATCTGGAACACCTGATGGACGGCGTGCGCGAAGTCCTCGGCGCGTTTGTCCACTGCGACCCCGCGGGCATCGGCCCGGTGCCCAACGCGACCATGGGCATCGCCACCGTCCTCGCCAACACGCCGCTGCAGCCCGGCGATGAGATCCTGATTACCGACCACGAGTACATGTCGGGCATCAACGAACTGCAGCGGATCGCGTCGAAGACCGGCGCCCGCGTGGTCAGTGCCCGCATCCCGTTCCCGGTGCAGTCCGCCGCGGAGATCGAGAGCGCGGTGATGCAGGCCGTCTCGCCCCGCACCAAGCTGGCGATGATCAGCCACATCACCAGCACGACCTCGCTGATCTTCCCGGTCGAGTCGATCGTGCCCAAGCTCAAGGCCCTGGGCATCGACGTGCTGGTGGACGGCGCCCACTCGCCCGGCCAGATCCCTCTCGACCTCGCCGCCCTCGACCCCACCTACTTCGTCGGCAGCCTGCACAAGTGGATCAGCGCCCCCAAGGGCACGGCGTTCCTCTACGTTGCCCAGCAC
>ERZ1066133.225-NODE-225-length-30950-cov-8.519696_pt1 | contig 30950 bp, 27 predicted proteins | sample MGYA00382780_ERZ1066133 | MGnify/ENA primary metagenome ERZ1066133 (study PRJEB33369, sample SAMEA5778363) | biofilm metagenome | biome: Industrial cooling water; feature: Water cooling tower basin; material: Biofilm | place: United Arab Emirates | collected... | reverse complement strand
GGCGCAGGCGGATTCGAACGCGCTGAGACGCCGCGCGATGTCGGGGCGGGCGAGCCAAAGGGTGAGCAATTCGAGGGTGGTTTCGTACTTGTCGGCGATGTCGCGGAGGGTGAGGTCCTGGGCGCCGAAGTCGTCGATGATGGCGGCGGCGGCTTGGTGGGAGGGGGAGAATGGAAGGGGAGCAGGGGAGGAGGGGAGCAGCGGAGCAGGGGGATCGAGATCAGCCCTTCCCCCGGCCCCTTCCCTCTGGGAAGGGGAGTCGGCGTTGGGTTGATCGGGTGGTGCCGGGTTGTTCGTGGCGATTGGAACCCACCCCCCGGCCCCCTCCCTCTGGGAGGGGGAGTTGGGGCGCCGTGATTCGGTGGGGCGCGGGGTGATTGTGAGCGGGGTGATTGGGAGGGCCGACATGGTCGGGAGTTTCCCACGAAGCGGGTGGATGATGCAAGGGGGGAAGAGACGAAGAGTCGGAAAGACGGAGATACGGAGTGGAAGGGGTGGTGCGGCCTGGGGTTGGGGACCGGGCATTGTGTGAGGGCGCGGCCGTGCAACGGCGCGTTTGTGCGCGCAACGACGGAGTTGTGTTGCAGTTGAGTTGGGGCGAGTGTCGTGGCGCGACACGGCGCACGCGGACGTGCGGGCGTGAGATCGCCGGGACGGTTATCGCGGCTCGTCGGGCGGCGCGAGGGTGGAGAGGATGGCGACCCGAATCCAGGGGTTCGTGGCGGGATCGATGCCGCGGTCTCGGAGCAGGCCGAGGATCGCGTCCGGATCGGGGGTCGTCGTGGCGCGCGCGGACTGGATCAGTTCATGTGCGCGGGAGAAAGCCCCTTCCGCGCGCTCGGCGGCGCTGTCGGCCTCGGCGCGGGTAGCCGAGTCGAACAGGCGGACCGTCGCGTCGTACGAGCACGACACCAGCCATCGACCATCCGGGCTGAATCGGATCCCGCGGATGGCGGCGTCGTGCCCGCGGAAGGACGCGATCTGATCGAACGTGTTGACATCGAACAGCACAATCTCGCCGAACCAGGAGCCCGCCGCGATGCGGGTGGCGTCGGGGCTGAGGGCCAGGCAGGTGACGTACTGCCCGTGGCCCGCGAGCGTCGCGACTTTCTTCCCGCTGGCCACGTCCCATGCGAGGACCGACTGGTCCCGCGACCCGGAGAAGACCTGTCGTCCGTCGGGAGAGAAGACGACTGCGAACACGTCGCTGCTGTGGCCCGAAAGGCGGTGGAGTTCGCGGCCCGTCGCGGCATTCCACAGGCGGACGTCTCCGTCACGAGAGGCGGAGGCGATGACGGTCCCGTCCGGGCTGACGGCGACCGCGTTGATCCGGGCGCGATGCCCCGTCATCGCGTGGAGTTCCTCGCCGCCGGCGGCATCACACACACGGACAACACCGACCTCGGTGCCGACGATCAGTCTCGTGCTGGTTGGATCGAACGTCAGCGACGTCACCCGGAGCGACGGATCGGTCCACTCCCGCAGGACCTTCCCCGAGCTGGAGTCTCGAATCTGGACGATCCCGCCATCGCAAGCGACGGCCAGGCGTTGTCCGTCGGGAGAATAGTTCACGGCCAAGAGCGCTCCATGCCCGACGGGGATCCGCGCGATCGTCCGCCGCAGATCCGGCTTCCAGAACCGGAGATCGCCGTCCTCGGATGCTGAGGCGATGATCAAACCGTCGGGAGACACGGCGACCGCTCGGACGTGATCGCGGTGACCCTTCAGCGTGGTCACGCCGCTGGGACTCGCGACCTCTTCGATGCGCCACTGTCTGATGGTCCGATCCCATGAGGTCGACGTGAGCACCTTGTCGTCCGGCCCGAAGACCAGGCCCGAGACCGCATCGGTGTGCCCACCCAGCTTGCCGATCGTGCGTCCATCGACCACGGAATAGACGATGATGTCCCGGTGCACCAAGCCCGCCGCGAGCATGGTTCCGTCGTGCGAGAAGGCGATGGACTCGACGGTGTTGATGCCCTGGGTTGCTTGAATCTCGCGGACGACGGTTCCGGACGCGGCGTTCCACACGAGGATCCGGCCGCCCTCACCGGTCGCGGCGACGAGTCTGGAATCGCCGCTGAACCGGACCGTGTTGATTCTGCCGGCAAACTCCAGAGTGTGCCGAGTCGTCCCGGCTGCCGTGTCGCGGAGCCACACGACTCCTCGGTCGTTGAACATCGCCAGCAGAGCGCCGTCGGGAGAAAGCGACAGCCCCTGGACACCACCAGGAGGCGCGCCGGACACGGGCTCGCGCGTGCCCGAGTCGAGATCGAGAATGCCGAAGGATCCGTTCGCATCCGCGACGGCGACGCGGCGACCCGGCAATCCGACGACCGCCCGTACCGATCCTGTCATCTGCGTCAGCACGGAGCGTTCTTGAAGTCCCTCGGCGTCGAGCAGCCGAACGGTTCCGGCGTCGTCGCCGCACACGACCGAGCAGCCGTCGTGCGTGAACGCGGCGGCGAGCACGCGGGCGCCGGACTCGGACTGAAAGGACGCCAGTGGTCTTTGGAACGCGTCGTCCCAGAGACGCACGGAACCGCGATCAGCCGCGGTGACGAACCGGGTCTGATCGTGGTTGGACGCGAAGTCCATGATCATGCCGTCGTGGGCATCGATGGTGCGTGTGCTGCGATCGGCGAGTCGGGAGAGGAATCCCCACTCCCAACCCCGCGGCTGGTAGGTGACGGCCGCGAGCCGGGTGCGGAGCTGTTCGAACTCATCGGCCTTCATCGCCGACAACGCGCCGGACATCTGAGCGACGTAGGCCTGCCAGCGTGCGGCATCGCGTTCGTGCGCCACGAGCCGCTCGGCACGCTCTCGTTCTCGCACTTCGCGGAGCAGCCGAATCGCGAAGCCCGTGCTGACGGCCGCGAGAAGCACGATTCCGGCGCTCATCGCCAGGCCGGTCGCGACAAAGGTGCGGTGCCGCTTCGCGAAGAGCCGGAACTGATGAGCGACGCTGGGCGGGCGTGCCTCGATCGCCTTGAAATCGAGGAGCCGCCGCACATCCGCGGCGAGCCCGGCCACGCTCGCGTAGCGCCGGTCGGGTTGCTTCTCGAGCGACTTGGAGATGATGGCCCAGAGATCTCGGTACGGATGTGCCCGTGGCATATCGGGGCGACGCGGCGGGTCGTGCACGATCCGCTGCAACGCCGCGGGGATCGGCAGGTTCGACAGGTCGTAGGGCGGGTGTCCGAAGACCAGTTCGTAGAGGATCACGCCCAGGGAGTACACGTCGACGCGGATGTCGATGTCCGCCCCGGGGTCGCACTGCTCCGGGCTCATGTAATTCAAGGTTCCGATCAATCGCGCGGCGTCGGCGTTGCGGGTGAGTGATGTCGCATCGGCGTGGGTGCTGCGGGCGATCCCGAAGTCGATGACCTTGGCGACGCCGTCGGAACCGACCAGGACGTTGGCGGGCTTGAGATCGCGGTGGATGACACCGTTCTGGTGGCCGTGGGTGACGGCGTCGCAAACCTCGGCGAACATGGTGAGGCGTTTCTCGAGCGTCAGGGCTTGCGTCCGGGCGTACGCGGTGATGCTGAGCGCGTCGGGCACGAGCTCCATCGCAAAGAACGGCGTCGGGCCGGATTGGCCGAGTTGGGCCATCCCCGCTTCGTAGATTCGCGCGATGCCGGGATGCACCAGGCGTGCAAGCGTTTGGGCTTCGATGCGGAACCGAAGCAGGGCGTCGGTGTGCGTCATGGACTGATGCATGACCTTGACGGCGACGCGCCGGTTTGGGTTCTCCTGCACCGCTTCGTAGACGGTCGCCATGCCGCCGACGCCGAGCACGCCGACCACAAGATAGTTGCCGACCGCGTCGGGGACGCTCTGTGCCTGCGGGCTGAGCACCGGAGTATCCAGGAAGCCGATCGTGCGGTCGGCGAGGCTCAACAGCCTTCGCACGCGACGGAGCACCTCGTCATCACCGTTGCAGGCTTCGACCACCATCGCCTCTCGCTGATCGGCGTCGAGCGCGAGGGCTTGGGAGAAGATCGCGTGTGCGCGGGCGGCCTGAGGATTCACGCGGGGTCGCCCCCGTCGTGGCCGTGTTCTGCAAGCGGATCGAACCGCCACGCCATCGCGGCCTGACCCGCGCCATCGAGGACACGGCTGTCGGTCTGGAGTGTTTCCGCACGCTCTTCAACGGCGGATCCGCTGATGCGCCCAAGGTCCACGCTGCGGCCCTGCATGAGCGCGTCCAGATCGCGCCGGGCACTCGTCGCCGCGGCGTGCGAGAGCGGCGTGATGTCGGCGGGCGAATCGCTCATGTGCGGGTGATCCGGAACCAGAACGCACGCCCACGGCGGGCGCGACGCGTGCAGCGAGAGCGGGCAGCAGTTGATAGTACAGTGTTCTGCAACGCCGACGCTGCCCGCGGAGAGATCGCGGGCGGCCTTCGCGGCGGTGTGCGGCCGGGATCGGGGATGGGGATTCCTGGTGGAGGAAAGGTGTTGCAACGGGGTTGGGCGGACGCTGGTGGCGATGTTCGAGATGAACGAAAAGACGCGATCGAGCGCGACAACCCGCGCCGAGCAGCGGGTCGTCGTGGCACCGCGTGGGTAGTCGGGCCAGTGGCCGAGTGATCACCGCTTCGGAAACGGTGGGACTGACGGGATTGCACCAAACGCACGACCTTTCGCTACCGTACCAAATGGCTGCTTTCCGATCTACGTTCCCGATGCCGATCACCGACTACCGCGCGGCACCGGATACCGACGGGCCAGAATGCGGCGATACCGCCGAGGTGGCGACATGATTCGACCAGAAGACGTTCCTGGAGCATTCGTCGCGGACGGCACGTGCCGCAGTGTGTATGTCCTCGATGCGACGCCGGCTGATTGGCTCGCATTGCTGCACCTCGCCCGCGATCGTCGGACGTATGCGTCGCGATTCACGGTCGGTGACCGCGTGGTACGGATTCCCGACGCCTTGCCGGAACAACTGTGGGTGACGCCCGATCTGTCCAGCGACGGATGTGCGCACCTCGCGATCGATCTCGGCGGCGTCACATTGCACTGCGACTTCTTGTCTCCCGAAGAGATCGAGCTGGATGTCGATCCGCGGGAGCTGCAGAACAGCTCGTTCTTCGCGCTCATCGAGTTCATGGAAAGTCTCGGCCGCCGAACCGGTCGGGATGTTTTGCTGACCCCAGAGATCCACCCGGAGGCTCCGATCTTTCTGTACGAAGCCGCGACAGATCGCGTGGTCCTTCCGCATCAACGACAGGGATAACGGTGCCATCAGTCCGGCGTGGCTCGGCACGTCGCGACGGATGCTGCTGCAACAATCGCACGGCTCTGCGCGAACGCACCAGTCGCGCGGCTTAAAGCAGCCGCGCACTGGTGGCACCGAACAGCACTTGCGGTCGGGGCGCCGGCCGCCGATTCGTGTTGTCAGGCGATCCAGCCCGAGCGTCGGGCGTGATGGAAGGCGTACACGGGCCAGATCGTGAAGCCGTTGAGCACGGGCACGATCCAGAAGCCGCCGCACGCGGCGAGGAGGCCGAGCGGATCGGAGGTGACGCCGTTCTGGAACAACACGGTCAACCCGACCTGCCCGACGGTCATGGAGAGGGCCAGAGCGTAGACCGTGGGTCGCGGCGCCCAACGCGATGCCGCAGAGATGGTGATGCCTGGTACGAGTGCCGTTGCGGCAGAGACGACGAACAGCAGGAACTCGGCGTTTCCGGGTCCGAAGGCGCTGACCATGATGAAGGATGCCGCGATGCCGATTCCGACGACAACGCCGGCGACGGTGGTCGCCTCGATGGCCGGGGTTCGACGAGGGGGGCGCATCGGGTGGTTGCCGCACTCGGGACACACGGTGGTGGGCGTGACGGCGAACTTGGGATGGCCGCACGAGAGGCAGACCCCGATTGGCCTCTTTCTGAGCCAGCCGCGGAATGCCCATTGGTATGGATAGACGCCACCGACGAATGCGATGATCCACGCCGCGAGGACGAGAACCTCGGTGAGCATGACAGAAGTCTAATCTCCTTGCGAATCGTGGCGTCTGCAACAATCGCCAGACTGCACGGATGTTCGTCAATCCTGTGGAAGTTTGATTCTGCGCAAGACGCGCCAGGTCTTCGTGGAGAACACCCGTCCATCGCTGTCAATGAGAAGGGTCCCCTTTGCTGCGAAGCAATGGGAGTAGGCCAATTCAAACTCTGCGACGACTCTGTTTGCTTCCCGTCTGCCACGAATCTCGATCATCCGATGCAGCGGCTTTCCGGAAGACACCTGCTGAACCGCAAGAAATGACCTCGAAGATTCGCGATACGTGATCTCGTTGAACTGCCCAATGCCTGCGGACTCGATGCGATTGCGCTCACGCCCGTTTCGTAGACCAAAGACTGCAACGTAGGTCGGTTGTACGAACGCTGTCGAAAGGGCGCACTCCGATCTCGCGAACGCGGCCATGACCGGCCCCTGAAGACCAATCTCGATGTCCTTGCCGGGTCGGACCAAGAAGAGCTTGTGTGCGCGATTCTCGACAGCGTGGTTCGTGTGCGGGCTGACCACAATTCGTTCAACGCCGGATGCGAGCGTCATGACCGTGCCGTCGGCGGCATCGAGTTCGGCCATCGGTGCCGAGTTGTAGCACACAAAGACCCGCTTGCAGTCGCCGGAAATCGCAACACGTTGGGCCTTCCGCGATCGACCGGAGATCCACATTCTCTCACCGTCCGAGACGCGATAGGCATGAACCCCGGGACGCGAGTACGCAGCGGTCACGACAAATCGTCCGTCCTCGCTGATGGCAACGCGAGAACCACCGAAGTCATAGACAGCCGGAAACTCGCTGACCTTTCGGCCGGTCGCGATGTTCCAGATCGCGACCCGAGGTATCGGATCGTGTGTCGCGACTGCGACCAGTGGCTTGCTCCATGTTGCCGCCAGTTCCATTTCGATTCCCCCAACGCACAGACTCATCTGCCGCGAAATCCGGTTTCTGGGATCAATCCCTTCGATGCAGACCACATGCTAACTTCTATTGCTCGCCCGTGGACGTCTACCGACTCGCACGTCAGAAGCTCTCATGAAGCATGCTCACGCGTCCATCCCTCACTCTCTCAATGCTCCGGAACGTGCGCTGCCGATTCTGGCGGCGTTCTTTGAGCCGCTGACGGCGCTTGGGTGTGCGCCGCGGAGGGTGGTTCGGTGGCTGCGAGAGGCGGGGGTTTCGCGGCGGCAGGTGCTGCTGGATCTGGGGTGTGGGAAGGGAGCGGTGTCGGTGGCGGCGGCGCGGGGGATTGGGTGCCGCGTGGTGGGTGTGGATGCGTTTGAGCCGTTTCTGGAGGCGGCGCGGGAAGGGGCGCGGCGGGGCGGGGTGGAGGGGTTGTGTGCGTTTCGGCGTGGGGATGTGAAGCGGGTTGGGGCGTGTGTGAAGGGGCGGTTTGATGCGGTGGTGGTGCTGAATGTGCTGCCGGTCGAGCGAGCGTTGCCGCTGGCTCGGCGGTGGACGAAGGCTGGCGGTATCTACGTCATCGACGATGCGGTGCGGGTGGCGGAGAGTGATGCGTACGCGGATGCGCCGACGCTGGAAGAGGCGGCGGCGCTCATCGAGCGGGGCGGCGATCGCATCGAGCGCGTGCATGTGGAGTCGCGCGCGGAGATTCTGCGGCGGGAGCGGACGCTGTACCGGCGGCTGGAGCGGCACGGGCGCAAGCTGATGAAGGCGATGCCGCGGCGGGCGGGGGTGATCCGCGAGTGTCTGGCGTGGCAGCGCGAGGCGATGGGCGAGTTGGCGGGTCCGATCCGGCCGGCGTGTTGGCTGGTGCGGCGGGGGCGGTGAGAGGCATTTCACCGCGGAGGACGCGGAGAACGCGGAGGGGGAAGGCGATTTACCACGGAGAGCACGGAGATCACGGAGGGGGGATTGGGGGCCGCGGTGCGTGCGCGGGTGCGGTGGTCGGGCGTGCGGTTTGGTCCGTCAACGCAATGCCCCTCCCCGGTCTCGCTGCGCTCGACCACCCCTCCCCGCTTCGCGGGGCGGGGAGGCGCGTGGGGTCGGGGTGTCACGACTCGCTGAAGCTGCGATTAGTTGGTGCGTGCGGGCGCGGATGGGGGCGGGGTGATGCTCACGCCGCTCTTGCCGCGGTCGCGGAGGTTGCCCTCGAGGCGGGCGCGGCGGAAGCCGAGTTCCTGGTTCCACTTGGGGTCGGTTTCGATGAGCTGGAGGGTCTTGATGCGTTCGAGGGTTTTCTCGTCCTCGCGGCCGGCGCGCTGGGCGGCGACGATGGAGCCGCGGAGGGCGTCGATGCTGTTGGGATCGCGGTCGAGGGCGCGGCCGAACCAGTTGAGGGATTCGTCGGCCCAGCCGCGGTCGAGGTAGGCGACGCCGAGGTTGATGAGGGGGCGGGAGTCGGTGGGCGAGAGGTCGGCGGCGCGCTTGAAGGCTTCGGCGGCGGTGGTGAAATCGTTCTTGGCCATGAGGGCCACGCCGAGGTTGGTCCAGATGCCGCTGAGCTCGGGGTGAGCGTTGATGGCTTTCTGGTAGAGCTCGATGGCGTCGTCGAGGCGGCCGGCGCGCTGGGCCTGCAGCGCTTCGGCGGCGAGGCGGGTGGCGGTCTGGGTGTCGTACTGGGGGAGCGCGACTTCGGCGGTCTGGGGCTTGGGCTGGGAGGCGCAACCGGTGATGGTGGCGGCGGCGAACAGCACGGCGGCGGAGACGGACTTGATGGGGCGGGACACGGGCATCTGCTCTCCCACCGCGCGGCTGGCGCGGAGCATCGGACGTTGCATCAGTTCTTGCGTTCCCAGCGGCCGAAGGTCACCTCGACCTTCCAGTTCTGGGCCTCGGGGCGGACGACCAGACCGATGAGCTCGAGGCCACGGACCTCGCGTGTGCAGCGGTTGATCCAGTCGAAGGTTCTCTCGAGGGATTCCTCGCGGATGTCGTTGTAGCGCCAGGTGCGGCGGACGAGATCGCCGGCGTTGCCGCTGGTGATGGGTGTCTGGGCGGCGGGGCGGGACTTGAGACCGGCGGCGGTGGCGGCGTCGGCGATGCGGCTCTGGAGGTCGGGGAGCGGCGCGAACTGCTCGCGGAGCGACTCGTTGGCCTGGTCGTAGGCCTGTAGTTTTTGGACGAGGGTCTGGACGGCGGCGGCGCGGGTGACCTCGGTCTGATAGCGGCTCGACGCGGCGGAGCGGGCGAGGGCGTAGTAGCCGACGAAGAGCAGGGCGAGCAGCAGCGCGGCGGCGGCGAGGACGATGTAGGACGTCGGGCGGTTGGTGCGTTCGGTGCGGTCGGCGAGATCACCGGCTTGAGCGATGAGGTCGGCGACGGTGGCGGCGGGCAGCGGCTCGGGGGCCGCGGCGGTGCCGGGGAGGGTGATGCCGGTGTCCACTCGGGTCATGGCGACCCCGCTTTCGTGTCGGTGGCAGGCTGGATGGCGTCGGCGGATTGTGGTGCGGGGGCGCTGGCGGGCGGGGCGGCGGGCTTGGTGGCGGGTTTGGTGGCGGGTTTGGTTTCGGGCTTCGTTTCTGGTTTGGTGGCGGGCTTGGCTGCGGGATTGGCGGGGCTGGGCGTCTTCCACTTGCCGGTGAAGACGCCTTTGACCTTGCCGCCGGAGGGCGTGTAGCTGGGCGTGCCCCAGGATTCGATGTTGCTGCCGCGGATGGAGGAGATGGAGCGGAAGACGCTCTCGCCGGCTTTGATGTCGGGGACGAGGACGTTGACGATGACGGAGGAGTTGGCGCCGCTGGAGAAGGAGATGGACTCGAGTTCGACTTCGGGGTCGGCGAGGGTGAGGGAGAGGGTTTCGAGTTCCTGGATGATGGGGCGGGTGGGCTCCTGCTTGTTGCGGGAGCGTTCGGCGTCGTAGCGGTTGAGGCGTTTCTGGAGTTCGTCTTCGATGACGACGTTTCCGGAGAGCCGCATGATCTCGGGGAAGGCTTTGCGGACTTTCTCCGACCATTCGGCGTTTTTGGCGAGCATGAGCTCGTTGAGGTTGCTGGCGCTGGCGCGGAGCATGAAGGCGACGCCGCCGAGGAGGAGGGCGGCGGCGGCGAGGGCGAGGGCGAGCCAGGTGTGGGCGCCGCGGTGGACGCGGCCGGGGCGGCGGGCGAGGGCTTCGATGCCGGCGATGGATTTCTCGTCGGGATCGGCGTCGGCGATCAGGACGGCGAGGCGTTTGAGGGTGGCGCCGATGGGGTCGCTGTCGAGGACGAGATCGACACCGGCGCCGGGCCATGCGCCGGTGAGCTTGGCGCCGAACTGGCCGGCGTGGTAGGACGCGCTGTCCTGACCGGTGCCGACGGGATCGTCGGCGGCGATGCAGATGACGCGGCGGGGCACGACGCCGAGCTGGGCGCTCCAGGCCATCCAGTCGCTGGTGAGGCGGGAGGCATCGGAGGGTGTGGGGACGGGGACGCGGCCGACGCCGCCGGCGCCGGGGTGGGCGGCGTGAGCGGCGATGCGCATGGAGCCACCGGCGAGGAGTTCGCCGGCGACGGACCAGCACCAGAGGAGGCGGCCGCGGAGATCGACGGCGATGACGGCGGTGACACCGGAGTCGTCGGCGACGACGGTGCGGAGGCGTTCGCCATCGGAGGGTCGTCCCCAGGCGCGGGCCATGGCGTGCCAGATGGTGGTGACGCCGGCGACGTGGACGGCGCGGCGATCGAGGGCGTCGAGGAGGAGGCGGACTGGGGCATCGGCGCCGACGAGGACGGGGACGCGCTGGGCGTCGGAGGTGCTGGGGGCGACCTTGAGTTCGGGCTTGGCGTCGCGGGGCTTGCGGGTGTCGGCCTTGGTTTCGGGTTCGGCGGCGACGGCGAGGCCCTGAACGCTGGCCTCACGGGGCGAGGGGAGGTAGAAGCCCAGGCCGGGGCCGACGTTGGAGCCGACGTCTTCGCTGGCGACGCCGTCGTGGGTGACGGTGGCGACGACGCGGCGTTCGGTGGTCGGGCTGGTGATCCAGCCGGCGGCGAAGCCGTCGGCGTCGAGGCAGAGGAGCGGGAGTTCGCCGGACTTGGCGCGTTCACCGAGGACGCGGGCGCGGATCCAGTCGGCGGCCTGATCGACGGCGCGTTCATCGAAGAGATCGGGTTCGCCTTCGATGGGCGGCGCCTGGGGGACGGTCCACTGCTCGTCGCTGCGGGCGCCGACCATGCGGAGGCCGACGAAGCGGCTGCCGCGGTCGGAGCGGGTGAGATAGCAGAGCCGGCCGCTCATCGCTGCGGGACTCCCTCGTCGGTGGCCTGGCCGTTGCCGGGCATGCCGGGCGCGGCGATGGCGTCGGGTGAGGGGCGTGGGCGTGCGCCGCCGGGGGCGCGCATGGTTTCGAAGCTTGGGCGGCGGGCACCGGAGGGGACGGGCATGGTGCTGCCGGGCGGGGTGATGGGCGGGGGCGCGGCGCCGCTGAGGGCGGTGTAGCTGGTGGTGGTGCGTGGGGCGAGTTCGAGGACCTTGGTGCCGGCGTTGCGTTCGATCTCGATCTTGTCGCGCTCGACCTTGGCGATCTTGATGGACTCGTTGTTGTGGGTGAGCGAGTCACCCTGGGCGACGATGTGCTGCTTGGCGTCGATCGAGACCAGCGCCATCGGACGGGCGCTCGAGCCGAACATGCCGAGGTAGGCGATGGCGGTGTCGGAGGCGACGGGGGTCGGGACCACCGGCACTTCGCCGGTCGGGCCCTCTTCTTCGGGCGGGGGCAGAGGGGGCGGGGGCTTGGGGGCGTTGGCGAGCGGGGAGAGATTGCGGGCGATGGATTCGGCGCGTCTGGTGAGGACGGCGGGGAGGTCGGTATCGGCGGCGGCGTCGGCCTTGGGGGGCTCGAAGGTGGCGACTTCGGGCTCGGGTCCGGGTGCGAGGAACCGGCCGCCGAGCGCGATGACGGCGGCGGCGAGTGCGAGCAGCGCGACGGCGACGAGTTGTCCCGTGCGCGTCACCTTGGTTGCTTCTTCTCGCGACACGTCCTTGAGCACGCTGCACCTTTCGATCACGCTTCGCGAGTCGACGACGCTCCGCCGGCCGATCCGGCTCCGCCGCTCGGTGCCGGCGGGGTCGCCCGCCGCGCGAAGTGTACGGGGAAATCGGGTGGGGCGAGAGGCGAAAGTGGAGCGCAGGTGCGCGGCTGGGGGTTCGGGGAAAGGCGCGGATCGGGCGTGGTGCGAGCGGCGGGAAGGTCAGCGGACGTCTTCGCGGATCCAGTTGCGGATGACGCTGCGGGCGGAGAGGGTGCCGCCGGCGCCGGTGGAGAGGATGTTGGCCTGTCCCTTGTAGCGGAGGATGACGCCGCCGTTGATGAGTTGATCGGAGGAGATCTCGGCGGTGACGTTCCAGAGGTTGGGCTCGGCGGTGACGGCCTTGAGGAAGCGGGCGCGTTCGTCGCCGTTGAGTTCGGCCTTGTTGGCGACCTCGCTGATGGCGGTGGCGTTCATGTTGTTCTCGTCGCGGAGGCGGAAGAGTTCGGCGACGAGCTGATCGGCCTTGGATAGGCCGCAGGCGCCGACGACGGCGGCGCGGAGGGTGGGCGGGGAGGCGGTTTTGATGCTGACGGCGAGGGGGCCGAGGGTGCGCCTGGCGACGGCGGCTTCGGGGGCGATGGCGCGCGGGTCGGCGCCTTCGATGTCGCGGGCGGCGGCGATGATGGCGTCGGCGAGGGCGACGTCCTCGGCGGGGAGGGATCCGACTTCGGTAAGGATGGAGCCTTGTGCGTCGTCGAGGTAAAGGCGGAGGGTTTCGGGTCCGTTGGCGTTGGAGGTGAGGCCCTCGGAGAGCTGGGCGGTGAGGGCGAGGCCGTTCTCGCCGAGCTTGCTGGCGAGCCGGCCGCTGGAGGAGAGACGCAGCCAGGCTTCGAAGAGCTGATGGATGCCCTTGCCGACGTGGTGGGCCTCGTAGGAGCGGGTGATGGCGGCGACGGAGCGGGTCTGGCCGGCGAAGCGTTCGAGCAGAACGGTGATGAGGACGGCGAGGGCGAGGCTGACCATGAGCACGATGGGCAACGCGAAGGCGGGCGGGAGTTTTCGGGTTCGTGCGGTCATGGTGCGGGCGGAGGAGGATCAGGGTTTCTTGCGGATGTCGATGACGTCGACGCCGTCGGAACCGGTGCCGGTGGGCGGACGGATGCCGGTGGGAGTGGTGCGACCGGTGGAGTCGGGCGTGCCGCCGACGGCGCCAGGGGCGTCGCCGCCGCGGGATTCGGGGTTGAGGGACTGGAGCGGTCCTGCGCCTGGTCCGGCGCCGCGGGTGCCGGCGCGGCTGGCGAGTTCGGGGCCTTTGGTCCAGCCGATCTCGAACATCCAGTTGGCGTAGAGGCCGGTGCGGGTCTGGATCTCGAACTCGACATAGGCGGGGAGTTCTTTTTCCCAGACGGCGTGGTGGGCGGCGCGGCGTTCGCCTTCGGAGTAGAGCTTCCAGTTGCACTTGACGAGGTTGTCGGCGAGCAGGACGGGCTCGCCCCAGGCGTAGAGCTGGCGCGGGTCGGTGACCCTGGATTCGAGTTCGCCTTCGGCGGGCGGCGCGTCCTCGGAGCGCTCGGCGGGGTTGGTTGTGGCGCGGCGCCTGGCCTCGATGGCGGCGGGCATGGGGCGCCACCAGAGTTCGTAGAGGACGGGCTTGCCCTCGGCGCGGAGCTGGCGGGCGTCGGCGGTGAGCATGGGGCGGATTTCGAAGCAGCCGCGGAGCGCGCCCTGGCGGGCGGCGTCGCCTTTTCCGACGAGGGACAGGGCATCGCGGCGGACGCCTTCGGCCTGAGCGGGGTCGCCGGGGGCGGCGCTGCCGGTGGCGGCGGCGAAGCGCTCGCGGAGGGAGGAGGCGCGTTCGGAACGGGCGGTGGCGGTGCGGGAGAGGGCGCCGGAGCTGGTGGGGGTGAGGGCTGGGGAGGAACCGGATGCGTTGGGGTTGTCGGGTGCGAGCTGGTTCTGCGACTGGCTTTGGAGTTCGCTCTGGAGTTCGCTCTGGAATTGGCTCTGATTCTGGCTCTGCAGTTGCGCCATCGCGTCGGCGAGTTCGGCGCGGAACTGGGGGGCGATGGGGGGCGAGTCGATGACGATCTCGAGGCGCTGGAGCTTCTGGGCTTCGTCGGCGGGGAGGCCGACATCGACGAGCATGGCGCGGAGTTCGGCGCTGGTGTCGGGTTCGAGCAGGAGGCGGGCGGGGGGGCGGGGGTTGCGGCTCTTGAAGGCTTCTTCGGAAGCTTCGAAGGCGGACTTGGCGGCTTCGTCGGTTGTCGTGGTCTGGTTGGTGTTGCGGCGGATGTTGGGGTTGACGGGCGCGGTGGTGTCGGACATCACCAGACCGGCGAGGGCGCGCTGCATGACGAGGCGGGCGCGGTGGAGATCGGCGAGCTCCTGCTGACGGACGGCGAGGGGCTTCTCCATGCGCTCCATGGACTGCATGAGCGCGAGGGCGACGACGATGACCATGACGCCCATGGAGGTGGCGAGGACGACTTCGAGCAGGGTGAAGGCGCGAGAAGATGAGTGAACCACGGAGGCACAGAGACGCCGAGAAGAAGAAGAAGAAGAAGAAGAAGAAGAAGAAGCCAACACGGGTCCGGATCGACGCGATGCCTTGAACCCGTTGCTCTCTCTGTGCCTCTGTGTCTCTGTAGTGAGATCCGCTTGGAGGGGCATCACTTGGAGCCCCCCTTCTTCTCGGTCTTGCGGTCGCTGGCTTGCTGGCTGAGGGAGGGCCGGAGGCCACCGGCGCGGGCGCCGCTCATCTGGTCGAGCACGCCGCGGAGGCCGGCGGTGTCGATCTGGCGGCGGAGCTTGTCGGGGTTCCAGTTGGGGATGTCGGCGGGGTCGTACATGCGGGCGAGGGTGGCCTGGGGCACGCCGGTTTCGGGGGTGAAGGAGCCGCCGGTTTCCTCGCTGAGCCAGACGCGGACGCGGACGACGCGGAAGCGACCGAAGCGGTCGGCGGTGGAGCGGCCGAGGCGGGCGAGCTGCTGTTCGCGTCGGTCTTCTTCGGTGCTGGGTGCGATGGGGGTTGGGAGTTCGACGCCGAGGGACTCCTCGCCGAGGGCCCAGCGGTAGCGGTAGGAGACGCCCTCGCGGCCGTACTCGACGGAGGCCCCTTCGCTGGGGAGCGAGTTGGGGTCGTCGAAGTACTGGAGCATGAGGCGGTTGGCGATCTCGCTGGCGTTGAGGCGGTGGGCGTTGCGGATCGAGGCGGCGGAGATGTAGTTGGTGGCGAGAACGACGCTGAGCGTGGTGAGGCCGAGCAGCGCGACGGCGAGCACGACTTCGAGGAAGGTGATGCCGCGGGCTGTGGTGCGCATGGGCTCCGCCTTGCGACGCGGGATGCGGGGTTACTGGGGCTGGGGCTGCTGCAGCGCGAGGTTGGCGAAGGCGTCGATGTCGTCGGCGCTGGGGGAGAGGCCGTCGGGTCCCTTGCTGAAGAGGATGAAGGGGCGATCGGCGTCGAGACCCTGGGGGTCGTAGACGAGGGGGCGCTGCCAGGCGTCGTTGAGCTTGCCGGCCTCGAGGATCTTGGCGGCGACGAGGAGCTGGAGCGTGGTGGGGAACGCGCTCTGTTCGAGGTGGTACTGGTTGACGGCGTTCTTGATGGTGGCGAGCGTGGCCTTGGTGGCCTGGACCTTGGCTTTCTCACCCTGACCGAGGACGTTGACGGCGGCGACGGCCATGAGAACGCCGAGGATGACGAGGACGAGGGTGAGTTCGAGGAGCGAGAAGCCGGGGCGGGCGTGGGGGACGTGGCGGGCGATGCCGCGGCGGACGATCTGGTTGGTCTTCATCGTTTCGATTCCTTCCGCGGCGCGGGCCGCTCTTGCCTTGGAGCGCCGGCGGCTGATTGGGTGTTCGGTGGATGCTGACATTTCGTGCGGAGCAATCTTATCGGCCGGGAAGGGCCTTGGAATCAGGGGATGCCGGTTGGTCGGGCTTGGCGCCGCGAACCACGATGTCATCCGGCGTGTCGTGCACGCCGTCCTCTCCGGGCTCCGGAGCGTGTAGAGCCACGATTCGCCTTCCCGGCCCGGTTCGTAGCGGTTGGCACGATTCCACGGATCGGTCAGCAGCCTCGAGTCAATCAACTTCGCTCGGAAGAGTTGTCCGACGTTGCCTGGCAACGTGCGATAGTCGTCTTGATATTGCGTGATCGCGAGAGATAACTGTCGAAGATTTGCTTGAGCCGCGAAGTTCGGAGGTCGGGCGTCATTTGGGGACACAATGGCGGCGGCGCAGAGGACCCCAACTTCGATCAGCAGGACGAGCAGGAGTGCCAGTCGAAGACGCCGGTAGACCAGATCGACTCGCGTGGTACCCGCACCGTCGTTCTTCGTCCCACCGCCCATGGCGCGATTCTCCGCTGTAGCCGTCCGCGGCTCGGGGTCGAACCTATCCGCCCATTCCCACGCTGCTGCTGAGGTTGAGCAGCGGGATCATGATGCCGAGGATGACGGAGCCGACGACGAGGAAGAGGAAGACGATGACGGCGGGTTCCATGAAGGCGATGAGGCGGGCGGAGCGGGTTTCGACTTCTTCCATCATGTCCGTCGCGAGGGTGTCGAAGGCGCTCTGGAGGTCGCCGGCGCGTTCGGCGGCGATCATCAGGCGGCGGGTGGTGATGGGCAGGCTGTCGACTTCGTCGATGAGGTTGCGGAGCACGCCGCCTTCGATGAGGCGGATGCGGGTGCGATCGAGTTGCTGGCGCATGGCGGGGTGGGTGATGGCGCCGTTGGCGATGCCGAGGGCGTCGGCGAGGGGGACGCCGCAGCGGGTGAGGGCGGACATGACACTGAAGAAGCGGGCGGATTCCTGGGCGAGCACGACCTGGCGGATCGCGGGGAGGCGGCGCATGACGGTGCCGGCGAAGTCCATGACAACGCGGCGGAGGATGATGCCGGCGATGGCGGCGACGCCGACGACCATGAGAATGAGCACGGCGTTGTCGCGCAGGAAGATGCCGATGGCGAGCAGGGCGCGGGTGAACCAGGGGAGGGTGACGCCGGCGGAGGCGATGGCCTCGCCGATGCGGGGGAGGACCTTGGTGAGCAGGACGGCGGCGGCGATGCAGGTGATGGTGAGCAGGATCGCCGGATAGATCATCAGCGTGGCGGCCTTGCCCTGGACGGAGAGCTGGCGGCGGGCGGCGATGGCGAGCTGCTTGGCGGCGCCGGCGAGGTCGCCGGTGCGTTCGGAGGCGCGGTAGAGGGCGATGGTGACGCGGTCGAAGCCGCCGACTTGTTCGCAGGCGTCGGCGAAGCTGGCACCGCCGGCGACGAGGTCGCGCATGCGGAGGGCCTTGGGGCGCATCTTGCTCGAGACCGACGCGCCGGTGACTTCGAGGGCTTCGACGAGGGGCGAGCCGCGGGAGAGGAGCTGGGCGAGCTGGGTGTTGAGCTCGGCCTGGTCCTTGAGTTTGACGGTGCCGCCGGAATCGGCGGCGGCGATGGGGAGACGGACGGCCCCGAGCAGGGCCATGCGTTCTTTGCGGAGCTCGGTGGCGAGGTGGCGCTCGTCTTTGGCCAGGCGCATGCCGACGGAGCGTCCGCCGCCGGGCTTGGCGGCCATGTAGAGGAAGGAGCCCGGCGACTTGTGTCGCCCGGCGCGCTGGGTTTGGGAACTGATCGCTCGGCTCACGGTGAGGACTCTAGCCGATGCAGCGCGGCGGGGGGCTTGGGGGTTCGGTTGGGGGAAGGCGCCGAGGCACTGGGTCAGCGGGGGTGTTGGAGATCGAGGGACCGGAGAGCAGCATCTACACTTGCGAAGAACCCTCTCGGAGCTTGCCATGGCGACGTCTGCCGCACCATCTGTGTCCGCCGCTCGAACGTCCAAGACCACCATGCGGGCGTTGATCAAGCATCACGCGGGGCCGGGTTTGAAGTTCATCGCTGATCATCCCAAGCCGGTGCCCGGGCCGCGGGAGGTGCTGATCAAAATCTCGAAGGTCGGCATCTGCGGGACGGACCGGCACATCTGGGAGTGGGACGACTGGGCGGCGGGTCGCATCCCGGTGGGCATCGTGACGGGGCACGAGTTCGTCGGCGTGATCGAGGATGTGGGCAGCGCGGTGACGCGGTACAAGCCGGGGCTGCGTGTGAGCGCGGAAGGGCACATTACCGCGGGCGTCGATTACAACAGCCGCACTGGAAATGCGCACATCGCCAGCGACACGCGGATCCTGGGGATTGATCGCGACGGCATCTTCGCGGATTACGCGTGCGTGCCGGAGGAGAATGTGTGGCCGGTGCACGCGAAGATTCCGGACAAGGTGGCGGCGGTGCTGGATCCGCTGGGCAACGCGGTGCACACGGTGATGGCGGCGGGTGTGAGCGCCAAGAGCGTGCTGATCACGGGCACGGGCATCATCGGCCTGATGGCGGTCACGGTGGCGAAGGCGGCGGGTGCGGGGCGGATCTTTGCGACGGACATCAACCCGAGCCGGCGGGAGCTGGCCAAGAAGCTGGGCGCGACGGATGTGTTTGATCCGCGGAACAGCAGTTGGATCAGCGATGTGAAGAAGGGTTGCCGCAACGAGGGTGTGGATGTGCTGCTGGAGATGTCGGGCTCGCCCGCGGCGTACGACCAGGGCTTCAGCGCCCTGCGCAACGGCGGCGTAGCGGCGCTGCTGGGCATCCCGGCCAAGCCCCCCACCTTCAACATCACGCAGCACGTGGTGTTCAAGGGCGCGACGGTGCTGGGCATCAACGGGCGGCGGATGTTCGAGACGTGGTACCAGATGGAAGAATTGCTTCTGTCCGGCAAGCTCGAGCTGAACGACATCATCACCCACGAGTTCCCGCTGGAAGAGTTCGAGAAGGCTCACGAGACGATGATCTCGGGGGCGGGGATCAAGGTGGTGATGAGCGTGAACGGATGACGGCTTGCCGGATCAACGCCTCGCGTGTGTGCGATCGATGGGTGGAGGAGGTTTGGTATGAAGTTCGTTCTGTCCGTATCGCTTGGCGTTCTCGCGGCGTCGCCGTGTCTTGGGGCACCCGTCGGAGCGACGCTGACGTCGGGATCGGTGACGGGGGCGGGGTTCCCCGAACCGCTGGTGCAGCAGCCGAAGGTGAGCACGACCGTGAAGCGATCGGGCGGGGGCTCGACGGGCGGCGGTTTCGGGGGCACGGCGTCGGCCTCGCTTGACCTGGGCACCGCGGGGGGCGCGACGAGCGTGACGCTGACGGGCACGGCGACGCACACGAACGATTTCGGTTACACGGCGGCGTACACGGACGCGGCGGTTGTGCTCACGCTCACCGAGCCGGCGACATACGCGATCACCAATCTGAGCACCACGAAGGTCAACAACGCGACGACGGCGTTCAATCCGGTGACGTTCGAATCGGCGACGGGGTTCATCAACGCGTTCGGCCCGGGCGTCGGCGAGCTTGCGCCGGGGACCTATCGGCTGCGCTTCGGCGTCGCGGCGGCGCAGCCGTTCACGTTCAGCTTCAGTCTTGTGTCCACCTGGTACAACCAGTTCAACACCACGGGCTGCGCGAATACGAACGTGCAGTGGACGCTGACGCTGCGCACGCCCTGTCACGGGGATGTGAACTTCGACGCGGCGGTGGATGACGCGGACTTTCAGATCTTTGTTGTCGCGTACGACATTCTCGGCTGCGCCCAACCCGGTATGCCGCAGGGTTGCCCGGCGGATTTCAACAACGACGGCGTGGTGGATGACGCGGATTTTCAGATGTTCGTGGTGTCGTACAACGAATTGATCTGCCCGTGATCTAAGCGCACGAGAGCGGGCGGGGCCGCTCCCGACCGGGACCGAGGCCGCCTCTGTATGCATTTTGTTTGTAGGCCGGGCCGCACGCCGTGGCTGCACCATGGTTGCATCGCGGTGAAATCGCGGCCGCGCCGTGGTCGCACCACACTTGACAGCGACGCGGCGCTTGTTATCTTCGAGAGCATCAACGGGAGGAGGGGCGCCATGCTACGAAGTGCAGTTGCCGTGCTCGCGAGCCTGAGCCTTGCCATCACCAGCGCAGGAGCTCCGGTCGGGCTGACGTTTGTGTCGGGGCAGATCTCATCCGGCGGCTTTCCGACGCCGTCTACCAGTCTTCCGACGTCTTTCACACCGAAGAAGATCTCTGGCGGCGGCTCGACGGGTGGCGGCTTTGCGAGTGTCCAATTGATCATTCTCGATACCGACACGGAGTCGGTGCTGCGGGTCACGGGAAGCGCGAGTCACGGAAGCTCGCTTGGTTTGACATCGACAGGCTCCTCCAACATAACGATCGATCTTCCGGTTGCGGCGACTGTCACCTTCGCAAACGACAGTTCCACTGTCGGCCGGGACGACGGTGTGCGAGTGCCGATCAACGCCGTCCGGCTCATCGCGGGAACGGGCTCGATTTCTACAGGGAGTGCGCCGGAGCGGCGATTGACGCCGGGAACGTACCGCATTCAGTTTTCGATCGGAGCTGGACCCGACTTCTCGTACGACGGCGTATTTGGATGCAACAGCACGGTCGTCGACTGGCAACTGACGCTCCGCAAACGCTGTGTGGGCGACATGAACGCGGATAGTGTGGTCGATGACTCCGATTTTCAGGCGTTCATCTTCGGATACAACACGCTCGTCTGCTCTTCTTCCGAGATGCCGCCGGATTGCCCCGCCGATCTGAATAACGACGGGTTTGTTGATGACGCGGATTTTCAGATGTTCGTGGTGTCGTACAACGAATTGATCTGCCCGTAGCAGAGAGATTTGCTGCGCCCGCATCCGCTGGCACCGGGCGAGGACAGTGCTGCGAGGCCTGGTGGCTTGATGCCTACTTGATGTCGACCTTCTGCTTCCACTCGGCGGTTCGATCCGCATCACCGCGCCGGTCGAAGTACGCGGCGAGCCTGCCCGCACGCGCCGCCGCGAGTTCCAATTCCTTCGCGTCTACGGCGTCCTGATACGCCCGCTTCAGCAGTTCTTCGGCCTTCTCGAATCGCGTGGCCTCTTCGAGGCACGAGACCAGGAAGTCGGTGATGGCCATCGTGTCGCCGAAGAGCGGGCCTCGGACGGTGCGGGTGCCCTCCAGCCCGAGCGTCAGCGCGTCGATCGCGTTCTCGAGTCTGCCGGCGCGTTTGAGCGCGGCGCCGTAGCGGGCGGTGGTCTCGATGGTGCGCCAGTGCGCAAAGCCGAGGGTGCTGCGCTGGCGTTCGATGAGGCCGGGGTAGATGGTGATGGCCTCGTCGGCCTTGCCACTCTCGGAGAGCAGGCCGCACTCCTCGGCGAGGGTGGCGAGGGTCTGGGGGTGGGAATCTCCCAGCGCGGCGCGGGTGTCGGCGGTGATGCGGCGGCGCTCGTCAAGGGTTGCGGCGAAGAGCGCGGCGGCGGCGTCCTTGTCGGTGGATCGCGCGGCACGGGCCTCGAGCAGGCTCACCAGGTTCAGGTTGTGACGGGTGATGAGAACGTCGATGTGTTTGTCGCTCAGGAGTGCGCGGCGGCGGGTGAGGACATCGTCGTATACCTTCCGCGCTTCGGGCAGGTCGCGCGCGGCTTTCAGGGCGCCGCCGAGGTGGTTCTGCATGTCGAGCGTCTTGCGGTCGTCGGGGCCCAGCGCCTTGAGGGCGGCGTCGAAGCGTTGGCGGGCGAGCTTGACGGCCTCCTCGGCGGATGCGCCGGATTGCACGCGGTAGTTCGCCTCGGTCAGTTTCGCACCGACCTCGGCGCGGAAGGCATCGTCGAGCCCGTCGGCCTGCATTCTGTTCGCGCGCTCGAGCAGCGGAGTTGCGGCCTCGGGCGCGCCCAGCGCGACGTACGCGGCACCGAGCGTGTAGGCGAGGCGGGCCTCGACGGCGGGCTTGTCGGCGAAGCGTCTGGGCAGAGACTCGGCGGCGGGGGCAACGAGATCGATGACCTTGGTATCGATCCCCCCCACTTCCGGATCAACGGACAGCAGCAGATCGTCGTTGAGGAAGCGGTTGACCTCCTCGGCTATCTGCTTCTGAGTCTGGGCCTGGGCCCGGGCGCGGCTCTCGGCGATCGCGAAGCGGACGCTGACGACGGTGGCGAGGGCGAGCACGGCGGCGACGAGGAGGGCGACGCCGACACCGACGCGGTGTTTGCGGACGAACTTGCGGGCTCGGTAGGCCCTTGACTCGGGACCGGCGATGAGCGGGAGGTCGTTGAGGTAGTTGCGGATGTCGGCGGCCATTTCGGACGGGGTGGCGTAGCGCCGGTCGCGCTCCTTGCGCATGGCTTTGAGCGGGATCCACTCGAGTTCGGAACGGAGGGCGCGGGTGAGTTCGTCGACGCGCATGCCGCGGCGTTCGGCCATGGACTGGGCGGTCTTGGTGTCGGCGCTGCCGGCGATGGTGCCGAGGCGGGTGCTGGGGTTGGGGGGTTCGACCTCGCGGATGATGCGGCGGATCTCGTCGTAGCCCTTGCTGCGGAGCGTGCGTGGGTCGAAGGGAAGGACGCCGGTGAGCAGTTCGTAGAGCATGACGCCGAGGGAGTAGACATCGGTCCTGGTGTCGATGTCGATGCCGCCGATGTCGGCCTGCTCGGGGGACATGTACTCGGGCGTGCCGACGATCTGGCCGGTCTGGGTGAAGAGCGTCTTGTCGGTCATCGCGTGGCTGATGGCCTTGGCGATGCCGAAGTCGATGACCTTGGGCAGCGCGGTCTTCTTTCCGTCGCCGCGGTCGACTTCGGTGACGAGGACGTTGCTGGGCTTGAGATCGCGGTGGATGAGGCCCTTGGCGTGGGCGTGCTGGACGGCCTCGAGGACGGGGAGGAAGAGTTCGAGGCGTTGGCGCAACGAGAGGCGGTTGCGGTCGCAGTAGGCGGTGATGGGCTCGCCGCGGACGTACTCCATCACGAAGTAGGGCCTGCCGGTGGCGGTCGCGCCGGCGTCGAGCACCCGGGCGATGCTGGGGTGATCCATGACGGCGAGGGCCTGTCGCTCCTGTTCGAAGCGGGCGACGACCTCCCGCGTGTCCATGCCGGGCTTGATGACCTTGAGGGCGACGCGTTGGAGGATGGGCTCGCGGCGTTCGGCGAGCCAGACGACGCCGAAGCCGCCCTCGCCGAGGACGTTGAGCAGCCGGAAGGGGCCGATCTCGTCGCCCGGGCGTTCGCCCAGCGTGACGCCGGGGGGCGGGGTGGGCGGTGCGCCGGAGGCGGCACGGGTCGGCGCCGCGCCGAGCGAGGCGGTGGGTGATTCGATCGTGGAATCCCGGCCTTTCGGGGCGCCCGGCGGAGCCCCGGTGGTTGGCCGTTGGTCGTCGGGCGTGGCCATGCCAGAGGGTACCAGATCGGGCGGCGGGCCCCGTGGGCTTTGTGAAACAGTTGTTTTACTTTGAACGTCGGGCCATCTAAAGTAAACAGTTGTTTCACAAGGAGGCCCCGCGGTGCGGCAATCCAAGTCCAGGAGCAAAGCGGCGGCGCGGCGGGGGAGGCCCGGCGTCGCCCCGGCGCGGCGGGCGCGGGCGCGCGGCGTGGACAAGCAGCGCCGGCTGCTCGACGCGGCGATCGAGTTCTTTGCTCGCGACGGGTTCGAGGGGGCGTCGGTGCGGGAGATCTGCGGGCGGGCGCGGGCGAACGTGGCGGCGGTGAAGTACTACTTCGGCGACAAGGCGGGCCTGTACCGGGCCTCGCTGGATGCCGCGGCCCAGGCGCTGTTGTCGGAGCGGCCGCCACCGGTGCCGCCGGCGGGGACGGACGCGCGGACGATGCTGCGGCTGATGATCCGCTGGGCGGTGGAATTCACGGTGGCGGGCGGGGCGCGGCGGGTGGCGCTGACGCGGATCATCCTGCGGGAGCTGCGGGAGCCGACGCCGGTGTTCGAGGATCTGCTGGCGACTCGGGGCGCGCCGATGCTGGGCGAGGTGCGGGGGATCGTGCTGGCGCTGGCGAAGGGACGGCTGTCGCTGGCGGCGGCTGAGCGGCTGGCGCTGTGCGTGATCGTGTGCGCGACGCAGTACGAGCACAGCATCGAGCTGCTGACGCGGCTTGGGTATCCGCCGCCTCGGACGGCGGAGGAACTGGATCTCCTGGCCGAGGTGATCGCGGGGATGGCGATCGCGTACGTGGATGCGCAGACCGGAGGTGGCTTGTGATTCTCTATGCGCTGCGGATGCTGATGGGCTCGCGGATCAAGTTCTTCGGCATCGTCGCCGGGGTGCTGTTCACGTCGTTCCTGTGCACGCACTTTCAGGCGATTGTCTGCGGGCTGATGACGCGGACGTTCGCGATGATCAGCGACACGAGCGTGGCGGACGTGTGGGTGATGGACCCTGCGGTGGAGTACGTGGACGAGGTGGCGAATCTGCCGGGGCCGGCGATCGATCGGGTGCGTTCGGTGCCGGGGGTGGAGTGGGCGGCGCGGTTGTACTACGGATCGCTGCGGGCGCGGCTGCCGGGGGGACGGTTCCGGTCGGTGCAGGTGATCGGCGTGGAGGATGCGACGCTGATCGGGCTTCCGGATCGGATCACCAAGGGGCGTGCCGCGGACCTGCGACGTCCGGACGCGGTGATCATCGACGAGTACTCGTGCCGGAACCTGATGCGGGCGACGATCGACCCGCCGGCGGTGCAGCGCGGGGCGATCGACCTGGATGCGCCGTCGCGGCCGCTGGATGTCGGCGATGAGCTGACGGTGAACGACCATCGGGTGGTGATCGTGGGGAAGGCGGACATCCTGCCGCGGTTTCTGACAAAGGGGACGTTCTTCACGACGTACTCGCGGGCGGTGCGGATGGCGCCGCCGGAGCGGAACCAGTTGTCGTTCGTGCTGGTGCGCGGGGTGGCGGGCGAGGACCCGGCGGAGCTGGCGGCGCGGATCGAACGCACGACGGGCCTGAAGGCGCTGTCGGCGCGGAGCTTCGCGACGGCGACGGTGTGGTACTTCATCAAGAACACGGACGTGATCGGCCAGGTGATCATCATGACGCTGATCGCGCTCCTGGTCGGTACGTGCATCACGGGGCTGCTGCTGTACATGTTCACCGCGGAGAACCTGCGCTACTACGGGATGCTGATGGCGGTGGGCGCCACCAGCGCGACGATCCTGCGGATGGTGATCGTGCAGGCGCTGTCGGCGGCGGTGCTGGGGTACTGCCTGGGGGTCGCGTCCTCGGCGGTGCTGGGACGGGTGATGGAGCTGGGCCATCTGCCCTACCGGCTGCTGTGGCCGAGCCTGTTCATCACCGGATTCTTCGTGCTCCTGGTGAGCGTCGTTTCCTCGATCTTCAGCGTGCGGCAGGCGCTGCGGCTGGAGCCGGGGGTGGTCTTCCGCTCGGCTTGAGCGGGTCGCGGGAGCGGGCGGCGAGAGGCGTGGATCGGCGTCCGTGGTCGGCCGCGGAAGTGGCATCGTCCTGTACACTGAAGGTGTGGTGAGAATCCTCGGGTGCCTCCCGGGAAGTGCTCATGCTCCGCATCGCGGTGCGAATGCTGGTCGGAGACGGAACCAAGTGGCTCGGCGTGGTTCTCGGGGTGTTCATCTGCACGTTTCTGATCACGCACATGCTGGCGATGTTCTCGGGGATGATGGCGCGGAGCTACGCGCTGGTGACGGACATTCCGCAGGCGGATATCTGGGTGATGGATCCGGCGGTGCGGTACTGCGACGAGCCGATCGGGATGGCGGACACGGCGTTGTCGAGGGTGCGGGGCGTCTCGGGGGTTGCGTGGGCGGTGCCGCTGCACACGGCGACGCTGCGGGCGCGGCTGCCGAGCGGGGCGTTCCAGTCGGTGCTGCTGATCGGCGTGGATGACGCGACGCTGATCGGCGCGCCCGAGCGGATCGAGGGCCGGTCGGCGCTGATCCTGCGGCAGGCGGATACCGCGATCGTGGATCACACCTCGGCGCACTCGCTGCTGCGGATACCGGTGGAGCGGAGGCAGCGGACACCTGGGTATCAGCGGCTGGATCTGGGCGGGCCGAAGCGGGCGCTGGGTCCGGGCGACGAGCTGCTGATCAACGACCACCGGGTGCTGGTGGCGGCGCTCGCCGATCTGGGCTCGCGTTTTCTGAGCAAGCCGATCGTGTACACGACGTACTCGCGAGCGGTGGCGATTCACCCCAAGGAGCGCAACTTGCTGTCGTTCGTCCTGGTGAAGGCGGGGCGCGGGGTTGATCCGCGGTCGCTGTGCGAGAAGATCACGACGCACACGGGCCTGCGGGCGCGGACGGCGGCGGCGTTCTGCGACGACACGTACTGGTACTACGTCGAGACGACGGGCGTGGTGAAGCGGATCGGCCTGATCGTGGGCATCGGGGTGGTGACGGGAGTTTCGGTGAGTTCGCTGCTGCTCTATCTGTTCACCAACGAGAACCTGCGGTACTACGCGGTGCTCAAGGCGCTTGGGGCGACGGACTGGGTGATCCTGCGGATGATCGCGGTGCAGGCGCTTCTGGCGTGCTCGACGGGGTACGGGCTGGGCGTCGGGGTTTCGGCGATGGTGGGCACGCTCGTGAAGTCGGATGCGATGCCGTATCGCCTGCTGCCGTTCACGATGATCTTCGGCATCGTCGCGGTGACGTTTGTCGGGATCTTCTCGGCGTTTCTGAGCGGGCAGCGGCTGTTCCGGCTGGAGACGGGCGAGGTGTTCAAGACCTGACGGGAATGAAGGGCCTACGTTCGGCGGTGCCGATCCTTCCGCTGCAATCCGGTGTGCTCGATCATGTGCCGCACGCGTTCTCGACGCGACCGGGGGGTGTTTCGGTCGCGACACCCGCGGCGGATTTCTCGTCGCTGAACTTCGGCAATCCCGGCGAGCTGACCGAGCATCGCGATCCGCCCGGCAACATCGCCCGCAACTTCGAGCTGCTTGCGGGTGCGATCGGCGGGCGCGGGCGGGAGATCGTGCAGGTGCACCAGGTGCACGGGGCGGGGGTGCACGTCGTGCGGCGGGGCGAGCGGGCGCACCCCACTGCTCACGACACCAAGGCCGATGCGGTGGTGACCGATGATCCGGCGCGGCTGCTGGCGGTGCGGGTGGCGGATTGCTGCCCGATCCTGCTGGCGAGCGGCGACGGCTCTGTGGTCGGGGCGGTGCACGCGGGGTGGCGGGGCGTGGTGTGCGAGAACGGCTCGGGGGCGGGGACGGCGACGGAGGCGGGGACGGGGCGGTGGGGTGTGCTGGCGCCGGTGGTGGCTTCGATGCGGTCGCTGGGGGCGGGCTCGATCCGGGCGGCGATCGGGCCGTGCATCTCGGCGGCGTCGTTCGAGGTCGGGCCGGAGGTGCTGGAGGCGTTTGGAGCGGTGTTTGGGAGCGGGTGTGAGCGACGGGGGCTGGTGTGGGTTGGGGATGGGGGCAAGGGGTTCGTGAACCTGCAGGCGTGCCTGCGGGTGCAGCTTGAGGCGCTGGGGGTGGAGGTGATCGACACGGTGGCGCGCTGCACGGTGGCGGAGCCGGAGCTGTTCTTCAGCCATCGGCGGGAGCGGGGCCGCACGGGGCGGATGGTGGGCATGATCGGCCCGGCGGCGCGGTGAGCGGCGGCGAGCCGGAAATGCACAAGCCCCGGGCGTGGGCCTCGGGGCTTGGAAGGAACATGGAAACCGGGTGAGGGACTCAGCCGCTGGTGCGGATGACGTGGATCAGCGAGAAGACGGTCTGGAACACCACGTCGATGACGAAGATGACGGCGGCGATCAGGAAGAACGCGACGATGACGACGCGGGTGATGCCCGCGACTTCCTTGCGGGTGGACCAGTTGACCTTCTTCATCTCGGCGTCGGTGGCGATGAGGAAGTCGACGGTGCGGGGCCGGAGGCCGACCTGCCAGAAGACGAAGATGGCGCCGAGGACGAGCATGAGTCCGGCGCCGGTGGCCTGGAGATAGACGGGCTGGAAGATGGGGATGCCGACGGCGCGGCCGTCGATCATGCCGAGGGTGGCGGTGGCGTCGCCCGGGACGCGGATGGCGACGGTCTCGGAGGCGACATGCTTGTTGAGCATGACGACGGAATCGAGGACGGCGTCGTGGCCGCGGGTGCTGGTCTTCCACTCGATGATGTTGGCGTCGCCGATCTTGCTGAACTCGCCCTCGCGGATCCCGCGGGAGAGGAGCTCGACGGTCTTTCCGGTGCCGCCGGGGAACGCGCCGGCGGAGTTCTCGCGGATGGACATGGTCCACTTGGGGGTGGGGAGCTGGATGACGCCGAGCTGGGTCCAGATCCAGGCGGCACCGGCGACGATGAGCAGGGAGGCGAGCGTCGCGGTCATGAGGCGCACCCAGAAGCCCTGACCGGGCTTGTAGATGGGTGAGGAGCCATCCTCGGAATCACGGCGGGAGGGACTTGAACCCGCAACCTGCGGATTTGGAATCCGCTGCTCTACCAGTTGAGCTACCGCCGTACTGCCCGACGCGTCGCCGTTGCGAGCGTCGGAGGAATTGTCAGAGTTCGTCGCCACGGAGTATCCGGAAAAGCGAAGTTGGGTCCATCAGGAGGAAACGCCCGAGCCGTCGACTCACCAGCCTTGGGACGCCGCCGAAGCCCGAGGGGTTCGATCGGCGCAGGCTGATGACATTGCTTACTTGCGCTTGACCTTATGGATGGTGTGCTTGCGGAGGCGGGGCGAGTACTTCTTGAGGCCCTCTTTGAGGCCCTCGGGCATGCCGCCCTTGGTGTTGACGCTGCTGCGGTAATTGAGATCGCCGGTCTCGGTGCACTGGAGCCAGAGGAACTCGCGACCCATTGACTTCTTCTTTGCCATGACTGCTTCGCCTTTCTTTCGGACAAGCCGTGCCGCGGGTGTTGCTCCCGCGGCACAGGTGGAGATTCTAGGTTTCACTCTTTCGCACTCGTGGGGAGTGCTCGGAGCGTGTGTTTACTCGATGATCTCGGTGACGGCGCCCGAGCCGATGGTCTTGCCACCTTCACGGACGGCGAAGCGGACGCCCTTCTCCATGGCGACGGGCTTGCCCATGAGGTCGACCTCGACCTCGACGTTGTCGCCGGGCATGCACATCTCGGCGCCGCCGACGAGCTTGACCGTGCCGGTCACGTCGGTGGTGCGGAAGTAGAACTGCGGGCGGTAACCCGAGAAGAACGGGGTGTGGCGTCCGCCCTCTTCCTTGGTGAGGACGTAGACCTGGCCCTTGAACTTGGTGTGGGGCTTGATGGAGCCGGGCTTGCAGAGCACCTGGCCGCGCTCGATGTCGTTCTTCTCAACGCCGCGGAGCAGGGCGCCGACGTTGTCGCCGGCCTGGCCGCTGTCGAGGGTCTTGTTGAACATCTCGACGCCGGTGACGACGGTGCTCTTGGTGTCGGGGCGGAGGCCGACGATCTCGACGGTCTCGCCGACCTTGACCATGCCGCGCTCGATACGACCGGTGGCGACGGTGCCGCGGCCCTTGATCGAGAAGACGTCTTCGACGCTCATGAGGAAGGGCTTGTCGACTTCGCGGGTCGGATCCGGGATGAAGCTGTCGATGGCATCGAAGAGGTCATCGATCGGCTTACAGGCCTTGTCGTCCTTGGGGTTCTCGAGGGCGAGCTTGGACTGGCCGCGGATGACGGGGGTGGTGTCGCCCGGGAAGCCGTACTTCTTGAGGAGCTCGCGGACCTCGAGCTCGACGAGGTCGAGGAGCTCGGGGTCGTCAACGAGGTCGACCTTGTTGAGGAAGACGACGATGTGGGGCACGCCGACCTGACGGGCGAGCAGGACGTGCTCGCGGGTCTGGGGCATGGGGCCGTCGGCGGCCGAGACGACGAGGATGGCGCCGTCCATCTGAGCGGCGCCGGTGATCATGTTCTTGACGAAGTCGGCGTGGCCCGGGCAGTCGACGTGGGCGTAGTGACGCTTGGTCGTCTCGTACTCGGTGTGCGACGAGGCGATCGTCACGGTCTTGTTGGAGTCGCGGACGGTACCACCCTTGGTGATATCGGCGTACGACTTGATCTCGCCACCGAAGCGGGCGGCGGAGCGGGCCGAGAGGGCCGCGGTGAGGGTCGACTTGCCGTGGTCGATGTGACCGATGGTGCCGACGTTGACGTGCGGTTTGGTACGAGTAAAGACGCCCTTTGCCATGACCAGAATCTCCACCCACGGCTGCACGGGTTGCGTGCTCCGTGGACTTTCGCCTGCGTGCTCACGCCGCCGTTGTCGAACACTCTCCAGCCGAGGCCCTGAGCCAAGGCGAGCGTCTGACGGCGCACAACACACCGACGATCAGACCGTCCCGCGTCGACCGGCGTTCTCGCGAACGACGATCTCCCAATGACGCGCTCCGGCACGAATCAGCCCGAGGCCCGTTGAGGCCGGGGACAGAAGAGAGGTGTGAGGGGTTAGGACCTAGGACTTCGTTGAGTAGGCCATCACGGCACTCAGTCCTAAGTCCTCAGACCTCACACCTTCCCTCAAAGCCACCAATGGGACTTGAACCCATGACCTCTCCCTTACCAAGGGAGTGCTCTACCACTGAGCTACGGTGGCGCTTCGATCAACGCGTCGGCACCGACACCGCCGGCCCTTGCGAACCGTCGTCGCCGCTTCCGCCGCGCCCGTGGTCCGGACCAGATGGCCGGAACCGAGGGGACAATGATAGCCCGCAGCCCGGCGTCCGGCGAGCGGCCCGATTGGCGGGAAACCCGAACAAAGCACGATCCTGTGGACGTCGCGGCGGTTCGTGCAGACGATGGGCGTCCGATTCCCGCACGGAGTGCGCCCGACTTGAGCCCGCGACGCCGCTACCTCGCCCTTGTGGCTCTCTCGTTCATCGCGTTCATCAGCCTCGGGCTTCCCGATGGGGTGCTCGGGGTGGCGTGGCCGTCGATCCGTTCGACGTTCGAGATCCCGGTGAGCCGGTTGGGGGTGCTGCTGATCTTCGGGACGGCGGGGTATCTCATTGTCAGTTCGATGACGGGCCCGATTGCGCGGCGGATGGGGATCGGCGCACTGCTGTGCGGCAGCACGGTGCTGGCGGGCACGGGCCTGCTGCTGTTCGCGGTCGCGCCGGCGTGGTGGTGGCTGCCGGTGGGCGCGTTTGTGGGCGGACTGGGGGCCGGGGGCATCGACGCGGGCCTGAACACGTTCGCGGCGGAGCGGTTCAGCGC
>ERZ1066133.222-NODE-222-length-31120-cov-9.101626_pt1 | contig 31120 bp, 23 predicted proteins | sample MGYA00382780_ERZ1066133 | MGnify/ENA primary metagenome ERZ1066133 (study PRJEB33369, sample SAMEA5778363) | biofilm metagenome | biome: Industrial cooling water; feature: Water cooling tower basin; material: Biofilm | place: United Arab Emirates | collected... | reverse complement strand
TCGGGTCCGCGGCCTCGAGCGCGGCGATTCGGGTTGCTACGGGACTAGGATCTGCGTCGCCGCGCTCGCGCCGTGGAGCGATCGCGAACCGCCTCGGGAGAACTACATCGAACGTGTCGGCATCTTCGACGAACAGGGCCGCGAGATCTCTCCGTACGTCGCCGATCCGTCCCTGCGCATCGGCGGCGTCGAGCGGTCGGCGCCCGACCCCAACGATCCGGCCGCGCCCCGCCGGGCCGCGCTGCTCGATGCCACGATCGTCCGCGAGCAAGGTGTGAGCCTCGAAATCGACCGCGGCGGCCTCCGCGTCGTGCCGGCGTCGCTCCGGGTCCGCGAGGCACGGGCGGTCGATCCCGCTGCCACCGGTGTCAAATAGCCGCGTTCTCCTGTCCGACCGCTCCGCGATGCCGGGATTGCCCGCCGAACCCGCACGATCTGGTTTGCACCACCGCCCCAAAGACGCGACAATACCCGCATGCTCACCCTCGGCTCCTACACCACCGGTCGCGTGCTCGCCGGCGCAGGCTTCTGCGCCCGGTTCGAAGCCGCTCTGGCGGCCGAGGCTTCGGTGAGCTCCGCCAAGCCCTTCGGCCAGCGATTCCTCGCCACCGCGATCGCGCCCGGCGTCATCGCCCCGTGGCTCCCGCGCGCCGGCATCGACGAAGAAGCCCGCCGCCTCGTCGGAGCGGCACGCGATCAGGCCCAGCTCGTCGGTGCCGGGGCCAGACGCTGGTCCATCATCGCCGACTTCGGTCTGCTCGACGACGGTCGCGGCGCGTTCGTCGTCCGTCCCGTGCAGCCCTGGTCTGTTGAACGCCTCGCCCTCGCCAAGTACCGCGTCTCCTCCATCGAGCTCCGCGGCATCGTCCTCGGCGTGCTCGAAGGACTCCTCGAACTGGAGAAGTTCTCCGCCCGCCCGTGGGGCAACCTCAACTCCGCCACCGTCATGCTCGCCGCCGGACCCGGGGAGTCGCGCCTCGCCGACGGCACCGCCGTCACGCTCACCGATCTCGAATCCCGCGAACGGCTCCCGGAGGAGGCCAACCTCGACGATCTCCGCGCCCTCGGTCGCCTGATCTACGAACTCATGCTCCACAAGCGGCCGCCCCTCAAGGCCTCCACCGGCTGGAGCGCGACCTGGTCCGACGCGTGGGAGTCCATCGGTGACGGCCGCTTCTGGTTCGAGTTTGCCAACCGCCTGATGACCGCCGGTACCGCCATCGGCTCGGCGTCGGGCGAGCTCAACCGTCCCCCGTCGCTGACGCTCCTGCGCCAGGAAGTGCTCGAGCACCGTCCGCACAAACCGCTGCCCAAGCGCCAGCTCGCGATCGTCGGCGGCATCGCCGCGGCCCTGGTTCTGTCCGCGGGCGGATACTTCGTCTTTCGCACCCCGCCCCGCGAGCAGATCGTCCTGAGCGCCGATCAGCTCGAAGAGGCCGCCCGTCTCGCCCGGTGGCAGGGCCTGATCGATCGCTGGTACGGCTCCTTCGGTTCGGTCTACGCCGAGCGCGACCGGATCATCGCGCTCGCCGCCGACCAGCCGCCCACCAGCACCATCCGCTCGATCGCCGATCTCCTGCAGGATCCCGCGCTGCGCGATCCCCGCGCGATCGCGGGCACGTCCGCCGGCCTGCTGGACCTCCGCGATAACCCCGGCGACGCGATCGCGGGCGAGAAGATCATCGCCGCCAGCGCCTCGCTCGAGAAGCTCGACGAACTCCGCGCCCGCCTCGCCGCCTGGCAGGAACTCGCCGGTCTCGCCACGGTGAAGCAGACCTGGGACGCCCGGGGCTGGTCGGCCGCGACGGCGAACTTCGACGAAGTGTCGCGGTCTGTCCGCGCCGCCCTGCCCTCCGTCAGCGAACGCCGAGCAACGCGCAACGAATCCGGCGCTGTCGAAGGCGCCGCCCCGGTCGAAACCTCCCGGCCGCCCGCGCCCGACAACGGCGATCTGCTCCGCGCCATTGTCTCATCGCAGTCCCTGATCGCCGCCGTCGCCCAGATCGACGCCCGCTACGACGCGATCCAGAAACTCGCCGCTGACGCCAAGTCCCGCGGCGATGCCACGCTCCCGCGTCTCGTCGAGATCGCCGACGCCGAAACCAGGGCGGCACTCGCCTCCGCGAGCGCTCCGGCCAACAGCACACCCAGCGCGCCCGGCGTCACACCCGCCGAGGCCATCGCCGCGCTGCAGCTGCGCACCGCCGCGATCGCCGCCGCCGCCGGCGATGCCGCGGCCTTCGATTCGGGCGTCGTGGCCGGTTGGGATCGCGACGGCTTCCGCGCCAGCCCCGTCACCCGCGCACTGGCAACGCAGCCCGCCTCCGCCGCGGTGCTCGACGCCTGGCTCGCCGAGGCCCGCAAGAGCGATTACGCCCGGGCCGAGGGCATCGACCCGCGCGATGCAGCCCTCGCCGCCGCCGTGGCCGCCGTCGAGGAAACCCGGTCCGTGCGCGAGCGTCTCGTCGGCCTCGCCGAGTCCAGGCGGGAACTCACCATGCAGCCCGCCGAACTCGACGCCCGCCTCAAGGCTGTCGAGTCCGAGATCGCCACGCTCAAGGCCACCGCGTGGAGCAACCGCAACCGCACACAGGTCGAACGACTTTCCCGCGAACTGATCAACACCGCCTCGTCGCTCGCACGCGACGCCACCGACGCCGTCACCACCGGCACGGTCTCGCTCGGCGAGGCCCTGCGGCTCATCAACCGCAACGAGTACGCCTCGCCGACCCTCGCCAAGGTCTGGAACGCCGCCATCGATCGCGCCCAGTCCGCCGCCTCTAAGCGTGACGCCTTCGACACGCTCCGCCAATCGCGAGAAGCGCTCGCCGCCCTGGATCGCACCGTCCCGGCGCGCGAGCCGCTGCCCGCGTCACTCCAGACGATCCCCGGCGTTGCGGAATCCGCCTGGCATGACGCGTGGCGCAGCGCCCGGGAGACCGCGTTCGCCAGCGCGCTCACCGAAGCGCCGATCGGCGCGCGAACCGATGCCGAGCGCACCGCGATCGCCGCCGCCACCGCTCAGAAGTGGAGGAGCGACGCCGCGGCCTTCCTCGCCGCCGCACTCAGCGCCCGAGATTCGCTCCGTCGGGCGATCCCGACCGCCGACCCGGCGTTCGCGGCCGCGCTCGACCTGATCGGCCGTTCGCCCGTCACAGACACCATCGCGCCCGTCCTGCCGCAGGTGGCCGAGTCCCTCGGCGTGCTGCGGGAGATCGGATCCGCCGCCGATGCCCCACGGGTCGCCGCGGTGCTGGAGCGATCGCTCGCCACCCCGGTGGAGACCTCCCCCGGTGTGGCGCTGGCGGCGTGGTCCCGGCTCGCTCAGGGCGGCTGGCCCCGCACCGCCGCCGAGTTCGAGCAGGCCTCACGCTGGATCGCCCGCGATCTGCCGGCGCTGATCGACCAGGCCGTGCCGGCCGAATCCCGCTCGACGGTGCACGACCGTCTTCGCACCGACGCATCAAAGCTCTGGACCATGTTCTTCAACAGCCGTCGCGGGAGCGACCGCGCCGAGATCGACGCCGCCATGCGGGACGCGGGTCTCTTCGGCGTGGACCCGGAGCACGCGGCGTTGGCGCCCAAGGCCAGCTACAACGCCGGCCTATGGCGGCTTTCCAAACGAGCGGCGGAACTCGCCGTCAACGCCGACACCCTGTCGCTCGCCGCGCTCGCCCAACAGACTCGATCCGCCGCCGACCTGCTCGCGCAGGTTCGCGCCGCCGCCGTCACAGCCGGTGTTGCGGAGGATCAGCCCGTCCGGGCGCTTCTGGGCCGGCTGGATGTCATCGCCAGGCGCGAGGCCCGTCCGCCCTTCGATCCGCTCGTGCACGGCCCGGCGACGATCCGCACGCCCAGCGGCCGCCCGGTCTGGCGCGCCACCCGCCAGGGCGACGCCGTTGTGTACGCGCTCGACGCCGGTGCGATGCGCATGCCCGTGCCCGTGCAGATGGCGTTCCTGCCGGTGGACATCCGCGGCGAAGACGGCCCGATCGCCACCTACGTGCTCGCCGGCGAAGTATCCGTGGGCCTGTTCATCGCCATCGCCGAGTCCACCGACGCCTGGGGACAGTTCGCGGGCACCCGGGAAGGACAACGTGCGCTGTACTGGTGGGATTTCGACCAGGGCGACCCGCGCTCCGGCCCCGCGACCTGGCAATGGGACCGTCGGCGTGCCAAGGTGGTGCTCTCCGCTCGCCCCGTCGGCAACGGCTGGCTCGTCGGTGACGAATCCATGACCGGAAAGGAGTACTACCCCGAAGCGCTCGCGAACACCGCGCCACCCGCGCTCGACAGCCCCATGAACCTCGTGTCGCCCGACGCCGCCTTGCTCGCCGCCCGCCTCGCCGGTGCCCGCATCCCCACCGTCGCCGAATGGCAGGCCGCGCTCGCCTCCGCCGGAGGACTCGATGACGCTGCAAGGTCCGCCAACCGTCGCGACCGTACCTGGAAGCTCCAGTTCGATCATGTCGTCGCCCTCGATACCGCGATCCGAAAGGAGTGGCCGCACGCCGGTGTCTTCTGGCCACGCGGCCTGCGCCCCGAATGGGCCGTCGACGGCAAGAGCCTCTACCTCAACCGCCGCGACGATTCCGCCCTCGAGTCCTCGGACGGCTTCCTCTGGTTCGCCGGCAGTGCCCACGATTCACCCAATTGGTCGAACGTGATCGGCAACGTCGCCGAGTATGTCATCGACGCCGCGCCCGACGCCATCGCCAACGTCGAACCCGATCTCCCGGCGGTCCGGTCGGCCATCGACCGCACCATCGAGAAGTGGAGCGTCATCGGCGCCTCCGCCCTGAGCGGCCTCACCCTTCGCGGCAACACACCCGCCAAGCTCGACACGCCCTACGCCATCCCCAGTCTCCGCGAAGCACGCATGGGCTACAGCGATGTTGGTTTCCGGCTCGCCTTCAGCGAAGGCGGATCCGGTCGCCCCAAGGAACCCCCCGCGGTCCTCACCGCCCGTGCGTTCGCCGACGCTCCCTATCTCGACGCGCGGTAGCACCGTCGCCGGCGGCCGAGCGAATCCCCAGCATCAAGCAGAAAAGTGTGGACGAAAAAAAGCCCGCGATAGGCCTTGCGGCTCATCGCGGGCTTTGGGGTGGGGGCTGATTCAGAAACCGTCGAAAACCGTTACAACAAGAATGTAGTCGATCCTCCGTCCCTTGTCCAGTCCGTCGTCAAGAAATTTCCACATTTCTGTGGATTGTCCACCACGCCTTGGGGCTCACGCGAGCGACGACTCAATCGCTGCCGCCGCCGTCGCCGCGCCGTGCTCGACACGGATCAGCTGTCCAAGTTCCCGCGCTCGATTCACAACTGCCGGATTCGTCGTGACTTCCGAGAGCGCCGCCGCCAGCCGCGTCGCGCCCGACTCGACCCGCGCCAGCTTCGACGCCGGTAAATATGCGCTCACGCCAAGATTTTCCATCCGGTGCGCAATGTCGAACTCATCGTTCACGAACGGCACCGCCACGCTCGGTTTTCCGCTCCGCATCGACTGCGACGCCGACCCCGCGCCCGCGTGATGCACGCTCGCCGCACACCGCGGCATCACCAGCGAGTGCGCCGCGTAGTTCACCACGCACACATCCTCCGCCCCCCGCGCCGACGCCGGGCCCGGTTCGTCCTTTCCCGTCAGCAGCACGCACGGCCGATCGATCGCGCGGCACGCCCGCACCGCGATCTCATAAAACTCCCGCGCGTGATGCACGATCGTCGTTCCCAGCGTAAACACGATCGCCGGCCGCCCACGCTCCTCCGCCTTGCTCAGGAACTTCTCCAGCCGCGGCTCGAGCGCCATGTCCTTCTCGCCCCGCGCCCGATCAAAGAAGCAGTACCCGCACACCACCGAGTCCGCCGGATCACCCGCCATCGGTCCGCGGTAGTGCTTCGACCACAGCCCCAGCACCTTGCGCCCGGTGTGTGACTCGACGTACAGCACATCCCGCAGGCTCGGCAAGCCCAGCCTGCCGCGAGCCTGATTCACCGGACGATCCACGTACCACCGCAGTGCATACTTCGCGATCTTCTTCATCGGCCGCGAGAGCGCCGCCTGCACCCATGCCGGGATGTGCGAGCGCAGGATCATCGGCTCGTCCAAATTGAACCACATCGCCGGCGCGAGCGTCGCCGTGAACACCGGGATGCGGTGCTCTTCGCCCACCCACCGCGCCGCCGGGAAGATGTGGTGCCGCAGAATCGCATCAGGCTTCCACGCCTTCACCGCGTCCTGCATCGCCGCATACGACGGCTCGATCGAGTTGTTGAACAATTCCTCGATCACCAGGTACGGCGACTGCCGCTGATTCGCCAGCCGCGGACTGTGCAGCACCCGCAGCAGATCGTCCTCGGTCCCCAACGGGAAGTAGTCGATGCCGACCGCCCGCACCCGCGCCTCAAAGTGCGGGTTCACCAGCATCGCCACCTCGTGCCCGCGCCGGCGCAGCTCCTCCGCCACACCCAGAAACGGATGCACGTCGCCCGCCGAGCCAATGGTCGCGATCAGAACACGCACGGACAACGGTACGATCGATGATCCAACCCGGCGTCCAATGCCCCTCCCAGATGGCGAGCAAGATGGAGAGCAAGAGGGAGGCGGCGGGGGGGTGGGTTGCTCCGCTTCTCGGCTCATCGAAACCCGCACGCGAACAATCACGCCGCGAGATCCACCTATGCCCACCGCCAACTTCCACAGCCGTACCGATGCCCTCTTCACCAAACTCCGCGAGGACCGCGTCTGGAAAGAACTCCAGACCCTCGACGGCCCGATGGACGCCCGCGTCCGCATGCACCTCGGGGGCAGCACCCGCGACGTCCTCTGCTTCTGCTCCAACAACTACCTCGGCCTCGCCAACCACCCCGAGGTCATCGAGGCCGGCGTCAAGGCCCTCAAGGACTACGGCGCCGGCACCGCCAGTGTCCGCTTCATCTGCGGCACATTCTCCCCGCACTGGGAACTCGAACGCGAGATCGCCCGCCTCATGGGCACCGAGTCGTCGTACTCCTTCGTCAGCGCCTGGACCGCCAACGAGGCCGTCTTCCCCACGCTCTGCGAGCCCGGCGACATCATCATCAGCGACGAGCTCAACCACGCCTGCATCATCGATTCCATCCGCCTCGCCACCACCATCAAGAAGGGCCTGCACAAGGCCGTCTACACCAACAACAAACTCGAAGGTGACCGCAGTCTGCACGCCGCCCTCGAAGCCGCGAAGAACAACCCCGACGTCATCGGCCAGATCTGGGTCGTGACCGATGGCGTCTTCAGCATGGAAGGCTCCATCGCCGACCTACCGGCCATGCGGAAGCTCTGCGATCAGTACGGCGCCCTGCTCGTCGTCGACGACTCCCACGGCCACGGCGTCATGGGCAAACTCGGCCGCGGCACGCACGAGCACTTTGGGATGGTCGGAGCACTGCAAAGCTCAAATCAACAAAGCTCAAAGCAGCAGATCAAGCCGGCCGCGGGACTGGTGGACATCTTTACGGGGACGCTCGGTAAAGCCCTGGGCGGCGGCGCCGGCGGCTTCGTCGCCGCCTCCGACCAGGTCATCCAACTCCTCATCCAGCGAGGCCGCCCCACGCTCTTCAGTAACGCCCTGCCCGTCACCATCGCCGCCAGCGCGAAGAAGGCCATCGAGATCATGCTCGCGGAGCCCCAGCGCGTGCAGCGCCTGAAGGACAACACCGCCTACGCCCGCAAGAAGATCAAAGAAGCCGGCTTCAACGTCCTCGAATCCCCGACCGCCATCTGCCCCATCATCGTCCACGACACCGCCAAAGCCATCGCGATGAGCAAACGCCTCCTCGAACTCGGCGTATTCGTCATCGGCTTCGGCTACCCCGTCGTCCCCGAAGGCCACGCCCGACTCCGCTGCCAGATCTCGGCTGCACACACGACTCGGGACATCGATGGGTTGGTCGGTGCGTTGAAGAAGCTCTAGGCAGACATTGATTGTGTCTTGTTCTTTCGATTCCATGCCGACATCAGGCGACGCGGCTCATTGTGACCGCCGTCAAGGGCGAACCACGGCCGCGGGCCTTCGGCAATACCCAAGGCATTGAGCCTTCGTGAAGCGATGCGATCACCTGACTCGATTAACTGCTTGACGTTTCGGTATGGCCCGAAACGAGCTTGGCCTGAGTAGTGCTTCCATCCGACAGCCTGTTGACGCAATTTCGCCGCAGCGAGCAACGAGGAGGCGGACAGCGCCTTACAGCAATTCTGATAGCGAGTCGCTATCGCGATCGCTTCTTGGTGGTGCTTCGCGCCGATCTTCACCCCGCCTGCGCGAGACGTCACAAGAGAGTGAATTTCTGTGCGCTTGCCGTCATGGCCCCGCAGCACTTGGACGCCGCGACGTTTGGCCTTGCGGTGACTGAACTCAAGGCCCACCCTCGCAATGCTGTCGTTCAAGAACCGCTCGATCGCTGGCCTGTCAGCGAGATTCATCGAAGAGACAACGATGTCGTCATAGGTGCGTGATGCACGCCAGCTGTTCGTCTCGCAAGTTTCGCGCAGCTGCTTATCGAACTCGAACAGCAGAATATTCAACGCGCTGCCGCTCGCGGGCGATCCCTGAGGAACACACCCGCGAATGACGAGAAGGTCTGCAAGAAGTGCCGCAGTGTCAGATCGGAAGCCGCGAGCGATCAGTGCGCCGAAGATCATCGATTGCGTGATCGAAGGGTAACACCGAAAAATGTCACGGGTAACTACGAGCGATCTGCCACAGTGAAGACTCGCGCTCGTGAAGCAGGATCGCTTCAATGCCCCGCCGTGTACGATCTTTCCCGGTGGGCAAACCTGCTGCAGGAATCGATGAAGATGAACGAGCGTGGCCTTTCCCAGCCGTGTTGGCGGATCAATTTCTCGCCACTTACCCTTTACGAGTCTGCGGACACGCGGCTTGAACAGGCGATCAGGCGCCTTCGCTAGCGCCTCGAGCTCTTCGATTGTCTTGCGACAAGCGATAGCGACGTCGGCGGGCTGAATTCGACAAACTGGCGCGACTGTCGCTCGGGAATCGCTCAGCGAGGAGTTGTTCGAGTCGTTGTTCTGCATTTGCCATGCGTCGAACGGTTGTCGCAAGGGACTGTGCATCGCGATCGCTGTGGGCTGCGCGATCACGGAGAATCTCTAGCGTTTCGGGCGGAATTCCCAAACTCTCAGATAGTGCCTTCAAGACGTCCGGGGTAGCATCGCGTTGGCCACTCTCGATGAGACTTAGTAGGGAAACGCTGATGTTCGCCCTCGCCGCGAGCGACGACAAACTCATGCGCTTCGCGCGTCTCAGAATGTTTATGGACTGTCCGATCATGAAAGGATGTCCAGTGGTATCGACTTTGTATCAGACGGGGTCACCACCGCCGCGCGTGTCCGAGATGGGCACAGAGTTGATTGAGTTGCGTCTCGATCAAGAGCCAGAAAATCTGGACCTGATCAGCAGCCTCAATCGCGTCTTCCGCCCTCGAAGATTGACCGAACTCTGCAATAAGAATCGCAGCGTGCAGCGTCTTCAGGACGTCCCACTCGTTCCCCGATGTCTTCTCGCCCCTGATCTGGCTTTTGAGAGCCAGAACCAGTTTGCGAACTCGGTGGAGCCGCATTGCTGCAGCCCTCAACTCATTCTTTGGGCGAACGTGCATCGGCCGACGTTTGATTTCATCGCGGGTCACCATTACTGGATCTCCTTGAATTAACCGCCCCCCTGGTGTCAGTAACGGACCGTCCGCTACTGCATCGGGGGATCGACCAGCCACCTCGATCCAAGATCGAAGTGCTGATACCAGTCGTGACGTACCTATCTCGCGATTCCCGGAACGAAACAAACGCGTGGACCGGGAGCTGCGCAAGGGGGGCCGTCGGCCGTGGCTGACTTGTCAAAGAGCCGAGTCGTTGAGACTCGCAAGACTCTAGGGCGAGGAATGCCAAAGACAATGCTGAAAGTGTAAAAGTTTTGACAAGTGGGAATTGACTACGCACCGAAGCATCGATCCCTTGTCGATCGCTGCAAGTCTTGGGACGGCCGCGTGACACGGTCGGCTCCCCAGTCGGCACGAGAGTTTCGCAACTTCGGAATAGCGTCCGCAAACTCAGCTGGAACGCTCCCGTGTCAAGTATCTGAATGACAGGTATTTAGGGAAATTCCGGGCAAACGGCAGTTTGCCCTTGATATATTCCGATATCAGAATATATTAAACCCATGGCCCGCTCCGCCACCACCACCGATGCCTTCGCCGCCATCGCCGAGCCCCGCCGCCGCGAGATCCTCGGCACGCTGGCCCGGGTCGGCTCGGAGTGCGACGTGAACTGGCTCGTTGACGAACTCGGCTGGCCGCAGCCGCAGGTGTCGAAGCACCTCGCCGTGCTGCGCCAGGTCGGGCTGGTCAGCGTCGTGCGGAAAGGCAGGCAGCGCATGTACAGCCTCAACGCGAGCGAACTGCGCACCGTCTTCGACTGGGTGAAGCAGTACGAGAAGTTCTGGGAGCACCAACTCAACCGCATCAAGGACCGCGCCGAGCGGATGCACCGCGAACGCGCGAGCACCCAATCGCACCGCGGCTCCATGCCGCCGCCGCAATCTCCGCCCGATTGATCGCCGCAACCCATCGCCTCCGCCATTCCTCCAACGAAGGGAAACGCATGTCCGCAACGGCCGCCGAGAACCAATCCACCCACACGCTCGAAGTCCGCAAAGAACTGCTCATCGTCGCCACGCCCGAGATCGTCTTCGCCTCCGTCCTCGAAGAGATCGGGCCCGGCAGCGAACTGCCCGACGGCACGCCCTTCCCGATGAAGATCGAACCCTGGCCCGGCGGCCGCTGGTTCCGCGATCGCGGCGAGTCCGGCGGCCACCCCTTCGGCCACCTCTGGGGCCACGTGCAGGTCATCAAGGCGCCGACGCTCCTCGAACTCTGGGGCCCCATGGCGATGTCGTATCCCGCGATCAACCACATCCAGTACCGGATCAAGGAAGAAGGCCACGCCACGCGGCTGACGCTGCTCCACCGCGCGATGGGGCTCATCGAGCGCGAGCAACGCGAGGGTGTGAACGCCGGCTGGGACCACGGCCTCGGCCGCGTCAAGGCAATCGCCGAGGGCAAGTCAAAGAAGTAAACCCGCTCACGCTCGAACCACCGGACCCAATCCCGCCGCGTCCAACCGCACACCCGCAGGAGCATCCCATGACCACCGCTTCGCCCCTCGCCGCGCACCGCGTCGTGTCCCGTGCAGACTGGCTCACCGAGCGCATCGCCCTGCTCGCCGAAGAAAAAGACCTCACCCGCCGGCGCGACGCACTCGCCGCGAAGGTTCGGGCGCTGCCCTGGGTCCGGGTTGAAAAGACCTACACCTTCGACACACCCAGCGGCAAGACCACGCTCGCCGATCTCTTCGGCACGCGCAGCCAGCTCATCGTCTACCACTTCATGTTCGATCCCACGTGGTCACAGGGCTGCAAATCCTGCTCGTTCATCGCTGATCATTACAGCAACATCGTCCCGCACCTGGCCCACCGCGACATCTCGTTCGTGACCGTCTCCAAGGCCCCGATCGACAAGCTCACCCGATTCCGTGAACGCATGGGTTGGAGCTTCACCTGGGTCTCGGGCGAGAAGAACGACTTCGGCCGCGACTACGGCGTGTCGTACACCGATCAGGAATTGACCGGCGGCGACGCGAGATACAACTACGCCATCGGGGCCTATCCCATCCGCGAACTCCCCGGGTTGTCCGTCTTCGTCAAGGACGCCAACGGCGACATCTTCCACACCTACTCCACCTACGCCCGCGGCCTCGAAGAGTTTCTCGCCGCGTATCGCTACATCGACATCACACCCAAAGGCCGCGATGAGGCCGAGACCGGCGGCATGGGCTGGCTCCGCCACCGCGACCGCTACGGCGATGCAAACTTCGTCAACCCATGGGAAGAAAAGCCCGGGATCACCGCCCCGCTGATGCCCAGCTAACGCCCCGCAAGCACCGCAAGAGCGCCACGCACATCGAAGGAGACCGCCGATGAACTGCTGCTCGCACCGGGCGGACCGCGATCGCACGCCCACAACCATCCGCACATGGCTCGCACGAGCGTGGTCTCTGACCCAATGGGCCACACCCATCGCGGCCCTCGCCCTGATGCCCAAGTGCCCCGCATGCGTCGCCGCCTATGTGCTGCTCCTGACCGGCGCCGGGATCTCGTTCGCCGCGGCGAGCGCATTCCAGTCCGCGGTCGTCTGGCTGTGCTGGGCCGCTCTCGTCCTCCTCGGCACTCGCCTCACGTGGCGGGGCCTCGCTCGCTGGATGTCACCGGACGCACGAAGGATCGCCGCACAGACCCCGTAGGTTGCCATCGACAAACGCCTTCGAACTCGAATCACCCACGATCGACAACGCGCGTCGGCGCAGGCGCACAATCCCGTCGTTGTGCGCACACCCACGCACCACGTTTCTCCCCCTCTCCCAACTTTCCCAACCAATCGCACCGCCGCCCGCCGCGGCCTGCACTTACGCGTCAGCGACACGCCGTAAGTCCTGATTTCCCGCACGCACACCGCCGTCGTTACGCGCACAATCCGGTCCCTCCGTCCCTCTGTAGTGGCGCACGACCCACACCCGCGGCACACCGGAGGACCACCATGCACAACCATTCAACGCGACGCCTCGACCTCCCCCTCCCCGCGTGGGGGGAGGGAGGGGGCCGGGGGGTGGGCGGAGTGGGCGCCGTTGCGGGAATGCTTGCGGCCGACTGCCCTGATGCTCAAACCAACCTGCATTCCCCATCCACTCTCGCGGCAAACCGCTCATCGTCCAATTCGCTCGCCGTGAACTCAACGCTATCGCCACTCCCACTCACCCCTCAGCCCTCACCCCTTCCCCCTCACCAATCCCCTCACTTCAACCTCGTCCTCACACGCTTCCTCGACGATGCCCTCACCGTCGGCGTGATCGCGCAGGAAACAAGGCTCTCGATCCGCGACGTGCTCGACATCATCCACTCACCGCAAGCCCGCCGCGTGATCGAGGACATCACGTCCGCCGAAACCCTCCGCGAGCCCTTCATCCTAGCCGTCGCCCGCACCCGAGCCGTCCACACCCTGACCCGCATCGCCGACCCCGACGCCGACGGCGACCCCAAGTTCCTCGAAACCCAACGCCGCGCCGCCGCCGCCCTCCTCCGCGCCTCCTCTCCCCGCGCGCGGGGAGAGGACCGCTTCGCCGCAGGCGAAGCAGGTGAGGGGGCTGCGGGTACCTCAACGTTGATACGGTCCGAAAGTTCCTCACCCCTCAGCGGTCTCGCCCCCCAGCCACGACTCGACCACCTCTCCCCGCCGCGCGGCGCGGGGAGGCGCGATCCGCACGGCTCAATCGCCCGTATCGAAGGCAGCTCGCCCCTCCTGTGTCCCGCTCCGTGCCCCGCATCAGCTTCGACTCCAACCTCATCCCTCACCCCTTCCCCCTCTCTTCCCGTACCATCCCCCCATGCCCGTCTTCCTCCGCTGGTTCCTCTACCTGGTCCCGCTGAACCCGATCGCGGTGCGGCTTGTCCAGAACGGCTCCCGCCGCACGAGGCACCTCTACATCCGGGCCGGCTACCTCGCGGTCCTCATTCTCGTCTTGCTCTGGTCGCTGATCGCGCGGCTGGGCGCGGGTGAGCTCGATTACCGCGAGCTCGCCATCAACGCCGCCGGGTCGTTCACCTTCATCGCCTACCTCCAGCTCGGTCTCATCTGCATCCTCACCCCCGTCTTCATGGCCGGCGCGATCGCGCAGGAATCCAGCCCCCGCACCTGGGAAGTGCTGCTCACGACGCCGCTCACCGCGGGGCAGATCGTCCTGGGCAACCTCCTCGGCCGCCTCTTCTTCATCATCGCGTTGCTCGTCGCCGCGCTCCCGCTCTTCGCGCTCACCCAGTACTTCGGCGGCGTCCCTATCCGCGCCATCTTCGGCAGCTTCGCCGTGAGCGCCTTCGCCGCCACCGTCGTCGGCGCCATCGCCGTCGCGTTGTCCGTGTCCCGCCTGGCCGGCAAGCGCGCCGTCTTCGCCTTCTACATCTCCGTCATCAGCTACCTCGCCGTCACCCTCGCGATCGACTACTTCCTCCGCGGCAGCGGCAAGGGTGCCGCCGGTGGCGCGGGCGTCACCTGGCTCACCGCCTTCAACCCCTTCCTCGCCCTCACCGCCCTGCTCACGCCCGCCAACTACCCGACCGCCCCCGCCGGGACCACCCGCGGCCTCGCCGTCTGGTTCCTCGAACACCCCGTCCGCACCTGGTGCTACGGCTCGCTCCTCTTCTCGCTCGCGTTGATGGCCGTCTCCACCTTTTCCGTCCGCAGCGGCGGCGTCTCGCTCTTCGCCGGCGAAGAAGGCGGCATTCCCTGGTACCGCAAGCTCTTCGGCCTCGGCGCCGCGGGCGCCGAAACCCGCCCCGCCCGCACCGTCTGGCAGAACCCCATCGCCTGGCGCGAAGCGGCGGCACGCAACAGCACCCTCGGCCGCATCGTCGCCCGCTACCTCTTCATCGCCGCCGGCGGCCTCTTCGGCATCACCCTCATCATCTTCTATCACACCGGCACCCTCAGCAGCACCGACTTCCGCACCGCGCTGCTCGCCACCGTCTGGGGCGAGCTCACCGTCATCACGCTCGTCGCCATCAACATGGCCGCCACCGCCATCAGCCGCGAACGCGAAGACGGCACGCTCGACATCCTGCTCACCACGCCCATCACACCCGCCAACTACCTCCTCGGCAAACTCCGTGGCCTCATCGCCTACATGCTCCCACTCCTCGCCGTCCCGCTCGGCACGCTCGCGCTCGCGTCGATCTACGTCGTCTTCGACGGCTTCGGCCGCAACGGCGGCATCACGGTGACCACCGCCGTCGTCGGAGGCTCGATCACCGCGCCGGTCCTCTTGCCCGAAGCCGCGCTGCTCGCGCCGCTCGTGTGCGTGCCCTTCATCGCCTTCTGCCTCATGGTCGGCCTGCAGTGGTCGCTCCGCAGCAAGGGCACCATCGGCTCGGTGATCGCCACCGTCGGCGTCGTCGGACTCGTCGCCGGCATCTCCGGCACCTGCGGCTGGCAGGCCGCGCTCCAGATCGCCTGGATCGGACCCGCCCTCGGCGCACTCTGCCCCGGCCCGCTCATCCTCGCTTTCACCAACCCCGACACCGCCATGGCCCAGACCGCCACCGGCGCCGGCGGTATGGAAACCGCCCGCATCTCCCTCGCCATCGGCGCCGGAGCCGCGGCGGTCATCTACTCCGTCATCGTCTACGCCATCCACAGCGGCATGGTCCGCACCTTCGACATGACCGTCCGCAAGCTCGCCGGCATGAAGTAACGCCGCGCTCCGAAAGGCAACGCCATGCCGCTGCGACCCGAGGAGATCATCGAGCTGCTGCACCTCGAGCCCCTTCCAGAAGAAGGCGGCTTCTTCCGCGAGACCTACCGCGCTGCAGAATCCATCCCCGCCGACGCGCTGCCCGCCCGATACCGCGACCGCGCCCGTGGCCGCGCCCACAGCACCCAGATCTACTTCCTCATCACGCCGCGCTCGCCCTCGCTCATGCACCTGGTCGCCAGCGACGAGGCCTTCCATCACTACGCCGGCGACCCCGTGGAGCAGCTTCATCTGACACTCGCTGGCGAGGCACGCGTGCACTGGATCGGCAGCGACCTCCGCGCCGGTCAGAGGCCTCAGGTGATCGTGCCCCGTGATGTCTGGCAGGGCTGCCGCGTCCGCGCCGGCGGCATCGGCTGGTCGCTCCTGGGTTGCACGGTGTCGCCGGGTTTCGACTGGGCCGACTTCCGCATCGGCGGCCGCGATGAGATCCACAGCATCTATCGTGGTGCGGACCCGGCGATCCGGGGCCTCATCGATGCCTTGACCGTTCCCTCCAAGCCGGAGCAGGCATGAGTCTCGGGATCATGTGTGCGATTCCCCAGGAAGCGAGCCGCCTTGCCGGTGCGCTCGCACGCGAGCACGAGCACGTCCACGGCGGACGCACCTACTACACCGGCACGCTCCCGGGCGCGGAGACAGGAAAGTCCGAACGCGTCGTGCTGGTCTACAGCCGCGTCGGCAAGGTCGCCGCCGCTGCCACGGCACAGCATCTGATCGACGTCCATCGCGTGAAGGCGATCCTGTTCACGGGCGTCGCTGGCGCGCTGGCCCCCGACCTGCGCGTCGGCGACATCGTGGTGGCCAAGAACCTGTGGCAACACGACATGGACGCATCGCCGATCTTCCCGCCGCTGGAGATCCCGCTGCTGGGCGTCTCGTCGATCGCGGCCGATGACTCGCTGTCGGCGCGGCTGCGTGCGGGCGCGGAGGCGTTCGCGCGCGAGGGCTTCGAGCACGACGTGCCGCGAGCAGTGCGCGAGGAATTGCGCCTGCCGACGCCGCGGGTGGTGGTCGGCGACATCGCCAGCGGCGACCGTTTCGTATCCACCGACGCCGAACGCGCCGCGCTGCGTCAGCGTGTGCCCAGCGCCGTCTGCGTGGAAATGGAGGGCGCCGCGGTGGCCCAGGTCTGTCACGAACAGGGCGTGCCGCTGGCAGTCGTGCGTGTCATCTCCGACAGCGCGAACGACCATGCCGTGAGGGATTTCGAGCGATTCATCACCGAGGCCGCGAGCGTCTACGGACTCGGGATCATCCGGAGAGCACTGTTGCTGGATCGCAGTTGAAGCCGTTCCGTTCGTTGCTCTGGTGCATCGAAGAGGGCCCGCCTGATTCCCGCGGCGGAGAAGGATTGGAATCATGAGAACCCGTCAACTCGGTCGCAGCGGTTTGTCCGTGTCGGAGATCGGCCTCGGCTGCATGGGCATGAGCGAGTTCTACGACCCCAAGTCGATGAACGACGCCGAGTCGATCGCCGTCGTCCACCGCTCGATCGATCTTGGCTGCACGTTCCTCGACACCGCCGACATGTACGGCACCGGGCACAACGAGACCCTCGTCGGCAAGGCGATCAAGGACCGACGCGACAAGGTCGTGCTCGCGACCAAGTTCGGGAACGTCCGCGGACCCAAGGGTGAGTTCCTCGGCGTCCGCGGCGACGCGGCGTACGTGAAGCAGTGCTGCGACGCGAGCCTGCAGCGGCTCGGCGTCTCGGTCATCGACCTGTACTTCCAGCACCGCGTCGATCCGAATGTGCCCATCGAGGAAACCGTCGGCGCAATGGCGGAGCTGGTGAAAGCCGGAAAGGTTCGGTACCTCGGCCTGTCCGAGGCCGCGGCGGAGACGATCCGGCGTGCCGCGAAGGTCCACCCGATCGCCGCGCTGCAGACGGAGTACTCGCTCTGGACCCGCGACCCCGAGGAGAAGATCCTCGCCACCGTGCGAGAGCTTGGCATCGGCTTCGTCGCCTACAGCCCGCTCGGCCGCGGCTTCCTCAGCGGCCAGTTCAAGGGCCCCGACGACCTCGCCCCCGACGACGCCCGCCGGCTGCACCCGCGTTTCCAGGGCGAGAACTTCGCCAAGAACCTCGACCTCGCCCGGAAAGTCGAAGAGATCGCGCGGGAAAAGGGCTGCACGCCGAGTCAGCTCGCGATCGCGTGGGTGATGGCCCAAGGCAACGACATCGTGCCGATCCCCGGCACCAAGCGGGCCAAATACCTCGACGAGAACCTCGCCGCGGCAACGGTGCGGTTGAGCGCGGATGAACTGAAACGGATCGACGCCGCGTTCCCGATGGGAACGACGGCGGGTCAGCGATACGCGGAGCGAGCGATGGCGGCCGTGAATCGGTAGCCGGATCTGGCACCGAGAGGCGATGCACGATTGAGTTGCAGTTGCCAACGTCTCAAACTACTTATGGTGATGCGGCATTTCGAGGCGAATTCGGCAGGGCCCAGAATCCACCGCAAGCTCACACCTTCTTCGTCGTGAGCTTCGCGGCGGTCATCCCCAGCAACCTCTCGATTGCCGTCATATCGCCTGCGTCGAGGGCTCGGACAAACGACTGACCTTGGCGCGTCGTGTAGATGCAGTATTCACCGCGCGGAATCCGGAATGCGCCAACCAAGCCCGTCGCGAAGAGTGCGCTCCTCGTGAGTAAGGCGTCTCCGCTTACGAACAGAGTTGATTCAGCAACCGTGGTGTAAACAACGCCGACACCAGGAGTTTCGCCACGTTTGATCGCTTCTTGGCGTTTCGCTTCCCATTCTTCTGCATCACCTGGTCGTCGCGTGGTACAGCCATCTATGAAGCGAAGGTCGTCAATCGCATGAATGTTAAACGCGCGGTTCATCGCTAGCTGAAGCGACTTCCACGCCTTGATGGATTCCTTGTGAATCTCGCCTCGGTGATAGAGTTGGTGGCACGTTGGGCAAAGAGCGAGCAGGTTGTATGCGGAGTTATCTCCACCGTTCTCTACATGATGGATGTGATGCAGGTCTAGGGCGAGAATGCAGCGACAAGTCGGCACGGCGCAGCGATACCCACATTCCGTGAGAACCTGAATCCGAACCGACAGCGGAATCGGTGAGCGACGCGATTTGGAAGGAACTTTCTGAGATCGACGTGTCACAGATTCCCCCGCCGCTCCTGTTCCAGTTCCAGCGCCTCGAACAGCGCCTTGAAGTTCCCCTTGCCGAACGACTGCGAGCCGCGGCGGCAGATGATTTCGAAGAACAGCGTCGGCCGGTCCTGCAGCGGCTTGGTGAAGAGCTGGAGCAGGTAGCCCTCGTCGTCGGCGTCCACCAGAATGCCCAGGTCGCGGACCTTCTTGTGGTCTTCCTTCACGGCTTCGTGGCCGTGCTGCTTGAGCATGCCGTTCACGCGGTCCCAGACCTTGTCGTAGTACGCGTCGGGGAGCGTGAGGAAGTCCACGCCGCGGCTGCGCAGGGCGGCGATCGAGTGCAGCTCGTCGTCGGTGCGGAGCGCGAGGTGCTGCACGCCCGGGGTGTTCGCGTGCCAGTCGAGGTATTCCTGCACCTGGCTCTTCTTCTTGCCGTGGGCGGGCTCGTTGATCGGCATCTTGATGAGGTTGTTGCCGCTCGACATCACCTTGGACATCAGGGCCGAATAGTCGGTCGAGATGTCGGCGTCGTCGAAGTGCTTGAACATCTTGAACTCGAGCACGTCCTCGTACCACTTGACCCAGTAGTTCATCTTGCCGAGCTCGACGTTGCCGACGAGGTGGTCGACGTACTTGAGCCCGCAGGGGTGCTTCTTGTTGTGCTCGTTGATGGCGAGAATCGACGAGCCCATGCCGCCCTGCGGGCCGCAGCCGGTGGCGGGGGTGCACAGGCCGCCGTCGATGCGCTTGAAGCGGGGCATGAAGAGGCCGCCCTGCTTCACCTTCGTGAGTTCGTATTCACCGGTGCGGCTCACGAACGAGTGGCACACGCGGCCGTAGGTGCGGATGCCGGCCATCGTCACCGTGCCGCGGCTGTCCTTGAAGACGCGCGGCTCGTACGCCGACTGGGCGCCGTTCTTGATCGCACGCTCGTACGCCGCCTCGGCGTCGAAGACGGTGAAGGCGACGTCCTTCACGCCGTCGCCGTACATCGCCAGCTCCATCGCCGAGTGGTGCTCGGGCGAGAGCGGGCTCGAGAGCACGAAGCGGATGTTCCCCTGCGTCAGCAGATAGTGGGCGCAGTCGCGGCTGCCGGTGGTGAGGTCGCAGACCTGCTCGATCTGGAAGCCGAAGCAGTGGGCGTAGAAGAACGCGGCCTGCTTGGCGTTGCCCACATAGAACTGCACGTGATCGACGTCGATGAGTTGCAGAGGATCGGAGACTTTGCTCGGAGAAACGGCGGGGGAGAGCGTGGTCATGGGGAAGCTCCGGAGGCCGCTGGGCGGCGTGTCCTTCATTATAGAAACAGGGGTGTGACGGCAGGGGAAGGCATCGAGGCCGGAGGCATCGAGGCATCAAGTGGCAGCCGTTGCCGCAAGCCAGTCGATCAGGGAGCGGGTCGGGGGGGAAAGGGCATCAAGCTCATTCGATTCATCGAGCGTTTTCCACGCCGTCTGCGTGTACTCCCACTCGCGCGGGGCCGCCTCGGTGTCCCCGGGGACTTCGATCCGCAGCACCACGTCGTAGGTGCGTGCAACCGCGTCGAGCACCACGGCGATCGGTGTCGGGGTCGCTGTCGCGACGATGCCTGTTTCTTCGTGGAGTTCTTCGTGAAGCTGACGGGCGACGTCGGCAAGCGTGAGCTGCATCGCAGTGGGGGAGGCGTCCACGCCGCCGCGGGGAGCAGTCTCCCAAAGGTCGCCGTAGATGCGGGTCTGTGGGGAGCGCCGCCCGAGCAGAATCTCCTCGCGCCCGTCGCGACGCCGGGTCACCACGCCGGATATCCCAAGCGCACGCACGCCCGTCTCCACCGCGGCACCCACGGCGAACCGCTTGTACGTATCGAACGCCACACGGAGCGTCGGCGGCTCGCACGCCAGCACCCGCACGATGCGCCCATCATGCAGACGCGGGCTGGCGGCACACATCGTGCGCCAGTGCGATTCGACCCGCTCAGTCAGCGAAGGCTCGTCCGCCGGCGCGGAGACCGTCTCGAGGTGCAGCTGCGTGATGGGCCAGAGGCGGATCACAGGGTCAGGATATGAAAAGACATTTCACCGCGGAGGACGCGGAGATCGCGGAGGAAAGGCGATTTACCACGGAGAGCACGGAGAGCACAGAGACAAGCATGAAGAGTGGGGATCTGGCAAGGCACAGGAGGTGAACCAGAGTTGAAGGGCAACGTCTCTTGCTCTTCAACTGTTTCCTCTCCGTGTTCTCCGTGATCTCCGTGGTGAATTGACTTCTCTACGCGTCCTCTGCGTCCTCCGCGGTGAAATGCCTTCACGCCGAGATCAGCCCAGCAGATTGCCGATCCCCGGCAGATCCGGCAGACCCAGTTCCCGCGTCCGCTTCTGGATCGCGGCCTGCAGCTTCTCCTGCGCCTGCGTGATGCCGTCGTTCACCGCTTCGGCGATCGCCTTCGCGCTCGCCTCGCGGGTCTTCGGTTCCGCGGCCATCCCGTTCACAAGGGCGGCGGAGATCTCGACGCTGATCACCTTCATCTGCCCGTTGACGCGGGCCGTGATCGCCCCGTTGCTGGACTTGCCGATCACTTCGGTCTTGGCCATGTCTTCCTTGACCTGCTCGATCGAGGCCTTGAGCTTGTCCTGGTTCTTGAGCAGACTGGCGACGGCGCCCATGGCTTTGAGTTGGTCGAGCATGTTTCGTTGAGCCTTCCCGCACGAGTGTGCGTGCGTCTGTTCGCGGCAGACCGGTCATCGGTTGCCGCGGATTGGTGATCAGGTCGGTTCGGTGGGACGAGTCTGGCGAGGGTACACACCCAGCACCTTGGCGTTGAGCAACTCCACGGCACGGGCGATGAGCGGGTGTTCGGTGGCGCTCGAGACCGTCATGCTGGGGATGGCCGGGGCGGTGGCGGTGGCGGTGGGGGTGAGGGTGGGGGTGGGGGCGGGCGCACCCGTTGACTGGCCGGCTTTGCCCGATGTCGCAAGCGCGGGGTCGAGGGGGCCCATGGCTAGACCGCCGGGCAGGCCTGGCGCAACCTCCGGCGTCGTGATCGTGAGCGAAACCGAGCGCTGCCAGGCGCGGGCGATGACCTCGGTGATGGCGTCGCGAGCGCCCTCGGCGGCGGTGCGGAGATCGGCGCTCACGCGGATCGTCACCCGCCCGTCTTTGTGCTCGACGAGCGTCGCCTCTTCGATGACGGCCTGCACCTGACGCCGGGCGGACTTCGCCGCGGCTTGCACCTCCACCCAGTCGCACACGTTCGACGGCCCACGCGGCGGCGGAGCCGGAATCGCGACCGCGGCCATCGCGGACGATGCCGTGGCGGCGGGCGTACTCAGTGGGACCGGCCTCTGGCCGGTCAACGAACCATCGGTTTTGGCGGGCTCATCCGTCGTTCGGGTCGCTCCGCCTGCGTCCCGTCCGGCGGCGAAGAGGCCGCGAGAGCGCGGGGCGTCCTCGCCGATCTCACTCGGCGGCCGTCGCGTGCTCTCACTCTCTCTGCCCGCCGGCGGAAGGGGCGACGCCGCCGGCGGCTCTATTTTTTTGCCGCGGCTCCCGCGCCGACCCCGGCATGACTCGCCGCCATGACGACCGTGGCCGCGTCGGCAAGTCGGTCGGTGAGGGCGAGTCGGACGAGGCAGGCGTCAAAGAGCGCCCGCGGCGCCGCGCTGTTCTTGGCGCTGCGCTGCAGGCTCTCGAGCATCGCGATCATGTGGACAATCGCCGCGGGATCGAACTTGGAAGCACGAACCGCCTCGGCCTTGCGGGCCTCGTCGGAGAGTTCGACCAGATCGGTCTTGTCGCCGCAGGTGCAGAGGACGAGGAGGTCACGCAGGCGTTCGAGCAGGCTCTCGAAGGTCTGGTCGATGGAGATGCCGCGCTGCAGCAATGCGTCCCCGGCCTTGAGCGCGGCAGCGGGGTCGCCGTTCACGAACGCGTCGAGCAGGTTGCTGACAAGATCGCGGGCGGGCAGGCCGAGCAGATCTTCGAGGATCTTGGTGGTGAGCTTCTTCTCGCCGCTGGCGAGCAGGCGGTCGAGCAGGCTGAGCGAATCACGCATCGAGCCGTTGCCGAGCTTGGCGATGGCGAAGAGCAGCTCCGGGTCGGCGGCGACCTTTTCCTGCTTGAGCACGCTGGCGAGGTGATCGGCGATCTGGGCGGTGGGGATGTTGCGGAAGTCGAATCGCTGGCAGCGGCTCTGGATCGTCGCGGGCACCTTCTGCGGGTCGGTGGTCGCGAGGATGAACATCACGTGCTCGGGAGGCTCCTCCATCGTCTTGAGCAGCGCGTTGAACGCCGCGTTGGAGAGCATGTGCACTTCGTCGATGAGATAGATCTTCTTCTTGCCGCGGAGCGGGCGGTAGGCCGCGTTGGCGATGAGCTCGCGGGCGTTGTCCACGCCGCTGTTGCTGGCGGCGTCGATCTCGATGACGTCGGAGTCCTTGCCGGCCATGATCGCCGCGTCGATGTCCTCCTTGCCGCCGTTGAGGGCCTTGGCGAAGATGCGGGCCATCGAGGTCTTGCCCACGCCGCGCGTGCCGCAGAAGAGGTACGCGTGCGCGACGCGGTTGAGCTTGATCGCGTTCTGGAGGGTCTTGGCGATGGCTTCCTGGCCGACAACTTCGTCGAAGTCGGTGGAGCGGTAGCGGCGGGCGAGGACGGTGTAGGCCATGGGGCCATTCTATCGGGCGGCTTGCAACAGATGGGCCGTTTGCTAATCTGTTCCGGCTCCCGTTCTTGGGTCGGGGGCCGCCCTTCGGGCGTTCGCGGGCACAGGTTTCAGGAGGTGGGAATGTTCAGTCTTTTCAAGCAGAAGAAGCCGATTGCCGGTTCCGTGATCTATCGCGGCACGTTGAGCCCCAGGGCCGAGGAGTACGAGTTTCTCCGCAAGAAGGGGATCGACATCGAGGCCTCGCCCGGCGACGATCGGACCTTCTGGTCGTTGAAGCTGCGGCATCCCAAGCTCGGGGAGGCGCGGCTGGCGGCGTTTCGCAATCTTCCGCCCTATCCGGTGTGGGAGATCCAGATGACCGAGGCGCTCACGTCCGCGGAGAAGGAAGAGTTTGCCGCGGCCGGGGTGAGCGTGACCGTCTTCATCGAGAACCCGGTCGGTCACGTGCTGAAGGACCGCAAGCGGCTGTTGTGTTTTCTGCGGTGGGTGATGGCGGACGACGGGCTTTTCGTGACGGATCACACGTCGACCATGATCTGGCCGCGTGAGGCGCTCGATGAGGAGCTCTCGCATGGTGCGGACCTGGACGTCTCGCAGATCTACTGCACCCACGCGGTTTCGGGCGAGGCCGAGACGGATCCGACCTGGTATCACACGCACGGGTTGGGTGAGATCGGGGCTTTGGATTTCGATGTGATCAATCCGAGCGACGGCGTCTTTGGCGGACGCGGCGATCTGGATCGCGCGATCGCCTACGCGAGCGTGGAGGGCACGCTCAAGCCGGGGGCGGGCTTCGACGCCTTTTCGCCCGGAGGGCGTGTGCTGCCGGTGGACGCGGCGGAGTTCGATCGTGCCGCGGCAGGGGAACACGCGAAGGTTCGCGCGATGGAGGACGACAGTCACCAGATCAACCGGGTCGTGCTGTGTGATCCGGGCCGCGGATGGCTGCCGTTTCTGAAGAAGAAACCTCGGCCAGCGGCGGCTCTGAGCGGCGAGATTCCGGAGCATGTCCTGATCCATTTCAGCGAAGCCGCGACCGATCTCATGAGCGAGCGGGCGCGCAAGACCGTGGGCGTGTTCGAGAAGCTGCGGCAGGAGCTTGAGCGGTACGAGTTTCCGGCCATCGCCAAGATGGCGTACGAAACCAAGTCCGGCGGCCGCGAGCACCTGTGGTTCACCGTGCACGGGCTGAAGGGCGACGTGCTGGACGCGACGCTGGAGAATCAGCCGTTCGACATTCCGGAGATGAAGGCTGGAGTCCGCGGCGAGCACGCGATCGAGCGGCTGACGGATTGGATGATCCTGAGTCCCGCCGGGTCGGTTTCGCCTCGGGGTGGGAAGATGGCTCGGCTGCTCCGCCAGAACCCGGAGAAGCTGGAGCAACTGCTGGCACTGATGCGTGCGAGCGGCGCGTGAGTCTCCGCCTGATCGACGGCCAGGACACCGGCGGCACCGGACGACGGCCGCTTATGGCTGCTGCGGTCAAGCCCTGACCAGGTTCACGGGCCATCCGTGCACCGGGCCCGGCCGTCGATCGGACGGAGACGGGCAAGCATATGTCCGATGGGGGATTTCGGATGTCGGACTGGGCACAGAACTCGGAACCCGACACGCGGAGCTCGGAACGTGGAGCGCGGATCGGGCAACTCGATACCGTGTTCGGCCGCTATCCAGCCATCCCCAACGTCCCAGATCCGAAAACCGATACCCCAAATCCGACATCTCCAGACCCGCGCCTTCCGCCTTCTCGTACACTGAACAGGACGCATGGACGACGATTCCAGACAACGCGCCGACGCCCTGCCCGATGTCTCCCTGCCCCCCGCCGCACGCGAGGCCGAAACCCTGCGCGCGTCGCTGGTCCGCATCGCCCGCCTCGCCTTCTTCGCCGTCTTTGTCGTCGTCACCACCCTCTCGGTCCTCTACTTTCAGCCCGACAAGGCCGTGCCCAAAGAGTGGCCCCGCGTTGCCGGCGTCATCCTTGCCATCGCCTTCGTGATCGCCTCGATCGTCGGCGCCGTCGACCTGCTCACCCGCAAGAAGAAAATCGGCGCCGTCATCGCCGTCTTCTTCGGCATCGCCGCCGCCATGCTCGCCACCGCGGCCATCGGCTCCCTCTTCGATCTCCTCGCCTCGCTCTATGAAATCGACGCCCGCATCACCAGCGCGTCCAAGGTCCTGCTGGGCATCGGCCTCGCCTACCTCGCCGTCTCCACCATCCTGCAGACGCAGGACGACTTCCGCCTCGTCATCCCCTACGTCGAGTTCGCCAAGCAGATCCGCGGCAGCAAACCCCTCATCCTCGACTCCTCCGCCCTCATCGACGGCCGCATCGTCGATGTCGCCGCCAGTTCCCTCGTCCAGTCTCCCATCGTCATCCCCCGCTTCGTCGTCCTCGAACTCCAGAAACTGGCCGACAGCGCCGACAAGCTCACCCGCACCAAGGGCCGCCGCGGCCTGGAGATGGTCACCCGCCTCCAGCGACTCGGCACCGTCGCCGTCAGCGTCGATGAACTGCCCGTCCCCGGCAAGACCGTCGATCAGATGCTCATCGAGTTCGCCCGCCTCAGCCCCGGTCTCATCGTCACCACCGACCTCGCGCTCGCCCGCATCGCCGAGATCCAGCAGATCGGCTGCATCAACATGCACGAACTCGCCAACGCGCTCAAGCCCGCACTCGTGCCGGGCGAGTCGCTGGCGGTGGTTTTGGTGCGCGAGGGCGAGCAGCCCGGCCAGGCCGTCGGCTATCTCGACGACGGCACCATGATCGTCGCCGAGAACGCCGCCCATCTCGTCGGCGAACGCGCCGACCTGGTCGTCTCCAGTTCGCTCCAGACCGCCGCCGGACGCCTCCTCTTCGCCAAGCTGGCCCACGTCACCGCCGACGCGACCGAGGCCGCGTCCACGCCCGCGTCGCCCGACGCCGACACAAGCGATCTCGACGCCGATCCGCCGCCAGACGCCGCCGCCGCCACCGAACCCGCGCTCCCGACCGCCGCGCCCGACGCCCCCGCCAACGGCAGTGCCCACGCCGCACCCAACGCCATCACCACCCCCGGCACCAAACCCGCCCGCTCGCCCTTCCCGCCCAACCCCCCGCGCTCCATCCGCGCCGGAACGCCCCGGAACCCCCGGCGGTAAGGGCGGATGCGGAGCTGGGATTTCGGAACGCGGAGCGCGGAGCTCGGAGCGCGGAACTGGTGGGGCGGGAGCAGTCGAGCATTCCGGCGCGGTTTGTCGTTTCGACGCGGCGGACGACAGGTGCCCTGCCGCGTGCGGGCACTCTGAGCCGCGTTCCAAGTTCGAAGCTCCGCGTTCCGAACTCCGCGCTCCGAGTTCCGAGTTCCGAGTTCCGAGTTCCGCACTCCGCGCTCCGAACTCCGAACTCCGCCCTCATCCCGTATCCTTCCCCGTGCCCGACGCACGCCCACTGCCTCTCCGTCTTCTCGTCGTCTGCCCCTCCTGGCTGGGCGACTGCGTGATGGCGACGCCCACGCTCCGCCGGCTCCGAGAGGGCCTGCCCGGCGCGTTCATCGGGATCCTCGTCCGCCCCGGCATGGACGAGCTCCTCGGCGGCCTGCCCTTCTTCGACGAGATCCACGTCGCCCGTGCCTCGGGCGTCATGGGCCCTAAGTTCGTCGCCGCCAAGGTCCGCCCCCGTCGCTACGACTGCACCATCCTGCTCACCAATTCTTTCTCCACCGCCCTCACCGTCCGCATCGCCGGAATCCCGCGCCGCATCGGCTACGACCGCGACGCCCGCGGACTCCTGCTCACCGATCGCCTGCCGGCGCTGCGCCGTCGCGGCGGCGGCTTCGCGCCCGTGCCGGCGGTCAGCTACTACCTCCGCGCGGCCGACCACCTGCTCGGGCGCGATCACGATCCCGAAGACCTTGGCGCTCGACTCGAACTGGCCGTCAGCGAACGCGAGCAGCACGCCGCATCGGAGATCCTGGGGCGCCACGCCGTCGCCGCCGATGAGCCGCGGGTCATCCTGAACCCCGGCGGCAACAACCCGGCCAAACGCTGGCCCGCGGATCGATACGCCCAGATCGCCCGGCTGGTCCACGAGCGGGGTTTCCGCGTCTTGATCAACGGCTCCCCGGGCGAGGCCGAACTCGTCGACGAGATCGTGCGGCTGTCGGGCGTGGAACGCGTGGTCGCGCTGCCGCGGGCGGGGGTGACGATCGGCTCGCTGAAGGCGCTCGTCCGCGGGTCGCGCCTCATGGTGACCAACGACACCGGCCCGCGCCACATCGCGGCCGCCTTCGGCGTGCCCTTGGTGACGCTGTTCGGCCCGACCGACCACCGCTGGACCACGATCCCGACGCTCGCCTCAGCCCGTGAGTCGATTCTGGTCGCGGACCCGACGCTGCCGGAAGAAGAGCTGGCGGACGAACACCCGGAGCGCTGTCGGGTGGATCGGATCAGCGTCGAGCAGGTGCTGCGGGCGATGGCGGATGTCGGGTGTGCGATCGAGCCTGTTTCCGGGTCCGAGATGCACCGAACCCATCCCTGACAGTCCGCGGAGTTTGCCGCGACGCTTGATTCGGCGGGCGGCCTTTCTACCATCTGGACCCTGCCGGGACGCTCCGCGGCTCGTCAGGTGTGTTCCAGCCTCAAGCGACCGGGCTTTCCGGTCGAGACAATCCGTTCCGTTCAAGACACGGACGTCCGACAGCGGGCGGCCCGTCCCACCAAGGGGGCGTAGCTCAGTTTTGGTAGAGCGCATCCATGGCATGGATGAGGTCACGAGTTCGAGTCTCGTCGCCTCCACTTGACAAAAACCCCGGTCGCAAGACCGGGGTCTTTGTTTTTGGACTGAAGCTTCCGAGTCTTACTTCGCCACCGCCGCCACCACCTTCGCCGCCGCGTCCGTCAGATCGCTCCCCGCCTGCAGCGTCGGGAGCGAGCCCTTCGCGTCCTGCAGCAGCTTGCGCCCCGCATCCACGTTCGTGCCCTCCAGCCGCACCACCAGCGGCACCTTGAAGCCGATCGACCCATCCGGGTTGCGGTGATTCCGCGCCGCGTTGATGATGCCCTGCGCGATCACGTCGCACTTCATGATCCCGCCGAAGATGTTCACCATCACGCCCTTCACCCGCGGGTCGGACAGAATGATCGAAAACGCCTCCGTCACCGCTTCCTCCGTCGCGCTCCCGCCCACGTCCAGGAAGTTCGCCGGCTCGATGTCCGTCGGCTTGCCGTCCGCGCCCTTCGGGCCCTTGCCCTGCCCGTGCAGCTTGATGATGTCCATCGTCGCCATCGCCAGCCCGGCGCCGTTGACCAGACACCCGATCTGCCCGTCGAGCGCGATGTACGACAGCCCGAACCGCTGCGCCCGCGCCTCCGCCTGGTTCTCCTCGCTGTGATCCGCGAGGCTCTGCACCTCCGGATGCCGGAACAGCCCGTTCTCATCGAACGAGAACTTCGCGTCGATCGCGATCACCTGGCCATCGGGGTGCTGCTCGTCCGGCGGCGTCAGCACCAGCGGGTTGATCTCCGCCAGCGTGCAGTCCTTCTCGATGAACAGCTTCGCCAGCGACTTCATCACGTGCATCGCCTGCGAGACCTGCCGGCCCCGGAAACCGAGGCGGAAGGCCACCTCGCGGGCCGCAAAGTCCTGCAGTCCCAGCAGCGGGTGCAGCGGCACCTTGATGATGGCGTCGGGGCGCTCGTGCGCCACCGTCTCGATCTCCACCCCGCCCTCCCGGCTCGCGATCAGGATGTTCCGCCGCGTCTTGCGGTCGGTGGTGATCGCCAGATAGAACTCCTCCGAACCACCCGTGGGGCGCTTCGCAATCGGCGCCGCCTGCGCGATCAGCACCTTCTTCACCTCAAGGCCTTCCGGCGGCGTCTGCGGCGACTTCATCCGGTTCGTCAGCATGAACGACGCCGCCGACGTCGCCTCGTCGATGTTCTTCACGATCTTCACAAAACCGGCCTTGCCGCGCCCGCCCGCGTGCACCTGCGCCTTGATGACCACCTCTCCGGTGGCGCTCCCCTCCGCCGCGGCACGAAACGCATCGCCCGCGTGCTGGATCGACTCGATCATCCGCCCCGGCGGAACCGGAATCTTGTAGGAATGGAGCAGATCGCGGGCCTGGTATTCGTGAATCTTCATAGGGATGACAGGGTAGGAACGGACGGTCGAGAGGGTATTGTCCACAGAGACGCAGACGCACAGAGAAAGACATGCAACTCGAAGGGCTCCAAGGGCTCGACGGGGGAACGGGAGGTGTCGTTTGCGCGGAGTGGGTGGTCGCGTCCGTCCGCGAGTGTCGGCGGGTTCGTCGTTGATCCCGTCCTCACTGTTCCTGACTCCCTCGAGTTCTTCGAATGGAGTGTTCTTCTCTGTGCCTCTGTGCCTCCCTGGTGCAATCTCTTCGACGCGAATCACGCCACAAACGCCCGCAGCAGCCCGCGCCACTCCGCGTAGCGATACTCGATCTTCTCGCGATCGTGCAGCCCACGGATCTGCTGCATCACCCGCTCCGTCAGATCAATCTGCCACTGCTCGGCCGCGCGGTCGCAGAAGAAAATGCGGCACGCCGCCGGCTTGATCATCTGGATCGAGCACAGGTTCAAATCCTGAAACGGACAGCCGCCCCGGGCAACCGCTTCATCGATGGCAGGCATCGTCAGCGATCGCCCCTGCGACGGCAACGCCAGCACGCACGCCGCGGTCTCCAGACCGGTGGTGTACAGCCGGTGTCCAAACGCCTCGAAGTTGCAGCAACGCCCGCTCGCCCAGCAGGCCGGGCCCCGCGACTCGATCTGATCGGCGATCATCTGGTGAATCGCGTCGAGTGCGCCACGGACCGACGGCCGAGCCGCGGCTTCGAGCCAATGGGATGCAAGCGCGTGCTCGGGCACCATGCCGGAGACTAGGAGCCATTCCGAACATTGACGGGCCCGGTAGGCTTTCCGCATGTCACACTGGAGGCAAGCATGAGGAACGTGAGCGTGATGCTGGCGGTGGTGGGGTTGGCGGCGTCCGCTTGGGCGCTGCCGAATGAACCCGAGGCGACCGGCCTGCGCCGAGGCGTGGTCCCGCGCCCCGTCCACGCCGCCGAGGGCTCGCCCTGCGTCGTCAAGACCGACATCCCGCCCATGCCGCGCGAGCTGCAGCACACCGTGCAGCGCATCCCCGCCGATGTCTACCGGCTCGACCGCGCGACCGGCGCCGAACTGCCGCCGTTCGAGGACCGGGGCATCGCCAACAACCGCATCAACATCGTCACCGTCGGCGACGGATACCTCTCCACCCAGCAGGCAACGTACAACACCCACGTCACCAACGCCGTCAACCAGTTGTTCGCCTACGAGCCCTTCAAGACCTACCAGAACTACTTCCAGGTCTTCCGTGTCAACGTCATCAGCAGCGTGCAGGGTGTCTCCGGCGATCCAACCTCCAACATCACCCGCAGCACACCCCTGGGCATGCGCTTCTGGTGCAGCGGCATCGAACGCCTCCTCTGCGTCAACGTCAGCGCCTGCTACTCCTACGCCGCCAACGCGCCCCAGCCCTTCGATCAGATCCTCGCCGTCGCCAACTCCACCAAGTACGGCGGGGCCGGATACCCGAGCAACGAAGTCGGCACCTACGCCGGCGGCAATTCCTCCGCGCCGCTCATCGCCATCCACGAGCTCGGCCACTCCCTCGGCGACCTCGCCGACGAGTACGACTACGGCGGGCCTACGACCTACTCCGGCGGCGAACTCTGGGAAGCCAACTCGTCCATCCTCACCGCCACCCAGATGAACGCCCAGCAGAAGAAATGGTTCCGCTGGCTGAACGAGAGCCGCTCCGGCTTCGACGGCCCGGTCGGCACCTACCAAGGCTCCTCGTACTCGCAGCTCGGCGTCTACCGACCCAGCCCCAATTCCATGATGCGGGCCCTGGGACCCAACTTCAATCTCCCCTCCGCCGAGCAACTCATCAGGT